>Ga0181526_10000170_pt1 | contig 70463 bp, 65 predicted proteins | sample PEATcosm2014_Bin_35_FD_119750 | JGI IMG/M metagenome (GOLD analysis project Ga0181526, IMG submission 119750) | Peatland microbial communities from MTU Mesocosm Facility, Houghton, MI, USA - PEATcosm2014_Bin06_30_metaG | ecosystem: Environmental > Terrestrial > Soil > Wetlands > Peat | place... | reverse complement strand
GGCTTTTACAAATGGCTGCTGCTTGACCGCCGCATCCATCACGACCCCACCGTCAACATCGAGTCTCCCAAGGCCTGGAAGGTGCTGCCCAAATCCCTCGCCGAGCCCGAGGTCGCCGAAATGCTCGAGCGCGCCAACATGGCCGCCGAACATCCCCAGGCCCGCGCCACGGCTCTGCGCGACCGTGCCATTCTCGAAGTGCTCTACGCCGGCGGCTTGCGCGTCTCAGAGGTCACCGACCTCTCTACCGGCGATCTGGCCCTCGACCTGGGCCGCGTCCAAGTCCGCGGCAAGGGTGATAAAGAACGCATCGTTCCCCTGGGCCATGTCGCGCTGAAAGCCCTGGAAGAGTACCTCCTGCACGGCCGGCCGCATCTGGCTCGCATCAGCTCAGCCAACTCAAAGCGCAAAAAGCCCGGCGCCGCGCGTCAGGAAACCGCCCGCCAGGCCGCCACCCGCCTCTTTCTTTCTTTGCGCGGAATGCCTCTCACCCGGCAATGGGTCTGGCATGTTGTCAAAATGGCCGGCTCCTCGGCCAGCCCGCACCAGTTGCGCCATAGTTGCGCCACCCACATGGTCGAACACGGCGCCGACCTGCGCAGCGTCCAGCTTCTGCTTGGCCACGCCGACATCTCCACCACGCAGGTTTACACGTACCTGGCCCTCAACCGCCTCAAAGACGTTCATCGCCAGCACCACCCGCGTGGCAAACGCCAGGTGGCCGAGTCCGAGGCGGTCTTAGCCTCCCCGCCAACACCGCGCCGTGGGCTGCATCTCGTTACGAAGGCCTTGCCGGACGCCTGCGTCGGCAAGGAGACGGCATGAGTACCACCGCTGTCTCCGTCCCGCCCACTTTGCTCGAATCCCTGATCTCCGCCTACCTGCGCGTGCTAACCAACGAGCGCGGTGCATCCGCCCACACACTCCGCGCCTACCGCCGCGAACTCGACTCCTTCGCCGCCTTTATCGCCGTTCAATACGGCCCCGGCCAAACCCCAGAGAGCATCGAACACACCCACATCCGCGCCTACCTCGGCACGCTCTACGACCGCGGCCTCTCCAAAGCCTCCGCCGCTCGCGCCCTGGCCGCCATTCGCAGTTGGTTCAAGTGGCTCGCCCGTGCCGGCCATCTCGAGCAGAACGCCGCTTCGCTCGTCGCCACGCCCAAGCTGCCCCGTCACCTGCCCCGCGTCCCCTCCATCGAACAGCTCAATCGGGTTGTTGATTCTGTCCGCTCCGACGCCGCCAGTTGGCCCACGCGCGACACCGCCATTCTTGAACTCCTCTACGACTGCGGCATCCGCAACGCCGAACTCACCGGCCTCAACCTCGACGACATTCACTGGGCCAACGAAGCCATCCTGATTCGCGGCAAAGGCCAGAAGCAGCGCTACGTCCCACTCGGCGACGCAGCCGCCCAGGCCCTGCGCGCCTATCTCGCCGAGCGCGCCGCCCGCCTCGCCGCCGCCTCAGAGGGCCAGGGCCTCGCGACACCTGCGTTGTTTGTGAATCTCCAACTCCGCGGCCTCGGCAAGCCCGCCAGCCCGAAAGCCGGTCAACAGGCAGGTCAACCATCCGGCCAGGCCCGCCTCACCACGCGCAGCGTCGCCCGCATCGTCAAGCGCATCGCCATCCTGCGCGGACTCTCCGCCGACGTCCATCCCCACACGCTGCGCCACGCCTTCGGGACACATCTGCTGGAAGAGGGCGCCGACCTCCGCGCGATTCAGGAGTTATTGGGCCACGAGCGCCTCTCCACCACCCAGCGCTACACCCAGCTCACCACCGCGCAATTGACGGTAGTCTACGACCGCACCCATCCCCGCGCACACTGAAGCATTTTCGGATTTACTGTTGACTTCCGTGCCCCATCCATTCCGCGTTTTTCTGCGGAATGGATTGGAGACCTGCAAATTTTCGGTCTACGCAATTCCTAGCCCCAGCTCCGCTAATTTTCGTTTTGAGATTGGTGTAGAGATGCGATGGATTCGCGAGCGCGGCTTGCGCACCGGCTGGATATTGTCCTTCGAGGCAGAGAAGCTTGCGGTCAAGCAAGGCGACATCAATGACATACCTGATACAGTATTTTGCAACTTGGCTTATGCCGAACGCGATTGTGTGATCGATGCCTTGAGGCGGGGTTTGCTATGAAAAGTTTGAGGGTACTGCTCGTTGCCTGCGCAGCAATAGCCGCGCAATCCGCGCTGGCCAATGGTCAGGCGACACTTGCTGCGCTTCGCGAGGCCTGCGGGGACGACGCACAGAGACTGTGCGCAGGAGTGCAACCGGGCGGGGGCCGAATCGTGGCCTGTCTCAAGGAGCATAAAGACTCGCTGTCCGATCGGTGCAAGCAGGCCGCGGGGCTGCCGGTTAATCCCAGCAGCAGTCCTGCGTCTGGCGCTTCCAGCGCAGCGCCCATTTCCGGAACCAATATCTTCAGCGACGCGGACAGTACCCCTGCGGCAACGTCCGGCACGTCTGGAGCCGCCGCCCATGCCACGGCTGCGTCACCCCACTCCTCTGCTGGCCCCCCGGTTTCAGTCGCCGGAGTGAAGTTCGTGGAGCGCATCGTCCCGGATACTGAACATGGCGGGATGCGCGCCGCAACCATCCATTTGCCTGAGAAATGGCACTTCGAGAGCAAGCTTGAGTGGCACTATAACTGGATCGAGTACCCCCTTACCTTTTCCTCTCACGCGGAGAATCCAGACGACGCTGAGGCTTATTTCCAATACCCGCTCTTACGGTTGGAGTCCACCGAAGTTGCGCCTCAACTCAGGCAATACGACAAGAGCCCCAAACTTCCGCCCGGTTCGCGTCTGCCCACTGGTGCGCTTTACTCCCCCCCGCAACCTCCGATGCAGGCGATGGCGATGTTCATTCAGAAGGTTCGCCCCAATGTCTCCAATCTGAAATGGCTTGGGCAGCAGGACCTGCCGGACCTGGCAAAGGCCCTGAAATTGGACCCCTGGCCCAACCAGCACGGCGTGGCCATCAAGATCGGCTACGACCTGAACGGCCAGCCCGTCGAAGAGGCCTTTTTTGGCGTTTACTACATCGCGCATACGGCTAACGCGGGAGTGGGCGCAGGCATGGTCAAGCAGACCAACTGGGGATTTCAGGCCCTGCAAAGCTTTCGCGCGCCCGCCGGCACTCTCGACAAGCGCATGCCGATGTTTTGTTTCATTGCCAAGTCTTTCTATGTAAACCCGGAATGGGCCCGGCTCTCCAAGGCGATCAACGACAAGATGGCGGCCGACTTCGACCAGAAGCTGAAGCAAGGCTATGACCAACTCCGCGCGGCGCAAGCCATCATGGAACAGACGATGAAGCAGGAGGCCTCTTTCCAGGCGAACTTCGACAAGCAGGAAGAAGCCATGCGCTCCAGCGGCGGTGTTGACGACAGTTATCTGCGGGATGGCGGAGCCCGCAGCGCTTCCGACCATTTTAGCGATTTGATCCGCGGCGTCGACACCCTCAACGATCCCAGCACTGGCGGTACGAAACAGCTCTCCAACCTGGGCCAGTATCACTTCACGGACGGCTTCGGCAACTACCGCACCTACGATAACCCCAATGACACTCCGGAAAATACGGGTGAAGTGGGAAGCTGGACTCAAATGACGGCTGCACCGTAAGGACTCTGTGTGGTGATCCCATCGCCGGAGATGCACGACCATCTGCACACCGCCATCATTGTTCCCATGACAAGACCCGCCTGGTCAAGCGCACCGGAGGCGTCGCCGGCCACGTTGATCGCCATTCTGGCCGCTCTCGGCGGGATCTTAGCCGAGTAGCGAATTCGCCGGACGCACCAAAAGCGCCAGCTCACAAGAAAGCGCCCAGATTCGGGCGCTTTCTTGGTCTAGCTGCAAGTGGAAGCTCTTTCGTCGACACGATTACTGAAGCCTTGCGACGACTTCTCTGAGATCAGGCGAGGTCGAAGCGATCGAGGTCCATCACCTTGTTCCAGGCCGCTACAAAGTCGTGCACAAAGGCTTGCTGTCCGTCGACGCATGCATAGACTTCGGCAAGGGCTCGGAGCTGTGCGTTGGAACCGAAGACGAGATCGACGACGGTGCCGGCCCACTTGAACTCGCCGGTCGCTCGATCGCGCCCCTCCAGTGCGCCTTCAGAGGTAGTGGACTTCTCCCATTTCGTTTTCATATCGAGGAGATTGACGAAGAAGTCATTCGTCAGAGTCTCTGGCCGCTTGGTGAAGACGCCATGATGGGAGTGTCCGAAGTTTGCGTTGAGCGCGCGCATGCCGCCAATAAGAACAGTCATCTCGGGAGCGGTGAGCGTGAGCAGGCTCGCCTTATCCACCAGCAACTCGGCCGCTGAAGCCTCGAGCCCCTTGCGGACGTAATTGCGGAAGCCGTCTGCGATCGGCTCCAATACGGCAAACGAGTGCACGTCGGTTTGCTCCTGCGAGGCATCCGTGCGGCCCGGCGAGAAGGGAACCTTAACGTCGTGGCCTGCCTTCTTGGCAGCCTCCTCGACAGCTGCGCAGCCTCCAAGAACGATCAGGTCAGCCAGCGAGACCTTCTTCCCGCCCGACTGGGCGCCGTTGAACTCCTTCTGAATCGTTTCCAGCTTCTGAAGGACCTTGGCCAGCTCGGCAGGCTGATTGACCTCCCAATCTTTTTGCGGCGCGAGGCGAATGCGCGCTCCGTTGGCCCCGCCGCGCTTGTCGGTGCCGCGGAAGGTAACCGCCGAGGCCCAGGCCGTCGTTACCAGTTGGGAGATGGAGAGGCCGGAAGCGAGGGTCTTCGCCTTGAGAGCGGCAATCTCCTGCTCGCCGATCAACTGATGATCCACGGCAGGAACGGGGTCCTGCCAGAGCAAGTGCTCCTTCGGAACCAGCGGGCCGAGATACCGCGACACAGGCCCCATATCGCGGTGCGTCAGCTTGAACCAGGCCTTCGAGAAGGCGTCTGCGAGTTCCTGCGGATTCGCGAGGTAGCGCCTTGAGATCTTCTCGTAGACCGGGTCCATGCGCAGCGACAGGTCGGTGGTGAACATGATGGGCACGTGCTTCTTCTTGGGATCGTGAGCATCCGGCACCATGTCCTCCGGAGACACCTCTTTCGGCACCCACTGCTGCGCGCCCGCGGGGCTCTTGGTGAGCTCCCATTCATGCTCGAAGAGGTTTTCGAGGTAGTCGTTGTCCCACTTCGCCGGGTTGCTGGTCCAAGCACCTTCGAGGCCACTGCTGATCGTATCGACACCCTTGCCGCTGCCAAAGCTGTTCTTCCAGCCCAGGCCTTGTTCCTCGATGCCGGCGGCTTCGGGTTCGGGACCGACATATTTGCCTGGATCGGCGGCTCCATGCGCCTTGCCGAAGGTATGTCCGCCGGCGATGAGGGCAACGGTCTCCTCGTCATTCATCCCCATGCGAGCGAAGGTCTCACGAATATCTACGGCGGCGGCGATGGGATCCGGCCTGCCATTCGGTCCTTCGGGATTCACATAGATCAGGCCCATTTGAACGGCGCCAAGCGGATTCTCAAGCTGGCGGTCGCCGCTATAGCGTTCGTCGGCCAGCCACTTGCCCTCGGGACCCCAGTAAATGTCTTCCTCGGGCTCCCAGATGTCCTCGCGCCCGCCGCCGAAACCGAAGGTCTTCAGTCCCATCGAATCCAGCGCCACGTTCCCGGCGAGAATGATCAGATCGGCCAAGGAGAGCTTGCGGCCGTACTTCTGCTTGATGGGCCAGAGCAGCCGACGCGCCTTGTCGAGGCTCACGTTGTCGGGCCAACTGTTCAGGGGGGCAAATCTCTGCGCTCCATGGCCCCCGCCGCCGCGGCCATCGGCGATGCGATAGGTGCCTGCGCTGTGCCATGCCATGCGAACAAAGAACGGTCCATAGTGGCCGTAGTCCGCAGGCCACCAGTCCTGCGAATCGGTCATCAAGGCATGGAGGTCTTTGATTACGGAGTCCAGGTCGAGGCTTTTGAACTCCTCGGCATAATTGAATGCCTCGCCCATGGGATTGGACAATTGCGAGTGCTGGTGCAGGATCTTCAGGTTCAGTTGATCGGGCCACCAGTTTGCGTTCGTTGGGCTTCCAGCCGATGTGTGTTTCAGAGCGCCGCTCGAGAACGGGCAGTTTGCTTTTTCGAATGACATGGTCCTCTCCTTTCGCTGTTTGTTTTTACAACCCGATTCAGCCTAGAGTTTGGGGCCCGATCTGACAGGCAGAGCGTGTCCAAACCAGCGTAGCACCCTGAGAAACTTGCGCGGTCAATTTATGGTGAGATCCTCGCGATCCGGGCTACTTGAGGACAGGAGCGGCAATTTTGAGGTCAACCGCCGCCTTCGTCTACCATCGAGTTAGCAAATGCCTGCCAAACCCAAGCTCGGCCAGAACTTCCTCATCGATTCGAGCGCCATCGAGCGCATCGCGGACTCCATCGGCGAGACCGCCGGCCGCACGGTCGTCGAGATCGGCCCTGGCCGCGGATCTATTACCGGAGCGCTGGCCGCCCGCGCCGGCCATCTCGTGGCCGTTGAACTGGACCATGAACTTGCGATCAACCTTCAAGTCCACTTTCCGCTGCATCGGGTTACGGTCATCGAGCAGGACGTGCTGAACTTCGACTTCGCCGCCGCCTCGACGACTGCGGGCGAACGCCTGTTGGTCGTAGGAAACCTGCCGTATGGAATCACTTCCCAGATCCTGCTCAAGCTGGCCGCCAGCCACGCAGCCATCGACCGCGCCGTGCTCATGGTCCAGCGCGAGGTGGCCGACCGCGTGGTTGCCCAGCCAGGCTCGCGCGATTATGGATTGCTTTCGGTGACGGTACAGATGTACGGGCCGGTGCAGCAGCTTTTCACACTCCCGCCAGAGTCTTTCAATCCGCCGCCCGAGGTGCATTCGACGGTCTTCCGCTGGCGCTTCGCACCGCGTTTTGCCGAGCTTGGCGTCGAAGAGGAGGGTTTTTTGCGGTTCGTACGTTGCTGCTTCGCGCAGAAACGCAAGACTCTGGCCAACAACTTGCGCTCGGCGGGCGTTTCAACTGAATCGATCTGCACCGCCCTTTATCGGGCCGCAATCGACCCAAAGGCTCGTGCAGAGGCCTTGCCAATCGAGACTCTCGCGTCGCTGTGGCGCTGTTTGGAAATGAGAGGGGCGGCTTCGCCCAGAGAAGCCGCCCCTTCGAGATGCATCTGAATCTAGTGGTGTCCGCTCCCGCCGCTGCTGCCGCCTCCGCCTCCGCTGCTTGTGTGCGAGCTTCCGCCGCCGCCATTCGAGGGATGGCTCGACGGTGCACTTCCACCCGAAGACGTTGGTCTGGGCGAAGAGGCATTCCGATTTGTCGCAGGAGGCTTGGATGTCGATGATGAAACCGGATGGTTATTCGCCTGGTGCTGTCCGGCCGGCGCCGCAGTTCCAGCGTAAGCAGGCCTGGGAGACCCCGTTTGTCCGGTCAACCGACCATCATACTGCGGGCGCGGCGATAAGGGATGCATCGGCTCCACCAGGTGCCCGCCAATTGTCACGATGGTGTTCCTGTCCCGCGTCGGCAGCCCCCCTGTGCCGCTAGGAGCGCTGCGGTTCACAGGCACCACCGCGTTGGCTTGCAGGGCTGCAAATCTCCCCTTGAGCGGTCTGCCGATAGGACTGTGAGGCGGCAGCGGTCGTGGTCGCAATGGGGGACGATAGTGGATCGGCGCGTTGCCAATATTCGCGAACCAGCCGCCTCCACCCCACCAGGGCGAGCACGTTCCCGGCGCCCAGCCCCAGCCAAAATCGCTAAAGAAATCCCAAGCTCCGCATTGGAAGGGCATATAGCCCCAGGCGTTGCCTGAAACCCAGATGTAGCCAAAGCGCGGCGTCCACATCCAATAGCCGTTGCCGTAAGGATCCCATCCAGGATTCGAGGCTTCGAAGGGCGACCAGACTGAGCCCGTACCTGGCACGTTGTACCAGTTGCCGCTTGCGTCCAAATCGTTCCACGCAGGGTTGCTGCTCTCCGGGAGGCTGTTGGATGCCCCGGTTCGATCGGCGGCCAATGCTGTCAGCGCCTGGTCACGGTCAGAGTTCCACGTATCCCAGGAGTCCGGCTCAATCGACTCTGCCACTGTGTTCTGGGCAAGGTCGGCGGAATTCAAGGTCACGCTTTCGCCGCCGTGGAGGTCAAGGGCGTTGGCGCGGCCTCGCTCCAGGTGGGCATTGCCGGAAAGGATTGCAAGCTCACCCGGCGGGTTGTCCAGATTAGCGCGCAGAACGGTGAAACCGCTGGCCGTGACCACGGTGTCGCCGAAGCGGACCTTGGTCTGGCTTCCGGCGCTGCCGCCCTGTAGCTCGAAGTATCCCAAGCCGCTTGCCAGTTCGATCTCCGCTTCGCCGGAGCCACCCTCGCCGCGCAAAACATTGACTATCATCGAACTGTCCGGCGTGAGCCTCACCACGCTGCCGTCATCGAACTCGAGCTCAGCTCGTCCCTCCTCGGAGGTCAACACCTGCGTGCCCTCAAAAAGCGGCGTGTTCGCCAGAGCCGGATCGGCCAGCAATTGGCCGCCTTGAGCGATCTGCACCTTTCCATCGACGTAGCTCAAGCGTGCCGCGCGCGGCTTGGCATCGTCGGCACGCAAGGCTGGCGCCAACAGAACCGTTCCCAGCGCAAGCACTGCCAGACCCAAAACCCAGACGCATGTCCGCTGTCTAACCAATTCTTCGCGATTCATGGTTCCTGCCTTCCCACCGCTCCTGGCCCTGATGGGTCTCCAACATTCTTGTGACACCTGCAATAGGCAAAAAGTCGCGCCGGATCGCAATTTGGAGACGAATTATTGTTCGGTTTTTTCCAGCAACGCCCGTGCCCTTTTCCGCACTCTCTCCATCACTGCTGGATCGTCGGCCAGCCGCGCGAGAACGCCGCGGATGGCGCCAATCTCCTGTAAGCGGCCATCGGCCTGGGCTTCCGCGACGTACTCCATCTCTTTGTCCAGTCCCAAACGGTCGTGCTGCAGCAGCATCTCCAGCCGCGCACCTTCCAGGATGGTGTCGGCAACGGCCACGATCGAGTCGCCCAGTTGCTGAGTCTCCTTGTCCGCGGAGTAGTTGAACTCGCACGAGGCTTGACCCTCGGGCCCGGTGTAGACCAGCTTCTTCCATCCCTGGAAGGCCACCTTTCTGTGGCTCTCACAATCTCCTTTGAACCACTTTCCGCTCCGTGCCGCCTGGAACACGCGTCCGGTAAACTGAGCGCTCAGATGCACGTCGAGATCCTGATCCGGAGCGTCCAGTCCGGATGACTTGGCGGTCTGAGGAGTTGCGGCGGACGTTTTGCCGCGCTCTGAGCGAAAATGCCCGCTGCCATCCGGGTGAAGGACGAGCGTCCAGTGCGACGGGCTAAGTCCGGGATTTGAAAAATCCACCTGAACAACCGGACCAGGCTGCCCAAGCGAGGGCAGTGCGAGGACGGCAAAAGCAAGCGCCGTGGTGGTCTGCACAAGCCTCATGGCCCTCATCGCGCTCCCCCTTGCAGCGCGAGCGTCTGCGCAGTGTGGATGTGGCAGATCGCGATCGCCAGAGCATCGGCGGCGTCGGCCTGTTGCGGCACTTCGGTCAGTTCCAGAAGGCGCGCCACCATGAACTGGACTTGCTCCTTTTTGGCCAGCCCGTAGCCCACGACGCTCGACTTGATCGTAAGAGGAGCGTATTCGGCCACCGGCAGCCCCAGAGTAGCCGCCGCCAGCAACGCCACTCCCCGCACCTGCCCCAGCTTCAGAGCCGATTTGGCGTTTACTGAGTAAAAGACCTCCTCGATCGCAACCGCATCCGGCGTCCAGCGTTGCAACTCAGCGCTTAACTCGCGAAAGACCTGTTCCAGACGCACCGGCAGCTGCTTGGTCTTTGACAGCCGGATGGCCCCCATCGCTTTCAACACCAATCGGGGCCGCCGCCCCGAGTCGTCCGACTCGACGACGCCATACCCTGTCGTTTCCGTTCCGCAATCGATGCCGAAGACACGCATTGGCCTGAGTGTAACCCAGCCGCGCCGCCACGTGCACAGGCTCTGGAGCACACACACGCGTTGATACGCAGCCGCCCCCAGGTGCAACCCAGGGAGTGCGGAACCTCGTGGCGCGATTCGGAACCCGGCGAGCCGGCCCAATTCCAGACGGAACGCGGTGCGCCGGAAAAGGTGCAGCCAGCTGCCGGCAGAGTCTAGCTGTCGATCTCGTTTTTCAATTCGATAATTGCAACTCCGACTCTTTTGGATGCTTCATGGTACGACTTTCCGGGGGAAAGCATCCGTTCGGCCTCATCCTGCTTCTGGGAGTTGATCAGAGCGGCGATCTTTCCCGCCTCAATGTGAAACGCCGCATGTGCGGAGACGCAACTCGCATAACTTTTTAGGTGGCCATGCTCGGCCTTTGCTGCGCCATGAAGCCACTTTCCGATTTCGCAGCAATTGTCTTTCGAGATGGTTGCCACATCCAAGGTTTCATGCGTCGTCATGGCCGTGCGGAATTTGAACTTCCACTCGGCGTGTTTCTGGATTGCCATGTTCAAGTCCACGATGAGTCTCCTAGACTGTTCATAACGGCAAGTTCATGCGGCCTACATCCGCTCAACCTCTCCATCGGCATGCTTCCGTTCGACTTTAGTCGATTTGGCCATCAGCTTAGCGGGGATCGGCCCTTGACGCTCATGCCAAGTCCCGCCGAACGTGGCATCCAAACCCTGATCGATCGGGCATCTGACGATCTTCGAGATTGCCGCAATGCAACGGCGGCCTGGGCGCTTCGCCCAGGCCGTCGCGGTGAACTGTTGGTATTGGACTAAGGCCATCGCGCTCAAGCGAAGGCCCAGACATCCTCACTCGATCTCCCGAACCCTGATTCCATATTGGCGACACCCGTTAAGCCGGGCTCCTTCGGCGACTGGCTTCGTCGCACAGTTGAAAGAAATGCCAAGATTCAAACCTGGTCAAGGAAACCATCTCACAGTGAAGATACGGTTGCATCCCCTGCGGCAAGTGCTCGTTCCGCCGGGGCGAACTTGGGGTCCAAGGCGCGATGCCCTAGGCCTCAGTCACCTCACGTAAGAAACAACTCGAACAACTTTTTGTCATCAGCTGGATCAACCTCCTTTCCCGTGTGCGTTTAATCTACCCCTCGATTCACGCCGCGTCAACAGAAGTCTTCTCAAAGATCTGGACTTTCGTTCTGGGCTTTCCCGCGGTGGCCCAGCAAGCGACTCGCCGGGCTGCTCTTCCAGCCGTCGGCAGTGTGTATAAGACGTTAAATATGAACCACTTGCCGAGAGCTTATCCGGGGCCAGCGGGAGAATCCCTTTGTTGGTTGTCGATTTGGGTAAACTCTTTCCACACGTGTGCAAGTTGTTGCATAGTTGTACCCACTCGGCTGCTGGTCTCGGCCTTCAGAATCCTCCTTCCCTGGAGTTGTTAGGTGCTCCTAAATAATTGAAACATAATGAACATACCAAGGTATCTGAGAATCTCAATTCCCAAGCTTGAGAATGGACCTTTGCGTGTATCTACCTGTGCGAATCAAGATCTATGTCGGGTCGGCGCGTGGGAGCAGAGGAAGGCGCCACGTGTGACTGGTTCACTTAACCCCGGTTTCCGTTGAGCAACGGTGCAAGACGGGACTAAAACGGAGGGGCGACTCCTAATCGGAGCGACTCCTGGAGGATTTCGATGAAGAAGTTCTTGGTAGCATTACTTGCTTTGGCAACTGTCGTTGCAGTCTCTCCGGCTGCTCGCGCGGACTCAATCAATTTCGCAACAGTAGGGGCCACCGGAGCCGGCCAGGCAGGCATTGGGATAAACCTGACCCTAAGCTCCGGGACCGCCACAGCCGCCTCTGGCTATGTGACGTTCAATCCAGGCACTGTCGGCGCAGCCACCGAGACAATCACAGGGCTGGTAACCGGCAATACAGTCTGGCACAATAATCCTCAGGGAACTAGTCTTGCGGGGACCGAAACCCCCGGTAGCTACGATCAGGCATTCTCTCTGAATGCCCCGTACGTCGATAACTACGGTCTGGCGCTGACCTTGAGTAACGGTGACGATCTCCAGATATGGATCGATGCCAATTACCCCACCTTTGTATATTTTGCAGACGAGACTCCCGGTGTCGATGAAGGCCCTCCGACTATTGCAACCTATGACGAAACCGTCACACACTTGATTACTTACACCCCTGAGCCCGGCTCTTTGGTGTTGTTTGGTACCGGCCTAGTCGGCTTGGCTGGACTGCTTCGCCGCAAGTACATGGTTTCCCGCTAGACCGTATAACAACGTCGGCCAGCGAGCCGCTTCTTCATCCTGCAGTACTCTTGGGGCCACGTAGGAATGGAATGCGTCAATCGCGTTCCATTCCTACGTGGCCCCTTTCTCTTTTTCCGAGGACTGCACAACCCCCGAATCTGAAGGTTCTTAAGCGGTCTTTCAGGTCGATCGCCGCTGAAAGGCCCCGCCCAATTGCACGGACCCAGATTTCTGTTCCGCCTACCAACTATGCAGCCACTCTTCATCCCGGCCGATACGAACCGGAGCATTGAAGAGCTCGCTCAGCCTCGCTTCCGTCAAGAGCTCTTCCCGCGGCCCGTCGCCCACAATGCGCCCGCCCCGCATCAGAATCACACGCTCGATCTCCGGCAAGATGTCTCCCAAGTGGTGCGTGACCAGCACCAGGCCGGTGCCCTCGCGAGCCAGGCCTCGCAGAGTCTCCCGCAGCTCCCGTTGCGCGGCCAGATCCAGCGCATTCGAAGGCTCGTCCAGCAGCAACTGACGCGGCCTGTGCACCAGCGCCCGCGCGATGAGAATGCGCCGCCGTTCTCCGGCCGACATCTCTCCCACCCGCCGCTCGGCCAAGTGCAGCGCCTCTATTCGCTCCAAAGCCTCGACTGCCCGTTCACGCATCTCGCCGGTCACATGAAGATTGGGCCATAGCGTCGAAGCCGAGAAGAACCCCGCGATCACCGCATCGAGGCCGGTGGTCTGGGCGGTCCGCTCCCCCGGCAACTCGCCAACTAATCCCGCCGCCACTACGCCAAAGTGCCTGCGCAGCTCTGTCAGCTCCCAGCGCTCGCGGCCGAAGATCCGTAGCGTCATACCCGGCTGAACGATGGGATAGATTTGGCAGCTCATGGCCAGAATGAGCGTGGATTTGCCGCATCCATTGGGCCCAAGAATCGCTACGTGCTCTCCGGCGCAGATCGTTAGATTCACGTCGTGCAGCACCACACGGTCGCCCCGCGCGACATCCACCCGGCGCAGCTCAAGGAAAGGGGCTTCCTGGCTATCGATTCTCTCCATCTGACTTAAACCGATCGATTTCAAATTACTCTGTGGTTGCTCGGCCCCGACCGCCGTTCTTGCTTCGGTACATCAGCTCATCCGCCCTTTGAATCAGCTCTTCAGCGCTCTCGGCTGGCCGCGACAATGCGGCGCCTACGGAACTCGACAATGAAACGCGCTGATTCTCGCTGCCAGGAATCGAGGTCTGCCCGATCAGGGCGACACATCTCTCCGCCAGCTTGCGGAGCGTCTCACGGTCCACATTCCGTGCGATGGCCAGGAATTCGTCGCCACCCCAGCGCCCAACAGTGTCAGTGGGACGCAACGATCCGGTCAAGGTCCTCGCCGCCTCTTGCAATGCGCGGTCTCCGCCCGAATGGCCCAGGCTGTCGTTGATCTTCTTGAACTCGTCGATATCGATCACGATCACACCCAGCGGATCCTTATGTACCTTGTATTCGTTCAGCGCAGTGCCTAACGACATCTCCAGGAACCGGCGGTTCGGAAGCTGGGTAAGATGATCGAGAAAGGCCAGCCGGTTCATCGCCTCGGCCTTGCGCTGTGCGTCAAACTGAGCCGAGTTGTCACTGAAGATCTCGATTGCCCCAATGATGGAGCCGTCCGCTCCTCGCATGGGCTGAACCAGCGTAGAGACCGGTACGCGCCGTCCTTGCTTGTGCCGAAGAAAGATGTTGGCTCTATGCGGCTTTCCATCGCCCATGCTCGCCGCCAGAGGACAGCCGGCGTTGCAGAGCCTCTTCCCAGTCTGATCGACGTGGCACATAATGTCATCCTGGCAGGATTTGCCCAGCAGCTCTCCAGCCGTGTAGCCGGTCAGGCGATAGGCGCCTTCGTTCCAATACTGAATCCGCCGCTCCCGGTCGACGAAGTACACGCCATCGCCAATGTGATCCAGCAGTTCTCGATAGAAGGCTGGATCGCTCGGGACAATCGGATTCTCCGGTTCTTCTGGCTTGATAACGCCTCCAAAGACTTCGTCCATTATCCCATCAAGTGAGAGCTTGTGGTTCAAACTGAACAGATTCTCATGGGAGCAGCCATGACCATGACCGCACACGCTACCATCGGCCTGCTAGATTAAAGATGTTAAATCCTATGAACGAGACCTCCGGCACATCTGAATTCGTACTCCCCGAGGGCTTCCGTTTTGGCGCCGCCAAGGCGGGGCTCAAAGCAAGCGGACGCACCGACTTTGCCCTCATCGTGGCCGACGCTCCAGCCAGCGCAGCCGCCGTTTTCACCGCCAACCGGGTCTCCGCGGCTCCGCTCATCATCGACAAGGAGCACCTGCGAAGAACCGGAGGCAAGGTGCGCGTCGCCGCCATCAACGCCGGCAACGCCAATTGCGCTGCTGGGCGGGCCGGTCTGGATGCGGCACGCGCCACCTGCGAGGCCGCTGCCCGGGTCTTCGGCTGCAGGCCGGAGGAAGTTTTCCCCTCGTCCACCGGCGTCATCGGCGTGCCGCTGCCCGCGGAGAAGGTCATCGCCGCCCTTCCCGGCCTTGCTGCGGATCTTAACGCGGAGTTCGACCATTTCCAAGCTGTCGCCCAAGCCATCATGACCACCGACACGGTCGAGAAGACGGCCTTTGCGCGGCTGAAGATCGACGGGAAAGAGGTCAGAATCGCGGCCCTTTGCAAAGGCGCGGGTATGATTCACCCGCAGCTAGTGCCGCACGCCACAATGCTCGTTTTTATTCTGACCGATGCCGCTGTCGAGCCGGCGATTCTGGAAGGCTACCTGCGACAGTCCATCGAGGTCAGCTTCAACCGGATCTCGGTCGATGGGGACACCTCAACCAACGACACCGTTCTGCTGTTGGCCTCAGGAGCCAGCGGTGTGATAATTCACGCTGAGAACGCCGCCTTCGCCGCCGCGTTGACCAAGGTCTGCACCTCACTGGCCCGCCAGATCGTGGCCGACGGTGAAGGAGTCAGCCATGTTGTGGAGTTGCGCATCGCCGGAGCAGCCACGGATGCCGACGCACTCAGGGTCGCCAAGGCAATTGCCCACTCGCCGCTGGTCAAGACCGCCTGGTCCGGAAGCGACCCCAATTGGGGCCGGCTGGCGGCTGCCATCGGCTACTCGGGAGCCGAGATCGATCCGGAACGGTTCGACATCGACTTCGGCGAATTGCCCATCTGTCGCGATGGTGGCCGCGCCGCGCAATTCGACGAGACCTCCGCTCACGCCTACCTCGCCCAGCGGGAGTTTTCGGTCTCCATCCAACTCCACCAGGGCGCAGGCTCCTGCGTCTTCTGGACCACCGACCTGACGCACGAGTATGTCAGCATCAACGCGGATTACTCGACCTAAACGGCTGCTTCGGCACAGGCCGATTCGCGGCAGGTTGTCCGTTCCCGCGCCAGCCGCCGGGCCTCGGCTGCCTGCATGGCCAGAAAGAGCACTAGCCCGAGAGCCACGCCGCCGCAGGTGTCCAGAAGCACATCGCTGAACTGGCCCGCCCGGTTGGGCACAAATCTCTGGTGAATCTCATCCGCGCTGGCCACCAGAAAGGTCGTCAGAATCGCCAGCCCATGCGCCCGCAGTTGCCGCGCCAGTCGTGAGGCGGCGCATTTAAGCTCGATCCAGAAGCCGCGAAAACAGACCAGGCAAAACACTCCGTAACCCATGAAGTGGCCGGTCTTGCGGATGAGGTGATGGATCAACTCCCAGTGCAGACCTACTCCATAGCCGAAGATCGCCTCGGCTAGCCGCTGCAACGGAGCGCTGGTGCGGTCCGCCCCACAATAGGAGGTTGACTCCACGACAAAGACCATCGCGAAGGCAAGCACCGGTAGCCAAGTACGCAACTGAGCACGCAACTGCCCCCGAAACCACAATGGCTCGCTGGCTGCTCGAAGGGGCTGACGAATCTCAATTGCCATCGGCGATGACGCCATCGAGATCTCTCCTCAAGGCCGGTTCAAGATCGGGCACAGAAGTCGCTCGCTCACCGGCTGTATGAGTAATATTTCGGCAAAGACCTCTAGATCTTGATCAGAATCTTCAAAGTATTTGAGAAAGGGTAACCTCGCGACTGTCTCGGAGAAGAGCAGCGCAACACGCTTCTCTGCCGCCTCGGCCCGTTTACAATCGCAAGAGTCAGTGAGGATGCAGGAACAATGACGATCACAACGAAGGGAGAGTGCGCCGGCGCTCCAGCAACGTTGGCCGGCAATAAAGGCTTCTCGCTAATTTCCAACGAAAAGCTGCTCCAGCTCTACGTCTCGCTGCTGAAGTGCCGCATGATCAATGAAGGGGTACAGGCTCTTCTCAATCGCCGTGGGGCCGGTCGGAACGGTATTGCGGTTGAGGGTCGGGAGGCTGCGGCGGTCGGTGTCGCCATCGATCTGCTACCCGCAGACAGAGTCTTCCCTTCAGACTGCGACTTCATCGTCAACTTCATCAATGGCGATCCGCTAACGGGCGTCGTCAGGTCTCTCATTGAAAGCGTGACGACGCCAAAATCCTTCGACGGAATCAATCTCGCGATGGCCGCCGCTATGGCCAACAAGGCGGAGAAGAACGGCAGGATCGCCGTGGCTTTCTTCAGCGAAGAGTCTGGCGCCGCTTCATTCCGGCATGAGGCGCTTGCAAACGCCGCGGACAACCGTTTGCCCATGCTCTTTGTCTGTCACTCAAGACTCGCAACCGGTTCATCGAACGGCTGGGTGAGACCCAGTTCGGAGACGAACGACCTCAAGGCGCCACAATGCAGTATTCCAGTCATTCCCGTTGACAGCAGCGATGTTGTAGCCGTCTATCGGGTTGCCACCGAGGCCATTGCCCACGCCCGCAAGGGCAACGGCGCCACTCTGATTGACTGCGTGGCGTGCAGCCCCGGCAGCGCGCAGATCGACTCCATCGCGAAGATGGAAGCCTACCTCAGCCGTAAGGGTTTATTCCACGAGGGGCTAGGGCACGAAGTTGCAACCGGCTTCAGCAGGCAATTGGATGCCGCGATTGAAGACGAAGTGAAGAGGGCCATCTCCGCATAGTCCCAAACTGGCGAAAAGGCCGCTGAATTCCTGCCTCAATGCGCGCTGCAAAGTGGAACTTCCGTCACAGCCCTTTCCTTGGTACAACCGTTGCAAGCGAATGATAAAGTTAGGGGTATGCATCTGACGAAACTCAGGTCAACGGCCTCTATTCTTCAATGCGCAACGTTGCTGGCAGGGCTCTCTCTTTTCGGAGCTGGCGAGATCGTGAATGGACAGGTTACTTCGACTGACTGCGAGCCCGCGGCGCTCGGTTCGCCCTATGTTCCAGTCGATAGCTGGGTCTACCCCGCCATGATGCGGCTTTATTCGCTGGGATTTGTGGATCGAGTGTTTCTTGGCATGAGGCCTTGGACTCGAGCCAGCATGGGGCTCATGATCGAGGAGGCCGGCGCGCGCATCGAGGATGCAAATTCGGGACCGGGCACCGACGAGGCCCAAGGCATCTATGACGCGTTAATGCGTGATCTCAACAGCGACAGCCAGGGACCGTGCCTGGCTGCCAAGGGCAACGCCCGCATCGAATCGGTCTACACGGTCGTCCGCGGCATCAGCGGCACCCCTTTGCGCGACAGCTACCATCTCGGTTCGACGGTCATCAACGACTATGGCCGCCCCTACGAGGGCGGATTCAACAACTACTCCGGAGCCAGCGGCTATGCGACGATTAGCCGTTTTGCGCTCTATGTGCGCGGCGAGTTCGAGGCAGCTCCCTCGGCCACGGGCTACTCCCAGGCATTGGCTCAGGCACTCAGCATTGTGGACGGCACAACGTACACCGACCCAACCACCCAGGTCACGAACTACTTCCTTCCACAGGCCACGATTCCCATGGGACCGATCGCGGCCGCCACCGATGGGCGGTTCATCGAGTCCTTCGTCTCAGCGCACCTGCTCAGCCACGAGATCTCCTTCGGCAAGCAGGATGACTGGCTCGGTCCAGGTGTGGGCGGCGGCATGGCCTACTCCAACAATGCAGAGAATATCTACTCCTTCCGCATCAACCGCATCGAGCCCTTGCGCGTTCCGCTGCTCTCCCGGCTGACGGGGCCATTTCGCTACGAGTTCTTGGTTGGCGAGCTGAGAGGGCACACCTTCATGCCCAATCCGGCGTATGTCGCCAATCCCTCGCCCAATGTGCCCAATGTGATCAACCCCGGCAACCCCTGGGTGCATCTTGAAAAGGTCAGTTTCAAGCCAACACAGAATCTCGAATTCGGCTTCGAGCGCACCGCGATCTGGGGCGGCCAGGGACACGGACCCATTACCATTCATACTTTCCTGAAGAGCTTTTTCAGCCTCTCTTCACCGGGTGGCAACATCAAAGAGGGACGCGACGATCCCGGCGCGCGCTTTGGCGCCTTCGACTTCTCTTACCGGCTGCCCTTCGTGCGCAACTGGCTCACGCTGTACACAGACTCGGAGGTGCATGACGACGTCTCTCCGGTCGATGCGCCTCGGCGTGCCGCCTGGCGGCCGGGGATCTACCTCTCGCACGTACCGGGAGTGCCGAAGCTGGACCTGCGCGTCGAAGCCGCAACCACCGATCCATCCTCTTCAGATCATGCAAATTTGGGTAATTTTCCAAGCCTATACGGCCACTTCATGTACTACGAAGGAATTCAGAAGCAGGGTTACACCAACCAGGGCCAACTCTTCGGCGACTGGATCGGCCGTGAGGACAAGGGTGGCCAGGCGTGGCTTACCTACCATTTGAGCGGCAATGAGTGGTTCCAAGTGGGCCTGCGGAATCAGAAGGCCACCGGCTACTTCATCCCCGGTTCGACAACCCAGACCATATCGGCCGGAAGCCAAGGCTGCCCCAGCCCCACACCCTGCCTCGCCCCCGGGGGCACGACGCTCAACGATATCAACTTTCAGATCGTCAAGCGCATCGGCAAGGACTTCGAGGTCAACGGCAACTTCGCTTTGGAGCACTGGAAGGCCCCCATCTATCTTCCGGACCAGCAAACCGTGACGACCACCACCATCCAGCTCACCTGGTTCCCGGAGCGCAAGGTCAGCTTCTAGAACGCCGTTGGAGAGCCAATCCGGCTCAAAGTGGGCCAATGAGCCGAGCAGGATCATGCCTGATATTGCTCGTCGCTCACCTGCTCCATCCAATCGACAGTCTTGCCATCCAGCATCTCCTGAATCGCAAGATGGGTCATCGCTGTCCCCGGCGCCGCTCCATGCCAGTGCCTTTCTCCAGGAGCAAACCAGATGACATCGCCGGGCCGGATCTCTTCGATTGGGCCATCCCACCGCTGCGCACGGCCGCAGCCGGATGTGACGATCAGGGTCTGGCCGAGCGGATGCGTATGCCATGCGGTACGCGCACCTGGTTCGAAGGTGACGCTGGCGCCGACCACGCGTGCAGGATGGGGAGCCTCAAAGAGCGGATCGACCCGGACTGTGCCCGTGAAATACTCCGCCGGTCCCTTTCGTGAAAGCTGAGAGCCGCATCGCTTGATCTCCATTGCTTTTCTTCTCCTAGTTTAGTAAGTGTCTTGATCCGCCGGCTAACGGCCGGTCATCTTCTCGAGCTGCTCCGGGTACCGCGCGCCTTGCACGTCGATCTGCGCCGCGGCGCTCTCGATCTCGCGGAGATCGTCGGCGGAAAGTTCAAGCGCGGCGGCTCCTGTGTTCTCTTCCAGACGATGCAATTTCGTCGTTCCCGGAATAGGCACAATCCAAGGCTTCTGGGCCAGCAGCCAGGCCAGCGCGATCTGCGCGGGCGTCGCCTTCTTCTCGGCTGCGACCCTGCCGAGAAGATCGACCAGCTTTTGGTTCGCTATGCGGGCCTCCGGCGTAAAGCGCGGGATCGAGCTGCGGATATCGGCTTTCTCGAACGTGGTGTTCTCGTCCATCTTTCCGGTCAGGAAGCCTTTCCCAAGCGGGCTATAGGGCACAAAGCCGATACCGAGTTCCTCAAGGGTCGGGATCACCTCAGCCTCCGGCGTGCGGTACCAGAGCGAGTACTCGCTCTGCAATGCCGTCAACGGTTGGACGGCGTGGGCGCGGCGAATGGTCTTGGGTGCGGCCTCCGACATGCCGAAGTGCTTGACCTTGCCCTCCGCGATCAGATCCTTCACTGCTCCGGCAACGTCTTCGATCGGAACGTCCGGGTCGACGCGGTGTTGATAGTAGAGGTCGATGAAATCGGTCTTCAGGCGCTTGAGTGAGCCTTCCACAGACTGCTTGATGTGTTCGGGCAGGCTATTGGTAGGCCTCGGGCCGCGGCTTCCGTCGGGATTGATGTCGAATCCGAATTTGGTAGCGATAGCAACCTTGTCGCGGAAGGGCTCGAGAGCTTCGCCGACGAGTTCTTCGTTGTTGAAGGGGCCGTAGACTTCGGCGGTGTCAAAGAAGGTGACGCCTTGTTCGACGGCGGCGCGGATCACCGCGATCGAATCCTTCTTCTCAGGAAAGGGAGCGTAGGAGAAGGTCATTCCCATGCAGCCAAGGCCGATCGCCGATACTTCGAGATTGCTCTTTCCCAGTTTGCGCTTTTGCATAGTCTCTCCTTCTGTGCAGGTTCTTCGGTGGGTGATTGCAAATCGACAATCGCGAAGGCTATCGTTCAACATTGCTTCGAAGTGAAAGCAACTTTCAGCGGCCAGTCATCTTCTCAACTTCTTTCGGATAGCGATCGCCATGCACTGTAATTGCCGATGTGGCGCGGTCGATCTGGCGCAGATCATCGGCGGTGAGTTCAAGTGAAGTCGCGCCTATATTCTCTTCGACTCGTTCCAGTTTGGTTGTGCCGGGGATGGGGACAATCCAGGGTCTCTGTGCAAGCAGCCAGGCGAGCGCAATCTGCGCAGCGGTGGCTCTTTTTTGTATCGCGAATGCAGCGATGACATCCACCAGGACCCTGTTCGCCTTGCGGGCCTCAGGAGAAAAGCGAGGGAAACTGCCCCGATTGTCCTCTTTGTCGAACTGAGTGTCTTCGGTGATGGATCCGGCAAGAAATCCCTTGCCGAGAGGGCTGTATGGAACGAAGCCTATTCCGAGTTCTTCGAGAGTAGGCAAGATCTCTTCTTCCGGGTTTTTCCACCACAGTGAATACTCACTCTGCAATGCAGTCACCGCCTGAACAGCATGCGCTCGGCGAATCGTCTGTGCGCCTGCTTCTGACAAGCCGAAGTGTTTGACCTTGCCTTCATTGATTAGTTCTTTCACCGCCCCGGCCACATCTTCGATCGGAACCTCAGGATCGACGCGATGTTGATAGAGCAGATCGATCGTGTCGATGCGGAGCCTTTTCAGCGACTCCTCGACGGTCTGCTTGATGTGATTTGGCCGACTATCCAAACCCATGGGATGCGGATCATCGCCGGAATCGAATTTGAAACCGAACTTGGTTGCGATCACAACTTGATCGCGCACCGGAGCTAGAGCTTCGCCCACTACCTCTTCATTAACGAACGGACCATAAACCTGGGCAGTATCGAAAAACGTGATACCTCGGTCGACCGCACCTCGCATGACCGCAATCATTTCCTGCCTAGTTCCGGGCACTGGGCCATGCCCCTTGCTCATTCTCATGCAGCCCAATCCAATGGCCGAAACTTCGAGATTGCTCTTTCCCAGTCTGCGCTCTTGCACAATCTCTCCTTCTATTGTTGCTGGCAAATTGCCAGGACAGTGAGCCCGCGTGTCCGGCGCCTAAAGTCCTGTCATCTTTAATGCGGCCTCAGGCAGGCGTGCCCCTTCGAGTATCAACGCGGAAGCAGCTTCGTCTATCCTTTGAAGGTCGTTCCCGGTTAGCTCGACGTTTACTGCTCCAAGGTTTTCCTCTAGCCGGTGCAACTTGGTAGTTCCAGGGATCGGCACAATCCACGGCTTCTGCGCCAGCAGCCACGCGAGCGCGATTTGTGCCGGAGTGGCGCCTTTGCGCTCTGCGACGGCCTTGACGATGTCAACAAGGGCCATATTGGCCTTGCGCGCTTCAGTTGAAAAGCGAGGCACGATGTTGCGGAAGTCAGTGGGATCGAACTTCGTGTTCTCGTCGATCTTGCCAGTGAGAAACCCGGCCCCCAGTGGGCTGAACGGCACGAACCCAACACCAAGCTCCTCCAGAGTCGGGAGAAGTTCGGCCTCCGGGCCACGCCAGAACAGTGAGTACTCGCTCTGCACTGCGGTGACCGGCTGGACGGCGTGCGCTCGCCGAATCGTCTGAACTCCGGCCTCCGACATGCCAAAGTGTCGCACCTTGCCCTCGGCAATCAGTTCTTTGACAGCCCCAGCCACGTCTTCGATCGGCACGATGGGATCGACGCGGTGTTGATAGAAGAGGTCGATGGTTTCGGTCCGCAAACGCTTCAGGCAAGCATCGGCCACACGCTTGATATGCTCGGGCCGGCTATTGGTTCCGCCAGTGCGCGCGCCAGTCTCAAGATCAATGTCGAAGCCAAATTTTGTGGCAATCACCACCTTGTCGCGGATCGGCTGGAGCGCCTCGCCAACCAACTCCTCATTCGCGAACGGTCCGTAGGCTTCAGCCGTGTCGAAATGTGTCACGCCAAGGTCATAGGCGGTGCGAACCAACTGGATCATCTCGCCCTTGTCGCCAGGCGGACCATACGCCGAGCTCATGCTCATGCAGCCAAGGCCGATCGCCGAAACCTCCAGATTGCCCATTCCAAGTTTGCGCGTTTGCATTTCCATCTCCTGTCAATCGCTTGGAACTGTTTTAAGACGAGGCGCCTCGTATCGCAGCAAGACGCCTCAAACTTCCATTACTCGGATTTGAGCGACGCCATGTCGATGGAGAACCGGTACTTCACATCCGACCTGGCCAGTCGCTCGTAGGCTTCGTTGATCTTCTGGATAGGAATGACCTCGACGTCGGCGGTGATCTTGTTCTGACTGCAGAAGTCGAGCATCTCCTGTGTCTCGGCGATGCCTCCGATCAGCGAACCGGAGAAGCTGCGGCGTGCGAAGATCAGGCCGAAGACGGAGACGGGCAGCGGCTTCTCCGGTGCGCCCACCATGGTGATGTTGCCGTCGCGGCGCAGCATGCCGATGTAGGCATTGATGTCATGTTCGGCGGCAACTGCGTCGAGGATGAAGTCGAAGCTGCCTGCGTGCTTGGCCATCTCGTTAGCGTCGCGCGAGACGACCACCTCATCGGCGCCGAGGCGCAGCGCATCGTCCTTTTTGCCAGGGGATGTGGTAAAGACGACGGTGTGCGCTCCGAGCGCGTGTGCAAACTTGACACCCATGTGGCCCAGTCCGCCAAGACCGACGACGCCGACCTTCTTGCCTTTGGTGACGCCCCAGTGGCGCATCGGCGAGTAGGTGGTGATCCCAGCACAGAGCAGAGGAGCGGTTCCGGCCAGGTCGAGATTCGACGGAACACGCAGTACGAAGTGTTCGTTGACGACGATACTGTCGGAGTAGCCGCCATAGGTGACGCCGCCGGAGTGCTTGTCCGGGAAGTTATACGTGAGAACCATGTTGGGGCAGAACTGTTCGAACCCAGCCTTGCACTCGGGGCATGTGGCGTCGGAGTCGACCAGGCAGCCAACGGCGGCCAGGTCGCCGGCTTTGAACTTGGTAACAGCAGAGCCAACCTTTGTGACTCGGCCGACGATCTCATGGCCCGGAACGCAGGGATAGACGGTGGGCATCAGTCCGCTCCACTCATTGCGGGCCTGGTGGAGATCGGAGTGGCAAATGCCACAGAAGAGGATCTCGATCTGCACGTCCTGCTCGGTTGGATCGCGCCGCATGATCGTAGTGGAAGCGAATGGGGATGTTGCGCTCAAAACGGAATAGGCCTTTGCGTTGAACATGGACTTGTCTCAACCTCCTCGGCACATGGTATATGCCGTTTTGTGCCGTTGTCCGCAATGCACGGCAAACTTGCTTGTAAATCAGAGTACAAAAGAGCAAGCGTGGACGGTATCCGGATTCTGCCGATCTATTGCCTATTCATGTCGATTACTAGAATTTTGTGCACAGATCGCCGCATCAGAGATACGCTATTTTTGAAGGGACTAGCAGGATTCGAATGGCAAGACATACCGTGGAAGACAGAAACTCGAGGACTGAGTCTACTGACCTGCGGGCCGAACTGGTGCGCAGGATCTCCGCCCACATTCAAGTCGAGGGTCCAGTCACCACCGGTATCCCCGGCCTGCGCCTCTCGCGCAGAAGTGCGCTTTCAGAGTGCTATTCCGCCGCCTACGAGCCCGAACTGGTTGTTTGCGTACAGGGAGAGAAGCGAATCACCGTCGGCGGAACGACGCACATCTGCGACGGCAGCACATTTCTGTTGACCTCGGTCGATCTGCCGGTGGTAGGCCAGATCACCAAGGCCTCCAAAGAGGAGCCATTCCTAGCCATGGTCCTTAAACTGGAGATGTCGGTCGTCAGGGAGATCCTCAGCCAGGAGGAGTTTCTCGCTCCCGATGTCTCATTCGGCGTCCGCGGCATGGCGGTCGGCAAGACGCCCGCCGAAATGCTCGATGCCTGCTCCCGGCTGCTCGGCCTTTTGGAGACCCCACGGGATATTCCCTTCCTCAGCAGCCTGTTACAGCGGGAGATACTCTACCGGCTATTGCGGGGGCCGCTGGGCGAGCATCTGCGCGCCATCGCCACTCTCGGCGAGCAGAGCAATCGCACGGCTAAGGCCGTCGGCTGGCTCAAGGCAAACTTCGACAAGCCGCTGCGCGTCGAGGAACTCGCATCGATCGCGCAGATGGGCATCTCTACGTTGCACCATCACTTCCGCTCGCTGACCGCGATGAGCCCGTTGCAATACCAGAAGCGGCTGCGCCTGCACGCCGCGCGCGTCCGCATGTTAACCGGAGGCCTGGACGCTGCCAGCGCGGCCTTCGAGGTCGGATATGAAAGCGCGAGCCAGTTCAACCGCGAATACAGCCGCCTCTTTGGCCAACCGCCGATGCGGGACATCAAATCGCGCCGCGTGGGCCCGGCCGCAGGCGGCGGCGAATCGCTGGAAGCCTATTGATTGCGGCGAAATCCAGCGGCAAATCACACGGCCCGCATGCGCTTGAGCGTAGTAGACTTTCCCTTTGGCGGTACAAGTTATCGATCCGCGCCGGTTGGGTCGTAGTGGAGAAAGGCAACCGCAGGTCCTTCGGCTCCGCTGCACTTCGCTCAGGATCACAGCTTTAGGGGCAGGGAAAGCAATCATGCATATAGTATTTGGCGCTTCGGAGTGCGTTCCATTTGCCAAACCGGCGGCTTGGCGGATGTGGTGGGTGCGCTGCCGCCCAAGCTGGCGAGGCTGGGTCATGAAGTGACCGTCTATCTACCGCTCTACGCGAGAGTTCGGACGCAACTGCCGTCGGAGCTGACTTATGCAGTCCGGTCGATCACCATTCCGTTCCAGCACCACAATCGTTTTGTGGGTATAGTGGACGGCGGCAAACGCGACGGCGTGCAGTTCTATTTTGTCGACTGCCCGCAGATGTTTGACCGGCAGGAACTTTACGGCAGCGGCGGAAAGGACTACCCGGACAACGCCGAGCGATTCGCTCTCTACTGCCGGGCGGTGCTTGAGGCGTCAAAGCTGCTGGGCGTGCCGGAGGTTTTTCACGTGCACGACTGGCAGGCTGCACTGATTCCCGTATACCTGCGCACCTTGTTTGCAGCCGACCCGGCGCTGAAGTGCGCCGCGACGGTGCTAACGATTCATAACGCCGCCTACCAGGGGGCTTTTCCGCCGGTGACCACCGAGCAACTGCTCTTTCCGTGGGAGCTTTTCACCATGGATAAGTTGGAGCAGTTCGACTCCTTCAACTTTCTCAAGGGCGGGCTGGTCTTCTCCGACATGTTGACGACAGTGAGCCGCAGGTATGCCGAGGAGATTCAAACGCCGGAGTTTGGCGAGGGGCTCGACGGTGTTCTGCTGGGCCGGGCGGCGGTTCTGCGCGGGATTTTGAATGGCGTTGACTACGCGCGATGGGACCCGGCCAAGGACAGCAATCTGGCAGCCCAATACACCCCGGAGGATCTGGCTGGAAAGCGCGAATGCCGGGCAGATCTGCTCGCTGTTCTTGGATTGGAGAGAGTTGCGGAGTCGACGCCTGTGATCGGGATTGTCTCGCGCTTTGCCATGCAGAAGGGCTTCGATATGGTGGAAGAGGCGGCCGGTAGGCTCTCGGAATTGGACGTGGCTGTGGTGGCACTGGGCTCGGGCGAACCGAGATACGAAAAGTTCTTCCGCGACTGGGCCTTCTGGAATAAGACGAATGTTGCCGTCGAAGTCGGTTACGACGAGGCGCTAGCGCATAAGATCGAAGCTGGAGCCGACATCTTCCTCATGCCTTCGCTCTATGAGCCCTGCGGTCTCAACCAGATTTACTCGCTCAAGTACGGCACAGTGCCTGTGGTGCGGGCGACGGGCGGGCTTGACGACACCATTGAAGAGTGGAATCCGGAGCAGGGAAGCGGGACTGGCTTCAAATTCAAACCCAAGAGTCCAGGAGCGTTGCTGGGCGCAATCGAACGGGCGCTGGCGGCCTTTGAGAACAAGGAAAGCTGGACCAGGTTGATGCGCAACGGCATGGCGCGGAATTATGGCTGGGAGAAACCGGCGCAACAGTATTCGGACGTGTATGAGGAAGCCGCGCGCAGGCGCGGCAAGCTCCTGGGAAACGAAAAATGAGTGGAAACAGAAAGAGCGGGGTAGAGAGTTGCCTGAAACCATCGATTGGGATAAGTTAACGCCAAAGCCGCGCCGCGGGCGCCGCAGATTGTTGTTTCTCGTCGCCATCATCGCCGTTGTATTGCTCTTTTGGCGGACAGCGATCTCCTATTGGGTTGACCTGCAGTGGTTCCAATCACTCGGTTACGAGGGGGTCTTCTGGAAGGCGCGGTCACTCGAGTGGGGAATCTTCACGGGCTTCTTTGTTGCAACATTTCTAATCTTGATGGGGATCTTCGCTGCGATCAAGCACGCCCACAACGACGACCTGCCCAGCGATCACATGATCTATCTCGGCGGCCAGCCAATCAATCTCTCCCTCAAGCCACTGCTGCGCATCGTATCGATTGGCGGCTCGCTGGTGGTTGCGCTACTTGCAGGAGGCACGATGGCCGCGGACTGGGAGACGCTGGCGCTGTGGTGGTATGCGCCTCGCGGCGCCGGCGGCGTGGCCGATCCGATCTTCGACAGAACTCTGGACTTTTATCTCTTCACTTTACCGGCCTGGCAACTGATTCTCGGATGGGTGCTGACGCTCAGCATCATCGCCTGCGTGATTGCCGTCGTCTTTCTCCTGGTTTCCGGCGGGGCTCGCGCGTTCAATGCCGGCCACGGAGGTCTCGGCAGTTTGCCCTGGCGCGGATTGTCACTTTCAATTGGATTTCTCTTGCTTGTTGTCGCGGGACGAGTCTATGTCAGCCGCTTCGAGAGCCTCTTTGAGCACCACACAATCTTTGATGGAGTGACATACACCGATGCGCATGTTACGCTGACTGGCCTGCTCGTGGTGAGCGCTGCGCTGGCGTTGGGGGCACTGATCGCATGGGTTGGCGGCATCTTTGCGCCGCGCGGACGCTGGATGATACTAGCTGTGCTGCCTGCCATTGTCAGTTATGGTGCAATTGCGATCATGGGCTGGTATGTCACCAGCTTTGTGGTCAAGCCGAACGAGCTGGTGCGTGAGCAGCCTTACATCGCCAATAACATCGAGATGACCCGGCTAGCTTATGGCCTGGATCGCTTCGTTCAACGAGAGTTCCCCGCTGAGACGACAGTGGATGCGACTGACCCTGCAAACAATCAGCCAACGCTCCAGAATATTCGCTTGTGGGACTGGCATGCATTGCAGGATACGCTGAAGCAAATCCAGGAGATTCGGACTTACTACGACTTTCCCGACGTCGACATCGATCGCTACCAAATCGACGGTTCGATGCGTGAGGTGATGCTGGCGGCGCGTGAACTCAACGTTGACAAACTGCCCGAGAACAGCCACAACTGGATCAACGAGAAGCTGATCTACACTCACGGCTACGGCATCACTATGAATCCGGTCAATGGATTCACGACCGAGGGACTGCCCAATCTGCTGATGAGCAATATGCCGGTGCAGAGTACTTCGCCAAGCCTCAAAGTAACACGGCCGGAGATCTACTTCGGCGAACTCACCAACACCGACGTCTACGTGAAGACAAGGCAGAAGGAATTCAACTACGCGCAAGGCGACAGCGATAACTACACCTTTTATGAGGGTAAAGACGGCATCGAGTTAGGCGGCTTCTTGCGCCGCGCTCTGATTGCATTCGATCGCGGCGATTTGGCCAAACTTCCCTTCAGCGACGACGTGAACGACCAAAGCCGGCTGCTGATGCGGCGCACAGTGCATGACCGCGTCGCAACGCTGGCTCCCTTCCTGACCTACGATAACGATCCGTACATTGTTCTGAGCGACGATGGGCGGCTATCGTGGGTTCTGGATGCCTTTACGCGCTCCGACAGCTATCCCTATGCGACGCATTACACCGTCGCCGGTCAGTCATTGAACTACATGCGCAACAGTGTCAAGGTGGTGGTCGACGCCTACGATGGGACGACAACTTTTTATGTCTTTGACAATCAGGACCCAATCCTGACGGCGTATCGCGGCATCTTCCCCGGCCTCTTCAAAGACGCCGCGGAGATGCCAGCAGGGCTGCGCAAGCATGTGCGCTATCCAGAGCTAATGCTCAAATTGCAAGCAGAAGTGTATGGCCTGTATCACATGACCAACCCCGAGGTCTTCTATAACCGCGAGGACCTATGGACTGTAGCAACCGAGGTTGGCATGGGTGACAACGGCGCGCAGCAGACTCAGGCCATGGAGCCGAACTTCGTACTGATGAGATTGCCGGGCGAGAGCGGCGTGGAGTTTGTCGAGATTCTGCCCTTCACACCATCGAACCGCAACAACCTGATTGGCTGGATCGCCGCACGCAGCGACGGCGAACACTATGGAACGTCGATAGTCTACGACTTTCCAAAAACTAAACTCGTAGACGGGCCATTGCAGATCGAGGCCCGCATCGACCAGAACGCGCAGCTCTCGGGCCAGTTGAGTTTGTGGAATCAGCAAGGCTCGCATGTGCGGCGGGGAACGCTGCTGGTGATTCCGTCAGGCAAGGCGCTGCTCTATGCGGAGCCGATCTATTTGCAGGCCGACCGCAGTCCCATGCCAGAGTTGCGGCTGGTGGTGCTCGCGTTGCAAGACAAGCTCGCCTACGGGCCAAACTTCGAGGCGGCACTGTCGTCGCTCTTTGGCGGGGGAATCTCATCGCTGAGCGGATCCGAGTCTTCAACAGCGCCGGCGGCGACTACGCCAACCGGCGCAACAACGGGGACCCCAGCACCGGCGCAAGACATCAATGCCCTGATCAAGGAAGCAGGCAAAGACTTCGACGAATATCAACGGCTGACCGCTGCTGGGAAGCTCGGCGAAGCAGGACAGAAACTGGATGCGTTGAAGCAGGTGCTCGGAAAGTTGAATGCGCGGGCTAAGTAGGCATTGAGGGACAGGGCTGACGATTCAAGGCGGCCGTGGCGAGAAAAGGGATTTCTCGGTACAATCTTGCTAAGAAGTAGCAAGAGTTGCTCCCTTGTGAAAAGGAGTTTTTACTGTGCCTGAGGTTCATAAAGTCAGCGTCGCATTGACTGGGGAGCAGATTGGCGCTCTCAGGGCCGCTGTGGAAACAGGAGAATATGCCACTACCAGTGAGATCGTTCGCGAGGCGATTCGGGATTGGCAATTCAAGCGAGAGCTACGTCAGGAAGACTTGAACCGCCTGCGCCAGTTGTGGGATGAAGGAAAGGCCAGCGGAGCCGCCAAACCTGCCGACTTTGACGCGATGCGACGCGAAGCGCGACAGCGGGTGAGTAAAGCGGTAAAGGACCAGGTCCGTGCCAGTTGATCTCATCTGGACTTCGCAAGCCTGCGAAGATTTGATCGAAATCTACACCTACATTGCTCAAGACAATCCTTCCGCTGCAGAGCGCATCTTCGGCGCAATACAACGGAAAGCGGAGCTGTTGCTCAATCATCCGCGCCTGGGAGTTCGACGTTCAGAGATCAGGCCCTCGGCCCGAGTGCTAATCGAGGGACCAAACCTCATTCTCAATGAGACACATCCCGATAGCGATGATGGTGCAATCAATGAAGTTGAAATCGTGAGAGTTGTGGACGGGCGACGCAACCTTAAAAGCCTCTTCTGAACGCTTCACCTACGCTTCTACTACACTCTCTTCCGCCATTATTATCGCGCCACAGAATTGGCCTTCAACTCCGCCAGGATCTCGGCAACGGCCACCTTCGCCGCTTGGGCGATCTCTTCCGAGAGATCCATCGAGATCGGCTGCTTCGGATCGATGGCGATAGCATAGAGGATCACCTCAGGGCCGCCGCCCTGGATATAGAAGACATCCAGCAGATCTTTCACGCCGATGTCATGGGCTGTGAGCGTGGGCGGATAATCGCGCGAAAAGCGTGGCGTGGTTCGAGTGACGGTGCCCGGAGGGTTGCCGTCGGCGGCCGCGTCGATGAGGATGATGCGGCTGGCGCTCTGCAGCGGTTCGAGCAGCGTGAAGCCACCGGTGCCGCCGTCAAGACATTCGACGTTCGCCGGCAGCGTTTGCTGTTCCAGAGCCCGCACGACGTGAACGCCGACGCCCTCATCGCCCATCAGGACGTTGCCGAGACCGAGGACCAGTATCTTGTCCGTCTTTGTCACGATCTCCAAATCGGCATTCCTTTTCGTCAAGGCGCGAAGTGGCTCTTCGCGGGGAAAAGCCACTCGACAGTTTTGCATGATTGGTACTGGAAGGGCAAAGACCCTGAACATTCTTAGCTAATCCTGCTTCTTTTCGCGCTCGAACTTCCATCCGCCAATGATCGAGGAGACTGTTCCGCGACCCTCGATGTAGTCGTGATAGAAGGCTAGATAGACGTGGACGATGACAAACGTGACGAAGAACCACAGGAAGGTATGGTGCCAGAAGCGCACGCTGAATTCGCCGCCCATCAGCGGCACCACCCAGAGGAACATGCGCGGCATCCACGAATTGCTCATGCTGGAGTAGAGCGCGAAGCCGGTGATGGTCTGAAAGGCAAAGGCCAGGAAGGTGCCGAAGTAGATGAAACCGGCGAGCGCATTGTGCCCGGTAGAGATAGGCCCGTGCAGTTGGGTTTCAAGCACGTCGGCTTTGATGACGTCCACGATCTCCTGGCGCTGCGACTTCTTCAGCGGAAAAAAGGCGTTCCAGTGGGAGTACTTGTTCCCGACGAAACCCCAGTAGAGCCGCGCCAGGAAGTTGAAGACGTAAACGAAAGCGGCCACAAAATGAATGAATCGCACCCACGCGAACCAGTATTGCTGGTAGGCCTCGGCCGCATAAAACGCGCGGATGGGCGCCCCGATCAGGTAGCCCGAGATGCAGAGGGCCACCAAAGCGATTGCGTTGATCCAGTGGTAGGCGCGCACCGGCAGTTCCCACACATAGATGCGCCGATACTCGACTGGATGATCCGCCGGGACAACGCTGTTTGCGCCAATGTTCGGTGTACTCATGGGCATCACTCGAAGGAGACCTGGGCTAGGTGCCGTCCCTGCGGGTCATATAAATGGACGGCGCAGGCCAGGCACGGGTCAAAGGAATGGATAGTGCGCAGAATCTCGACCGGCTCTTCCAGCTTGGCTACCGGCGTGCCGATAAGAGCCTGTTCGAAGGAGCTGCGCTGCTGTTTGGCGTCGCGCGGTGAGCCGTTCCAGGTTGTCGGCACCACGAGTTGATAGTTCTCGATCGCGCCGTCGTGAATCTTGATCCAGTGGGCGAGCGCGCCGCGAGGAGCCTCGGTGAGGCCAACCCCCTCGGCATCCTTGGGCCAGCTCTTGGGCTCCCAGAACTCGCCATTGAATGTTGAAACTTCGTTGATCTTGACCCGCTCCATCAACTGGCCGAAGTACTCCTTAAGCCAGATCATGGCCAGTGCCGCATCCAGGCCGCGCGCTGCGGTCCGGCCCAACGTCGAGAAGAGCGCGGTGACTGGAACATTGAGCTTGCCGAGTGTGTCTTTCACCAGTTCCTGCACATCGGTGCGTCCGGAGGCGTAGGCAACAAGCAGCCTGGCCAGCGGGCCCACTTCCATGGGCTGTTCCTTCCAGCGAGGCGTCTTGAGGAAGGAGTACTTGTCGTGGCCTTCGAGAGATTCAAAGGGCGGCTTGGGTCCGGTGTAGTTCAGTTTGGTTTCTCCGGCCCACGGATGAATACCAGCCTGGTCTCCGCCCTCGTAGCTGTACCAGGAGTGCGCAATGTACTCCTTGATTTCCTGTGAATCGGTTGCATTGACCGGATGCACCTGGCTCAGGTCGCGGCCGAGGATCACGCCGCGGGGATACTTGAATGCCTCCGGCTTGGAATACCCCTGCGTGGGGAATTCGCCGTAGCTGAGATAGTTTGTTAGTCCGCCGCCCCAACTGGCCCAGTCCTTGTAGAACGAGGCAACAGCAAGCAGGTCCGGGATGTAGACCTGGTTGAGAAACTCATCGGCCTGGCTAATCAAGCGCGAGACAAGATTGAGCCTCTCGGAGTTGATCGCCGCCACTTCATTCATGTTGATCGAGCAGGGAACTCCGCCCACGAGATAGTTCGGATGCGGATTCTTGCCGCCGAAGACGGCGTGGATCTTGACAATCTCTTTTTGCCACGACAGCGCGTCGAGATAGTGCGCAACGGCGATCAGGTTCACCTCAGGCGGCAGCTTGTACGCCGGATGACCCCAGTAGCCGTTGGCAAAGATACCCAGGCCGCTGGCGGCAAAAGCCTTGATCTTGTCCTGCACCTCGGTGAAATAGGAGGTCGTGTTCTTGTCCCACTTGGAGAACGAGGCGGCAAGCTCGGCGGCCTTCTTTGGGTCGGCCTTCAAGGCGTTGACGATATCCACCCAGTCCAGCGCATGCAAGTGATAGAAATGGATGACGTGATCCTGCACGTACTGGGTCGTCATCATGATGTTGCGGATCAGCTCGGCTGTGGGCGGAATGGTGATGTTCAGTGCGTTTTCGACCGCGCGCACGCTGGTGAGGGCGTGAACGGTGGTGCAGACGCCGCAGACGCGCTCGGTGATGGCCCAGGCGTCGCGTGGATCGCGGCCCATAAGGATCTTCTCCAGGCCGCGCACCATGGTGCCCGCGCTGAATGCGTCGGTGATGACGCCGTTTTCTACCACTGCCTCAATGCGCAAGTGACCTTCAATACGTGTGACCGGATCGACGACTACGCGTGTCATAGGCTCTTAAGACTCCTTCTGATCTTCAGCGTGGACTTCCGCAATCACGCTCCGTTTGCGAACGTTGGTCGCCACTACGTGCGCGGCAACTCCAGCCAGCGTGGCGGCTGCAACAACCGTGCCAATCGTATCCGCCGTGCTCTCGACACCGAAGCCGGGGAAGGAGGGAAGATGGTTGTAGAACGGGCCGTTGTCCCAGAAGCCCGCCTCGCTGCAGCCGATGCAGCCATGGCCCGACTGAATGGGATAACTTGTGCCCTCGTTCCATTTGACCACCGAGCAGGCGTTATAGGTGACCGGACCGCGGCAGCCCATCTTATAGAGACAAAACCCCTTGCGCGCATTCTCGTCGTCCCACGATTCGACGAAGAGGCCGGCATCGTAGTTGGGGCGCCGGTAACAGGTGTCGTGAACGCGGCGGCCGTAGAACTCCTTGGGCCGACCCTGGCTGTCGAGCGCCGGAACCTGCCCGAGGACCAGCAGATGGGTCACCACGCCCATCATCACGTCGGCAATGGGCGGGCAGCCCGGGACGTTGATCACCGGCTTGTCCACCAGCTTGTAAATTGGCGTGGCGCCAGTCGGATTCGGCTTGGCCGCCTGAACGCAGCCATTCGAGGCGCAACTGCCCCAGGCCACCACGGCGGCCGCATCGGCGGCAACGGTCTTTAGGATCGATTCGGCCGTCTTGCCGCCGATCATGCAATAGACGCCATCATCGCCTGTAGGCACTGCGCCCTCGACCAGCACGATGTACTTGCCCTTGTTGTTGGCGATGGTGTCGGTGAGGCACTTCTCGGCCTGGAAGCCCGAGGCCGCCATCAGCGTTTCGGTGTAATTAAGGCTCAGCACGTCAAGCAGTACGTCGAGAACAATGGGGTGCGACGCGCGAATGAACGACTCGCTGCAGCAGGTGCACTCCTGGAAGTGCAGCCAGACGACAGCCGGTTTGTCTTTCTTCTCGAAGGCCGAGACAACCTGGGCGACGCCCGCTTGACCGAAGCCTGCCACCGTCGCGGCCGCTGCGCAGAATTGAAGAAAATCTCTGCGGTTGTAACCCTTCTGCTGCATCGATTGGTAAATTGATTGACCCATGCCTACCTCGCTCCGTGTTCGCGAACCGGGGGATCGTCCGGTGGCAAAGGATGGTCTTGAGGAAGCCGCCGGTGGTTCTCCTACGGACAAATGGGACGGTACTCATCCAAATTGATGGTCGCTGTGACCGGTATCACACCTGTGGGTAATCATTTTGGATGCATCGAGAATCGGCTGAGGAAATGATTCGGACCAACTCGATCCAGAGCCTAAGCCTGATTAATCCAAATCAAATAAAACGTGATTAATTTGAGTCAGTTATTTATGAAAACCCTTTGAACCCAACATTTTCTGTTATAAAGGGCACCTGTGGAAATCTCGGTCATTATCGCGCATCCGGAGCTGCGTAGCTTCAACCACGCTATAGCGAATTCGGTTTGTCGCACCCTCGAACGGTGCGAACATACTGTCCGGTTCCATGACCTGTATGCGGAGGGATTCGACCCGATGCTCCCTTCAACCGAGTTGGATACGAAGGCAGCTCCGGGAAGGGAACTGGCGCGTTATTGCGAGGAACTGCAACGGTCGGAGGGGTTGGTGATCATTCATCCGAACTGGTGGGGGCAGCCGCCCGCGGCAATGAAAGGATGGATCGACCGAGTCTTCCGGCCTGGCGTGGCTTATCAGTTTCTTGAAGGCGATGGCGGGGAGGGCGTACCTGTGGGCCTGCTGCGGGCAGAGACGGCGGTCATTTTCAATACCTCAAATACTCCCGCGGAGCGCGAGATCGAGACCTTTGGCGACCCGCTCGACGGGCTTTGGAAGAGGTGCATTCTGGAGTTTTGTGGTGTGAAGAAGATCGTTCGTGAGACATTCAGCGTTGTGATTACCAGCACACCCGAAGAGCGAAAGGCGTGGTTGGAGCAAGTGGAGGCGATTGTGACTGCCAGCTTTCCTAAGTGATGGAATCGGTAGGTTCTTGAGATTTTTTGTGACTGACAAGCATATCGCTTTGACTTGAATCACTTTTTGGTTACTAGAATTACTAAAGTACCAGCGGATTGTGCATATTGCTTACACTTCCGTAACATCTGGCCGTAGATTAGGGGGAGTGGCCCTCTCTAATGAGCGTGTTTGTTGAGGCTTCAAATTGATCCACCCCGCACTACAGGGTCGTGAACCAGGAGGATGGAGACAATGCACAAGAAGATCTGCACCAATTACGGCAAATGCGTGCTTGCCAACACCCATGAGGACTTTTCGCATGAGAAGCGGTCGCTGACCTATTGCCCGCTCTGCGACAAGAAGCTCAGCGAAGTTGTTACTCCATCCCGCGATGTAGCGAGTAAGGTCGTTTTGGCAGTTGCTTACACCTTTATTCTTTTTGCTTTAGCTGGTCTTATTTTCGAAAAGAAATGGATCAGCGCTCCGGCGGCCGCGAACGCTGCCGAAATGAATGGCACTCCAACGACGATTCTTCGGCTGGCTGACTCGAATACCATGCCTGACAGCTTGGCGCCGGTCCTGGCAGAGGCCTTTCTGAAGGCCGAAGGCGCGCGCGATGTCCAGATTATCTTTGGAGCGAATCCGCAAGAAGAGATTATTCAGGGCATACTGCCCGGCGATGGTAATCCTTCGGCAATCGAGGTTTCCGCTCACGGCCCCGGAAGCGCATTCACGGCGCTGGCAGAAAACCGCTGCGACATCGGGATCGCCGCGCAGAGAGGCAAGTCCACCGAGAACTCCAAGTCGGATTCCCACCGTTCGGTAAACGTTGAGCACGTGTTGGGTCTTGATGGCATCGCGGTCATTGTCAATCCTTCCAATCCAGTGAACGAGCTTCGCAAGGACACGATCAAGCGCATCTTCACCGGTGAGGTTACCGACTGGGCCAGGATCGGATCCACCCATGGCGCGATTCAGGTTTACGCCAGAGATAGTCAATCGGGGATATCAGACTCGTTCAAGAGCATGGTGCTTGGCGGATCGCAGCTAGCGCGCTCGGCCCATGTCTACGAAGATAGCGACGAGCTCTCACAAGCTGTTTCCGGCGATCCTAACGGAATCGGCTTTATCAGCCTTCCTTTTGTCCGCAGCGCAAAGCCCCTTGCCATTTCGGACAAAGGAACAGGCGCTCTGGAACCGACCCGGCTGACCGTCGCAACAGAAGATTATCCTCTGTCAAGGCGGCTCTACCTCTACACTCCAGCGACTTCGCAAAACGCGTTCATCGAGCGGTTCGTTGAGTTCACCAACTCTGCGCAGGGCCAGGCGGTGGTTGCAGCCAACGGCTTTGTCGCGCAGAATGTGATGGCCGCGGCGGAGCCCGTATCAAAGAGCGCCCCGGATGAATACAAGCAGCTGACTCAGGACGCGGAGCGTCTCTCACTGGACATCCGGTTTAACTCGAATGACCTGGATCAGGACAGCAAGGCGCAGGCAGATCTTGACCGAGTCGTTGCCATGGTTGCCGATGAAGGGGGCGCCAATAATCGGATTCTGCTCTTCGGGTTCACAGACAACGCGGGTGCTTCGGAAGAGAATCAGATCGCATCGTTGAACCGGGCGAAGATGGTCGAGAAGGAATTCATCCAACGGGGCATCAAGCCCGTACTTGTGCGTGGATTCGGTTCCGAGCTTCCGGTTGCCTCCAACGACACCGCCGAGGGCCGCGAGATGAACCGGCGAGTGGAGATCTGGATGAAGAAGTAATGCCGCTCGGCGAATTGACCAAACCCTCGATTCGCCAGTCGTTTACCTGCAACCGCCACGAACTCTATTTAAATGCCGTTGATGATCCGCGCGGATGCTGGGGACTATTATGTGCCAAGTACCTTGTTGACAACTCCAGCGCATTGCGCCCGCCCGTATTCAGAGCCTCTCAGAGGATTCTTCACCAATCCTCTGAGAGGCTCTTGGCAGGGCTCTCCAACAGAATCGGAATGGGACCGTCCTGGACAGAAGATAAGACGTAAAAGACAACAAACCGAAAGGCAGAGGGAATGATTATAGCTCGGCAGGGAAAATGCACGAATTTGGCAAAATGTCCGGTATCGAGGGCCCATGAGATCCATACAGTCCCAGAGGGCTCCGATTTTCATTGTCCTGTGTGCGGACAAGAACTGGAGGAAGTGTTAACCAAGGCGCGGCCAAGATCGAGCCGGCCCGCGCTGGTGGCGGCCGCGGTCTTGCTGCTGCTTCTTGGTGGACTTGCCGTCTCGAAAAACTGGATCAAGCTTCCGTCGAATGTGAGTGCCGCCAATCGGTTGGCAGGAACGAATACCATCCTGCGATTGTCCGGTTCCAATACCATCGGTGACGGTCTAGTGCCCGCACTGGCCGAGTCCTTCCTTAAGAGCCGGGGCGCAACGGACGTTCACACAGTTGCTGGAGAAAAGGCCCAGGAGAAGATTGTTTTGGGAACTCTTCCTGGAGACAAACTCCCTTCCGTGATTCGCATTGCAGCTCACGGTTCCGCGACCGCATTTACATCTTTAGCTGATGGCAGTTGCGACATCGGTATGGCGTCCAGGCGAATCAAGCCGGATGAATCATCCAAGTTATTCTCCCTCGGCGACATGCTTTCCCCCGCCAGCGAGCACATCGTAGGACTGGATGGCATTGCCGTGATTGTCAACGCATCCAATCCCGTCAATGAACTCTCCAAAGACGAAATCATGAGGGTTTTCACGGGCGAATCCGCCAACTGGCCAAAGGGTTCCACTTCCGGACAGATCAAGATCTATGCCAGGGATGACAAGTCGGGCACCTTCGACACCTTCAAGGCCCTCGTGCTTGCCGGGAAGCCTCTGGCGCCGTCCGCTCAGCGCTTCGAAAGCAGCGAGGAGCTATCCGATGCTGTCGCTCGCGATCCGAATGGAATTGGATTCATTGGCCTTCCCTTCGTGCGCAGCGCGAAGGCTGTTGCCGTGTCGGAGAAGGGAACGCGCGCCTTGTTGCCGACCAGCTTGACAGTTGCCACCGAAGACTATTCTCTCTCCAGACGGTTGTATCTCTACACTCCAACCACCCCGGCGAACAGTTTCACGCGCCTTTTTGTTGACTTCGCTCTTTCAAAGCAAGGACAAGACCTCGTCGCTTCGAATGGGTTCATCGCCCAGAACATCGCGACTGTTGCGCAGGCTGTGTCGGATTCGGCTCCGGCCGAGTACAAGAGGCTGACCAGGAATGCCCAGCGCCTTTCGCTGAACTTCAGGTTCCAGGCCGGCGAATCGATGCAGGACAACAAGGCTCAGGTTGACATGGACAGGGTCGTATCTCTGATCTCCGAGCGAGGAGCCGCGGGAGGGAAGATCCTGCTGTTCGGATTTGCCGACAGCGTCGGCAGCCCCGCAGTAAATCAGGCTCTTTCATCTGACAGAGCCCGTCTCATCGAGAGCGAACTCGTTCGGCGTGGACTGAAGCCGGCAGTGGTGCGCGGCTTCGGTTCCGAACTCCCGGTCGCTTCGAACGAAACAGCCGATGGCCGCGAGAAGAACCGCAGAGTAGAGATCTGGATCGAAAACTGACGCCACCGCACCGCGATTGACGAGCCTGATTCCCTTTGGATGAAGGGTGGAATCGCCAATCGCGGTATACTCAAGATTGCTATGGCGACCGAGAAAACCTTCTACTTGGAGACCTTCGGCTGCCAGATGAATGCCCATGATTCGGAGAAGGTCATTGGCACATTGCAGCAGCAGGGTTACCGGCAGGTCGAGTCGGAAGAAGAGGCAGGCCTGATTCTCTACAACACCTGTTCGATCCGCGACAAGGCGGAGCAGAAGGTCTTCCACCGCCTCGATGAGTACAAGCGCCAGCACAGGGAAGGCAAGCGCTTCGCCGTGCTCGGTTGCGTTGCGCAGCAGGAGGGCGAGAGGATCTTCGAGCGCGCACCGTATGTCTCACTGATCTCCGGCTCTGCCTCCTATCGCAAGCTTCCAGAGATGCTGGCCCGACTTGAAACAGGCGAGACGCGCATCACCGGCCTGGACGACCGCCAGACCGACGAGACCTTCGAGACGGATTTCACAGCCCGCCAGAACCCTTACCGCGGCTACATCACGATCATTGAAGGCTGCGACAAATTCTGTGCTTACTGCGTAGTGCCTTATACGCGGGGTAAAGAGCGCAGCCGTGGCTCAGACTCCGTGCTGGCCGAGGCGCGGCGCATCGTCGACCTGGGCTATACGGAGATTCAGCTTCTGGGTCAGAATGTGAACAGCTACCGCGACCCGGAAGGGAAGCGCAGCTTCGCGGAACTTCTCGCCGCGGTCGGCCAGGTCGCAGGCATTCGCCGTGTCCGTTTTACCACAAGCCACCCTCGCGATTTCACCCGCGACATCGTCGAAGCCATCGATGCGGCGCCCACGCTCTGCGATCACGTGCACCTGCCCGTCCAATCCGGTTCGTCGCGGATCCTAAAGCTGATGGCCCGTGAATATACGCGCGAGTGGTACCTGGAGAGGATCGCCTGGATCAAAGCCGCACATCGGCCGATCTCGATCTCGACCGATATCATCGTCGGTTTTCCCGGCGAAACTCCGGACGATTTCATCCAGACTATGGATTTGCTCGCCGAAGTCGAGTACGATTGCGTCTTCGGGTTCAAGTACTCAAGCCGGCCCAACACCCCAGCTTTGGTCATGATCGACTCGATCCCGGAGAGCGAGAAAGCAATCCGGCTTCAAGGGTTGCTTGACCGCCAGCGGGAGATTCAGAGGATCAATTATGCCAAGCACTTGGGGCAGGTTCTAGAGGTGATGGTCGAAGGCGCCAACCCCGGACGCGGTCAGATTATCGGACGTAGCAGCCAGAACAAGCCCGTGAATTTCACCTGCACACAGCCGATCGCACCGGCGCCTGGAAATTATTTGCGGGTGAGGATTACGGCCACGCATCCAAACAGTTTAGTTGGAGAAGTGGACTAATATGAAAGCGGGTGATTAGGAGGGCAAGCCATGGACAACGAATTGCAAAAGCAGATTGAGGCATTGCGCTCCGAGGCTGAGCAGTTGACGCTCAAGGGGCAGTTAGAACGAGCGGCAAAAATCCAGAATAGCGAACTGCCCAAACTCGAGGCTGAGCTAAGAAGGCTGAAGGCTGCGCACGGCAAGCCTGACGGTCAGGCCGGCGGCGTTGAGGTGCGGATTCGGGGGCTCATGATGGATCCGGCCACGAGCATGCCGATTGTCGTACTCAAAGACATTGCCTCAGAGACCGTGATGCCGATTTGGGTCGGAATCTTCGAGGCCAACGCCATTGCCATCGAGATTGAGAAGGTGGCTGCGCCGCGCCCCATGACCCACGACCTGACCAGAAATCTTATCCGTCACTTGAATGCTCGCTTAGAACGTGTTGTTATATCTGAGCTTAAAGACGATACATTTTTTGCCGTCCTGTGGCTCCGGCAAGGGGATGAGCCGTTGGTCATCGACGCCCGGCCGTCTGATGCGATTGCGTTGGCCTTGCGCGCGGATTGCCCAATCTACGTGGCTGAAGAGGTGATGCAGACAGCCAAGCTGAACACCTCAGGACCGCCCGAGGGGCCAACCGCCGAGCAGTTGCGTGGCTGGCTGGAGGGATTGAACGACGAAGATCTTGGGCGATACAAGATGTAGCCAAGGGGATCAGCAATGAAAGTCAATCGCAAAGGGGCCGTTTTGTATCAGGATGGACTTTACAGAATATACGTTATCAGACATGGATAATCGATAAATACCCGGATATTTCAGACACCCTCATTGTTGACATTCGGCGCTCGCGGGGACCATCGGGCCCTTGCACCGGTCTTGCTGCCGTCGTATAAAAATCGAACATGAGAGCTATACTACTCTCTATCCCTCGTAATATGTGCTTGTTACAGCGAAAGACCCACTATTGTCAGACACATGGCTATGGCCATCGGGGCGCTAGTATATTCTCCAATAGAACAAGTTCATTCCACTTACCGCGCAGGTTGTAAAGGATGCGGATTGCTAAAGCTCTCTCTTTTCTTAGGCGCGATAGCCGCGCTGGCCGATGTAGCCGGCGGGCTGGTGCTGGTGCGCGCTCGAGGCGTCGAGCGCTACCTGCGCTACTTTGTCGCGCTGGGCGCGGGTTTTCTGATGGCTACGGCCGTGTTGGAGATGGTGCCCGAGGGCTTGAAACTCAATCCGAACTCGGCGCTCGGGCCGATCCTCATCATGGCCGGATACTGTGTGGTGCATCTGCTGGAGCACACTATCAACGCCCACTTCCACTTTGGCGAAGAGACGCACCACGGCGAATTCGTCTCGCATCATACTGGCAACTCGGTGCTGGCCGGGCTCAGCCTTCACGCGCTCTTTGACGGCGTGGCCATCGGCTCGGGCTTTCTGGTCTCCGGCTGGCTGGGCTGGCTAATCTTTCTGGCGATTCTGCTGCACAAGGCGCCGGAGGGCTTCACCATGGCCTCTGTGATGCTTGCCAGTGGGCGCAGCCGCACAACGGCGCTTTACTCAGCGATCGGGTTGGCAGCAGCCACACTCGTAGGCGTAGCGGTCATCGAGTTAGTTCCTGGCTGGCTTCCCTATGGAATGCCGGTCTCAGCCGGCGTCGCGCTTTACGTGGGCGCAAGCGACCTGGTGCCCGAGGTCAACCGCGAGCCCGGTATCCGCATGGCGCTGGTTTTCTTTGCCGGCGTGGTCGCGTTTCTACTGCTGCGGATGTCGCTTCCCGCACTCTGAGCCGCCGTGTGCCGCAAGGATGGAACAAGTGCTTAGGCCGTCTAGGGTATTTTCGCCGTTCCTGTAGGGTTGATTTCGTGGTTTCCCACCCATTTCACAGAAAACTTGAAATGGAGGGGGTGCGGATCTTCCTTACACCATCCGTGAAAATGCTTTTGCCGTCAGCGCCTAACATTGAAGGAGCGTCCAACAAATTGAAGGGATGGATTCTGAACTGGGGGATTTCAGTTTGAGACGCTCCGGGTTGCCTGGCGTTGTACTGCCTGTTCTGCTGTTTTCACTGATTGGCTTCGTGGTGATGGGCTATCACCCCGGCGCCGAAGACGACAGCTTCTATCTGTCGGCCATCAAGGCAAAGCTGAATCCAGCCCTCTATCCACACGACGCCGCTTTCTTTCAACTGCAACTGCGCACCAGTGCCTTCGATACCTGGATGGCGCGATTCATTCAGGGAACCGGGATGCCTGTGGCCTGGGCAGCGCTGCTTTGGCAATCGATTTCAATTGTTCTTTTCATGTGGGCCTGCTACGGAATCATCTCTCTGCTCTTGAAAGAACCTGCCGCGCGCTGGGCAGGAATCGCCATGCAGGCAGCCATGTTCACGCTGCCGGTGGCGGGAACCGGGCTCTACATCCTCGATCAGTATCTGCACCCGCGCAACCCGGCCACAGCGCTGATCCTGCTGGCAGTCTGGCGAATCCTGGCTGGAAGACGCTGGCAGGCGCTTCCGGCGCTTACCGTGGCCTTCCTGCTCCACCCGTTGATGGGTGCATTGGGAGTCTTCTATTGCATGATCCTGGCGCTGACGCTCGATGAATCCGTCCATGCGCTTCTGCGCAGTCTGCGCGAACGCCTGAGAGCCAGCTTGCCCTCCGATGCTGCTGCATTCATTCCGTTTGGATGGATCGTCTCTCAGCCCTCCAGGGAGTGGATCGAAGCTGCGAAGACAGGCCATATCTATCACGAGTACCAGCTCTACCAGTGGGATTGGTATGAGTGGCTGGGCGCTATCGGTCCGCTGCTGATCTTCTGGGTTGCCGCACGCCAGGCTGCCAAGCGGGGCGAGATTGTGCTCTCCCGGTTCTCCTTGGCCGTTCTCATCTATGGCGTCTCGATGCAGTTGCTGGCTATGGTGATTCTCTTCCCCGGTGCGCCGATCGGCCTGAGCACCCTGGAGCCGATGCGCTATCTGCAACTGGTTTACATTTTTATGGTTCTGATCGGAGGCGCCTACCTCGGCAAAACCCTGTTCAAGGCGAGCGTCTGGCGCTGGGCCGTCTTTCTGCTGGCGGCCAATGGCGGCATGTTCATTGCCCAACGGCAACTCTTCGCCCAGACTGCGCATATCGAACTCCCTTCCGCGGCCGGCGTGAACCCCTGGCTCCAGGCCTTCGACTGGATCAGGCAGAACACCCCTCAAGGCGCGTACTTTGCGCTTGAGCCGAATTACCTTTCCGCTCCGGGAGAGGACTACCATAGCTTTCGCGCGCTGGCCGAGCGGAGCGTCCTGGCCGACATCATCAAAGATACTGCCGTAGTGACCAAGTCCCCGGAGCTGGGCCCGGAGTGGGAACGGGAACTCCGAGCCGAGAGTTGTGACCCAGGGTCGGAGAGATGCCCCGGCTGGAGCCGCTTTCACCTTGCCGACTTCGAGCGGCTCAAGGCGGAGTTTGGGGTGAGTTGGGCGCTGGTTTCGTTTCCCCCTCCGGCGGGTCTGGCCTGCCGCTGGCACAACGGCACATTGTCGGCTTGCCAGATACCGTAAAAGCAGGGATCAGGGGTCAGTCCAAAACAGGCGCTGTTGGCCCGCACGAGACAAGACAGGCTTGAATCGGGAGCCTGCCGTTACAATAGCAGTATCGTTGCGTGTTACTTTTGAGAAGTCAGCGGTCTGCAGTTAGCAATTGGGGCCAGGAGGCGGTCATTCTGTTTCTTCCGAACCCTAACCCCTAATCCCTGTTCCCTACTCTTTTTTGCTTTTCCGGCACGGAGACCGGCGCATGCTCAACCTCTCTCAGCGACTGATACTCGGCTGCATTGCGCTCGCTGGCCTCATGGCGGGGCTGGTGTTGGCCACACACAAAACGCTGGCTGCGGCGGGGCAATCGGGGCTTGCGAACCTGTTCCTGGCGGGTGCGGCGCTAGTCGCTGCCGGAACCATCGTCGGCGTGCTGCGGCACATCAATATGCTGGCGCGCGACGCACGCAGAATTGCCCAGGGCGACCTGGAGCACCGCGTGGAATGGAGCAGCCGCGACAGCTTTGGCGTGATCGCCAGCGAATTGAACAGAATTGCAGTCCGGCTGAAAGAGCTGCGCGACTCCGAGGCCGGACGTCGGCAGATGGAATTTCAGCTCTCCGACGCCGTGCTGCAATCGATCTTTGAGCCCATCATCGTCACCGACGGCAAGGGGCATCTGCTCAAGGTGAACCAGGCTGCGGCGGAGTTACTGGGAGAGGCAGCGGCAGACCGCATGGCGCTGGCCAAAGCCCCCGGCGGCGACAAGATCTTGAGCGCCATCCGCAACGCCGTCTCCATGCAAAAGGCGGTGGCCACTGAAGATGATGCATCGCTGCTGCCCATGCGTGTCGGCAAGCTGGAGCGCAGCTACCGTCTGCGCACCATGCCCATGCGCGACTCGGAAGGGCGGCTGCTGGGCACAGTGACAACCCTGGAAGACGTGACCAGCCTTCAGGACACCGATCGCTTCAAAACGCAATTCATCAACGTGGCCAGCCGCAAGCTGCGCGATCCGCTGCTGCAGTTGCGACGGGGCCTTTACGCCCTGGAGCAGGGCTATGGCGGGGCGTTGCTCCCGCTGCAGTCGGAACTGGTTTCGGCCGCAAGCAGGGAGAGCGAGAAGCTGGACGATCTAATGAGCGACCTGATCGACGTTGCCGAAATTGACGCCGGCAAGCGCGAATTCAAGCTGGAGGGGATCCGCCCACTGCAATCGCTCAGCGAGGCAGCCGACCGCTTCTGTGACCAGGCCTCGGAAAAGCGCATTCACGTCGAGGTCAGAGCCTACGCGGACCTCGCGCTGGTGCAGGCCGACCGGCGCGCGGTCCGCTCCATTCTTGAGAACCTTCTGTCCAATGCAATTCGCTACACACCACCCGGGGGCGAGATCCTGCTAGCCGCCGAAGAGATCAAGGATTTTGTCCAGTTCACAGTGCGCGATACAGGCCGCGGGATCGAGGCCGAACGTTTGAGCACCATCTTCGATCGATTCAGCACATTCTCTGAACGGGGCTCAGGGCTGGGACTGGCGCTGGGCCGGCGACTAGTCGAGTCATTGGGCGGCCAGATCGCCGTCGAGAGCCGCCTGGGCCACGGCACTACCTTCCGCTTCACGCTGCCGGTGGCAGCCGTCCGTGAAGTTCGTCATCCTGTCGAGGTGGGCTAAGCCATGGCCGAGATCGTGCTCGAACGCAAACAGGAAGAGGCCAAACTTCGCGTCTACCTCGGGGCTGCGCCGGGAGTGGGCAAGACCTATCACATGCTCAACGACGCCTATTTGCTGAAGCACCAGCAGGGCGTGGATGTCGTGATCGGACTGGTGGAGACGCACGGGCGCAAAGACACCGAGGCACGTATCCGAGACCTGGAAGTCGTGCCGCAGCGCGTAATCGCCTATCGCGGCGTCAATCTGAAAGAGATGGACGTGGACGCCATCCTGGCGCGCAATCCGCAAGTGGTGGTCGTCGACGAGTTGGCCCATTCCAACGTTCCGGGCAGCAAAAACCGCAAACGCTACGAGGATGTGCTGGAACTGCTGGACGCCGGCATCAACGTGATGACAGCGGTCAACATCCAGCACCTTGAGACGCTCAACGATGCCGTATATCGCTCGGCCAACGCCATCGTCCGCGAGACCATTCCTGACAACTTCCTCAAGCGCGCCAACGAAGTGGTGAACGTCGACCTAACGGTTGATGAGCTGCGTTCGCGCCTGCGCCAAGGAAAAATCTACGCCGCCGAAAAGATTGAGCAGTCGCTGGCCAACTTCTTTCGCAAGGGCAATCTGAACATGCTGCGCGAGCTGGCCTTGCGCATCACTGCCGAGCAGGTGGGCAACCAGGCATCCGCTTACCGCCGCACCCAGGGCCTGGAACAGGCTCCGATGCCGGAAAAGGTGATGGTCTGCCTCAGCACCCGGCCCGGCACCGAGCGCCTTTTGCGCATCGGGGCCCGCATCGCAGGCCGCCTAGCCACGAACTGGTATGCCGTCTACGTTACACGTCCCGATGACGACAAGGGCCACGGCGACCCCGAGGCCTTCCACCGCCTTGAGGAGTATCAGCGAATGGCACGTGAATTGGGCGCGCAGGTGGTTTCCCTGACCGGTCGCAACGTCTCAGATACCCTGATCCGCTTCGCTCAGCAGGAGAACATCTCCCATGTAGTCTTCGGCCAGTCGATCCGCTCGCGCTGGGACATTTTCCTCCACGGCTCGGTGATCAATCGCTTCCTCTCCGAGGTGCGCGATGTCACGGTGCAGGTGGTCCCCATGCAGAAGCCGCTGCGCAGAGGCTGAAACCGCCTTACTCGCAGAACACACGCACCTGGGTGGTGTTTCCCTCCGCGCCATTCACATCCACTGTCAGATCCTCAAGGTGGTCGATCAGTTCCTCCAGGTTCTCTGGCTTGATCTGAGAGAGAGTCAGCGGCACACCGTGGCGGCTCAATGCCTCATCCAATTGACTGTGGGCCTGTGCGGGGATAAGGCTTGCTAGACGGACACCTGCGCGCAACAACTGCATGGGCACGCGAACATTCACCTTGGTCTGCCCCTTCATGCCGGTCATGGATTCATCGGCCTCGACAAGCACACGGAGATATTTGGCACGCGTCTTTACAGTGGCGGCTCCGTTTGAGATCGAACCGGTGTATTCGCCTGCGGTTGAGCCGCTTCCAGACTCGAGTGCGACGATCAAGCGCTCGGCCTCTTCGGCAGTGATCTTGCCTGCGGCCAGCATCTCAAGGATTTGACGGCGATTCTCATTCATAAGGCTCCTCCGAACCAATGGGTTATTAGCGCCAAGGCGTGATGAGAGAATTTGGGACCGGAGGCCGGTATTGCGTGGACGGCGTGCTCCAGCCCCGGCAGAAGTTCATAAAGATGCAATTGCGTCAGCAGGACGGCAGCAAGACCAGCGGTAATCGCCCAGATGACCTCACACCCCTCGTTCCAGGCAATCAGCAGGCGTTCGGCTTCGGCGGGCGTGATGCGCCCCAGAGCGACAAGATGCAAGAGCAGACGGCGATCGGTAATCATCGTGGCCTCTCAGATCACCCGGACCAGAATCCGGGTATTCTCCGCAGTGACGCGGACGTCCGTTCCGTGCAGACTGCACAGAATGCCCCAAAATGCGGCGATTGCGCGCCACAGACTGATTCGTCCTGCGATGCAAACTCCCAGCAGAACCAGAAAGATAAGCGGCGCGAGCAACAGCGCCGGAATCCAAAGTAGAAAAACGGGCAGCCACAGGCAGGGACACTTGAAGCCCGGTGTCTGGATGCCGACGACAGCAAAGGTCGGAGTCATTTCAGTGCCTCCAGTGCTTGAATGGCCTCGTCGGCGGTCATCTCGCCCTTGTTGAGCCGCTCCAGCACCTCGGCGCGCGACGGAGATGGGTTGGTCTCGACAAATTCAAGCTGACCGGCGATGCGATTGAGCCGCGCCTTGATCGTCGGATAGCTGACGCCAAAGACCTGCTCCATCTCTTTGATGGAGCCGTGGGAGCGCAGAAAAGCAACGATGAAAACCTGGTCTTCGAGGCTGAGCCGCGCCAACTCCGGCAGGGAGAACTCCCCCTCGATAGCGATTCCCTTCTCCGGCAGCCGAACACGTTCGATGACCAGCCGGGAACCCTGGGCCATTCGCAGAAGCTCCTGCCATTCGGCAGCGGGTTTGGATTCGGAAGTCATCGGCGGACAGCCTCGTTTCTTCACTACAATCACGAGGCTAGTTCAGTTTCTTAATTATGTCAAGTACTAAGATTGATATTATTAATTTATACCGATGATATATTTAAGTTCAGTCAAGTTTCTCCTTCCAGAGCGAGCCCTATTTGAAGAACGGGTCTACGATGTCATCCGCGATCGGGTCTGTGGTGACTCTCTCCTCAAGACCATAGCCGTATGTCGATTCCTGTGAATCGAGATTTGCGGAAGCTGATGACGCCGATGGCGCGTCGGCGGCGGATGCGTGCGCAATGCGCATCAGCTCGCCTCGATCGAGCCAGATGATGCAGCAGTTTTCACACGAGTCGACGACTACATTGCCCGGCCCGCCGTAAAAGTGCGCGTCCATCGGGCGGTGACACTGCGGACAGTTAATCTTGCGCCGCAGATCGTCTTTGTCGGGAGGAGCCGGAGCCGCTCCGCCCCCGCGCTGGGCCCGAACGGCCTCGATGGTGGCCTCCATCATCGCCATGGCGATCAACATGCCGTTGCATTTCGTGCAATAGATGATCGGGTTCCTGGCCACGAAGGCGTGACCTAGAGGAGTCTGGCAGACCGGGCAATCGTGGCCGCTCTGCTCTTCGAGGACCTGAACGCCGTCGTCATTCTTCTCGGGGAAGTAGACGCTCTGGCAATACTCGCACTTGAAGCTCTGCGCATCCGACTTGAGCTTCATCGGAGCGCCGCAGGAGGGGCAGTTCATTGGGCCTTCCCGCATTCCGCGCAAAACTTCGCGCTTCGAGGAATTGCTTGGCCGCACTCGATACAGAACTTCGTTCCCTCGGCGGAGGCGACGGATGCGGCGGACGCGATCGATCCATTGATCAGAGCTGGCGTCGAACCAGCCGGAGCCGAGGGAGCAGCCATCGAGGGCTTGAGAGCATTCGAGAGAACCTGCGCTACGGCAGCGCCTGCGCCGAGGCCCATGCCCATGCCCGCGGCACCGCTGGTGTTCGCAGCCGAGAGATCCAGTGACTCCGCCGCCGCGTAGAGCGTGTAGCGGCCCAGATCCCCAACCATGTTCATACCGACACGCTGGTCAAAGACCTTTTGCAGTTCTTCGGGGAGCGAGACGTTCTCGACTACAAACTGGTTCAGTTCAAGGCCGAGCGCTTCAAAGGCGGGCTTCATCTCGCCCATCAGCTTTGTGGCCAGCGCGGCCTGGTTGGCGGCCATATCGAGGAAGGCAACTTCGCTGGTTGCGAAGACCTCGGTGATGCAGCCGACGATGGTATCGCGCAATTGGTTCTCCAACTCTGAGGCGAGATAACTGTCGCGCGTGCCGGAGATCTGTTTGAAGAAGGCGCGCGGGTCGCCGACGCGATAGGAGTAGATGCCATAGCAGCGGAGGCGGACGGCGCCGAATTCTTTATCGCGGATTGTGATCGGCGTGGCCGTGCCCCACTTCTGGCCTGTCTGCAAGCGGGTCGAGAAGAAGTAGACCTCGGACTTGAAGGGCGATTCAAAGGCCTTGTCCCAGTTCATCAGATCGGTAAGAAGGGGCAGGTTGCGCGTGTTGAGGGTGTGCAGGCCGGGGCCGAAGATGTCGGCGATCTTGCCTTCATTGACGAAGACGGCCAGCTGCGACTCGCTCACCGTGAGCTGGCCACCGTTTTCAATCTCCAGATCCCGCATGGGGTAGCGGTACGAAAGAATGCCGTTTTCGGGCTCATTCCAAGCGATAACACGGATGAATTGCTTACCAAGAAACTCCGCAAAGGTCATATTTCTTCTCCGCCAGAAACTATACCATGCACAATGGCCCGGCAGCCTTACACAGCAAATGACAACTGGAGGATCTCTCCTGCCTCTGCCCTCTCCGACACTCCTCCCTTGGCTTTACGCTCCAGTTTTCTTCTCGATCTTAGCCCAAGAGTCTTTTAGCGCTAGCGTACGGTTGAAGACCAGATGGCCGGGGGTTGAATCCGGGTCAAGACAGAAGTAGCCTACGCGCTCGAACTGATAGCGATCCTCGAGTTTGGCGTTGGCCAGAGAAGGCTCCAGCCTTGCGCCGGTGACGATCTCAAGGGAGTTAGGGTTGAGATTGTCGAGGACATCCTGCCCTTCCGCGACTTCATAGGGATCGGGCTTGGCGAAGAGGTTGCCGTAGAGACGGATCTTCGCGGAGATGGCGTGGGCGGCCGAGACCCAGTGCATGGTGGACTTGACCTTGCGCCCGTCGGGCGAGTTGCCGCCCCGGCTCGCCGGATCGTAGGTGCAATGGACTTCGACGATGTTGCCGGCCGCGTCTTTGACTACGCTCTGAGCAGTGACGAAGTAGGCGTTGCGCAGGCGCACCTCTTTGCCGGGAGAGAGGCGGTAGTACTTGGGCGGAGGCACTTCGCGGAAGTCGTCCTGCTCGATATAGATCTCGCCGGAGAAGGGGACCTGCCGAGTGCCGGCGGAGGGATCTTCGGGATTGTTCGCGACTTCGACCAATTCCTCTTTCGCTGCAGGGTAGTTATCGATGACCAACTTGAGAGGGTGCAGGACGGCCATGGCGCGGCGGGCGCGGCGGTTGAGGTCGTCGCGCTGGAAGTGCTCGAGCATCTCAATATCCGTACTGCCGTTGGTGCGCGAGACGCCGCTGGCGGCTACGAAGGCGCGGATGCCTTCGGGAGTATAGCCGCGGCGGCGAACGCCCGCGAGGGTTGGCATACGGGGGTCGTCCCAGCCGTTGACGCGATTTTCCTGCACAAGCTGGATGAGCTTGCGCTTGCTCAGCATTGTGTAAGTGATGTTGAGTCGGTCAAATTCAATCTGCTGCGTGGGGAAGATGCCGAGCTGCTCGATATACCAGCGGTAGAGAGGCTGGTGATCGGCGAACTCCAGAGTACACATGGAGTGGGTGACGCGCTCGAGCGAATCCGATTGGCCGTGCGCGTAGTCGTACATGGGATAAATGCACCACTGGTCGGCGGTGCGTTGGTGCGAGGCGTGGAGGATACGATACATGACCGGATCGCGCATATTGAGATTCGGCGAAGCCATGTCGATCTTGGCTCTCAAGACGCGGGTACCGTCGGGGAATTCGCCGTTCTTCATGCGGACGAAGAGGTCGAGATTCTCCTCGACAGACCTACCTCGAAAGGGACTATCCTTGCCGGGTTCGGTGAGGGTGCCGCGGTACTGGCGGATCTCGTCGGCGGCGAGATCGTCCACGTAGGCCTTGCCGGCTTTGACAAGTTGCAATGCCCACTCGTAAAGCTGCGGAAAATAGTCGGAGGCAAAGCAGAGGCGATCCCACTCGAAGCCGAGCCAGCGGACGTCGGCCATGATGGAGTCGACGTACTCCTGCTCCTCTTTTTCTGGATTGGTGTCGTCGAAGCGCAGGTTGGTTTTGCCGCCGAACTCATCGGCGAGTCCAAAGTCGATGCAGATAGCCTTGGCGTGGCCGATGTGGAGATAGCCATTGGGCTCGGGTGGAAAGCGGGTCTGGATGATGGCGTCGCCATACTTTTTAGTGCGCAAATCCTCGGCGATGACGTCGCGGAGAAAGTTGGAGGGGGCGGCGGCTTGAGTTGGAGCGGCTGGGCTTTCCGGATTTAGGTTGGTCATGGCTGCAATTCATTATTCCACGAGAGGGCCGAGCTCAATAAGTGTGGCGCGGAGGATGATAGAGGTCGCACGGAATGACCGCGGCCGACGGCTCAGCGCACCCAATGGATTCGATGACGCGCTGGCTCTTTAGGGTAGTCGGCCAGCAGGCGCGGCGCGAAAGCCTGTAGGCCAAACTCATCGGATCGAATGAGCGGGCCGATCTCCTCCTTCGAATCGATCGGAATAAAAGTCTGACACTGAGGGTCATCGCCTTTCTCCCAGTCGATCCAATCCAAGAACTCATGGAAGTAGAGCTGCCCGCAGAACTTGCACTTGCGGAGATCTCTGGTTTGATTCGGTTCATCCAGAAACGACTCGACGACTGTTAGAGCCCCGAGTAAATCTCCCATCGTCAGCTTCTCGGCCTGCCAAAGGTGGATTTGTGCCGGAATGCTCATAACGTCTCCGATTGAAGGCTGGTTTCGGCCTGGCGGATGCGGGTGAGACAGAGTTCGCGGCCGAGGACGGCCATGGTTTCAAAGAGCGGCGGGGCGTTTTTGCGGCCGCAGACGGCGACTCGGATGGGCTGGAACATTGGACCGGCTTTGAGGCCGAGCGACTTGGCGGCTTCGCGCAGGACCTGGTCGAGCGAATCGTGATCGAAGGGGGTAGTGGCTAGAACTTGCTGGGCATGCTGAAGGACGCGCAGGGCCATGGCCGAGTCACCTCCTTTCGGAGGGATCAGCTCGGCTGGGTCGTAAGGAGCGAGTTCATTTACAAAAAAAAAGTCGGCTGCAGAGACGGCGTCGCGCAGGAGCTTGATGCGTTCGCGAATGAGCGGAGTGACGGCGAGGAGTTGCTCGGGCGTGGGATGGAGTCCGGCCTGCTCGAAGAAGGGCAGAAGCTGCGGACTGAGCTGCTCGACGCGCAGTGCGCGGATGTGTTCGGCATTGAGCCAGACGGCCTTTGGATCGAAAGGATCGGCGTCTGTAAAGTTGACGACGGCGTTGGAGCGGTTGACGTTTTCCAAAGTGAAGGCTGCGCGGATCTCGTCGAGCAACATAAATTCGCGGTCGTCTTTGGGCGACCAGCCGAGGAGGCAGAGGAAGTTGACGAAGGCCTGGGGAAGGAAGCCGGCATCGCGATAAGTGGTGACGCTGACGACGGGGCCGTGCTTGCGCTTGGAGAGCTTGGCGCCGTCCGGCGCAACGAGTAATGGCAGATGCGCAAATTGGGGCGGCTGGACGCCGAGGGCCTCGAAGATGAGCAGGTGCTTGAAGGTGTTGGTGAGGTGATCCTGGCCCCGGATGATATGGCTGATGCCGAGGTCGGCGTCGTCGGCGCAAGAGGCGAGGTGATAGGTGGGAAAGCCGTCCGAGCGCAGCAGGGCGAAGTCTTCTACCTCGTCGCCTTGCTTGGACTGTTCGCCGTAGACGCTGTCGGTGAAGGTCAGAATCCGGTCTTGGCCGCGTGGCACTCGATAGCGCAGGGCAAAAGGCTCACCAGAGGCCGCGCGACGGTCGGACTCCTCTTGCGACAGTTCTCTCATGCCGGGGTTGAAAAGCCATGCTCCCTGCGCGCTGGATTGCTCGCCAGAGTCAGAATGCGCAGGTGTGAAGTCGCGATAGGCGAGTCCCTTGGCGAAAATGGCTTCGGCCCGTTGGCGGTGCAGGGCAAGGCGTTCGGATTGCTTATACTCTTCGTCCCAGTCCAGACCCAGCCAGCACAGGCCCTCAAAGATGGATTGGACGCTGGCCTGTGTGTTGCGCTCGACATCGGTATCGTCGAGGCGCAAGATCATGGTTCCGTTGTTGTGACGTGCAAAGAGCCAGTTAAAGATAAAGGTGCGCGCGCTCCCGACGTGGAGGAAGCCGGTGGGGGACGGGGCGAACCGAACGCGTGGGGTCCTCTGAGGAGAGACTGCGGAATCAGGCATCGTGACTGTATGTTATCAATCGCGAGGCAGACTCAGCTCTCTGCCGGATCAGTTCATGAGAAGCAGCCGTGGCTCAGACCAGAGGCGGATAAGGCGGCTGTGGCGGATAGGGCGGTTGCGGCTGCCAGCCGGCTTGCGGCGCGGGAACAACCTTCCACTCGGCAAAAGCAAGGACATAGAGCAGTACAAGCACGCCGAGCGAGGGGATGAGGCAGATAAGACAAAGCCACGGCGTAAGCCCGGCTTTCTTGAGGATGAACCAGAAGGGCACCATGACAATGACAATCACAACCAGAATGATGATGGGAATGATCGCCAGCATGGCCATCGCCACGTGCTGGATCGTCTCTGGATCGGGCTGGGCTTGCAGCAGGAGGGTTGCGAGATGCATACAAGAGGCTCCAAAGTTGAGATAGGGACTGTGAGACAAGGTACGACCAAAAGGCCGGGTACGCAATCGAAAAGTGGTTAAGGCGCGACAGAGGCCAGTTTAAGATCGCAGTCTTCCACCCGTTCCGCAGGAGGAGGCGAAAAGGGAGGGGCCGGCGCCGTGGTGGGCACGAAAACGACACCCCCCGTTCCCTGGTCTCAGTTCCCTGCCCTAAGTGATGTCCTCGGTGTCGTAGACTGGCTCGACGCGTTTCTTAGGCACGCCGTGGACGCTGGCGAGGAGATCTTCGACGACGTCTTCAAGCTGGCGCTGACTTTCGATAACGGCGCTCATGCTCTTCAGTTCCTCAGGCTCGATGACGCGTTCGACGAGGGCGACGGCGTGACATTGGGCGACGTGATCGAGGTTGAGTCCCTCGGGCGTCTTGGCTTTGATGCTGACCTGGTCGATGCCGATGGTAAGCAGGTCGGCGATGCGGGCGCGCATCTCGCCGGAGATGGGAGCGATCTTCGGAGCGGCGAGAATCAGGGTTGTGTCGATGTTGACGATGCGGTAGCCTGCGTGTTGCAGCTCCTCCATGGCCAGGTTGAGGAAGATGGCCGAGTCGGCGTCCTTCCAGCGCGGATCGCCGGGCGGGAAGAATGTTCCGATGTCGCCGGCAGAGACAGCGCCCAACAAAGCGTCTGTGATGGCGTGCAGGAGCACGTCGCCGTCAGAATGGCCCTCCAGACCCTCCGGGTGTTCGATGGCAAGCCCGCCAATGCGCAGAGGCACACCCGGCTTGAATACATGCGAGTCCCAGCCAAATCCTATGCGTGTCTCCATAGTTACCGTGGATCTCCGTGTCTCTTATTGGCACTTTAATTCAAAAGAAATCAACTTGCCGGGCCCAGCCCGACCTTTTTTCACTTTCTTGACCCGAATTCAGCGGGCGCGCTGGCGCAGGTAAAACTCCGCCAGCTCAAGGTCGCCGGGCTGGGTAATCTTCAGATTAACCTGAGAGCCATGAACGACGGCCACCGGATGGCCGGCGCGCTCGACGACCGAGGCCTCGTCGGTGCCCACGAAGCCGTCCGCCTGGGCCTCGGCGAAGGCGCTCTGGAGCAGGGCGTAGCGAAAGCCTTGCGGGGTCTGCGCCAGCACGATGAATTCGCGCGGAATGGTGGAGGTGATCAGAGCGCCGTGGGCGGTCCGCTCCACCTGCTTGATGGTGTCGACGGCAGGCATGCCGACAATGGCCGCGCCATGTTCGATTACTGCATCGATGGTCCTGTCTATGGTGGCGGCGTCGATCAGCGGGCGGACGGCGTCGTGCACCAGGACAATGTCGTCCGGTTGGGCGGCAAGCTCGGCGAGAGCGTGCGAAACGGACTCCTGGCGATGGTCGCCACCAGCCACGACGTGAACGCGCGAGGCGAATCCGAACTCGGCGATCTGGGCCTGGACCCGCTCCATCTCCGGCCTGCGCACAGCCACGTAGATGGCGGTGACCCGCGCGACGGATGCGAAGGCGCGCAACGAATGAATGAGGATCGGGATCCCATCGAGCGCCAGGAATTGCTTGGGCTGCGGCCCGGCCATCCGGGTGCCGAGGCCTGCGGCGGGAAGAATTGCGAAAACTTGCATAACGGTTGGAGTATACAACGGCGAGGCATTGCATGCAGCAGGGATTTCGCCGGGGACTGCGGGCTTCGTCGTTTCCCGAGTCTCAATCGAAACTGCGGTACTCGGCCTTATCATTCTGGAATGCGCTCCAGGTTGCCCAAGACGCTGTCGATCAACACCGCGCTGCTCAAGCCCGGCTTGCGGTTGGCCGTAGGGCTATCGGGCGGAGCGGATTCGGTGGCGCTTACCCGCGTGCTGGCCGAGCAGAGCAAGGAATTGGGTTTGGTGCTGCACGCGGCTCATCTGCACCACGGCCTGCGAGGCGAAGAGGCCGACGGCGACCTGGCCTTTGCGCGGGGGCTGGCGGCCGAGCTTGGCCTACCCTTTCATGAGGCGCGGGTAGAGACGGAGAGCGAGGCCAAGGCCGATCCGGCATCGGGCAAGGCGGCAGAGACGATCGAGGAGGCCGCGCGGCGACTGAGATATGGCTGGTTGCGGCAACTGATGGCCTCGGGCGAGGTGGAGGCAGTAGCCACGGCGCATACCCTAGACGACCAGGCAGAGACGGTGCTGGCGAAGTTTCTCCGCGGTGCGTGGACCGGGGGGCTGAGCGGAATTCATCCGGTGATCGTGTTCCCTGAAGGGCGGATTTTGAGGCCGCTGCTGGGTACGACGCGCGTGGAGGTTGAAGCTTATCTCGGCACACTGGGCCAACGCTGGCGCGAGGACTCGTCGAACCGTCATTTGAGTTTCACGCGCAATCGCATCCGGCACGAGTTGCTGCCGCTGCTTGAGGGCTGGAATCCTCGGCTACGGGAGCACCTGGCGCAGATGGCCGCATTGGCACGCGATGAGGAGACCTGGTGGGCAAATGAAGTGGCCCGCATTGCGCCGCAGTGGCTGCTGGCCGGACGGCCTGTTCGAGGCGGAGGAAGAGCGGCGGGCGATGGACTGGCGATCGATGTGACTCGGCTGGCCGCGCTGCCCTTGGCGCTTCAGAGGCGGCTCCTGCGTCACGCGGCTGAGCGGCTGGGGACTGCGATCGATTTTTCTGCGACCGAGGCGCTGCGTTTGCTGGCCGTGGCTGGCCGCGCGGGACAGAAGCTTGAGCTGGCTGAAGGGCTCTGGGCGGAGCGTACGGCGAGAGAGCTGCGGCTGGCGGTTCTGCCGGTCGCGAAAGCCGGCACGGCAGAGGAGTCGGCGCCCGAGTATGCAGTGGCGATTCCAGGCGAGGTTGCGGCGGAGGCCTTTGGGCTGCGGCTGCGGATTGAGGTCTCCGCGCCGGCAGCGACGCATGAGGGCCAGACCGCGATGCTGCGAAACTGGAGGCCGGGCGATCGCGTAAAGCTGCACTACTCCGCCGGCCCCAGGAAGGTCAAAGAGGTCCTAGAGCGCCTGAAGGTCACTGGGGCGGGCCGGCGACTATGGCCTGTGCTGGAGATCGACGGGCGGATCGTTTGGATGCGGGGAGTGGAATTGGAACCGACGCCAGGAGTTTGCGTTGCCGCAACCTGTATTGCGGACACCGAATTAACATCGAACGCAGGCTAAGCTGGATGTTGAGCCGCTGAACACCGCGGGTGCGCACCTCAGATTGCTACACGTTTTTGGACCTTGAGAGTAGAATCGAAGTTACTTCTCTCGTGTGGCGGCGGAGTAGTGTCTGCCGTCACGGCCTCTTGTACTTCCTGTGACTTTGAGGAAGGTTGGGGCGTCTAAGAGAGATATGTACGGTGCCTTCGATCCGCGAGGCGGCTTTTCGGACACCGGAAGAGAGGGATCCTAAGTGAATTCGACTGCTAAGACGATCATGTTCTGGATCTGCATCCTTGCCTTCCTCATGCTCCTGATTACATGGGTGCAGAAGGGCGCTACCGGCAAGGACGTGGAGATCAAATACTCCGACCTGTTCGACAAGGTGCAGGGGGGACAGGTTCTGGATGCGGAGATCCAGGACCGAGAGTTGCATGGCCACCTGAAGGCCACGCCCAAGGAGCAGTTCCATACCACGATCCCGGCCGACTACAGCGAGCTTGACAAGGCCATGCGAGCCGCGCACGTCAACTTCTCGATGAAGGAGCAGCAGAACAACATTCTGCTGCCGCTGCTGTTCAACGTGGGCCCGATCATTCTGATTGGCTTCCTTTTCTTCTTCTTCATGCGCCAGATGCAATCGGGCGGCAACAAGGCGATGTCGTTTGGCAAGAGCCGCGCGCGCCTGCTCTCGATGCAACAGAAGAAGATCACTTTCAAGGACGTGGCTGGCGTGGATGAGGCCAAGGAAGAGCTGAAGGAGATCATCGAGTATCTGCGCGAGCCGGCGAAGTTTCAAAAGCTCGGCGGCCGGATTCCCAAGGGCGTGCTGCTCGTTGGGCCTCCGGGAACGGGCAAAACACTGCTGGCCAGAGCAGTCGCCGGCGAGGCCAACGTGCCGTTCTTTTCGATCTCAGGTTCAGACTTCGTTGAGATGTTCGTCGGCGTGGGCGCAAGCCGCGTTCGCGATCTTTTCGAGCAGGGCAAAAAGAATGCGCCCTGCATCATCTTCATCGACGAAATCGACGCAGTGGGCCGCCATCGCGGCGCGGGGCTAGGCGGCGGGCACGACGAGCGCGAACAGACGCTGAATCAACTTCTCGTCGAGATGGATGGCTTTGAATCGAATGACGGCGTGATTCTGGTTGCCGCTACGAACCGCCCCGACGTACTTGATCCGGCGCTGCTGCGGCCGGGGCGCTTTGATCGCCGCGTGGTGGTGGGGTTGCCCGATGTGCGCGGACGCGAAGAGATCCTGCGCGTGCACGTGAAGAAAGTTCCGGTCTCGGACGACACCAACCTTAACGTGCTGGCTCGCGGGACACCGGGCTTCAGCGGAGCCGACCTAGCCAATATGGTCAACGAAGCCGCGCTGAGCGCCGCGCGCATGAATCGCAAGCAAGTGACGATGTACGACTTCGAGGTGGCCAAGGACAAGGTGCTCATGGGCGCCGAGCGAAAGTCCATGCTGCTGACCGAGGAGGAGAAGCGGGTGACCGCCTATCACGAGGCCGGGCACGCGCTGGTCTCGTTCAAGCGCGAGCACTCAGACCCGATTCACAAGGTCACCATTATTCCGCGCGGCATGGCGCTGGGCGTGACGATCTTCCTGCCCGGCGACCGGCACAACTACACCAAGGAGTATCTGGAGGCCAATCTGGCCATCGCATATGGCGGACGGGTGGCCGAGGAGATCTTCCTCAACCAGATGTCGACGGGGGCGGGCAGCGATATTGAAAGCGCCACGGATACGGCGCGGCGCATGGTCTGCGAATACGGCATGAGCCGGCTGGGCCCACTCACCTTCGGCAAGAAAGAGGAGCAGATTTTCCTGGGCCGCGAGATTGCGCAACATCGCGACTTCAGTGAGGAGACGGCTCGGCAGATCGACCTCGAAGTACGGCGGTTGATCGACGAGGCCTACCAGTCGGCACACAACATCGTGGAGACGAATGCCGACGCGATGCACCGCATTGCCGCGGCGCTGCTGGAGCGCGAGACAATCGACGCCGAGGAGGTTCAGATGCTGATCGACGGCAAGATACTGCCTCCGATTCGCTCGAATCTGGCAACGCCAAGCGATACCGGCAACGGCGAACAGCAGCAGGTGCTGAAGCCGGAAGCTCGCGGGCCGGGCTATCCGGAGGGCTCGCCTTCGCCGGCATAACCGCAGCGCTCAACCCGCACTTTACCAAGGGCCGCCGCTGACCGTGCGGCCCTTGGTTCCTACCCATAGCCAATCCTGTGATCTCTACAAATTTTTGACTGCGAAGGTACTCCCGAATCACAGTTCGTCACGCCGCATCGCGGACGCAATCTAGCCTTTCGCTCGAGAATTCGGGCCGCAAGATTCTGCTTGTGTTCACCATAGCTCCGCGCCAGGTAGATCGCACTCTTACCCTTGATATATTCCACCACATCCGACACCGCATACTTGGGCGCAATGGAGAGTGGCGTGTGTACGTGGTCCGGCATCAGGTGGCCTTCCAGAACCCGGCTCTCCTTCTGCTCGGCCACAGACGACGGAAGACCTCTCCCAAGCGCCGCCATTGCCCTTAATAATGCACTCAGAGACATTTGGGAATGAACGCTACGCGGCATTTGCACTCCCATACAGGTGACTTGGGAAGAATCTGTTGAAGCCTCGATTCGATATGACCACGATCCCCGTGATGGCTTTCGCCGTAACTCCGGATATCGTCCGCGAGCATCTCGAAACGAATTGATGCCCGCCGCATGTTGTCCGGCAACTTCGCGCAAGCCTGAATATCGCATATTCACTTCCGATAGAGCGCGACGGCATCCGACTTCCGCCCAACCTTCTCGCGGTGCAGTACACCGTCTTCGCGATAGCGGACCCAGCAACTGCCTGAAGGATGGCGCCCCGTTGCATGTCTTGAGTCTTGACTTGGAACCCGGTCAGCGGGCGCGGCAAGTTCAATCGCGGTTCTACCTCACACCGTGAGGCTGCTCGGACGTCACTTGCGGCAACTGGCTGCCCCGACTTTTTTCCTACGCGGATGGCAGAGGGCAAGGAGAAAGAAAACTCTTGACATTGCTTCACTGATATAGTTAACTATATCAGCAATCATCTAAGCGAGTTTCCTTGGCGGCTGCGTACAGCAGATTCCGCCAGCGATTAGCCATGGTCCGAGAGCAAAGAGGGAATGAACTCAAAGGGAGAATGAGAGATGAAGTTTTTTCGAGTCGCACTATCCATTGGACTGATCTCGCTTTCCAGCCTTGCGCTCGCGCAATCCACGGCGGCGCCTATTGCTCCAACCGAAGCCCAGACATCCTACGACCTCATGAAATCCCTGGCCGGCACATGGCTGGGCACGATAAGAACCGACCCTGCTCAGCCAGTAATGGACGGCAACACGATGCAAGTGATGATACATGTCACTTCCAGTGGAAACGCGGTCGTGCACGAAATGAAGGCAACTGGCTCGACCTTGGGCGACATTAGCATCTTTGATAAGGATGAGGATCGTCTCATGCTGACGCATTTTTGTGATGCAGCAAACAAGCCGCGTTTCGTGGGCAAGCTTTCACCTGACGGAAAAACGCTGGAATTCGATTTTCTTGACGTTGCCGGTGGCACCAAGTTTGGATACCTTCAACATGTCGTGTTCACCATCATTGACGCCGAGCATCACACCGAGGACTGGACCTACTTGGCGCCTGGGGGCAAGTCGATCAAGGGGCACATGGACTTGCGCTTGTTAAAGTGACTGGGAGACAACTCTCGTAGAACCCATCTAACAAACCATCGGCATCGAATCGCGAAGTTCATTCGACCTGCTTTAATTCAGGTCTCATACTGCCCGATTTCGCGTAAGTGGGCATTATGAGTTGGGTTGCAGAGTTGAACGGGGAAACACATGGAAATTGCGTGGAATGACAGTCAGCCGATTTACCGCCAGATTCGCAACCGGGTGGTGGCAATGATTCTGGACTGCGTATTGCGCGAGGGCGATCCGCTCCCTTCGGTGCGCAACGTCGCCACCGAGTACCGGGTCAATCCACTCACGGTTCTGAAGGGTTATCAAGAACTGGTAGACGAGGGACTTGTTGAGACCAGACGGGGGCGCGGCATGTTCATCAATGTCGGAGCACGCCAACTGCTGTTGCAGGGCGAGCGCGCGAAGTTTTTGGCCGAAGAATGGCCCCGCGTCTACGCCAACATTCAGCGACTCGGACTGACACCTCAGGAACTGCAGGACGCTGCCGAATCTCAGCGTCCATCGAATTCCACAGTTGATAAGGAGGAGCCGAAGCTATGACCGTCATCGAAGCACATGGACTCCGCAAGACCTTCGGCAAGACCATCGCGCTGGATGGCGTCGATTTGCGCGTCGAAGAGGGGCGTATCCTCGGTCTCATCGGACTCAACGGCGCCGGTAAGACCACCGCGCTTAACGCGATTCTCGGTCTCACACAGTTTCAGGGGGAACTGAAGGTGCTCGGACGCAATCCGTGGACCGAGCGTAAACAACTGATGCGCGATGTCTGCTTCATTGCGGATGTCGCCGTGCTGCCTCGCTGGATACGGGTTTCTCAAGCGCTCGAATACGTCGCCGGCGTACATCCGCGATTCGACCGCGCGAAGGCGGAAGGGTTTCTTGCCAGAACCACCATTCGGCGCGACAGTAAGGTCAGAGAATTATCTAAAGGGATGGTGGCCCAACTGCACCTCGCGCTGGTCATGGCCATTGACGCGAGGTTGCTGGTACTGGACGAGCCGACGCTTGGCCTTGACATCCTTTATCGCAAGCAATTCTACGATTCGCTTTTAAACGACTACTATGACCTCAACCGCACGATCATTGTGACTACGCATCAGGTGGAAGACGTTCAGCATATCCTCACCGACCTCATGTTCATCAATCGCGGCCGCATCGTCCTTAGTTGCAGTATGGAGCAATATGAGTCGCGGTATCAGGAGGTCATGGTGCGTCCCGGACAAATCGGTGCGGCAAGAGCCCTTAAACCGATGAACGAACGTCAGGCGATTGGGCGAAGTACCTTTCTCTTCGATGGCGCTGATCGCCGACAACTGGCTGTGCTGGGCGACGCGCGCACACCCAGCATTGCCGACTTATTCATTGCCGTCGTGGGCAATCACTCCGGAGAGAGAGAAGGAGTAACAAGATGAATACTCAATCGAACGCCATGCCGGAGGTTCCTCTTGAAGCGCAGGTTGTCACAAACGCGGCCGTCGCTGCGACTAGGCCGCTGTATTGGTCGATACGCCGCGAATTGTGGGAGGACCGCTCAATCTATTTCGCGCCATTGGCCATCGCATCCCTCTTTATGGTCGGATTCCTGATCAGAACAATTCAACAGATGCCGAAGATGCGCGCCGCGCTGGCCGATCCGGTGAACCAGCGCGGGGCAATCCACATGCCGTTCCACATCGCTGCTTTTATGCTTCTTGTGACCGCGTTTTTCACTGGAGCGTTTTACTGTCTCGATGCGCTGCATGGCGAACGCCGTGACCGCAGCGTACTGTTCTGGAAGTCGCTTCCGGTTTCCGATCTCACCACAGTACTGGCGAAGGTGAGCATTCCGCTGGTTGTTCTGCCGCTGATCACCTTTGCGATCATCGTTGCCACACAGTTCGTCCTCTTCCTGTTTAGCACCGCGATTGCGCTGGGGAACGGCCTGAGCGCTGCGACGCTTTGGGCGCAATTACCGTTGTGGAAGATGTGGCTATCGCTGCTGTGCGCATTAGTGGCGAGCGCGCTGTGGTATGCGCCTATCTATGGCTGGCTGTTGCTGGTTTCCAGCTATGTGCGGCGCGCGACCTTTCTATGGGCCGTATTACCACTATTCGCGATTTGCGTGGTCGAGAAGATTGCCCTCAATACTTTGAGTTTTGCCAACTTGCTAAAATTCCGTTTGATCGGCTGGTATACGCAGACCTTCGTCCAACTGGTGCCGGGAGGCGTTCCGCCTGCCGATCCCCTGACACAAATTACTCCATGGAAATTCCTGAGCACGCCGGAGTTGTGGATCGGACTGGCAGTGACCGCGGTCCTGCTTGCCATAGCGATCCGGATTCGCCGCTATCGGGAGCCGATCTAATTCGCAATGTTCTTGATTCAATCGCTAGCATAAGGAGAAACGATTCGTGAACACGACTGAAATGATGGAACGGAGTGCAGAAGTGTCGCCACGCAGCAAGGCCAGAATTGCCGGCTTGTGGTATTTACTCACCTTCCTGATGGGAGTAGTCTCTTCCCTGGCAGGAGGCGGAATTGCAACTACGGTGGACAGTATCGTGGCGCGTCAACCTCAGTTTTGGCTGGGATACGCTGCGGACCTCGGCGTGGTCATCTGTTATGTCGCAGTAACCGCTCTCTTCTATGACTTGTTCAAGCCTGTGAACAGGGGCCTCTCTCTGCTGGCCGCCTTCTTCAGCATCGTGGGATGTGCGGTTGGGGCTTTCGCCCATATATTCCATCTCGCCGCAGTGGCCCTCCTGGGCGGAGCGCCGGATCTGAGCGTATTCAACGCTGGACAGTTGCGCGTTCTGGCGTCGATGTTTCTTCAATTCTATAACCAGGGTTTCGGCATCGCCATGGTGTTCTTCGGATGCTATTGCCTCCTCATCGGCTACCTCATCTTTAAGTCGGTCTTTCTTCCCCGAGTTCTGGGCGTGCTGCTGGCGTTTGCCGGCTTGGCTTGCCTGACCTTTCTCATCCCCTCGCTCGCACACGCGCTCTCTCCTTACAATCTAGCCACCGACGCCCTCGCGGAACTAGCGCTGACGCTGTGGCTTCTTGTGATGGGTGTGAACCCTCAAAGATGGAAGGAGCAGGTCAAAGCAGCGGAAGAACGGCGATCATTAGCGTGTGACTGAAGCACGCTTTGATAACTAGAGGGGGAAAAGAAGTTTTTCGACGGTTCCCTTTTATGTTTATTGCTGGGATCTAACGCTATGTCGTATGTACCGGCAGTCTAGCTGAGAAACAAGGCGAACATCAATCTTGTCTAGCCGGTCACTGGTTCCAGGTTGATAGCCAAGGCCACCTTGAACCGGCTCCCTCACCAAACCCCTAGACCAAAGCACCGATCCTAATTCTCGTTTTCCCGAATCAGTGATCGGTGAAAAGGTCATGCAAAGTTGCTCCTATTCATCGACGGTCAGGCGCAAGATTGTCAGAGGATCGCGAAACTTGAAGTGCTCCAGGAAGTAGTCGTATTCGCCCAGGCAGTCGTAGCCCTTTCCGGAATATCCGACGAAGCGCTGGATGCGTAGGCGGTCGTCGCGGATCTCCACGGGCCAGGAGAAGTCAAAGAATCTGTCGCTGTCGTCGGCAGATGAGCGCATCCAGCTCCCGAAGACTTTGGCATCGGCATTTGGATAGCGCTCGGGCACGTCGAAGACGACGCGGAGAAAGACATACATCCCCGAGGCCTTCTCCAAATCCAACGTCGGAAGACAGTACTTCCGGCTGAACTCGGCCACAGCCTCGCGCCGGGCGGCTGGAGTTATCTTGCCGAAATCAATGGCCGCTTGCCGCAGAGACGAGTAGTCCACTTGCGCCTCCGGATCAATCGACCTCGCCCAGTCCGGAAGCCTTTGGTCCAACGGGCCAATCTCGTCCATCTCCGAGAGGAACCACTGCCGATTTGCAGCTTCGAGGGGTAGGATGAATTCTCGCGTCGGCCCTCCACCGGCCTTCAGCATCATGAACCCGATGTCGGTTCCATCGGTCCAGAAGCGGAGCTCGTCCATCCAGTGCGGCCAGCTTGGGTCGGCGCGGGGGGAAAGGATTCGCGGGCCGTGGCTCCGGCCCAGGGCGAATGCTCCATCATTTCGGAAGTGAATGGGAAGATCTGTGTGGAACACCTTCCGCGCGAGTTCCTCGGCCCACTCTTCGTCGGTACCCTTAAAAAAGGCATACACGTTCCGAAACCGCAAGCTAAACACACTGTGTGTCTGTGCCACTTCAATCTTCAGGTTCCTGGCCGTGTATGCGGCCCGGACCACGTCGAAGCCCGCTCCCTCGGAAGGGATTGCCCGGAAGGACGATTCCCCGGCGGGGCGGTAGGGTTCCTTCAGAAATTCATAGACCCAGGAGAGCGCACTCTCGATGGGAATCTCAGCGTGTTCCGGGACAGGGCCGCGAACTGCCAACAGAGCGGCGCGCGACGACTTGGGCGGCTCAATCAGTTGACAGCCCATCGTCTGAAAATATGGATCGTTCATCTCGGTTTGTCTTTCGATTGGGCCTGCCAAAGCAACCCCTTTTACAGTCATCGCCAAGGCGGCGAGTCCGAGCACGGAAAACTGCAACCAGTCCATGAGCTGCTTTGAGGTCGACGCAGTCCGATTGATGGCTCTCATGGATTCATCTCCGCAACGTCTGGGCTTGGCGTTTGCCACGACGATTGCCGACCATTTCAATTCACCTGAAACACATAAATGGAGTAATGTAAATATATCAAGATGCCATTCGTTGGTCGACGGCTGTTTGGCCAAGCAGGAGAGATGAGGCTCCCGGCAAAGTCGCCAAAACAATCATCGAAAGCAGACGCATAAATCGAAATCGATATCTCAAAAAATACATTCCCGGCAATAGTACGCCCGCTGACCAGATTGCAAAACCAACGAGATAGCTTCACGTTCTAACTGGATTGCCCAACTCGCTTCCGACCCCGTTGGTGCCGGAATTTAGACCTGAGATAGCCAAAATGTCGGTTGGAGAAGGGCAGCGATGGAGCAGCCGGTTCGACACGCTGCGATTTGCATGCGCTCTGCTATACTGCCGTCGTGAATAGTAAGGTGGCGGCCAAACCTCCCCGGAGAAAAGTGACTCGGAAGGCAACCAGGGTACAAGCGCGGCAGAAGAAGCAGCCACCCGAGGCCGAGAAGAAGCTGGCGCCGCGCCTGATGATAGGCACGATTGCCCTATTCATTTTGGCCGAATTTGCGTTGATCGATCTCGAATGGTCGCATCATCTCTTCAAACTATGGGATCCTCGTCTTTACCTTTTGCCTCTCGCATTCGCTCTGCCTCTCGTGGCCTACCGTTATTTTTCCGATAAGTTGAAACTCTATCAGGAAGACAAGGTCAACAAGGTTCTTATGCGGGAGATCTCTTTCGTCTTCTCAATCCTTTTGATACCGGTGTACTTTTTGTTGTTCTACGCAAGCGGCTGCTCGCTCTGGCCCTTGTGCCGCAAGATAGGCGGTATTCTGCTGGGTGGATCGGACCAATGATATGAACCTTCTATTCTCAGCCTCGGTCAGGCGACGTCTGGTTCCCTTTCTTTGGACGGGCTCGACGGCGCTCTATATCGCGTTGGCGATCTATACGAATCGTGTAACAGAGCGGTGGCATCAAGCCGACTTTTTGGATTACAACTGTACTGGCTTGCCGGTCATGCTCATCTTGCCGCTGGCGATGACCGGCTCTTACGCACGTCAAGTGCGGACCCTGGACAGCCTCGACAAAAACGTGGAGCTGAGGAGCAGGGTCTCTGTTGCTCTGGCCGCCGTGGTGTTTGTCAGTTATCTAACGTTATTGATCGGCATGATTGCGGTTTTGTAGAAGGGGTGCCCCAGTGGTCCACTCTTGCTCCGCCCTTGACATCCTCTTCCGGGCCCGTGGAGTCAGGTACCTAAACACTGCCAGCGGCGACCGATCTACGCATTCGCGGAGCGCCGACGCCTTCCACTCAGAAGATAAACCGCCGCACGCAACTCGAGGAGCGGATCGGCCGAGGGCTCGATACCGTCCACTCTCGGTATCGGGTCGAAGATGATATGTTTCTGCTGCGCGAGAGTGTCCGGCACAACCTGGCTCAACTCGACCGTGCCCAGTTCCACCAGCTTCCGGCTTTCCGGCCAGTGGACTGTGGCGTCATCGACGGTATCTTCCGCATCGGCGATCTGCACCAAGATCCGGAATCGCACCGGCCTCTTCGAAATGCGTCCGGCGAGTTCATCGTAAAGGTAGTTCTCCTTGAGCCCCGCGACCTGGTCCTCGGATAAGAAGTCGTTCCCCAACTCCGGCAGGATGCGATACCGTCCGAACCTTGTGTGCCCCTCGCCGTTTGTGAAGGCGAACGCCGTCACGCCGTAGTAGCTCTCTCGCGCCAGGCTCGATGGAGACGGCTTGGGTGTCTGCACAAAGGCCAGCGCCGCCGGGTGAGAGCCCAGAAATTGCTCAACCGGCTTGGGTGAAGGGACGTCGGGTCCGCTCGCGGCCAGAGCGCGAAGGAACTCCAGGAACTCATTGCCATCGCGGGTCGGGAATCCGTCAGTGGAGTGACTCACGATGTCGGTGTGCACATGCTCGGCAAGGTTGAACCGAATGGCCAGCCCGTGCGGGTTGGCCTCGGGGGCGCTATCAGGCAACTGCGGAAGTCCGGTGGAGTTGGAAAAGCGCGCAATCACCGGAGTCGACGCACGCGACACATGTGGGGCCTTGGTCAGCGCCTGCGCTCCGGACGATGGTATGAAGCCGCCTGTCAGCATCAGGCCCTTCGCGTGAGCCGGCCGAAAACCGGGATGGACACCAAAGATCTGATCGAACTGCTGCAGCAGATCGGTTGCGAGTGCAACGATGCGTTCGTCTTTTGGCAATGGCACGTGGAACGTCCTCCTGTCTTCAAGAAAATTTGAGCTTTAGATGGCATTGATCGATGCTGCCTTAAGTCTTGGAGCTGTGGCCGGAGGCAAAAGGAAACGGGGGAAGCACGCCGCCGGCCGATGTCACGATTGTATGACACGTTTCTGACCCGAGAGGATGTCTTGCCCAGGTGATCTCCCAATGGCCGGTTTCGCCCGGAATCACGGAGTTTTTTCCAGGCCCTCGATTTGATACTCGATGATTTAGCAGCAATTGACGAATTGAGGATGCAACTTGCAGGCCTTGCCCGACCCCTATTTAACCTAACGACCCGTCTCTCCTGATGTTATCGGAGGGCTTCTTGCGGTCCCTCGGATGTCCCGGACGATTGAGCCAACGGCCGAAACCGCAACGCAGACCAAACCTCATCGATAGCAACAATAGACACTGCTCGCCAGCCCAAATCGCTCAATATCGCACGAACCCGGTCGCGAGACAATTCCCCTGCGAGCCTGGATCCGAGCTTTGGATAAGCAACCCAGACCACGGTCTTCTCTCCTGCATCCCGCAGCAGCTGCTGCGCAGGTTGTTTCAATGCGGCGGCGGTGGTGGCGAACAACTGCACAAACGCGAACTGCCCATCCTCTGCTGAGGTAATATGCGCCCCATTCGGAAGTGGGGCAAGCGACTCAATATACCCATCAGGCGCGGCGACTATTCGCATGCGCATGTGCGGCTTGATAGCAAGTTTCTTTGCAAGTGGGTTCAGGCTCATCTCTGTTTTCCTTTGCTCGATAACGCAAACTGGTTTCCGTCGGGGTCTTTGAGGATAGCGATTGTCCCCCAAGGCTCCTTCTTCGGTTCTTGAGCAAACGATACACCCTTTGCTCTCAAGATTTCGCAGGTCGCTACTACGTCGTCGCACCAGAAGGCTATTGACTGAAATTGACCGATGCGGCTCTCGTGCCCTTCGGGCGTATAGAGCGCCAATCCAGTATCCGCGCCGGAGATCGATAGTTCGATCCATCGCTGGGTATCTGTAAATGGCCTGTCGGTCGTCACCTTGAAGCCAAGACTCTTGGTGTAGAACTCAAGTGCGACATCCTGATCGCTGACGGGGATACCAACAAAGGTGATGCCTCTGATCATGACTTCTTCTCCTGTTGCTTGGAGAATATCCCGGAAAATAGGCGACTTCAATGACCTGTTCTTTGCTATAGTTACAATCGGTATAGCATGACGCAAATTGACGACTACGTTATCGATGTTCTGATGCGCGATCTTGTCGGACATGATCGCAGGCCCGCCTGTTTTCTGGTCTATCTTTGGCTTTCAACCGCGGAAGTTCGCCGCGGAGAAGCCGTGCAGGTCAGTTACCAGGAACTTGCAGAGTGCATCGGAATTTCGAAGAGCTCTGTTCAAGTTGCGGTAAGCTGGCTGACTCAGCGGCAATTGCTCACCGCAGAAAAGGAAACTGTTACTTCCACACCCCGCTATACCGTCAACCGGCCATGGAGAGACACAGTGCTGCGTCGCGAACGCACGGGCGCAGTCTCAAAATGAGTCACCCAGCTTTCTCAATACATTCAATGGCAGTCGGGGGCTGGCCGAGTAATTCAGCGCGGAGTACCACCTCACCGTAGAGTCGGAATTATGGTCAGGTTGCCTTTCGCAATCAATTGGCGCTTATAGTGCCGAAGCGCCTTGCCGCCACTAATGCCGGTGCGAATTGTGCATTCCGGGTCTGCGGTCGCCGATCTGGACACGATCCGTCTTTGGGCTATCGGGCGTCCGATTCGCGCCACGGCGGATTGCCGGTCACCCGCTCTTTTGGGCTGGGAGCGACTCAGAGCGACTGTTTCGACTGCACAGTGCCGCAAGCTGCACAAGAACAGAGATGATGAGGTAAAGCAGCGTAAACGCGTTCAAAAACATGCCTGTTATTTCACGCGGACCGGAGAGAGGCTTGAATCCTGAAGCGATCCGATCAGCACGATCGCCGAAAAAGAATGCGGGGCCGCTGATAACCGCCAGCAACCACAGCGTACGTGAAAGCGTGCGAACGGAGAACTTCAAGAGAAGGAAAGCAGGCAGACTCAGTGCGGGAATCAGATACATATAGATACCCAAGCCCCAAGGAAGGCGTGTATCCATGCCCCAAGCGGCGGCGGCAAAGCTGATCAACATCATTAGCCCACTGAGTATTCCGGCAATCCACAACAGGACAGCCCTAGTAGCAATAAGCGTCTGCGATGAAATTGAAGCTCCTGAATGCAGCAACAACGGAACCGCGATCACCGCGACAATCGTCACCACAAGTCCTGTCACCATCAGGAAAGAGAACAGCATGAGTTTTCTCCAAACTGTGCCGAAGCTTCAGACAACATGGTAGACCAGCAACCCGCGTCTTGGGAGTGTGGTCGCAACTCGGCTTCGACCCCATCGGCGCCGGCATCCATGTTAGTAATCTGTCAAGAGAAAAGCATGAGATTCCTGGGCGCGCTCAGGAGAGCGCGCGTTGAACGTGTGATTGGCTTCACCTACGAACGTTCACAAGCTGCCGAGCGTGCTG
>Ga0181526_10000168_pt1 | contig 70523 bp, 63 predicted proteins | sample PEATcosm2014_Bin_35_FD_119750 | JGI IMG/M metagenome (GOLD analysis project Ga0181526, IMG submission 119750) | Peatland microbial communities from MTU Mesocosm Facility, Houghton, MI, USA - PEATcosm2014_Bin06_30_metaG | ecosystem: Environmental > Terrestrial > Soil > Wetlands > Peat | place... | reverse complement strand
TTACCCCCCCAAATTTCTTAATTCTTACAATCTGTCGATGCGTCATCCCCGGGAGATAACGCTTTATAACCCCCGGGCGATCCCATAGCATGAACGTCTCCGCGGAAGGCAAAGGGATTTATGAGCAAGAAGATTATTGTGTGCGCGGATGGTACCTGCAATACCCCTCATGGGGTTAGCGCCGCGGTAATTGACACCAATGTGCGCAAGCTCTACTGCGCTCTCGCAGACGACCCCTCACAGCTGCGCTACTACGACAGCGGAGTTGGCACGGACGGAACTCCCATTGATCATCTGTTCGGCGGGGCCATGGGCGAGGGGCTCTTCCAGAAGATTCAGGATGGCTATGAATTCGTCGCTTATGTCTACGATCCAGGAGACGAAGTCTATCTCTTCGGGTTCAGTCGTGGCGCGTACACCGCGCGCAGTCTAGCAGGCATGATCGCCCGCTTTGGCGTTCCCACAAAGAATCTCGACAATATGACCGTCAAATTAATTTTTGACGCGTACCGCGAGCCTGACCCGGCCAAGAAAACGCAACTGCAGGCTGGCCTTGATCGACAGTATGGATTAGCGCCAGTCAACATCAGCATGGTGGGGGTCTGGGACACGGTGGGATCGCTTGGAATTCCGGGCTTGCTCTTTAGCCTCTTCGATCAGAAGAAGTACGGATTCCTCGACACTACTTTGCATCCGAACATCCAAAAGGCCGTTCATGCGGTCTCTATCGACGAGCGCAGGGCGCAGTTCCTGCCCACTTTATGGACGAATCCAGATGGATCGATGCGGGTCAATGACAACGTGGTTCAGCAAGTATGGTTTCCTGGAGGCCACTCCGATGTCGGTGGCGGATATCCACAGTCCCAGTTATCCGATATCACGCTCAGTTGGATGATGCACAAAGCAGAAGAGTACGGCCTGAAGTTCAGCGCGCCAGACGAGGCGCAATACCTGTCACCCGCTGCGGCCAATGCAATCGGGCCCGCGCATGATGAATGGAAGTTGATTCCGTGGGGAATTCCAAAACATCGGACAGTTCCCCAGAATGCTGTTATGTCCAACACCGTTCAGCTCAGCCTCGACGGGCTCCCGCAGTACGCCCCTGAGAATCTCGCGATCTCCAACCGCCAGCTCAGCGGGTACCCAATCGCAAACGTCTTGCCCTACCAACCATGAACCTACCAACCATGACCCTGCGAGCCATGACACCGGGGCCCGAACCTATCGCTCACTTTTTCTTTCCACTCGTTTTCTCGACGATCGCAATAGCGTCATCGAGCATTTTGTCGATGCGGCGGGCTTGAGCGTCCGGAGTCCGGTAGTAGAAAATGCCAAACAGATGTCCGCGCCGGCGCGAGGGCGACATCTCATCCCAGCCTTCACGGGCGTGTGGATGGCGCGCGAAAGCGACCTGCAGGACAGGCGGCAGCTCCCGTTCCGCCTCCATGACATTGAGCAGACGCTCCGCAATTTGTTGCGCGCGACGCATGCGGGCTTCGCCGCTCTTAGGTTCGGTGATCCACTTGTCAATGTCGCTGCGGGTGGAGTAATTCAGTTCGTCATACCAGCGCTGAAGCGAGCGATCTTCTCTGAGAATGTGCTTGAGCTCACCAGGGATTTCTACAGTCCGTTCTTCGCGGTCCAGTTCAATCTGAAAACGGGCGACACTGCCTTCCGCGGCTCGCGCTCCCTTTTGCATGCGCTTGTTGACCAGCAGGATGTGCCGTCCCTCCCTGGTGGGAAACAGCGAAGTGCGGAACCGAAATCCATTGACCTCGCCTTTCACCTTGATCTGGCCACGCAACCCCCAGGCTTTGGCCGCATCGAACGGCATGTGAATAATGACCCAGTTGAGGCGGGAGCGCATGCGCTCGAGCCTGGCCTCGAAACGCTGCGCGGCGGGCGTGGGCTTGGCTTTAGGAGCTTTCGGCATCGGCGGAAACCGGTCGTTTTGCATTCTAATATGAATGAACGACGCAATGACCTCGCTGGTTGGAGTTAGACTGTAGGGAAAAACATCCGGAGAACCATTGTGATCTGCCCGAAGTGCGGTGAGGACAATTCGGACAATTTCCGTTTTTGCGGAATGTGCGGGACCCCGCTCGAAGCTCGGCGGCCGGCGGGCGCACCAGCGCCGAACCCAGTATCAGCGGCCCCGTCAGCTTTCCAACCTAAGACAACGAACGCGCCCGAACCAGTGCGGCCCGTCGTCGTGGAGAACGCGACTCAGCCAATCAAGCCGTTTCCGCCGATCAGCGGACCCTCGATGCTGGGATTGAACCAACCCAGTCCGAATCAGCCGAGTCCGAATCAGCCGAGCATGGATTCGCTGCGGCAAGAACCTTTCTCCGGCTTGGATTCCTTTCTTGAGCGCGAGTCGCTCGAGCAACCAAAGACCGGCGGCCGGAGGATCCTGCTGCTCGTGTTGCTGCTCGCGGCATTGGGCGGAGCCGGCTGGTGGACGTACACAAACTATCTCGCTGCTATGGGGAATCGAAAGCCGGAGAGTGCGGCTTCGAGCGCCAGTGAATCTCCGGCCCAGAATCCACCCGCCCAGCCGACGGCCCAGAACGCGGCCCCAGCGCCGGATGCAGGGTCGTCGCAAACGGTGGCCCCGTCAGCGGGAGCTCCGCCGGTGGCTCCGTCAGCGGGAGTTCCAGAGAGCCCGTCCGAGAACGCAGGCGCGGAGGCCGAGAGAAAATCTGTGGGCGAATCAAAGCCGGCGGCTCCGGCCAAGATCGCGCCGGTCAAGCCGATCGGCAAGCGCGCGGCAAAACGTGAGTCCAGAGTGACCTCGGCCAAGGCTTCGAAATCGCCCGCGCCCGAGCCCGCTGACACTGGGGATGGGGACTTCCGCAAAGGCGAGGCCTATCTCTACGGGCGAGGCGCACCGAAAAACTGCGACGAGGCAGTGAAATATCTGAAGACCGCTTCGGCCAAATCGAATGCCAAAGCCCGGAGCACTTTCGGAACCATGTATGCCACCGGCCACTGTGTGCCGCGCGATCTGCCGACATCGTATTTGTGGTTTGCGCTGGCTCTGCGCGCGGATCCGAATAATCAGATTCTGGAAAAAGATTTGAGCGCGATTTGGAACCAGATGACGCCGCCAGAACGGCAGTTGGCCACAAGAATGAAGCAGTGAAAAGAGGATCGATCGGGTGATCTGGTCATCCGGTGACCGGGTCATCGAAAATCAAAGGCTTTGGTCTTAGATCACCAGATGACCCGATCACCCGATTTTCCCTACTCGCTGATCGGGACCAGATTCAACGCTTTCTTCATCGTGCCGCGTTCGGTCATGATTTTCTGCTGCAGCAGCGTGATCGCATAAATCAACTGCTCGGGGCGCGGAGGACAGCCGGGGACATAGATATCCACGGGAATGACCTGATTGACGCTCTGCACCAGCGCGTAATTATTGAAGACGCCACCGGAAGTCGCGCACGCCCCCATCGAGATGACCCATTTCGGTTCCGGCATCTGCTCATAGAGCTGGCGAATCACGGGAGCCATTTTTTGCGATACGCGGCCGGCGATAATCATCAGGTCCGACTGCCGCGGCGACGGCCGGAACACTTCGGCTCCGAAGCGCGCGATGTCGAAGCGCGAGGCGCCCATCGACATCATTTCGATCGCGCAGCAGGCAAGCCCGAATGTCATCGGCCAGATCGAACTCTTGCGCATCCAGTTAACGGTCGCGTCAAGCGTGGTCATGACGATACCTTCGGGGACGCCGTCTCCGTAGACCAGTTCCTTGACTACCTTCTTGCCATTTTCGATATCAATGTAGGGGCCGAAATTGAGTTCTTGCGCCATGGGTATATTTTAACCGCAGCGGGCGCCAAGTGCAGAGGGAAACGCAGAATCTGGCATTTCCCGGCGTCCTCCGCGTCTCGGCGTGAATTTGCTACGGATTCAACACGATCTTGCCGAACATCTGGCTTTTCTCCATGTGCTCGTGGGCAGTGCGGATTTCCTTCAAGGGGAACGTCCGGTCGATGACAGGCTTCAGCCGTCCGGCGAATACGTGGCTGAGCACTTCATAGAGTTCACTCATCGTCCCCATGTACGACCCCAGCAATGCGAGCTGGCGCGAGAACAGGAACCGCAGATCGAGTTCGACTTTCGGTCCAGTCGTCGCGCCGCAGGTGACGAGGGTGCCCCCCGCCTTGAGCGACCGCACGCTCTCTTCCCAGGTGGCCAGTCCAACATGCTCGATGACGATGTCGACGCCCTCGGAGTTAGTGATCTTGCGGACTTCCTGGGAAATCTTCTGCTGATAGTGGTTGATGACGAAATCGGCGCCGAGTTCGCGGGCGCGCTCGATTTTGCGCTCGTCGCCCGCGGTCGTGATCACGCGCGCGTGGAACATTTTCGCAATCTGAATGGCGGCAATGCCCACCCCTGAGTTCGCGCCCAGCACCAGCACGGTTTGTCCGGGGCGGATCGCGGCGCGTCCGGTAAGCATGTGCCACGCGGTTAGAAAAACCAGCGGAATGCTGGCGGCCTCATTGAAATCGAGCGAATCGGGGATCGGAATGACGTTCACGGCGGGCACCGCAATCAGCTCACAGTTGCCACCGTCCACGGTATTGCCGAGCACGGTGAACTGGCGGCACTGGTTCTGCAGGCCGGCAACGCACTTCACGCAGTGATTGCAGAAATGCATGGGCGCAAGCAGCACGCGCTGTCCGGGCTTGAGGTCGGTGATGTACTCGCCGACTTCGACAATTTCGCCGGCGATGTCGCTGCCGAGGATGTGCGGCAGGTTCACGCCCGGCAGGCCTTTGCGCACCCAGATGTCAAGATGGTTCAGAGCGCACGCCCGGACGCGGATGAGGACTTGGTCTTTGCGCGGCGTGCGGTCGGGGACGTCTTCGTAGGTCAGAATTTCTGGCCCACCGAACTGATGAATGCGAACGGCTTTCATGGGGCCTCCTGCAACTTCAGGCGGCAAATTTCAACCCTACAAACTAGCACAAACGCATTGGCTCTGCGTAGGGACGGCCGCCCTCCGCCGTCCCGTCGCGCGCAGTTCGACCTTTCGCTGACCGCGGCAATTGACCTTCCCGGCCCCGCGAACCATAATCAATGTATGGACCTCTACGAGGAAATCGTCCGCTTGCGAAAAGACGGACGGCGCGGGGCAGTGGCGACCATTGTCAACGTGCGCGGGTCGATTCCCTCGTTCAAGACCGCCAAGATGCTGGTGCGGGACGATGGCTCGATCGTCGGAACCATCGGCGGCGGCTGTGTTGAAGCTGACGTGTGGCAGGCGGCGCGTGAAGTGATGGAATCGGAGAAGCCGCGGACCCTGACGTTTGACCTGAATCAGGATCCGAAATACGACACCGGCCTCGTCTGCGGCGGAACGCTGGAGATTTTCGTGGAGCCGATTTTGCCTCCCGCAAATCTTTATATTTTCGGCGCCGGCCACGTAGCAGCCAGTCTTTACAAAGTTGCACGCATCGCCGGATTCGACGTCACGGTGGTGGATGATCGCGAAGCCTACGCCAATCGCGAACGCTTCCCCGAGGCGCAGCAGGTGATCGCTGAGGATTTCGACAAGGCCGCGGCGCAGCTCGCGCCCAGCGAGTCTTCGTACATCGTGATCGTCACGCGCGGGCACCGCGACGATATGCGTATGCTGCGTTGGGCGGTGCAGACTCCGGCCCGCTACGTCGGGATGATTGGGTCGAAGCGGAAAACCATCACCATCTTCAAAGAGCTGCAGCAGGAAGGTCTGCCCGCGCATTTATTTGATCGCGTGCACGCGCCAGTCGGACTGGATATTGGGGCAATTACGCCGGAAGAGATTGCCGTATCCATCACGGCGGAACTGATCGCGAAACGGCGAAAAGTGGAGCGCGACCTGCCGCACATGAGCTGGTTCCATCGGCGGGAGCGAGAGTCCGAGGTCGAGCCGAAAGAAAACGTCTAACCGCAGGGTACGCGGAGAGAGGCTTGGCCTTAATTTTCCTGTCGGTCTGCTTTACGAATAGCCCGCAAACTCGACTTTGAAAATCTATTTTACTTACTCTGCGTTCTCCGCGTCCTCTGCGGTTCAAGCTTTTTACGCGCTCGGCGGTTAAGATTCCAGCATGCCGAAAGAAATCGAAATTAAATTTCGGATTGACCACCTGACCGTGCTAACCCGCGCTCTGAAACAAGCGGGCTTCAAACAGCTCACCCGGCCCACCCACGAAATGAATTCCCTTTACGACCTGCCCGGCCAGAAGCTGCGCAGGCGTGGCGAGATGCTGCGGCTGCGCAAGTACGGCAAGACCTGGGTGCTGACGCACAAGGCGAAAAGCAACGCCGGCCGCCACAAAGTACGGGTTGAGCTGGAAACGCGCATCGAGAACGGCGAGCAGATGGATGCCATTCTGCGTACGCTTGGTTTCGCGCCCACCTTTCGCTATGAAAAGTATCGCGCCGAGTGGAGCGACGGCACCGGCCACGTCGTGCTCGATGAAACTCCGATCGGGAATTTCGGCGAGATCGAAGGACTGCCGCGCTGGATCGACCGTACGGCGCGCGCACTCGGGATCGGCCGGAGTGATTACATCACTCAGACCTACGCTCCTATGTTCTTCGCATGGAAGCGGCGCACGCACAGCGAAGCCACGGAGATGACGTTTCGTGCACTCCGCAAGAAATCAAAAAGCGTTTGACCTTGGTTCGTGTAGGAACGCCGTCTCGTGCTCGTGTAGGGACGGGCGTCTCGCCTGTCCAAGCCGAGCACAGCTCGGCAGCCGCCCGCGGCCACAGTAACTCTGGAATTGTCGCCGCCGAAACTTTCCACGGCGCACTCAGGGTCTCGGCAGTGAAAGCTCTACGCACTTGCGCCGCAACACTTCTTATATTTCTTGCCGCTTCCGCACGGACAGGGATCGTTGCGTCCAACTTTCGCCGCCGAACGCACTACCTGCTGGACTTGCATGTCACCGGCCCCCGCCATGCGCGCCTGTTCCAATTCCTTCTTTTTCTTGCGCTGGAAGGTTTCCTCGATTTCGTCCACAGACGTGGCAACCTGGCGCGGCGGGCGTCCGTTGCCGCCTCGGCCGCCGGTGATGATGGAAGGTACGCTTGCTTCTTGCCCTTGCCCGGATGCATCGCTTGCGGCGCCGCCCGGCCTCGCTCCCGAGTCCAGCGGACGCTCCATAATCTGCATCAGGTACAGATAGCGAACCGTTTCTTCCTGAAAGCGCTGCATCATTTCTTCGAACATGTCGAAGGACTCGCGCTTGTACTCGACCAGCGGATCATGCTGGCCATAACCGCGCAGGTTGATGCCCTCTTTCAAGTGGTCCATGGAAAGCAGGTGATCTTTCCACTGCGCGTCGATCACGCTCAGCATGATCATGCGCTCGTGATAGCGCATCGCCTGGGCGCCGATCAGCGCCTCTTTCGCGTCATAACGCTCTTTAAGTTTTTCGAAGATGGCGTCGCCCAGTTCCTGGCGGTTCATCTGCTCCGGCTTGAGACCTGCAGCGTAGACGTCGACGCCGAAGCGGGCGATGATCGCGTCTTTCAGAGCTTTAAGGTCCCAGTCGGCTTCGTGCGCTTTGGGCGGACAGTGCCGTTCGAGGATTTCGGCGAGAATCCCGGAAACGTAGTCTTCAACGATGAGATCTTTCTGATCGAGGCCTTCGAGCAGACGGCGGCGCAGGCCATACACCGCTTCGCGCTGCTTGTTCATCACGTCGTCATACTCCAACAGGTGTTTGCGGGCCTCGAAGTTCTGGCCTTCAACGGCTTTCTGCGCGTTTTCGATTTGGCGCGTGATCATGCGTGATTCGATGGGAACACCTTCCTCCATGCCGAGGCGTTGCAGCAGGTTGGAAACCCAGTCCCTGGCGAAAATCCGCATCAGGTCGTCTTCGAGCGAAAGATAAAAGCGCGACGATCCCGGGTCACCCTGGCGGCCGGCGCGCCCGCGGAGTTGATTATCAATGCGGCGCGCTTCATGGCGTTCGGTACCGAAGATGTGCAGGCCGCCGGCCTCGATCACTTCCTTATGTTCCTGGTCTGTGTCGTTCTTGTAGCGCGTGAAGATCTCGTTCCACTGATCGGTAGGGACCGCGTACTCATTGCCGGCGTAGTACCAAACCGTGCGGTTGGGGTCGTCCACATCGGCCTCGATCTTGCCTTGCGTAGCGCGGATCGGCTGCGCCATCCCTTTCTTCACGCATTCCTGCTTGGCCATGAATTCGGGGTTGCCCCCGAGCAGAATGTCGGTGCCACGGCCCGCCATATTGGTGGCGATAGTGACCCTGCCCTTGCGTCCCGCCTGCGCCACTATTTCCGCTTCGCGCTCGTGAAACTTCGCGTTAAGCACGACGTGGTCCTTCAATCCCTTCTTATTCAGCAGGTCAGAAAGACGCTCGGACTTTTCGATCGAGGTGGTGCCGACCAGCACAGGCTGGCCGCTCTCGTGCAGCCTTTGGATTTCGTCAGCGGCCGCGAAATATTTTTCTCTCTCCGTACGATAGACGATGTCCGGATTCTCTTTGCGCAGCAACACACGATTGGTCGGTATGACAACCACTTCGAGCCGGTAGATCTTGTCGAATTCCGGCGCCTCGGTTTCCGCCGTGCCCGTCATGCCCGCCAGCTTTTTATACATGCGAAAATAATTCTGGAACGTGATGGTGGCGAGCGTTTGATTCTCGCGCTCAATCTTCACATTCTCCTTGGCTTCGATCGCCTGGTGCAGCCCGTCGGACCAGCGGCGCCCCGGCATCAGGCGCCCGGTGAATTCGTCCACGATCAGCACTTCGCCGTCTTTCACTACGTATTCGACGTCTTTCTTGTAGAGCGCGTGCGCTTTGACGGCCGTTTCCACGTGATGTTTTAGTGCCCAGTTTTCCGGGTCCGCGATGTTGCCGATGCCCAGCAGCTTCTCGACTTTTTCCCAGCCTTCGTCACTGACCGTGATGTTGCGGTGCTTTTCGTCGACCACATAGTCCCCGGTCATGATTTTGGGCTCACCCGGCTGCGTATCGATTTCTTCGCCCTTTTCCAGCTTGGGGATGATGCGATTTACCTTGTAGTACTTGTCGGTGGACTCTTCGCTCGCGCCCGAAATGATGAGCGGCGTGCGGGCTTCGTCGATCAGGATGGAATCGACTTCGTCGACGATGGCAAAGTTGTGCACGCGCTGCACGCAATCGTTGAGGTCGAACTTCATGTTGTCGCGCAGATAGTCGAAACCGAATTCGTTGTTGGTGCCGTAGGTCACGTCGGCAGCGTAGGCAGCGCGGCGCTGCTCGTCATCGAGGTCGTGAACAATCACACCCACCGTCAGGCCGAGAAAGCTGTAGAGCTTGCCCATCCATTCGGAGTCGCGCTTGGCCAGGTAGTCATTGACCGTGACCACGTGCACGCCGCGTCCGCTCAGCGCGTTCAGATAAACCGGGAGCGTGGCGACCAGCGTTTTACCCTCGCCGGTTTTCATTTCGGCGATCTTGCCTTCGTGCAGAACCATGCCGCCGATCAACTGCACATCGAAGTGCCGCATGTTGAGCACGCGCCGTCCAGCTTCGCGGACAACGGCAAACACTTCCTCCAGCAACTCGTCGAGAACGCCCTTGAGCACCTCGCTGCGCTCATCTTCGATTTCCTTCTGGCGGTCGATATCAGGAAGATCAGTATCCGCGTCCGGTTCGTCGGCGATGGAGCTGAGCCGCTCCTGGATACGGGCACGAAACTCCGCCGTCTTGCCGCGAAGCTGCTCGTCGGAGAGCTTCTGTATTTCCGGTTCGAGTGCGTTGATAGCCTCGACACGAGGCTGCAAGCGCTTCACCTCGCGCTCGTTCTTCGTCCCGAAAACCTTGCCCAGCAATGTGTTGATCAAAACAGAAATCCTTCGGAGACACGCGTCCCAAGCATCAATAAAAGCCTAGCACATTAGATGCGGCAGGGATGGTATGCGGAGCCTTCCTAGTTTTCCCCACCTGTCTTTAGTATATTCACCTCGGACATGCCCACCTTCTACCAGCGCTTTCAGGAATCGGCCCGGAAGTTCCCCGGCAACATTGCCCTCGAGATTCAACGGCAGCAGACGGTGGAGCGCGTCACCTTTGCGGAACTGACCCGCATGTCAGAGAGCGTGGCGCGCTGGCTCTCGACGCGCGTACCACGGGATGCGCGGGTAGCGATTCTGGCGGCGAACCATCCGCGGTGGGTGGCGGCATATTTGGGGATCATCGCCGCCGGCCGAACGGCGGTTCCGCTTGACACGACTTTCAACCCCGACCAGGTGAAGAAGTTGTTGATCGATAGCGGAGCGTCCCTGTTGTTCTGCGACGTGAAGCATCTTCCGGTGGCAGCGGAGGCGGTCGCGGGACTCGGTATAAGTCTGGTGATGACGTCAGCGGCAGCCGAACAGAACCTCACACCAACTAATGCGAGTGAAACCGGCGTCGCTTCCCTTCTCATCGCCGATCTCGATTCCATCTTCGCCGCCGGCCCCGCTGGCTTTCAGCCCATTGTCCCCGCCGAGGACGACCTGGCGGCGCTGCTCTACACTTCGGGCACCACCGCCGATCCAAAGGGCGTCATGCTCACTCACGCCAACCTGGTCGGCGAGGCGAATTCGGTGCTGGCGGTAGTCAAGATTGGCCCCCAGGATGCGCTGCTGGGAATTCTTCCCATGTTTCATGTGCTCGCGCAGATGGCGAATCTCTTCGTGCCTCTGTTCAATGGCTCGCGCGTCGTGTATCTGGAAACGCTCAACACGACCGAATTGCTACGCGCTTTACAGGAACGCAACATCACCGTGGTTTGCGTTGTACCCCAGTTCTTTTACCTGATTCACGAGCGCATTTTCAAAGAGCTGCACAAACGCGGCAGGCTCACGCTGTCGCTGGTGCGCACCCTGATGGCGTTAAACCGCGCGCTGCGCCGAGCCCGAATCAACGCGGGCAAACTTTTCTTTGGAAAGATTCACGCTACTTTCGGCACTCGCATGCGTTATCTGGTCACCGGCGGTTCGCGATTCGATCCGGCCATCGCTCGCGATTTTTATTCATTTGGCATCGACGTTCTAAACGCGTACGGACTGACAGAAACTTCCGGCGGCGCTTTCCTCAATACTCCCGGGCACATCGTGTTTGGCTCGGTCGGACGGCCTTTTCCCGGCGTCGAAGCCAAAATTGTCGAAGAGAAGATTGTCGACGGGAAGACCGTGGACCCGCAACCCGTGGAAGCGGGCGCGGCGCCCGTGGGTGAAATTGCGATCCGCAGCGCAATCGTCATGAAGGGATATTGGAATCGTCCGGAGGCCACAGCGGAGGTGCTGCGCGATGGCTGGTTCTACACCGGCGATCTCGGCTATTTCGATTCCGGCGGCAATCTGTTCATCACCGGGCGGCGCAAGGAAGTCATTGTGCTCGCCAACGCAAAAAATGTGTATCCGGAAGAGATAGAGGCGCACTATCTCCGGGCGCAGTCCGTGAAAGAGCTTTGCGTGATGGCATGGGAGGCGCGCCCGGGTGATCCGACATCGGAGCGGCTGCATGCCGTGGTCGTGCCCAACTTTGAACTGCTGCGCGAACGCAAGATCGTCAACGCAAAAGAGGCGATCCGCCTCGACATTGAAGCGCTCTCCCACAAGATCGCTTCCACCAAACGTCTGGGAAGTTATGACATTTGGCAGGAAGAGCTGCCGCGGACGACGACGCGAAAGTTAAAGCGCTTCCAGATAGAGCAGAGGGTTCGGGAGCTGAAACAAAACGACGGCGGCCCCACGGACGTTCGCGTGGAAAAGCCCCTAACCGACGACGAGCATTTGTGGCTGGAGCGGGAGGGTGTAAAGCGCGCCCTCGCCATCGTGCAGGAGTCTTCGCGCAACCCGCTCGAGGAGATTCGTCCCAGCCACAATCTGGAACTCGATTTGGCGCTTGATTCCATGCAGCGCATTGAATTGCTTACCGCGCTCGAACAGCAGCTTGGCGGCGAAGTGCCCGAGGCGCAACTGGCTGAAATTTACTCGGTGCGCGACCTGATCGATGCCGTTCTTGCCAGCGCGAGCCTCGGCGAGGGCCAGGCCACCATGGAAGCGCCGGCGTGGTCGACGATCCTGAGTGAGCCGGTTACCGATCCCGAGGTCCTGGCCCTGGCGCGCCACAATATTTTCGCTGAAATCTTTTTCTTTCTATTGGGCAAACTGATTTATCTTTTTGCGCTCGACCGCCTTCACTTAAAAACGAGCGGACTCGAAAATGTGCCCGAAAAGGGCCCATTCCTGCTCTGTTCGAATCACGAGAGCTATATCGATCCGATGGTAATGGTCGGCGCACTGCCGTGGCGCCTGTTTCGCGATACCTTTGCGCTGGGTACCAGCGACATTTTCGGTGAAGGATTCTTGCGGCGACTCGCGCGATGGCTGCGCGTGGCGGTCCTCGATCCGGACGCGAACCTGGTGTCAGCCATGCGTGCCGGAGCCTATGGCCTCAGCCAGGGACACATCCTCGTCCTGTATCCCGAGGGCGAGCGCACCAACGACGGCAACCCGAGAGTATTCCGCAAGGGTGCCGCGATCCTTTCGATTCACACGCAAGCTCCGATTGTCCCGATCGCGATCGAGGGCTTTTACGAATTCTGGCCGCGTCACAAAAAGTTCCCGAAGTTCTCCGACTTGCAACTTAGATTCGGCAAGCTGATTCAACCTCCGCCACTGAATGAGGCGAGCGAGGCCGCGTACGAGAAGCTGACTTCCGAGCTGAAAACCAGAGTGGTGGCGATGTGGCAAGAATTGAGGGAAAAGGAATTGCGCGCAAGAAACTCGAGCCGGACGGAATCGGAATCGAAGATTCCGGCGCTGCCCGAAACCGCACCTCGTTAACTTTATCTACCCGTGGTTTTATGCGCCCGCGCTCTTAGCTTGCCCGCCCAAAACCCTGGTGAAGGCGTCGACCACACCCGCGTGGAACTTCTGGCCAGCCCCGGCCACAATCTCCTCTTCGGCCTGGTGCGGCGAGAGAGATTTGCCGGCCGCGCCGCTGATCAATTTTTGGTAGGCATCGGCCACGGCCAGAATGTGCGCCTCGATCGGAACATTGACCGAACGCGCTCCCTGATCCTGCAAAATCTGCTGTGCGACGATGATTGGAATCACCCGCCGCAGCGCATTTCCGACGGCCTGGGTGCGCGCGTCGTTCTTGCCGGGCTTGCGGAAACTGGCAACCACTTCGTCACGGCTCATGTCCGCCGCTTTGTAGAGAATGTCGTTGCTGATGCCGAGCTTGCTCAGATCCCGCAGCAAGACCGCCGAGCGCAGCAACTCGACGCGATCCGAGCCCAGGCCCATCGCCTCGGCCATTCTGGTCGACGCTTGCACCACACGCTGGTTTTCGCCGGTGCCAAGCTTCTCATTGGCCATGACGTGTTGCAGAACCAGCAGCAGACCGCTGAAACTTTCCCGGATGTCGGCGGTCATCGCCTCCTTACGCTCGTAAAGTGTGCCCATCACGTAGCCGACCACCGCCAAAACCCCGGCCCAGATGGCAAAGTTGAACAGCCGCTCCCCGGGCAGCGTCAGCACCCGATGTGCGGGCATCAGGTTGTTCAGAAAGTCCAGCAGAACGACCAGGAATACGCAGGCGAAGGCGGTGAGAGTAGCGTGCCGGCGTCCGAAGTAGTAGGCCGAGTACAAAGTGGGCAGAAAATAAAAGCAGAGCGCCATCGGCAGCGATTCGGCGTAGAACTGCACCGTCGCCGCGATCAGGAACAACGATAGCAGCAGGATACTTTCCTTGGCGATTTTACTCATCTTCATTATCCCGATTCTTGATTATCCCGATTCTGACGTCCGGGTCGTCCAGCCCCGCTCGCGCGAGCAAGAAAGCCCTGATTGACATGCTGAAGCACTCTCGTGTCCGAGGAAAGTTACAGAGGTAATGAACCTTTTGTGTAGTGGCGCGGCGGAAAGTTGCTTCCCAAAGAGGCGGGTACCCGAAGCCCGGTCACTTGGCGCGGGGATGGGTCTGATCGTAGACGTCCATCATGTGCTTGACCGAAAGCTGCGTGTAGCGCTGCGTCGTCGCCAGCCGCTCATGCCCAAGCAGTTCCTGGATGGCGCGCAGGTCCGCTCCCTCTTCGAGCATGTGCGCGCCAAAGGCGTGACGCAGAGTATGCGGATGAACCTCTGGCGACAGTCCTTTGGCGACCGCGATGCGCTTGACGATGCGCCCCACGCTGCGCGTGGTAAGCCGTCCGCCATGCTGGTTCACGAGCAGCGCGGGCGTGCTTTTCGCGGGACTGCCTTTCGCAGAAATTGCGTTCCTCGGTGTGTTTCTCAAATTCGCGAGCAGTTGTTGCCGCCACGGCAGGTAAACGGCCAGCGCCGCCAGCGCCGACCCTCCGAACGGGACGTAGCGTTCCTTCTTCCCTTTGCCGCGAATCAGAATGGCCTCGTTGCTCAGGCTGATGTCATCGAGATTGATGCCCACCAGTTCCGAGTTGCGAACGCCGCAGCCATAGAGCAGTTCGAACATCAGACGATCGCGCTCGGGAAACGATGCCACCTCCGGCATTTTGCCGTCGAGCACAGAATTCATTTCCTCGATCGTTGGAACGCGCGGCAGTTTTTTCGGCAGCCGTGGCGTCGAAACCAGCTTCGCCGGATTCTGCTCGACCACGCCTTCCTGCGCCAGCCAGCGATAAAGCGACCGCACCGCGGCTAGCGCGCGGGCAACGGAAGTCTTACTTAATCCTTTGTCGTACAGATGCGAGAGGAAGCCGCGGATCGCGATGTGGTCGATCGTCCTCCAAGCGCGCGAGCCGATGTAGGCGGCAAAATTGTCGAGATCTCCGGTGTAAGCCTTGATCGTGTGCGCCGAGGCATTGCGCTCCCGCAAGTGCCGCAGGAAGTCGTCATTGGCGCGTTCGACGATGGTGCGCGAGTTGTTGGGGGCCACGCTCATGAAAAGAAATTGGTAATTTGTAATTGAAAATCAGGTCAAGGCCGAAACGCAAGTATCGCACCGGTTTGGTTTCAAATTACCAATTACAAGTTACCAATCACAAATTGTTCCTCGCTTTCGCCCGCGGATGATGCTTCGCGTACACGCTCTTCAGACGGTCAAGTGCAATGTGCGTATAAATCTGCGTGGTCGAAATGTCGGCGTGGCCGAGGATGGTCTGCACCGTGCGCAGGTCGGCCCCATTCTCCACCATGTGCGTCGCACAGGAGTGGCGCAGCATGTGCGGACTGGCGTGGCGTCCTGAAGCAAGTCCCGAAGCGAGACCGGCTTTTCCTACCAACTGCCAGATGCGCTGACGCGTCAGGCGCCGGCCTCCTGTGCCCAGGAACAAGAGCGGCGAACTTTTTTTCTTGGCGATTACTTCCCTGCCGTTTTTCAGATATTGCTGTAATGCGTGCTGGGCGGGCACTCCGAGCGGCACCATGCGCTCCTTGTCGCCCTTGCCGCGCACCAGGATGTATCCCATTTCAAGCTTCAGGTCTTCGAGACGCGCGTCGGTGACTTCGGAAACGCGCACTCCCCCCGCATAGAGAAGTTCCAGCATGGCGTGATCGCGGAGAGCCAGCGCCTGCCCTTGCGCGGTTTCATTTCGCGGGTTGGTTTCGGCCAGCTTCGTTCCGGCCAGCATGGCTCCGACTTCGTCGCGGCTCAGCGCCTTGGGCAGCACCTTCCACTGCTTCGGCAAGTCGATGTTCAGAGTCGGATCCTTGTCGATCTTTCCATCGAGCAACAAATGCCGGTAAAGATGCCGGATGGCCGAAAGCTTCCGTCCCACCGAACGCCCGTCGAGCGAGTTAGAAAATAATTCCTGAATGTATTCACGCACGTCTTCCCGCCGCGCTCCGCTTAGAACCAGGTGGCGCTTCTCCAGAAACTCCGCGAACTGCGCCAGGTCGCTGGTGTAAGCGGCAATCGTCAACTTCGCCGATCCGCGTTCGACCCGCAGATAGTCGAGAAAGGCAGAGAGCGCCCGAGCGTTGGCATCCGAGGCCATAAGATGAGTATGGGATGTTGGGCGGAACCCGAGAAGTAACGAGGGGGATGCGGGCGGACAGTACGGGTTCTAAGCGCTCGTCCTCTAAAACTTTTATGGATCGGCGGACCGGTTCTACGTCTTCGCCTCGCCCCCAGTTCGCAGCAAATCCACTGCATACAGCGCACCCTCGGGCGTTTCTTCGTGCTTGAAGTAGGCGAAAACATCGCGGCCCGCCGCGAGATGTTCGTGGATGCGGCCGCCCATCGCTTGGCGTTCTTCGGCGGTGTAGGTGGGTTTGCGGTAACGGTAGTAAGCAAAATCGGCGGTGACCACGTCGGGAGTGTCGCGCTCTTCGGTCTCGGCCACACACAGCGCGATGTTCCGCTCGCGCAGCGTGTCCCACGTGGCATCGACGAACCACGATTCGTGGCGAAACTCGAACGCCGCGTGCACACTTCGCGGCAAGCATTCCAAAAACTCGGAAAGCACCGCCTGGTCTGCTTTGAAATTCGGCGGCAACTGAAAGAGCAACGGGCCGAGGCGGCCGGCGCGCTCCAAGCCCTCCAGCGTTCCGAGAAAGCGCTGCAGGAATTCCTCCGCGTTCTTCAGGCGCTTGATGTGAGTGAGCACCTGGTGCGCCTTGATGGTGAAGCGAAAATGTTCGGGCGTTTCGGCGATCCAGTTCTGAACCGTCGTCTCTTTGACCAACTGGCGAAAGGTGTAGTTGACTTCGACGGCATTCAATTTCGATGCGTAGAAGTTTAGAAATTTTTTCTGCGCGAGTTTTTCCGGATAGAAAGCGGGCTTCCATGTCGGATAAGCCCATCCGGAGGTGCCAACGTAGAGATGCGCCATGTGGTTTGATTGCGCGTGGCTCAGTCAAGCGCAAGCCGGAATTATATCTTGCGACGCTCTGCCGCGGATGGCTTCGCTTTCTTCTTCGGCTTCGCTTTTGTCGTCGTCGTCTTCTCATGGCGCGGCCGCGCTTCGGGCTGGGCCGCGACGCTGATAGCTTCGTCTTCTTCTTTTTCCGATGCGGCAGACACTCCGGCCAACTGCGGCAACTGCTGCTTCAGTTTCAGCACAGGCTCGAAGAGATCGCCCATCTTCCCCACGCGAGCGAGCACGTCTTTCGCCTCGAACACCAGTCGCCCCGCATCTTTTTTCTTCAGCGCCTGCTCGACTTCGTCCCAGGCAACCGGCGTCGACACCGTCGGCCGCTCGCGCGCGCGCAGAGAGTACACGGAGATCGTCGTCTTGTGCTCGTCGTTTTGGCTCCAATCGACGAATACCTTATTAGTGCGCACGGCCTTTTTCATATCCGAGACCACCAGTTCGGGATGCTCCTGCTCAAGCAGACGCGCCACGGCGTGGGCAAACGATTTTGTCTGCTCGTAGCTGGTTTCTGTATGCAGCGGGATATAGATCTGCAATCCCTTCGAGCCGGAGGTTTTTGGAAAGCTCTGCAGCCCGAAGTGATCGAAAATCTCGCGCACCCAGAGGCCGACCTGCGCGCACTGCACAATGTTCGCCGGAGGTCCAGGGTCAAGATCAAAAACAATCGCGGTCGGCGTCCGAATGTCGGCGGCGAGCGAGAGCGACGGGTGCAGTTCAATCGACGCCAGGTTCGCGATCCACACCAGCGTGGGCAAATCGTTGGCGAGGATGAAATGGATGGTGCGGTGGTTGCTCTCGCTCCAGATGGGCGCGGTCTTCACCCAGTCCGGCCGATGCATGGGCGCGTTCTTTTCGAAGAAATATTCCTCGTCCACCCCTTCCGGATAGCGCTTCATGGTGAGCGACCGGCCGGCAAGATGCGGCACCAGCACGGGCGCAATTCGGACGTAGAAATCCACCACCTGCCCCTTGGTGAAATCGGCGGCGGGATAAAGGACCTTGTCCAGATTCGTGAGCTTGAGTTTGCGGCCCTCGACCTCGACGATGGTAGGTGTGGACATGGAGTGCCTACGACTTCAAAACGGCTTCCAGTATAGTTGGCGCGCAACCAAGTGCGCAGGCCGCCGTTTGACAATCTTCCCTGCCTCCACGTAACTTCGAATTTTTGGTGTTCCGTCGATGTTCGGTCGTGGAGGCAGAATGAAATCCCGCTTAACTTCTATACAAACAATTGTTGTGTGTTTCGTGTTGTGCTCAGTCGCGCTCGGCCAGGATCTGGCTTCTTTCGAGAAGCGCACTACCGTGAAGAAGCTGGCCAACGGGCTCACTATCATCATCTGCGAGCGGCCGGAGGCGCCGGTGTTTTCGTTCTTCACGCACGTGGATGCGGGCTCGGTGCAGGATCCTATGGACAAGACAGGCCTCGCGCACATGTTCGAGCACATGGCCTTCAAGGGAACAGACACGATTGGGACGCGCGACTATGCGGACGAGAAAATTGCGCTGGCGAAAGTTGAAGAGGCTTATGCTGCCTACATTGCCGAGCGCGACCAGCCGGTGGACCGCGACGAGAAGAAGCTCAAGCAACTCGAACAAGTCTGGAAGGATGCGATTGCGGCTGCCGACAAGTTCTCCGCGCCTTACAGCAACGAGTTTGGCAAAATCGTCGAAGGCGAAGGCGGGGAGGACATGAACGCCTCCACCGATCTCGACGAAACTGTCTACCACTACTCTTTCCCCATCAACCGGCTGGAGCTGTGGGCCTATCTGGAATCGGAGCGCTTTCTGCATCCCGTGATGCGGCAATTTTACAAAGAGCGCAACGTGGTGATCGAAGAGCGCCGCATGCGGGTGGACAGCGACCCCATGGGGCGGCTGCTCGAGCAATTCACGGAAGAGGCCTTCGCGGCTCATCCTTATCACCGGCCCACCATCGGATGGATCTCGGACTTGAATTCTTTTTCAGCGACCGACGCACAGAAGTTCTTCGATAAGTACTATGTGCCCTCGAACATGGTGGTTGGTGTGGTAGGAGACGTAAGAGCTTCGGAAGCCATGCCGATCATCGAGAAATATTTTTCGCGGATTCCGACGCGCCCCAGGCCCGACACGGCGACGACCACCGAGCCGGCGCAGAATTCCGAGCGTACGGTCGTGCTGCACGAACAGACGCAGCCGATTTATCTGGAAGGCTACCACCGCCCCGATTACCGCAGCCCGGATGACCAGGTCTACGATGCGATCGCCGACCTGATGTCGAATGGACGAACCTCGCGCCTCTACCGGGCGCTGGTCCGTGACAAGCAGATCGCGTCAGACGCGGAGGGATTTACCGGGTATCCCGGAAATAAGTATCCGCAACTGTTCGCGTTTTACGCCACCCCGCTCCCCGGCCACACGCCGCAGGAAGTGGGCGATGCGATTCATGCGGAGATTGAACGGCTGAAGAAAGAAGATATTTCGGATGAAGAGCTGAAAATGATCAAAACGCGAGCCAAAGCTAATCTGATCCGCTCGCTCGGATCGAATGAGGGCCTGGCGTCCGAGCTCGCGCTCTATCAGGCGCGCTATGACGACTGGCGGGAACTGTTCCGCTCGGTCGACCGGATCGAAAAAGTTACCAAGGCGGATATACGGCGGGTTGCGAATCAGACGTTCTCGCCCGGTAACCGGACGGTGGGGATTATCGAGTTTGCCGGCGGGCCGCCGGGAACTGGCGCAGGACCGCAGGGAGGTGGACTGTGAAGCGCGCAAACCTATCCTTCTTTGCCGTCGTCCTCGTCATTGTCATTACTTTCTTGAGCGGCAATTTTGATGTGCAGCTTTGGGCTCAGACACAGACCTGGCAGCAGATACCGATTGCAAAATTGCCGGCCTTTCATCCGCCGCAGCCGAAGCGCATCGTGTTTCCGAATGGCATGGTGGTTTTTCTTCAGGAAGACCACGAGTTGCCAACCGTTGACGGTATCGCTCGCATTCGCGGCGGCGAGCGTTCGGTCCCGGCGAACAAGACGGGGCTGATCGACATTTACGGCGAAGTGTGGCGCACCGGCGGCACCAAGTCCCAGACCGGCGATCAACTCGACGACTATCTGGAGCAGCGCGCCGCCAAGGTCGAGACCGGCGGAGGCATCGACTCAACGAGCGTGAGCTGGTCGTGTCTGAAAGAAGATTTTGACGATGTGTTTCGCGTGTTCGAGGACCTGCTGAAGAATCCGGAGTTTCGCGCCGATAAAATCGAAATTGCGCAGAAGGGGATGTATGACAGCATCTCGCGGCGCAATGACGACCCGGGGCAAATCGCGGCGCGAGAAGCGGCGATACTGGTGTATGGCACGAACAATCCGTATGCGCGAGTCGCCGAATATCGAACGGTGGCGGCGATCACGCGCCAGGATCTGGTCGAGTGGCATGGCCAGTACGTTCACCCGAACAACATCATCCTCGGCGTAGTCGGAGACTTCGACTCGGAGAAGATGGAGGCCCGTCTGCGCGAGGCTTTCGCGTCCTGGCCCAAGGGATCGTGGGCGAAAGATGCGGAGCCCGCGAAACCTGATCCTGCAAAACCAGGCTATTACGAGGTCGACAAGACCGACGTGAATCAGAGCACCATTGAAATGGTAGCGGTGGGCATCACGCGCCGAACTACGGATTATTTCGCGACCTCGGTGCTCAACGAGGCTTTCGGCGGAGGATTTTCGTCCCGGTTGTTTAACGACATTCGAACCACCAAGGGTCTAGCCTACGGAGTCGGCGGCGGAGTAGGCGCGGGCTGGGATCATCCCGGAATGCTGCGGCTGATGGTGATGACGAAGAGCAAGACCACCATCGAATCCATTGAGGCGCTCGATGAGGAGATCGCCGACCTCGCCAAGCGTCCCATCAACGACGAGGAGATCAAGCGCGCCAAGGACGCGATTCTGAATTCTTTTGTCTTCCGTTTCGATTCACCGGCGAAGGTTTTGCGGGAAAAAATGGCGTACGAGTTTTACGGCTATCCGCTGGATTTTCTGGAGAATTTCCAGAAAGGGATCGAAGGAGTTACCAAGGAAGACGTAGCGCATGTAGCGGCGAAATACATCCACCGCGAGCAGATGTCGGTGTTGGTAGTAGGCAACGTGAGCGAATTCGACAAGCCCTTGTCATCGCTAGGGACGGTGACCAAACTGGATATTGCGATTCCTCCACCACCACCGGGGGTGGTGCTGGAACAGGGCGAGCACCCGTAATCCCATAGGGCGTTTGACAAGCTGCCCACACAGGAGGTATCGTAGGCGAACAAATGGCGAATATCGCCGCCGCCTATGGCCTCGCTCCCGCTACTCCCCGATTTCGAGTCCCCGCCGAAGTTGGTCGGCATCGCACGGATTGCGGCAGCCGGCGAATCGCTCCGCGAAGGGCACAACGTCGAGTACTTCACGCTGGGGACGCGATCGCTGCTTAATCGGGTGGTGAGCCGGCGCAATCTTCCGTTTACCTGGGCCATCAACCCCTATCGCGGCTGCGAGTTCGCCTGCAAGTATTGCTATGCGCGCTATACCCACGAGTTCATGAACTGCGGGACGGCGTGGAGTTCGAACGAAAGATTTTCGTCAAGCAGCAAGCGGCGGCACTTCTGCGATCAGAATTCAAAAAGGTCAAGCGTGGGGAGGAGATTGCCATTGGCACGGCAACTGATCCCTATCAGCCGGCGGAGCGGCGCTTTGAGGTAACGCGGGCAATCCTCGAAGAATTGGCGCTGCACTCCGGACTCGAGATCGGAATTGTGACGAAATCGAACCTGGTGACGCGGGACACGGAAATTCTGCGGCGCGTGGGCGAACACAACCGGGTGTTCGTGAATGTAACGGTGACCACGGTGGATGCGGAACTGGCGCGCAAGCTGGAGCCGCGAGCGCCGCGCCCCGATCTGCGGCTGGAGGCAGTTCGTCAGCTGAATTCTGCCGGCGTGGATGCGGGCGTGATCTGTGCTCCGGTGCTGCCGGAAATCACGGACCGGCCGCGCGATCTCGATGTCCTGGTGAAAGCCGCCAGTGAAGCGGGCGCGAGGTATATCTTTGCCAATCCGCTTTTCCTGAAACCGTGTTCGGCGGCGGTGTTTCCTGCCGTTTCTGGAAGAACACTTCCCCGAACTGGTGCAGCTTTACCGGACGCGTTATGCCGATCGAGCATTTCTGCCAAAAGGATACGGTCAGCGGCTATCGCAGTTGATGGCCGCGTTGCGGCGAAAGTACGGAATTGGAGACCAGCACGCACGCAACAGTCGCGGAGTGCATATGGCGGTCGCGCAAATGGAGTTGTTTTGAGGTGGCTTAGCTTTTAGCCGCTGGTGGAGAGCCGGGCGCCCCCGCCCGGCCGCCGAACTGCTGGACTCTGTCGGCTCCACTCAGGGCAGGCTCGCGAGACGCCCGTCGCTCCACAGGCAAAGCCAGCGCCAGCCTATAATGTTACGTCTGCCATGGCGTCCCCCCAACAAACTGTTCCCCCACCACACAGAGTCAAGACCAAGGCCCGGCAGTTCTGGTATCGCGTCAGCGAAGGGCTGGCGGTGAACCAGCTCTGGTCACAGTTTGAAAAAGACGCGCGGTCGAGCTACCGGCTCTATTCCGCGGGGCTGGACAATCTTCCGGAACAGCGATCCCTGTTAAAACGGGGCTGGCACATATCGAAGGCGCTGTTCTGGGCGATCTTGGAAAAGCTGACCCCGGCACGCCGAGTGCTGCTGCTGGTGGCGCTGATTCTGCTGTTCTTTCCTGGCGGCGGGTTTACTTACATCAACGGCGACAAACATATCGAGGTCCAGGGACTGGACTTGCATTTCTGGGGTGGGCTGTTGATGTTCGTCGTCTTGCTGCTGGAGCTGGCGGATCGGGTGGTGATGAAGCGCGATCTGGAGATCGCCAAGGATATTCAGGCGTGGTTGTTGCCGGGTGCGCCGCTGCAGATTCCGGGATACCAGATCGATTATGCGACGCGTCCGGCAAACACAGTGGCGGGCGATTACTACGATGTGATCCTGCGGCCGGGGCGGACGCCTAGCGAAGACCGCATTCTCTTTGTAGTGGCCGATGTGGCGGGAAAAAGTATCCCGGCAGCGATGCTGATGGCAACCTTCCAGGCTAGTCTGCGGACGTTGTCGACCAGCGGGGTCGCGCTGGCCGAACTGGTGGTCGCCCTGAATCGCTATGCCTGCTCGAACAGCGCAGGCGGAAATCGCTTCACCACCGCTTTTCTTGCTGAACTGGATGCGGCGACCGGAGATGTTCTTTATGTCAACGCCGGGCATAACGCTCCCATTCTGCGCAAGAAATCGGGCGCGATTGAGCGACTGGAGGCGGGAGGCATCCCGGTGGGAATTCTTGCGGAATCGACTTACCTGGTGGGAACGACTCGCCTCGAGCGCGGCGACTGGCTGGTGATTTTTACCGATGGGGTGGTCGAGGCGGTGAATGGGAAGGATGAGGAATACGGCGAAGCGGCATTGGTACGACTGGTGGATCGCCACTCGGGGTCAACTCCAGCAGAACTGCTGCGTAGCCTGCTGACGGAATTGGATGAGTACGTGGGAAACACTCCGCAGCACGATGACATCACCTGTTTGCTGCTGAAGAGGACGTAGGAGGCAGCTCTCAGCTCTCAGTTCTCAGTTCTCAGTTCTCAGTTCTCAGTTCTCAGCTCTCAGTTCTCAGCTCTCAGTTCTCAGCCCTGAGTTGTCAGTGAAGTCAAGAGCTTTTTCCCGCGCACTCCGCGTTGAAGGTTTTACTGAGAGCTGAGAGCTGCCTTTCTACAATGGCTTCAGGCCGGCGAAGGAAAGGAATTGTCCTGCGGCGATTTGAGCCTGGCCTGGATCCGCGGAAATCTTCTGCACTTGCGCCAAAGCGGAGTCGGCCTCCGCCGCGCGACCGGCCCGGCGCAGAGCTTGCGCGAAGAGAAGTACATTCACATCGTTGGGATCGACTTTCACGGCGTGCTCCAACTGAGCGACCGCCACATCGGACCGCCCCTGACGCAGCGCCAGGACGGCCAAACCGCTCAGCGCCATTGCGTCGTCCGGATTCAGGCGCAGGGCATTCTGGTAGCACTCGGCGGCCTGATCGTAGTCGTGCAACTGCAGATGAGCTTGACCAAGTTCGCTCCACGCCCCGGCCTTAAGTTTCGGATCGGCGGAAGAACCGAGCGCCGTATTGCCTTCCTCGATCGCTTCCCGGGGATGTAGGGCGTGCAATTCGTAATCGCCGAGGGCGAGGAGCTGGTCGGTCGAATAGGTGTGCAATGCCTTGCCGGCGCGGAACTGCGCGATCGCCTCGTCAGGCCGGCCCTCTCTGGCTAAAGCGAGACCGAGATGGTTGTGCGCTACGTAATTCCGCTTAGTGATACCCAGCGTATAGCGCCACAAAGTTTCATTGTCGCGCCAGTAGCCGACTTGGCGATAGGTGAGGCATCCGAGAACGAAGCACACGAGAACGGCGGCAGCGGCCAGCCAGGCACGGCGGATCCGATGCTGGGAGGCCGGCGCGCCCATGGCCCAAGCGTTTAAGGTCCAAACGACCGCGACAAACAAACCGATAAAGGGGATGTACGCGTACCGGTCGGCCATTGCCTGCTCGCCCACCGTGATAATTCCGATCATCGGGACTAAAGTTCCGAGGAACCAGAACCAGCCTACGAGCAAATAGCGGTGGTCACGCCAGCGCACCACGAGCACGGTCACCAGAACCAACAGCGCCGCTGCTCCCAGCACCTGCCAGCCCGGAAACAGATTCTCTGGACGCGGGTACAGGGGAACAAGCCGGGACGGCCAAAACGCTTTGCCCATGTACTGCACATAGCAGACGATGACGTTCTCCAATCGCACCGCCAGCGGAACTTCCGCAAGCGTCCGTACCGAGGCCCCGGCGCGCTGCGCCAGCACGGTGATGACCGCATCCGCCGCGGCAAGAACGAAGAGGGGCAGCTTTTCCCAAACCAGATAGGCGAACGAGCGTGGGGCGGGAGCCGCAGGCAGGCCCACTGCCGCGGGCGGCGCACCCATTCGCTGCAGCGGCCAGTAGTCCCAAAGCAGCAGCACAAACGGCAGGGTGACGATCTGCGGCTTCGCCATGAGGCCCAGCGCAAATAAAACGGTTACTGCCAGGTAAAGATGACGTGCACCCGTGCGCGCGTACCGGTCGTAAGCATGGAGAGCGAGCAGGAAGAACAACATGCTGAGCACATTCTTGCGCTCCGCGGCCCAGGCGACCGACTCTACGTTGACCGGGTCCAGGGCAAACAAGGCACCCACCACCAGACTGGACCACGTGAATCCCGTGGCCCGCTGCAACAGCAGGAACAGCAACACCGCATTAGCCGCGTGGAGCAGGAGATTTGTGTAGTGGTGGCCAATGGGATTGAGGTGAAAGACCTGGCAGTCCAAGGCGTGCGACAACCAGGTCAAGGGATGCCAGTTTCCGTCGCGAAAGGTCGTGAACGACCACTTCACGGTGTCCCAGCTCACACCGGCCAGAACATGGTTATTCTTCTGAATATAAGACAGGTCATCGAAATCAACGAACTGGTTACGGACGACGGGATTGTAGAAAGCAAGAGTGGCAGCGACCAGCAGCAGACAAAAGACGAGGATGCGATTTTCTCGGGACGCTGGCATGTCGATGAGTGGAGGCGACTCCGTTGGCTGAAGGTGGGCCGCTTCCCAAAAAACAATATTCCACCCTGCTGCTGACGATTCTAACGCGATGTTGCGTGGACTACGACGGCCCTCAACCGCCCGCCACCACCCCAAAGTAACAGCTCCGCATCAGGTCGATGCCGGCGCGTTTTTCAGTTAGGAGTTCTGAAGCATCGTAGTGCGCTTGCAATTACTATAGTGCTCATGGGGTGCCAGCCAGTCTTCGTGCACGGCTTCAGCGGCTGATACGCTAGCAGTAAAACAGGTCTCGCACACGAAGCCGCACGATTACGGCCGGTCAAGGGCGGGCGAAATGCCATCCCGTCTGACACACGGCAGAACGCGGAGTTTACGAATGAGCGAGTGCTGGCGGTCGGAAGACGGAAAGCGGCTGGCGCAAGAAAGGCCGAGGCCAGCGTTCCGCCAAATGCGTCCGGGAGTCGCTGGCTTCCTTTTGTCTGCCGTCTCTGCCACGCTGGTTCCGGGAATGTGAATAGTTGAATCCATGAGCTCGTCTTGCACTGCCGCGGTGGCGAAACGCCTCGAACAACCGGGAGTTCCGGCTTCCTCCAAGCTGTTTCAGTCGGCGGCGCAACGCACCTTGCTGTTGTGTCTGCTGTTGACCGCCATGGTGCTGGTGTTCTATAACCCGGTAACTCACAACGGGTTCCTCAATTTTGACGACGATGGATACATCACGGCCAACTCTCATGTGAAGGCGGGCCTGAAGTGGGCGACAGTGAAATGGGCTTTTACCACTTATAATCAGGGGAACTGGCATCCCCTGACCTGGCTTTCCCACGCTCTCGACTGTCAGCTTTTCGGCCTGCATCCTGCCGGACCCCACTACGTGAATGTCTTGCTGCACGCGGTTAACGTTGTCCTTCTTTTTCTGCTGCTGCAGAGCGCCACGAGATGCCGCTGGCGCAGCCTGATGGTTGCCGCTCTGTTTGCGCTTCATCCGATCAACGTCGAGTCGGTGGCATGGGCAGCCGAGCGGAAGAACGTTTTGAGCACGATGTTTTTTCTGCTCGCGCTGTATGCCTACGTCGGGTACGCACGTACGCCTGGTCTGGGAAAATCTGGGCTTGGCAAATCCGCGCTTAGTCGATACGCCGCAGTGGTGTGTTTTTTTGCGCTGGCACTGCTCTCGAAACCACAGGTGATTGCGTTCCCATTTCTGCTCTGGCTGTGGGATTACTGGCCGCTGGGCCGGATTGGAGCTCCGGTTGTGGCCGGCCCGGCGGCGTCAAGTGGAAGCGTGCCCAGATTGTGGAGAGGATGGCTGGTAGTGGAAAAGTTGCCACTCCTGCTGCTCTCCGCCGCGAGCGCGGTGGTGACGATGACGGCGCAGAAAGCCAGTGGCGCCGTCCAGACTTTTTCCCAGTACAGCCTGCTCTTGCGGCTGGAGACTGCCGTGATCTCGTATGTGCGCTATCTGGGGAATTCGTTCTGGCCATCGAAACTCGTGGCTATGTACCCGCACCCCGAGAAGCTCTATCCTGCATGGCAAGTGGGCACGGCCGTATTTTTATTGCTGCTCGTCACGGCTTTGGTTATCCGCGCGCGCGATCGGCGGTATCTTGCCGTCGGATGGTTCTGGTTCCTGGGCAGCTTGGTGCCGATGATTGGGCTGGTGCAGGTGGGCTATCAGGCAATGGCCGATCGCTACGCCTACATCCCGTTCATTGGCTTGTTTCTGATGTTGACCTGGCTGGTTGCCGACTGGGCCCAGGATCACCGACTTTCCGTTCGATGGCTTGCCATTCCCGCGGTTTCTTGTCTGCTGGTGCTGGGAACCCTCACTTACCGCCAGGTTGGCTACTGGCACGACAGTGGGTCGTTCTGGCGGCGCACGGTGGCGCTGACTGAGGACAACTACATCGCACAGAATAATTTGGGAGACTTTCTGCTCAACCAGGGCAAAACCGAGGAGGCTGCCGCGCACTTCCGCGCCGCACTCGCCATCCGTCCCGACGGTCTGGCCGCCAACCTGAATCTTGGCGCCTACGAGGATGGCCGCGGCAATCTGCCGGCGGCCATCGAGCGCTATCAGATGGTGGCTCGTGACGCGGGCGACGTGGGCATGCGCGCTACGGCCTATGGCAGTTTGGGATTTGCCTATCGCGGAATGGGGCAGTCGACGAAGGCCAAGCAGTGTTTCGAGACGGCGCTGCAACTGGAGCCCGATCGCGCCAGGGCAATGGTCGGGCTCGGCTTGATCGCCCAGGAGAAGGGCGACCTGGCGGAGGCCATTCGCCTGTACTCACGTGCATCGGCGGTGCAGCCCACTGATGTTGGGTACTTGTTGCTGGCGCGGGCTTTGCAGTTGGCGGGGCACGCGAACGAGGCCAACGCGATTTCCGAGAGCGTGGCACGCTCCTCGCCGGATTTTCCCAAGGCGCTGAAAACCACGGAGTCGCTCCTCTCCGGGAAATGAGCTGCCAGGCGCTTCTGATCTCAAAGAACCTGCGGCATCGCTAACGCGGGCCTGATACGAATCGACGTGCACCGCCGGCTGCCAGGCCATCGGGAAGGTGCAGGCGAAAGCTGGCGCAAAAACAGCCGAAGCGAGCGTTCTCAGAATGGGAGATGCCGCGTCTGACGGCGGCTTGAAGGTGAAGATGGAGACCAGGGGTAACTGGCAAAATTTGTCAATCCGGATCTCTGAAAGTGTCATACTAGGAGGAATCGAGGGTGCCTGAGAAGGTGACCCTCCCGCAGAAGGTTGCTGAAAACACTGAAGTTTCGCCCAGAAGGACATCTAACTTCCGTCACTTGGGCCTCTGGCCCTCGGAGTGCGATAGTACAAGCGAGTTGGTCATCCAACCAAAACAGTCAAACGGAGACGAGGACAATATAAATGCGGAAACAAAAGGGCTTCTCACTGATCGAACTGCTGATCGTGGTCGCGATCATCTTGATCATCGCCGCGATTGCTATCCCGAACCTTCTGCGTGCGCGTATTGCGGCGAATGAGTCGTCCGCAGTGGCATCGGTTCGCACCATCAACACGGCCATGATTTCGTACAACTCCAGCTACCCGACGGTGGGCTTTGCGGCCAACCTGACGGCTCTGACGGGCACCTGCACCGGCTCCGTCGTTCCCACCTCGACCAGCGCCTGCTTGATCGATACGACGCTGGCATCGGGCACCAAGAGCGGTTACACCTTCAATGCGGCCGGCACGTCCAGTGGCTATGCTGTGTGGGCAACCCCGACGCAAGTGAACACCACGGGCGTACGCGGCTTCTGTTCGGTCGCGGATGCTGTGGTGCGCACCAACACCGCTCCGGTCACAACCTGCGCCGGAACCGAGACCCCGCTGCAGTAACTTTGGATTTGGCAAAGTACCTGGGGGAGGGTACAAGCCGGAGAAAAGCAGAGGAGAAATCCTCTGCTTTTTTTATTTTGGGGCGTTTTCTGGTGGGCCTTAATTGATCACTTGTTCCGCGACCCACAAATCCAGTGACGCAAAATGTCATTTCCGATGCGGGAGGAATGACGGAAGTGGCGAACGAGGGGGTGGGGCTACAAAGTGCGTCGCATTCCCAAGGACTTACGATTCGCGCGGTGGGGCCAAGTCCGGCATGAAAAATGCAACGGTTTGACTGGGACTTGATTGGTAGCGTTCATCCGGGAGATACGATGCGAAGGGCCAAGGGATTTTCTCTTATCGAACTGCTGATTGTAGTGGCCATCATTCTCATCATTGCGGCGATTGGGGTACCCAGTTTTCTGAATTCGCGCATGGCGGCGAATGAGTCAGCCGCAGTGGGGGCGCTTAACGCACTGAACACCGCACAGATTTCATACAACACCACTTATGCGACGGTGGGCTTTGCGTCTACCTTGACTACTCTCTCGGGCACCTGCACCGGCAGTGTTGTACCCTCAGCGACTAGCGCTTGCTTGATCGATTCAGTTCTGGAATCGGGCATCAAGAGCGGCTATTCTTTCACTCTGCAGGGCGTAAGCGGCGCTCCGGCGTCCTCCTATCAAGTCATCGCATCGCCGTTAAATTCGACGACGGGCGTGCACTCCTTCTGCTCGTTCGAAGATGCGGTGATACGCGTCAGCCAGACCGCGATCGCTACCTGCGATGGCACGGTTCCTGAGCAACAGTAGCGTCGAGCACGGCGTACGTTTTGCGGAGGTCGGCGAGACCAACGGCATGGCGCAGCACAGGGGGCGCTACCGAGTACCCTGCAAGGAAGATCACTTACACCGAGCACGCACCGCAGTTCATCAAGGAGTCCCGGTGAAGAACGCCTATCTGATCCTCATTTCGTTCGCCGCCTCATGGGGGTTACTGGCAATCCATCTGGCCAACCACAACGGTCCCGCCGGCCCGGCCGGCATCGTCTTCGACGAATACGGCTATACCCAGGCCGCCAGAGACTTCATCGCGGGCACGCCCACGTTCAACCCGGAACATCCGCCCATGGCGAAGTATTTCATCGCCCTTGGGATCAAAACGCTGGGAGACAACCCGTGGGGCTGGCGTATAGCAAGCACCCTATTCGGGGCCTTGGCAGTCTCAATGATGCTAGCGTGGGTGCTCGAGCTAACCGGAAGCAGAACGGCCGCAATCACGGCGGCCGCCCTGCTCGTTCTCAACAACTTCTGGTTCGTAATGTCCAGATTAGCAATGCTGCCCATCTTCAGCTTCTCGCTCTCCCTCGTAGGCCTCTACTGCTACACAGTGGGTCGTAGAAGGGGAGTAGCATGGTCCGTTGCGTCAGGAGCAGCAATGGGCGCAGCCGTTTGCTGTAGATGGAGCGCGGTGGTTGTTCTCGCCATCATCTGCCTGCTCAACTGCAAGCATGCGAAGCGGTTACTATGCTTCACAGGTGCCGCTATCGCGACCTACAGCCTCGGCTTCCTGCCCCTGATGCTCAGGGACCACAGCCAACGGTCGTTCGTTGGCATGAACCTGTTCATACTGCGCTTCCACGAGCACGCCGCTGGCAATCCGTTCATGGCTCAACCATGGTACAAGTGGGTGTTCCGCACCCAGCCATGGGACGCAATGGATTTCATGGTAGCCAATCCAGTCATCACGTTCTTCGGACTGGTTGCTCTCGTAATCGCTCTGTATTACAGGGAGTATCTACTAGTGGCGCTATACGCCGGGAACCTGGCACTATGGGCTACCGCCGCTCGCCCATTCGAATACTATTACTACTACCTGGAAGCATTCTCGTTCCTAGCGCCCACAATAGCAGTAGCTTTGTGGCGCCTCAACCTGAACAGGAGGCTAGGGTTCAGACCAGAGGTTGCTATCCTTGGTCTCGCACTAACCGGATTCATCTACCACTACGGAGCTATGACGGCACTGCCTGCCAACTGGGACTTTACACTGCTCTTCCAACGATAACTCAAGCCGTAATACCCAAGAGGCCAACGCAGAAGATCCGGGAGGCCAGCCCTGGTCCCGTGCAAAGCGCTTTACTTTCGTAATCGCCCGCAGAGCCAGAAATCCCCAATCACGCCGGGATTGCTTATAATTCTCTTCAGAATTAACAATCTAGATTCCATATTAAATTCCACGCAAGGGGCTTGGTATTTGCGCGCATAGCCATGGCTGCGATTGAGATTCTCGACCTGGAAAAAAGCTACCTCGTTGGATTCTGGCGCAAGCGGCCGAAGCTGGCGCTGCGTCCGCTCCGCCTGACCATCGAAGAGGGAGAGGTTTTCGGCTTCCTCGGTCCGAATGGCGCGGGCAAGACTACCACCCTCAAGCTCCTGATGGGGCTGGTATTCCCGACGGCTGGAAGCGCGCGCATTCTGGGGTCGGATATGGACGAACCGCGAGTGAAATCACAGATTGGATTTCTGCCCGAGCAGCCCTATTTCTACGACCATCTCACCGCCAGAGAACTGCTCAACTATTATGGGCAGCTTTCCGGAGTTCCGGCAAAAGGGCGCGCGGCGCGGGTAGAGCAAATGCTGACGCGGGTAGGGCTGAGCGATTCGGCGGGGATGCAATTGCGGAAGTTCTCGAAGGGCATGTTGCAGCGGCTGGGTCTGGCGCAGGCGGTTTTGCATGATCCGAAGCTGCTGTTTCTGGACGAGCCGATGTCGGGACTGGACCCGACGGGGCGGCGCGAGGTCCGGGATATGATCCAGGAACTGCGGCACGAAGGCAAGACGGTTTTCTTTTCGACACACATTCTCTCGGATGCGGAGGCGCTTTGCGACCGGGTGGGCATTATCCACCAGGGTGAACTGCGCGGGGTGGGGGCGGTGGTGGAACTGACTTCGCAGAAACAAGGCAAAGTCGAAATTATTTTTTGCGCACAAGCGGTGCCGGCGGCATTGACGAGCCTCGGAGGCGAGGCGCGTCTCAGCGGCGATATGGTGAACGCGGTATTGCCGGAAGAGCAGCAGGATGCGGCACTCGAAGTGCTGCGGCGCGAGCGCCTCAAACTGATTTCGCTTACTCCGGTGCGCAGTTCGCTGGAGGAATATTACATCCAGAAACTGCGCCCCACGGAAGGCCGGAAAGAAAAAGAAGAAGACCGGAAAGGGGTGGGCGTGTGAATTCCGGTCGTACGAATGCGAATGCAAGGATCGGTTATATCGCCTTCAACACTTTTCGCGAAGCCGTGCGCGACCGGGTTCTCTACAACCTGATCGCGTTTGCGCTGCTGCTTTCCGGGGCGGCCATTCTGGTGGGAGAAATTTCGATCGATGTCGAGCGCTTGGTGGTCGTCAACCTCGGGCTGACGGCCGTGTCGCTGTTCGGGGTGGTCATCGCCATCTTCATCGGGATTGGCCTGGTTTCGAAAGAGATCGACAAACGCACGCTGTACACGGTGCTGTCGCGACCGGTTCGCCGCTGGGAGTTCGTGGTCGGCAAGTTCTTCGGGCTCACTGGAACGCTGGTGGTGAACACGGTCCTCATGGCGGTCGGCGTGTTTCTGGCGCTGCTCTATGTGGCGCACAAATTCGAGAAGATGGACGCGTGGGTATTGGTGGCGCTGTACTTCATCGTTTTGCAGTTTCTGATCGTGTGCGCGCTGGCGCTGTTTTTCTCGTCCTTTTCGACGCCGCTTATGTCGGCGGTCTTCACCTTCGCGCTGTTCGTGATCGGAAGCCTGGCGGAGGATCTGCGCGGCTTTGCCCGAATCACGTCGGGGGTGGGCGGCTGGCTCGCCACCGCCGTAGCCTATCTGGTGCCGAATTTTTCCGCTTTGAACGTGATCAGCCAGGTGGCGCACGGCGATCCTGTATCTGGGCGGCTGATTCTCTACAACAGCGTTTACGCGTTGCTGTACTCGGCGATGGCCATCTCGGGAGCGGTGTTGATCTTCCAGCGCCGGGATCTGAAATGACGGCCACGCGGCGGGCGAACCTGGTGGCGATCGTGGTGCTTTTCTTTTCCATGGCGGGCGCAATAGCGACCCTCCATGCCATCGACCACACCCCTCGGGCAACGGTGGCGCAGGAAGCGCTTTACGTGCGCTCTTCCACGGTACTGCGGCGCATGAGCCTCGGCTACACCGGCCTGCTGGCCGACATTTACTGGACGCGAGCGGTGCAGTATTTCGGGGAACGGCATCACAATGGTTCCAGCGATTTCCGCTTGCTGGCGCCGTTGCTCGAAGTCACGACGGAACTGGACCCGAAGCTGTTGCCAGCGTATCAGTTCGGGGCCAACTTTCTGGCTCCAAAACCACCTAACGGCGCGGGATTGCCCGGGTCCGCGCTCTTCCTGATGAAGTACGGAATCGAGCACAATCCCGACCAGTGGCGGCTCTACTACAACCTGGGATTTCTCTACTACACCGAGTTCAAGGACTACGCCAAGGCGGCGGATGCTTTTGCGCAGGGAGCGAAGCTTCCCGTGACTAGTGAATACATGCCCATCCTGGCGGCGCGGATGGCGCAGCATGCGGGCGAATTCGACACAGCGCGCATGTTGTGGCGCACGACCTACGAGAGCACCAAGGACGCACAGATCCGGGAAAATGCGGCCTTGCATTTGCTCGCTCTACAAGTGGATGAGGACGTGACGCGGCTGGAACAGGTGGTCGAAAAGTACCGTGAACAAACTGGACGATTACCGGCCAGCATGGGCGATCTGGAACGCGCGGGGCTTATTCATGGGACGCCTGCCGATCCGAAGGGACGACCGTACAGCTTGACGCCAGATGGGCGGATCGAAGTGCAGGATTCCGAGAGCCTTTTCTTCATCACCAAGGGCCTTCCGCCGGGCGCAGCTCCGCCGCAACCGCCGTACCAGACCCAGCCAGAATCGAAGTGAGAAGCGCTGTTGGCTGTTGGCTGTTGGCTCATGGCTAAGGGCCAAAAGCTAAGAGCTAAGAGCGGCTTCTCGATTTGTTAGCATCCTTGCGTGTCCTCAGATTTCCCGCAACCATTCTGGAGCGCTTTCCGAAGCCGGTGGCGCGAGCAGGCGCGCGAGAACGGGACCATGAGCGCGGCTTCCCTGCTGATCCGGAACCTGTGGGCCTTTGTGCGCGAATCGACGCCCGAGCGTCGGCGGCAGCGCTATGGCGACATGGAGTACGACTGGGAGCATCGCGTCAACACCACCAGCGGAACGGTCGGCTGGCGGGCGCGGCTGCTGGGATTGTTTCATTCCCCGTATCAGCCGACCGACCCGGCTCTGTTTCGGGAGATGATGGCGAACCTGCCCATCGCGTTCGATCAATTCACCTTCGTCGATCTCGGCTCCGGCAAGGGAAGGACGCTGCTGATGGCATCGGAGTATCCCTTCCGGAGGATTGTGGGTGTGGAGTTGATTGCCGAGCTGCATCGCGCGGCGGAGGAAAATATTCGCGTTTACCATTCCGCAACACAGCAGTGCAAGCAGATCGAGGCGGTGCTTGCGGACGCGCGCGAGTTCGAGCTCCAGGAGGAACCCTTGGCGCTCTACCTTTTCAACCCACTGCCGGAACGCGCATTATCCGAAGTTTTGCAGCGGCTGAAGAAGTCGCTGAAACGAGTTCCGCGCCCAGTGTGGGTGGTCTATCACAATCCCTCGCTGGAAGGAGCGCTCAACGCGTCGGGCTTTTTGGAGAAATCAGGTGGGACGCTGCAGTATTCGGTGTACCGGACGACAGGCCGGCGCTAGCATAGCCAAAAACTCGGTGAACATTCATCGGTGCAACATTCATCTGTGATTAACAGCAGGCAAGAAGGCACCGAAGTAGAATGGGGTAGGGGAAAACCAACGTTGAATTTCAAGTTCTTTTTTTGTTGGCTGCTGTTCGTGGCGATCACCATCTCCGCGCAAGCCGAGGACATCCATCAGCTCGCCCGCGCGGTCGACGACCACTACAACCACCTGCGCAGCCTGCAATCGGACTTCACTGAGATCTACCGGGGAGATGGTCCGGAGCGTGTGGAATCGGGCACCTTGTGGCTCAAAAAGCCGCGCAAGATGCGGTGGGAATACCGTTCCCCGAAAGAGAAGCTGTTCATCAGCGACGGTCAGGATGTGTGGTTCTACCTGCCGGCGGAACGGCAACTCAGGAAGACGGCGCTGAGGAAGCTGGACGACATGCGGTCACCGGTTGCATTTTTACTAGGTAAGACCAAGCTGGAGAATGAGTTACAAGGACTTTCCAAAGCTGTGGATCAATCGCCCCTGGAGGCCGGTAACACCCTCTTGCGCGGGGTTCCGCAGGCGATGGCGGGCCAAGTCAGCGAGGTGCAACTCGAGATCACTCCCTCCGGCCAGATTGTCCGCATTGTATTGATGGAAGCAGACGGGGCCACGACGGAGTTCCGCTTTGCTGGCTGGAAAGAGAATCTGGAGTTGAGCGACAACCGGTTTCAGTTCAGCCCTCCGCCTGGGGTGGAGACGGTGGAAGGAGAATTGGGACCGTAGGTGTTCCGTAGAGACGCGGCAAGCCCCGTTTCTACGGCGGGTTACTTGCGTACTACACAGATGGACAAGTTGCGGTAAGGGCTTTGGGAGCAGAATGTTACACTTGGTTTGAGACGCTCAACACTGCCGAACCAAGAACTCGGAAACAGACGATAGAGAATGGCACAATTCCTGGTCAAAGTCGCCGACGAACAGGGCCATCTGCGACAGCAGGTGGAGAATGGGTATTCCGAAGCCGAGGTCCACGACCGGTTCACGCAGCAGGGATACCTGGTCTATTGGGTCAAGCCCCGGACCATCCTCAGCACCGGCGGGGGCCAGTTCGGGCGTCGCGCCGGCAAGCTGAAACAGTCTGCGTTTCTGATCTTCAACCAGCAGTTTCTGACGCTGATTAAGGCGGGACTGCCGATCCTGACCTCGCTGGATCTATTGATCAAGCGGCAGCGGGACAAGAATCTGCTCCGGCTGCTGGGCAACGTACGCGAGCGTGTAAAAGGCGGCGAGTTGCTGTCCGATGCCTTCGCCGCCCAGCAGGTGTTTCCGAAAATGTACACGACCACGCTGATGGCGGGAGAGAAGAGCGGCAACATGGAAGAAGTTCTGAGCCGTTACATCGCTTATCAGCGGATGGTGCAGACTTTCCGTAAGAAGCTTCTAGTGTCACTGGTGTACCCGGCGCTGCTGGTTTCGGTAGTAACGGTGATGCTGATTTTTCTAATCACCTACGTGGTGCCAAAGTTTGCCGACCTGTTCAACAACCTGGGAGCGGAACTGCCGCCGATCACGGTGTTCATGCTGTCGCTCGGTTTGAACGCGCAGAAATACGGCTGGCTGGTGGCGTTGCTCGGGGCGGTCGGAGTCGTGCTGCTGTTACGGTGGAAGCAGAGCGATCGCGGAGCCGAACGCATTGACCGGTTCTTACTCTCGCTGCCGCTGATCGGAGAAATCCGGCTGAAGTACCAGGTGGCGAATTTCTCGCGCATTCTGGCCACACTGCTGCAGGGCGGCTTGCCTTTGGTGCCGGCCATGGAAACGGCCGGCGAATCGATGAGCAGCCGGCAGATGGTAAACGGGGTCAACGCAGCGGCGGAGCTGGTGAAAGAAGGACAAAGCCTGGCGCATAGCCTGGAGGCTCAGAAGATGTTTCCCGATCTCGCAGTGGAAATGCTGGAGGTCGGCGAATCGACCGGCGCGCTGCCGGCCATGCTCGCTTCGGTGGCCGAGTTTTACGAAGAGGACGTGCAGACGGCTCTGAGCGCTTCCATGGCGCTGATTGAACCGCTGATCCTGATCATCATGGCGGTCTTTGTCGGCGGCATCCTGATCTCTTTGTATATGCCGATCTTTACCTTGGGAGCGAATGTGCACTAAGAAAGGCTTTGCAAGCGCTGTAAACTGGAATTGGGCATGGCGGACAAGAAAACAGTAGTGGTAAACGGCGGTGCGAATGGCGGGAAGCTGGTGCCGGAACCGGCATCGGTTCCCGACGAACTGGCACGCGCGCGGGACATCGCGCGGCGCTATCGCTGCGAATTCATCGATCTGAGCGATTTCCAACTGCACCACGATCTGTTCGAGAAGATCCCCGTGCATCTCATGTTCCGCTATAAGTTCGTGCCGCTCGATGAGACCTCGGACGGACGCCTGGCGATTGCCATTGCCGATCCCAGCCAGTTGATGATGATTGACGAGATCAGCCTGCTGCTCGGCAAGCGCATCGTCACCAAAGTTTCGACCCTGAAGCAGATCTCCGACATCCTGCAGAAGACCGAGCAGTCCAAGCGCGTGCTGGAAGACGCGAGCGAGGGATTCACGCTCGACGTGATCCGCGAGGATGAAGCCGGCAACGACGAGACCATCTCCATCGACAAGTTGACGGCGACCGCGGGCACCGACATGAGCCCGATCATTCGCCTGGTCGATACCACGATTTTCACGGCGTTGCAGCGGCGGGCGAGTGACATTCACATCGAGACCCGGGACGATTCGGTGGTCATCAAGTTTCGTATCGACGGCGTGCTCACCAACGCCATGCCGCCCATCGGCAAAGAGCATCACTCGACCATCATTTCGCGCATCAAGGTCATGAGCGAGCTCGATATTTCCGAGCGCCGCGTGCCCCAGGACGGCCGCTTCCGCGTGAAATACAGTGGCCGCGCCATCGACTTCCGCGTTTCCATCATGCCCTCGATCCACGGCGAAGACGCCGTGCTCCGCGTCCTCGACAAGGAGTCGATGAGCGAGAAGTTCAAGAAGCTCACGCTCGACGTGGTCGGGTTCGACGAAGACGACCTGCGCCGCTTTCGCCGCTACATCAAGGAACCCTATGGCATGGTGCTGGTCACGGGGCCGACGGGCAGCGGCAAAACCACGACGCTCTACGCCGCTGTCAACGAGATCAAGACCGACGAAGACAAGATCATCACCATTGAAGACCCGGTCGAATATCAAATACGCGGCATTACCCAGATTCCGGTCAACGAAAAAAAGGGTTTGACCTTCGCCCGCGGTCTGCGTTCCATTTTGCGTCACGACCCGGACAAGATCATGGTGGGCGAAATTCGCGACAACGAAACCGCCCAGATCGCCATCCAGTCGGCCCTGACGGGCCACCTCGTGTTCACCACCGTCCACGCCAACAATGTGGTGGACGTGCTCGGGCGCTTCCTGAACATGGGCGTCGAGCCTTACAACTTTGTCTCGGCGCTGAACTGTATTCTGGCGCAGCGACTGGTAAGGGTCATCTGCGATTCCTGCCGTACCGCCGTGCATTATCCGAATGACGTGCTCGAGGCCAGCGGTCTGGACCCGAAAGTGTGGTCGCAGGTTCCTTTGTACGAGGGGCAGGGCTGCATCGAGTGCGCGGGCACCGGATTCCGCGGCCGGACGGCGATTCATGAACTTCTGGATTTGACCGATCGTATCCGCGAAATGATCTTGGAGCGGAGACCGACCTCGGAGATAAGAAAAGCTGCCCGCGAAGAGGGCATGCGCTTCCTGCGCGAATCGGCGCTGGACAAGGTACGCGGCGGCTCCACCACTCTGAAAGAGATCAACAAGGTCACCTTTATCGAAACCATGCGCTGAGGCTGGATAGCAGAGGCTGATTGCCAAAGACTAGTTATGATCTGCTAGTCTAGTCCCGGCATCCCCATTGATAACTACTCTCTTCATGAAGGTACGGGATATCATCAAGTTTTGGAGTCGATGGAGGGACGGGCGTCTCGCCCGCCCAGCCCGGCGGGGACGCCCGGCGCTCCACCGTCCGAGGTAATTTCGAGCAGCCCATGACTTCCACGTCCAAACACACTCGCCGTCCGACGCTCGCCTGCGAAATCGCGGCGGACCGCGTCCTGGCGGGCCGCGCCGCGGATGCGGGGCGGATGGTGGAAATGGCGGCGGCGCGGGAACTGGCGCCCGGCGCTGTAGTACCCGATTTGATGGAAGCGAATCTGCGCGATGGCAGCGCGATCCGGCAGGCAATTGAAAGCGCGCTCGGCAGCGTCGGGGCGCGGTCTCGCGACGTGATCGCGATTCTGCCCGATACCTCGGTGCGCGTGGTGCTGCTGGATTTCGAAACGCTCCCCTCGAAACGGGATGAGGCCGAAGCCGTGGTCCGCTTCCGGCTGAAGAAGTCCCTGCCTTTTGATCTCAACGATGCCCGCATCTCCTATCACGCGCAGACCTCGGGTAAAGGTGTGCGGGCGGTGGCGGCGGTGGTGCTGAACACGGTTCTGCAGGAGTACGAGTCGGCGTTTCGCGACGCAGGCTACAACCCGGGGATGGTGATGCCCTCGATGCTGGCGGCGCTGGGAGCCGCGGACGCAGAACGGCCGACGCTCGTGGTCAAGGTTGACGCGCGCACCATCAGCATCGCGATTCTCGATCAGGAGCAACTGCTGCTGTTCCGCACGCTCGAAAATATGCGCGGCATAACCATCACCGGCGATCAACTGGCGGAGGAAGTCTATCCCTCGGTGGTGTTTTTTCAGGACACTTACAACCTGAACATTGCGCGAGTGTATGTGGCGGGCCTCCCGGAAACGGGTGGCGCCGCGCCGGCGCTCAAGAATCAGTCTGGCGCGCAAGTTGAGGAACTGGTGGGAGCGTCTCAGATCGGTTCCACCACGGGCACGGTTCCGCGCTGGCGCATGGCGGGAGTGGTGGGAGCTTTAATTTCATAAAGCAGCTCCAAGCTCTCAGCTCTAAGCTCTTGGCGAAAGGCCAAGGGCTGAGAGCCGAGGGCTGAGAGCCGAGGGCTGAGAGCCGAGAGCTGAGAGCTAATATGCGTTTAGATATCAATCTCGCGACCCGGCCGTATGAGGATGCCCGTGAGTTCTGGGCGCGCTGGGGATTGGGAGTGGGGCTGCTTGGCCTGCTGACGGTGCTTCTGTTGGCCCTGGCGGTGCGCGGCTGGATTCACGCCGGAAGAGATCGCCATGAGATCGCGCAACTGCAGGCACAGATCGTGGAACGCGACAACGAACGCGCCAAGGCGCAAGCCTACCTCGATATGGCTACCAACCGCAGCACGCGGGATCAGTCTCAGTTTTTGAATGGACTGATTCAGCGCAAGGCATTCTCGTGGACCCGCGTGTTCGAAGAACTGGAACTGGTCATGCCCTCGAGCCTGCATGTGGTCTCGCTGCATCCGGCATTGAGTGATCAGAATCAGATGGAACTGGAGATGAGAGTGATTTGCGAGACGCGCGCCGCCGCCGTGGAACTGGTCCATCGCATGGAAGGCTCGCGCCATTTCCAGGGAGCGCAACTGGTGGACGAGCGGAGTGGAGAGTCCGGAGCGGGTGTAGTTGCTTCGGTGATTGCAGTTTATGTGCCGGACTCGCCCGAGAGGAGCGCAAAGTAATGCCGGACTTGGGAAAATCGCGGCGCAAGTTGAAATTTGCGATTGGAGCGATGCTGGCTGCCGATGTAATCGCAGTGGCTGTTCTGTTCTCGCCGCTCGTGGGTTCGGTGGAGTCGCGGAGGCTGCAAATCCTCGAACTCAGGGCCGAACTGACCAAGAAGAACCGCGAAGTCGCACCGCTGCGCGGCATGGACAAGAAGATCGTACTGGCGAAGGATCAGATCGGCGGGTTCTACAAGGACCGCTTTGCCGCGACCGATTCCGAGCTGGCCAATGAACTGGGCAAGCTGGCGGCAGAAAATGGGATCCGGATCCAACAGGCGACCTACAAGCAGGAGGATCCGGAAAGCTCCGGCATAATTCCGGTCGAGATTCATGGAGGTTTTTCCGGAGATTACCTGCAATTGGTGCGCTTCATCAATACGCTGGAACGGTCGAAGATGTTTTTTATGGTCGATGGCGTGGAACTGGCGGGCGAGGGCGCGGGACCGGTCAAGCTGGGAATCACGATACACAGTTATCTGCGGTCGGGTGCCTGAGTGAAACTGGGAATCGAAAACCAGAAGCAAGTTATCGCGCTGGCTGTATTGGGCGGGCTGGCGGTGGGGATGCTGGCCTATGAATTCTGGCCCTCGTCGCCATCGGCGGCGCCCGCGACGGTGCAAACCGGAACGGCGCCGGCCAAGCCCGCCACGCGGCGCACGGCTTCAGGAAGAGTGGTGCCTGTGGTTGAACCCCGGCTGGATCCCACGCTTGACCTGAAACTGCTTAGCCAAAGCGAGGAAATCAAGTACGCGGGCAACGGAAGAAATATTTTCGTCGCAGGGTCAGTGCCAAAGATCGAAAGGCCCAAGGCACCCGGGGTCACGGACAAACAGGAGGCCAGCCTTCACATGCCTCCGCCCATTCCGCCGCCGCCGCCGATCAACCTCAAGTTTTTTGGCTTTGCCAACCGGCCCGGGGAGACGAAGAAGGTGTTCTTGTCCCAGGGCGAAGACATTTTTATCGCCGGTGAGGGCGACATTGTGGACCGCCGTTATCGTGTCTTGCACATCTCGGCAACAGCGGTGGACGTGGAAGATATGGTCAATAATAACCGGCAGAGCCTGCCCTTGACGCAAGGAGCTCCAGGATAAAGGCCATAGCTGATTTGTAATTGGCAATTTGCAATTGGTATTTGCAGTTGAAAGGCGAGTGAACGGTTATGCGGCATGGTGGTTTGAAATCACAAATTACAAATCACAAATTACAAATGCCCCAGCGCGGCTACATGCTGATCACGCTGATGCTGGCCCTCGCGCTCATCACGATTGCGATGCTCGCCGTGCTCCCCGAAATTGGCCAGCAGATCAAGCGCGACCGCGAAGAAGAGTTGGTGCATCGGGGAACGGAGTACATGCGCGCGATTCAACATTTCTACAAGAAATTTAACCGGTACCCAAACCGCATCGAGGAACTGGAGAACACCAACAACCTCCGCTTCATTCGCAAGCGCTATACAGATCCGCTTAACATTGACCGGACCACGGGCAAGGAGAAGGACTTCAAATTCCTGCATCAGACCGACATCAACCTGAACGTCGGGCCGGTATTGGGACAAATGCCCGGCCAGACTGGACTCCCGGGACAAAGCGGACTGCAGGGACAAGCCGGACTCGCGGCCCTGCAAGGAGCGTTGGGCGCGATGCAAGGCGGTCTTCAACAAACGGGCGGCGTGCAGAATCTGAATGGTGATTCCGGCAATTCATCTTCGGGCAGTCCGTCGGGTGCGTCGGGGAATTCAACTTCATCGGGATCGTCGTCCTCTGGTTCCAATCCAAATTCCAGTTCCGGCTTAAGCGGGCAGACGTTCGGCGGAGGACCGATCCTGGGAGTCGCCAGCACAAGCAAAGCCAAGACCATCCGCGTGTTCTACGACAAGAACCATTACAACGACTGGCTCTTTGTTTACCTGCCGACGGCCGACCGGGGCGTCACACTGACCGGGCCTGTGAATCCTGGTATGCCCACTCCGAACTTAAACGGCGCCGCTCCCGGACTGCCTGGAGCTACGCCGGGACAAACTGGATTTGGACAAGGTGGATTCGGACAAGGTGGATTCGGACAGGGATTAACGCCAAACAGCGGTCCAAACCAAGGTCTTCAAACGCAAACTCCGCAGACTCCGGCGCCGACGCCCCAGCAGTAGACTTAGCGTTCCCGGCGCCATTCGTCCCGGCAGAAAAGCGGCCATAAAAAAGCCCCGCATCGAAAGCGGGGCTTGTCGTGAAACCATTGATACCTAAGTGTTAAACGAGGAGCCGCAGCCGCAGGTACTCTTCACGTTCGGGTTCTCGAACTTGAACCCGGCGCCTTCCAGGGTCTCGACGTAATCCACACGGGCTCCGCCAAGATACATCAAGGAAGTGGCATCCACGTAAACCTTTAAGCCGTCAAAGTCAAAAACCTTGTCCATCATGCCGGCGCCGTTCTCGAACGCCATGGAGTATTGAAAGCCGGAGCAACCGCCGCCGACTACGGACAGCCGCAATCCCGCCGGAAGCGGTGTCTGCGAAGCCATGATTTCTTTGACCTTGGCCACCGCGGCCGGGGTCAGAACTGGTGCGGTTTTGGGCTGTACATCGGGTGTGGAGGTGGTCGCCATCTGCTTGATCTCCTTAAGAACTCTTATTATAACAAACCTTATAACCGGCTCGGCAAGGCTTTTCGCCAGCCGGCGCGTTTTCCCGGATTTACTCGTTAGATGCTTCGATTAGGCAAGAAGTCGCTGCCTCCTCTTGCCAAGGGGTCTATAATCGTGCGAAGTAGGGGCCTTGTACCCGAACGCCAGCGGATGGCAGGACAGTTCGCGCTGGGGCCCAAGATGGCAACGTCGGGGATGGGCTCGATCTAAGCTCCGAGGTGGCGTATGTCTCCTATGTTTGGGCTGCTAATCGCGTGGGGTATTCTGACCGGGGTCCTCATCATTCTCCTGATCTATAAAAGTACCCTCACCATGCACGAAGACGATTCGATCTTCCTCAATGAGAGCGAATCCCAGATGCATAAGGACCAAGTGGAAGTTCTGGCCAAGATGAGAAAGATCACACCGATCGTCAAGGTGCTCGGCGCCTTGTCGGGAGCCATGATCCTGGTCATTGCGGGATTGTTCATCTATCAGGGACTGACCAGTTCCACGACGCTGCAATAGACGGGCAGCTCGCGGATTCGCGGTGACCCTTGCCCACCCACGACGTAGGGATAGATTCGCGAGAGCGGCGGTGGAATGCGGGCGCCCGCGCTGGCCGGCCTCTTTCCCAAGCCGCAGACTCCGCGGCCGAACATGCACGCGCAAAATCGCCTGAATCGTAGAGACGCGGCTTGCCGCGTCTAAGTCCGCGAAAAAAACGCGCACGCGCCTGATTTTGGGTGTCGGATTTTCGTGTGGCGGATTTTGGGTGGCGCAACGCTCTAGCGTTGCGTCACGGGCTTGTTCCAAGGTCCGGCTTTAGCCGCTGCGGTCAGACTGCCGCGCGGAAAAATCCTCTTTCCGAGCGTCGGCCTTTGAGAGCGCCCATCAGGCCGCCTTTGCCGAAAGACTCCCAATGTCATCGAGCAGTGCTTTCTCGTGGCCTTCAGCGTTCACCTTTTCGTACACCTTGCGGATCACGCCCTTGGGATCAACCACGAAACTGGTTCGCTCCCAAAGCTTCATCCCTTTCCATTCAATCTGGCCGAGGCCGAGGGTCTTCATCAGCTTGGAATCGGTGTCGGAGAGCAACTCGATGGTAAAAGCGAACTTGTTGCAGAAGTTCTTGTGCGAGGCCACGTCGTCGGCGCTCACCCCAATCACTTTGATCCCGGCAGCGTCAAAATCAGCCTTGGTCGCTGTAAACGACTTGCCCTGGATGGTGCAGACGGGCGTGTCGTCTTTCGGATAGAAGTAGACGACGAGCCAGTGTCCGGCAAAGTCGGAGAGCTTGGTGATCTTGCCGTCCTGGTTGGGAAGCGAAAAATCGGGAAACGGATTGCCAGCGGCGAGCATAAGCGTGTCCTTTCTAAGGTTGTGGGCGTGATCTAGCGTGGTAGACGGAGAACGCACACGCAATCGACGGCCTCTCAGCCCTTAAGCCTTCAGTCAAGACTGGCTTCCCTGTGTACCTCTGCGTCCCCTGTGGTTCAAGCTTCTAATTCTCCACCACAGTGGAAACAGAGGTACACAGGGGAAACTGCCCGACATCGGCCTAGCCAAGAGCTAAGAGCCAAGAGCTGCCGTCAGGCGGCCTGCATCGCTTTCTTGACGCGTTCTTCTATTTCTTTCGGGGACAAGTCTTCCTTGTGAGTCGAAACCGACCAGAAATGTCCGAACGGGTCCTGAATGAAGCCGGAGCGATCTCCGTAGAACTGGTCCTCGACCGGCTTCAGGATCTTCGCTCCCTCCGCGACCGCCTTGGCGACGACCTTGTCGCAATCGGGAATGTACACCAGCAGGCTCACCGGAGACGCGCCGATACTCTCGGCGCTGCGGTGCCCCATGGCGGGGTTTTCGTCGGCCAGCATGATGTGCGAGTCGCCTATCTTCAGCTCGGCATGGCCGACCTTGCCGTCGGGACCGGCCATGCGCATGACTTCGGTCGCCCCGAAAACGTTCTTGTAATAATCAATCGCTTTCGCGGCACCCTTGATAATCAGGTACGGCGTAACGTTGTTGTATCCCTTGGGAATGTAGCTGACTTTTTTCATAATTTTCTCCTCGGGTGTTCCGCTCATGGTTTAACGCTCATGGTTTAACGCTCAAAGCTTGAGGTTGAGGGTTGCGGTCTAAAGCGCGCTGACAGGCCCCCACGGGCCGCGTCGTTCCCTAATGAGAACACAAGTTGGCAGGAGGCTCAAGGCCGAACTTTTGCGGCGTTGGCGCCTGAACCACGGCGAGGTAAACCCAACCAAGCGCTCGCCTTATTCCATCCCCAGCTCTTTCGCCAGTGCCTTCCACTTGCCATCCACCAGCGCCCGCGTCTTCGCGTCCATCACGATCTCATCCGGCCAGGGACGCCCGAAGCCCTCGGTCGACCATTTGCGCGTGGCGTCGATGCCCATCTTTGAGCCGTAGTCCGCTAGCCGCGAGGCGTGGTCGAGCGAATCGACTGGGCCCAGCGTGAACTGGATGTCGCGCTCGGGATCGATATGATTGAGCACCTTCAAGGTGACGTCGGCGATATCCTGCACGTCCACGTCTTCGTCTACCACGACGATGCATTTAGTAAACATCGCCTGCCCCAGCGACCAGATGGCGTTCATCACCTTGCGCGCCTGTCCCGGATAGGATTTGCGGATGGAAACGATCATCAGGTTGTGGAACACGCCTTCGATGGGCAGGTTGATGTCCACCAGTTCTGGAATGGTCAGCTTCATGAGCGGCAGGAAAATGCGCTCGACCGCCTTGCCCATCCAGGCGTCTTCTTGCGGCGGCTTGCCGACGACGGTGGCAGCGTAGATCGGGTCTTTGCGGTGCGTGATGCAGGTAACATGAAACACCGGATACTCGTCTTCCAGCGAGTAGAAGCCGGTGTGGTCGCCGAAGGGGCCTTCGGTGCGCAGTTCGTCAAGATTAACGTACCCTTCAAGGATGATCTCGGCAGTGGCCGGAACGTCGAGGTCAACCGTCTCGCATTTCACCAGTTCGACCGGCTTCTGCCGCAGGAATCCGGCGATGATGTACTCCTCAACGTCGGGCGGCGCGGGGACGATGGCGCAGAAAGTCAGCGCCGGTTCCGTGCCGATGGCGACAGCGACGTCCATTCTCCCGGAAGGGCGCTCACCCGCAGCCAGCATCGAACCGCCTGAAGAACGCGCCATGATGTCGACCGCCGCGCGGGCGGGGGCGCCCGTGCCTCCATCGTTCGCAAAGCTTTGCCGCATCCGGTCGCGGTAGTGTTCCGCCGCTACTTTCTGCCGCTGCCAGTGCATTCCGGCGGTGCGCTCGTCATAGATCTGCATGCGGTACATGCCGACGTTGCGCTTCCCGGTCGTCGGATCGCGCGTGATCACGCAGGGCAGCGTGATAAAGCGTCCGCCATCTTTTGGCCAGCATTTGAGGATAGGGAAATCGAGCAAAGAAAAATGGTCGCGCTTGATCACTTCTTTGCATGGGCCGGTGGCGACGGTCTTGGGAAAAAACTTGCCCATCTCGGCAAGCATCGGCAGCATCTTCACTTTGTCGAGGAAGCCTTGCGGAGACTTCACATCCATGAAGCCGCGGATGCGCTCGGCGATTTCGTCGAGCCCATCGACTTCGAGCGCAAGCCGCATGCGTCGGGCGGAACCGAACTGGTTGATAAGAAGTTGCAAGCCGGGGTAGCCCTTAAGGTTCTCGAACAGCAAAGCTTTCCCGCCGATAGTTCCCTGCCGGTCTTTATCTTTCGAAACCCGGTCAGTAATTTCCGTAATCTCCAAAATTGGGTCCGCTTCCATGCGGACACGTTTCAGTTCCCCGGCTCGGTCGAGTGCTTTGATCCAGTCCCGCAGATCGTCGTAGGCCAAAATCCCTCCCGCAATGACGGACGATGAAATGACAGACGATTATATGACGTGCGCTCAGAGAAACCTCGTCAACCACAGAGGGCCCTTCGACTTCGCCTCAGGGCAGGCTCTGGGGATCACAAGGAAGTTCCACAAACCGCACTCCCATCGCCGCTTCCACCCTTCCACAATTCGCACTCTGCGACTAGGATATGGAAATCAATTCTGCAGCATCTGTTTTTGACCGGAGCGTCGCACAGCCCCGGAGGGGTAAACGAAATTAGCCCAGCGCTTCAGCGCTGGGAAAAGCGGGAAGGATGACCTAAGTCCCGGAGGGATGACCCAGTTCTCACACGTACTCTTTAGCGTTGCCGGAAGTAGGGGCCGGCCATCGGGAGGATCGGAAAATCGGCGATGAGAAAATTGCTGGCGCTCCTCCTCCTGCTCGCAGGGTCCCTCGCAACCGCCCAGGAGATCACCGTGGCGGCGGCGGCCGATATGAGCGCTGCCCTCCCGCAACTCGTCGAGGCCTACACGAAAAAGACCGCGCAAAGCGTGAAGCTTTCCTTCGGAGCATCCGGCAATCTGACCAATCAGATTCGAAACGGCGCGCCCTTCGATGTCTTCTTCTCGGCGAATGAAGAGTATCCGCAGCAGTTGATCGCCGAGGGGCTGGCATCCAAAGAAACGCTTTACCGTTATGCCGTCGGCCGTCTGGTGCTGTGGGTCCCCGCCGACTCCCCGCTGGATTTATCGAAGCTCGGCATGAATGCTTTGCTCGACCCATCGGTCAAGAAGATTTCAATCGCGAATCCCGCGACCGCGCCCTATGGGCGAGCGGCGGCGGCGGCGCTGCGGCACTTCGCCATTTACGATCAGGTTTCGAGCCGCCTGGTCGTGGGCGAAAACGTGTCGCAGGCAGCGCAGTTCGTGGAATCAGGCAACGCCCAGGCGGGACTGATCGCGCTCTCCCATGCCCTCACCCCCGCTATGAAAGACAAAGGCCGCTATTGGACGGTTCCGCTCGATGCCTATCCCACGCTGAACCAGGCGGCCGTCGTCCTCTCGAAATCAAAACAGCAGGATGCGGCCCGCAGGTTCCTGGAATTTTTGCGCAGCCCCGAGGCCGCTTCCCTGCTCACCAGTTACGGCTTCAGTCTGCCCGCGGAGAAGCATTGAAACGGAGAAACACTGAATGAACTGGCAGGCGTTCTGGTTGACGGTGCGTCTCGCAGCCATTGTCTCGACGCTGCTGATTGCGATCGGAATTCCCATCGCCTACTGGCTGACGTACTCGCGCTGGCGCTGGAAATTCCTGGTCGAGGCCGCAGTCGCGCTTCCCATCGTCTTGCCGCCGACGGTGCTCGGTTTTTATGTTCTGGTGGCACTCGGTTCGCGGAGCCCGCTCGGCCGCTGGTGGGAGTCGCTCACCGGCCACACCCTGGCTTTCACTTTCGAAGGGCTGGTGATCGGGTCGTTGTTATACAGTCTGCCATTCGCCGTGCAGCCATTCGCCACGTCATTCGGCGCGGTCGACCGCCAACTGCTTCGCGCCTCGGCATCGCTTGGCCATTCGCCGCTGCAAACTTTTCGCCGCATCGTGCTTCCCCTCTCAAAAGCCGGGCTGGTCACGGGATTTGCGCTCAGCTTCGCGCACACGCTGGGCGAGTTTGGAGTTGTGCTCATGGTGGGAGGCAACATTCCGGGTGTGACCCGCACCATCTCGATTGATATTTACGATCAGGTGCAGACAGCAAATTATTCCAGCGCGAACCAGACGGCGCTCGTGCTGCTGATCATCTCGTTCGTCGTATTGTCCGTCGTGTATGGTGCAAACCGGCGTCCATGGGCGGTGGGTCCATGGAGGTAAATCTAAAGACAGCACTCGTGCCGCCAACCGCACTACAAGCAACGCCACAGCCAATCTCTGCCGACCTCGAAGTCCGCATCCGCAAACGCTTTCCGAATCCCGAGGGCAGCTTCAACCTGAATGTTCACTTCCGCGCGCTGGCCGGTTTCACGATTCTCTTCGGCGCGTCGGGCGCGGGAAAGACCACGCTGCTCGATTGCATTGCCGGGCTCAGCGATCCGGACGAAGGACGCATAGCCGTTGGCGGCGAAGACCTTTACGACTCGGAGAAGAAGCGCAACCTCGCAGCCTGGAAACGGCGCATAGGGTACGTACATCAGGACCTCGCGCTCTTCCCTCACCTGACCGCGGAGCAAAACGTCGCATACGGTCTCCGCACCCTGAGCTCGGCCGAGCGACAAACGCGCAGCCGTGAGATGCTTGAGGCGTTTAGCATCGCCCACTTGCGCGACCGGCGACCGGCGCAAGTCTCCGGAGGCGAGCGCCAGCGCGTCGCCCTGGCGCGCGCTCTGGTGACTGAACCACGCGCCCTGCTGCTCGATGAGCCACTGGCTGCGCTCGACCGTCCGACGAAGTCGTCTCTCGTCGGCGATCTGCGCCGGTGGAACCAGCATCACCGCGTTCCCATTCTCTTCGTCACCCACAACGGCGAAGAAGTGTTTGCCCTCGGCGACGAGGTCATTGTGCTTGATGCCGGAATAATCGTGGCCCAGGGCCAGCCGCATGAAGTCATGCGCGCTCCGCAACTGGAAACCGTAGCGCACCTCTCAGGATTCGAAAACATCTTCGACGCCACGGTGCTGGAACTGCACGAAGCTCGCGGCACCATGACCTGCCAGTTGGGTAACGGCAAAGTGGAACTGGAAACGCCGCTGGTTCGGGCCGAAGTCGGCTCGCACCTGCGCGTGGGCGTTCGCGCCGGTGATCTGCTGCTGGCAACGGAACATCCACACGGGCTAAGTGCCCGCAACGTTTTGCCGGGAACGATTCGGCGGCTCGAGCAGAGAGACGTGATCGTCGCAGCAATGGTGGATTGCGGCGGCACGGAGTTCGAAGTTCACTTAACGCTGGCGGCGCGCGACGCTCTTCAACTGGGACCAGGCAAAGCCGTCTGGGTCGTGGTCAAGACGCACTCCTGCCACTTGATGGGCATGTGAAGTAGAACATGCGGAAGCGGAGCGGAGCCTGCCCTGAGCCTGGCGCGGGTTCCCCGTCCAAGCTCCGCTTGGGCGGGGTTTTTGCTCACCTCTCCACCGCAATCACCGCGACCCACTGCCCGTTCCGTTCCTTGTGATAGGCAATCGTTCCGCCAAGACGTTGGGCAATATCCTCTGGCGGCAAGTCGCGATGGTAGCCGAAGAATTTTTCCTTGATGCGCTGCCAAGTATCCCAGTTCTCAAGCAGCGGATGCGGCGGCTGGTACTTCGTGGAGAAGACCAGAGCCACGTCAAACCGGTCGCGAGCCCTGGCAGCCAAGTCGATTTGGGGGACTGAGAAATCCTCGATGCGCAAGACGCGGAAAGGCTGATTAATATAGCCAAGCCATGGCCGGGTGAGTTCGTCCGACGCGGGCCATGCGGTCAGAACGCGCTCACCCGAATATCGCATCGCCAGGAACCGGCTGGCTTCCGCATGCATCACGATGTAATCGCGATAAGCCAGATTGTCTTCAAGAGAGAATCCATACGGCGGATTGCTGACGAGACCCGCGACAAATGCAATTGCGACCGCTCCCACAATCAATTTCCAATACCGCGCGCGCCGCCAGAGAGTCGAGACCAGCGCCAGAACCACGAGCGGGACGACCGGCAGCATATAGCGAGCCAGCACCGCTCCGCCCACTACCGACATAAAGGCAAGGTAAGCGAGCACCACGGAAAGGAATGCTGCCTGCATCCAGAATGGAATTCGCGGTCGGGCAATGCCGTTTTCCGTCTTTCCCTCTAACTGCGCCGGACGAAGCAAGGCCAGCAATCCCGCCAGGGTGAGCAGATACAGACCGAAATATCCGAAGAGTTGCCAGAGCCGCATCCCCAGAGCTAGCGGCACGCGCAGAGGATTGAGCGTGGCGGCTACGTTGTAGCGAAAGAATTCAGGATTTCCCAGCAGGAAACCGGTTTTCGCGTAGTGGTAGGCGTACCAGCCCGCCAGCGGCACGACAGGAAGCAGCAGAAAAAACGCGCACGTACGTCTGCCCGCAGGTGGAAAAATTTTGTCCCATCTTGCCTCGCATCCTTCCTCCGAACGACGGCGAATGAAATAACCAAGCACTTCCCAGCCAAACAGCGCCATCGGAGCCAGGATCGCAGTCTCCTTCGCCAACGCCGCCAGCGAGAACCAGACAGCTTGCTTCCACGGACGGTCTTCTATATACGCAGCCAGCGCCCAGAACGTAAATCCAGCGGCCGGCAAGTCCACCTGCGCCATCGAACTCTGCGTGAAGTACACCGGATAAATCGCCACCAACACAGTTGTCGTCCACGCCACCGGAAGATTCGCCGCGATTCGCGAAAGTCGAAACAGTCCACGCAGTGAGAATGCGCTCAGCGCCAGCATGGCTGTGCGCGTGACTAGAGCGGAGCATCCGAAGACGCGCCAGGCCAGCGCCAGCCACGCCATCGCCAGCGGAGGATGCGCGTTCGATAGTGTCGACTGCGGAATGAGCGTGCCGGTCAGAAATAAATCACGCGCGGCCGGAACGTAATAGCCCGCCTCATCCCAGAAATAAGGAAGGCGCAGAAGCGGCGCATGCAGAAGCATCAATCCCGCAAAAAACAGCGCGAACAGAAAAAGCTCCTGCACCCACGCGGAAGATGCCGTCAGCGACCGCTCCATCAGTGAACGGGGCCACCCGGGGCGCGCGGATCAAGCTTGATCTCGCCGAACGCGGCTTCGTAGTTCGTCACGTTTTGTTGCAAGAGCGCCATGAGCGCCTTGGCCTGTTGCGGGCTGAGATAGATCCCCTGAAAGTTTCGCAACTCCACCTGCGTCTCCGAGCTTTGCTGCATCGTCCCGAAAACGAGGAAGAAATCCCAGACATTCACCCGGATCTGCACGCTGTTGGCATAGGTCTCGCGATAATCGGGGGTTTGCACAAACTTCACATTCGGTTGGTTCGCTGTAATCATATTTCGCAGTGTAACGCGTGAGCAGAGTACAGAGCAAAAAGCGCGGGCCGTCCACTCAAGTACGAGCGAATTAACTCTCCTTTAACACTGGCGCAACATTGCTGCAACACGGTCCCTCTACTGTCAGAAGGCGACTACCAAAGCAATGCCTCAGCAGGCTGCAGAAAGGTTCGGTTTCGTATCAGGGCATCGCTTTAGCGCTGCTGCAGGATCTTCGAGATCAGACGCCCCTTTAGGGGCTGCCGACTCTTTCTAAGCCAAGCACTCCGAGAGCGCGTGAGGCTCTCCTTCCGATCATGGATCCATTGCAGGCAATAGACAAACCGCGTCACCCCGATCTGATCTACGTAGTGGAAGACGATCCGGATGTGTCTCGCCTGATCGAACACAACCTGCGAACCGCCGGTTACGAGGTCTCCACATTTTTCTCCGGGGCTCCCGTCGTTCCCCAGGCCGCCATGGCGCAACCGGCGCTGTTTCTTCTCGATATCATGTTGCCCGGAATCAGCGGCTTCGATCTCTGCCGCCAGATCCGCCAGCACCAACAACTAGCCAAGACGCCCGTCATTTTTCTTTCCGCCAGAACTCAGGAACCGGATCGCCTGCAGGCATTCGACGTCGGCGGCGACGGATACATAACCAAACCCTTCAGTCCGCGTGAACTGATCGCGCGCATCCGCAACGTTCTCCGCGTTCCCCCTGAGGCCCACAGTCGCGAGATTATTCAGCTCGGAGACTTGGAAATTGATGTCGCGTCGATGACCGTGCGCGTCGAGGGCAGAGCAGTACTCACCACGGTCCGCGAATTCCGGCTCCTCGAATATCTGGCCCGGCACCAGGGACGCGTCTTCACCCGCGACCAACTCCTTGACGCGGTGTGGAAAGAAGGCGCGTTCGTGACCCCACGCTCCATTGACGTCTTCGTGCGCCGTCTACGGGAGAAGATCGAGCCCGATCCAAAACAGCCCCGCTATCTGAAAACGCTGCGTGGAATCGGCTACCGCTTCGAAGCCGGACGCTGAGAGCGCCAGCTCATTTGCGCTGTTCCAGCTTGACCGAAGCCGTAACCGGCTGCCCATCGCGCAGCACCTTGACCTCCACCACCTCGCCCACTTTGCTGCGGCGCAGGGCGTCCGTGAAGTCGTAAAGATTCTTGATCGCCTTGTCGCCGAACTGCACCAGGATATCCCCCGCCTTCAATCCCGCCTTCGCCGCAGGCGATCCCGGCCTTACATCGGAGAACTTCACGCCGTTTTCCACCTCCCCGAAATCCGGGATCGATCCGAAGTATGGGCCGTAGCCGCTGCCTCCCGGCCCGCCTGCCGGCTTGTCTTCCGCGACCACAATAAAAGCCGGACGCTCCTCCGCATCCGCCAACTGCTCGAGGGTCGCCCCGACCACGTCAAGCAACCGCGTCGCGGCCACCGGATCGATCTTCTCCCACGTATCCGAAGGCTTGTGATAATCCGAGTGCAGCCCCGAGAAGAAAAACAGCACCGGAATTTTCTTCGCCACAAACGACGTATGGTCGCTCGAGGAATATCCCCCTGGCGAATACTCGATCTTGAATCCCGATTTCTCCGAAGCCTGCTCGACCACAGCTTTCAGCGTCGAGCCGGTCCCAACGCCTCCAATGTAGACTTTCTGATCCTTGATGCGCCCGATCATGTCCATGTTCAGCATGGCTACGGCCTTATCCAGCGGACGCGTAGGATCCCTCACCCACGCGGCCGAACCGAGCAACCCGAGTTCTTCGCCGGCAAAGGACGCGAACAAAATTCCCCGCCGCAACTGGCCTTTCTGTGGCGCCAGCAGCCGCGCCAACTCCAGCACCCCCGCCGTGCCCGAAGCGTTGTCATCCGCTCCCGGATGAATCTGCCCGATTTGCGAAGGCGCAAGAGAATCGAAATTGCCTCGTCCCAGGTGATCGTAATGCGCGCCGATAATCACGTATTCGTCCGTCTTGCCCGGAAGATAAGCCAGCACATTGTTCACCGTGGCCCGCGTGGTTTGGATACTGACGGTCAGCGCCGCAGTCTGGTTTTCCGCCAGCGCAAACGATGCCGCCTTGGACGAAGCATTGATCTGCTCCTGCAACTCCACCAGCGATTTGCCCGCCGCCTTGAGCCATCCCCCGGCCACGTCATTCTTGACCTGAACAAAGATGATGCCGGCATTCTCCGGGCCGCTCACGCTGCCGAATCGCGTCAGCAGGTCTTCTTCGCCGTCTCCCAGCTTTCCGTTCACCAGCACCAGCGCCTTGGCGCCGTGGTTCCGGGCGTTGATGGCTTTGCTCACCAACTGGGAATGCTGTGTCATGCCCTGATTGCCGCCCTTCTCGCCGAACGAAGGAGGCTCATAGCGCAGAACCACGACAATCTTGTCCTTGACGTCGATCCCGGCGTAGTCATCGTAGTGAAACTCGTCGGCCGAAATGCCATAGCCGGCGAACACCAGCGGCCCGTGGGCCGATCCCGAAGCGGAAAAACTGAACGGCACAAAATCCTGTTTCGCTTTCAACTCCACCTTCCGGTCTCCGGTCAGCACCGCGAAACTGTTCTTCCCCTTCAACTGCGCGCCGGTGATCACCGTGAAAGGCTGTAAGTACGAGTTTGTACCGGCGGGTTCGAGCCCGAGGCTCTTGTACCGCTTCTCGATCAGGTGCTCGGCCCGTGTCAACCCTTTCGAGCCAGCGCCACGTCCCTCCATGGCAGGCGCGGTCAGCGCCTTGATGTCATCCAGAAAGCGACGCGGATCGGCGTAAGGAATCGCCGGCGCCGCCGCCACCGAAAGAAATGTAAGCGCCAGCAGGGTGAGGAGAATGGCGAATCCCCTCGCGGCGGCACTGTTCGCGTTACGCGCCCAAATTTGACGGCAGTAGTGAGTTCCGGAGTTCTGCATGGTTCCGCAAATCCTAGGTCGCACGAAGACTCGTGTCAAATGCGGGTGCCGAATCCTTAGCGAACACTCCGCAGGCCTTTCGTAGCCGTCCACTTTGCCGAGTAACCTACATCACTCCGCATCCTGCTATCCTAGAGACCTTCGAGTGGAAGCCAGATAGTTTCTTCCGCAGATACGCGGAACCTGTCAAGATTGCACAATGAATTCCCGGAGAGACGGGACTCGCCCCGTCTCCGATCTTAATACGCAGCATCGTCTTTTAGGATGCAGCACCTTCTTAATCGCGAGTGCTTCGTATCAAGACATCGCTTTAGCGATGCCGGTAGTCGGCCGAAATCACCTGCCCCTTTTAGGGGCTAGGCCTCGCATAAGACGCAGCCAGCCGCGTCTCTAAACTGGAGAGAACACTTGAACGACTATCTTCTATCCGTGATCTTAGGAATTGTCGAAGGCCTCACCGAGTTCCTGCCCGTCAGTTCCACCGCTCATCTCCGCATTTCCGAAGTCCTGCTGAACGTGCCGCTCTCCAGCGGCTACTGGAAGATGTACTCGATCGTCATCCAGCTCGGCGCGATCCTGGTTCTGCCAATTTATTTCCGCCAGCACATTGCGAAGCTCATCTCCACTTTTCCCAAAGGCGAAAAAAAAGACTGCGACTACCTGACCCACCCGCTGAGCCTGGTCATGATCGCCTTCGTCGTCACCGCGATCCCGTCTTTTCTGCTGACCAAAGTGATCGGCAAGAACCTCGAGAGTCTCTACGTGATGGGCATTGCCCTGCTCGTTGGCGGCATCGTGATGTGGATCGTCGACGCCATGAAAGCTCCCTGGGAAAAAGCCGGGCCTGGAGCGGCCGGTTCGCCAATTCACACCTGGAAGATGGACGACATCCACGGCGGCCAAGCGGTCTGGATCGGCGCCTGCCAGATTCTCTCCGCCGTCTTCCCCGGCACCTCGCGCTCCATGTCCACCATCGCCGCCGGACAACTGATGGGAATGTCACGCCCCGCCGCGCTCGAATTCTCCTTCTTCCTCTCCATCCCCACCATGACGGTGGCCACGCTGTACACGCTCTTGAAGTCGCTTACCGGCAAAGATGAAAACCCGATCGGCGTCCACGAAATCACCTCGCACCAATGGGTCATCCTCGCCATCGGCTTCGTCGTCTCCTTCATCGTTGCCTACGGAGCCGTCGCCTGGTTCATGGGCTATGTCCGCAAGCGCGGGTTTGCGCCGTTCGCCATGTATCGCATCGTCCTCGGGATTTTGGTGCTGGCATATGCTTTGGGAATGATCGGGCGCTAATCTCCACGACCTCTTTTAGACTGCAAGTCTCAGACAAGACCGAAACGACGGAGGCAGCCGTAACTTCCAGGCTTCCCCGCCCGTACCCAACTCGCCACCCCGCCCCTTTTCCCGCATTGTAGGAGCCGCCGCTTCTTGTCATAATTATTAGGCTCTGGCCATGTAACGGCGCTGCAGGCAAGCTTTCACCCCGGCAACGCCGTCGCTGCCCCATGACATTTTTCTCTAATATTTTTACGCCCACCAGGAACCGCCGTCTGAACGAACTCGTCGGACTCCTGTTGTGCGTCTCCGCACTTCTCCTTTTCCTCGCGCTGGCGTCCTATTCGCCGCTCGATCCCTCGCTGAACAGCGCCTCCATCCTCACCCGATCGCACGCTGCCCGCAACTGGATCGGCATCTTCGGCGCGTACCTTTCCGACCTCATCCTGCAATTCTGGGGAGTCGGATCGTTTCTCCTGCCCATCTTCATGGGCATGCTCGGCCTGCGCTGGTTCCGCTCGCGACCCGTGCAATCTCCGGTCGCAAAGACCCTCGGAGCAATCTGGCTGCTCATGTTCGCCCCCGCGCTGCTCGCCATCCTGCCCGGGCACGTGCGCTGGATGGGGGCCATCCCGATCGAAGGCTTGGCCGGCCGCATCGTCGGCGATGTCCTAATCCGTTACCTCAACCTTGCCGGCGCATACATCGTCTGCACCACTGTTCTAGCCGTCGCGCTCTACCTCACCACCGCCTTCTCGTTCTCGGCGTTTGAACTGTGGGCGCCCACCCGCTTCGCCTTCGTCCTGGCGCTCAGAGATCGTTTCCAGGACTGGCAGCACGAGCGCGAGCGCAAGCGTCAACAAAAAGAACTCGAAAAACGCCGCGCCGAAAAACCAACCGTCACCGCCCAACTCGTACCCGCGCGTCCCATGCCGCCGCGCCAGGAATTTCCGCGCCAAGACGCCCCGCGTAATCCGCAGGACAGCGAAATCGCGCAGGAGATCCCCGGCGTGCAGTCCGCCGCTCTAGCCCCCCGCACCGGCATCGAACGCATGATGTCCGAGGAAAACGCAGACGACGCCCTCACCCCTCCACCCCAGAATCCGCCCGCCGGAATCGCAGTCGAAGTCACCGACCGAGCCGACGCCGAGCATCGGCCAAAAACGATCCTCCCCAAAATCGCGGGCTGTTACAAGCTCCCGCCCTCGAGCCTGCTGCACCGCCCCGACGAGCAGCAATCCATCGACGAAGAAGAGCTCAAAATCGTCGCCCAGGTTCTGACTGCGAAGTACGCGGAATTCGAGGTCTTCGGCCAAGTCACGCAGATCAACCCCGGCCCGGTCGTCACTACCTTCGAATTCAAGCCCGAAGCCGGCATCAAGTACAGCCGCATTGTCAGCCTAACCGACGATCTCTGCCTCGCCCTGCGCGCCGAAAGCATCCTGGTCGAGCGTATGCCCGGCAAGAGCACGGTAGGCATCCAGGTCCCGAACCGCGAGCGCGAAATCATCTGGCTGCGCGAGAACATCGAGTCGCAGGAATTCCTCGGCTCCAAATCCAAGCTCACCATCGGCATGGGCAAAGATATCAACGGACGCATAGCCGCCGCCGACTTGGCCGGCATGCCCCACCTGCTCATAGCCGGCTCCACCGGCACGGGCAAGAGCGTGGCCATCAACGCCATGATCATGTCGATTCTCTACAAATCGACTCCCGAAGAAGTGCGGTTAGTGTTAGTCGACCCCAAGCGTCTCGAGTTAGGCAATTACGAAGGCGTCCCGCATCTCTACACGCCCATCATCACCGAGCCCAAACTCGCCGCCAACGCCTTGCGCAACGCCGTCCGAGAAATGGAGCGCCGCCTCAAACTGCTCGCCGCCCGAGGCGTCCGCAAGATCGACAGCTACAACCGCCTCTTCGACGACACACCCAGCCTCTTCAGTGAGCACTCCAACTCCAGTTCCGACGACGGTCCCCTTCCCTACATAGTCATCATCATCGACGAGTTAGCCGACCTGATGATGCTCGACGGTCACAACGTGGAAGAATCGATAACTCGACTAGCGCAGATGGCCCGAGCCGTAGGCATTCACTTAGTGCTAGCCACGCAGCGCCCGTCGGTCGATGTAATCACCGGGCTAATCAAAGCCAACTTCCCCGCCCGAGTCTCGTTCCGCGTAGCGACCAAAGTAGACTCGCGCACCATCCTCGACGCCAACGGCGCCGAATCCCTCCTCGGACGCGGCGACATGCTCTACCTGCCGTCCGGCTCCGCCCGCGTCCACCGCCTCCATGCGCCCTACGTAACCGAAAAGGAAATCGCAGCCGTCGTGGAATTCTGGAAGGCCCAGGGCGTGGCGCAATACCAGGAGAAATTCCTCGAAGCCCCCAAAGAAGATCCCGACTCGTCACCCGGTGCCAACGACGATTCCGGAGAAATTTCCGCCGGCGACAATGATAACGATCCCCTCTTCAACGATGCCGTTCGCCTCGTGGTCGAGTTCGGCAAAGCCTCCACCAGCCTCCTGCAGCGCCGCCTCCGCATAGGCTACGGCCGCGCTGCCCACCTGATCGACCTGATGGAGCGCGACGGAATAGTAGGGGCCGCCGACGGCCCCAAACCAAGAGAAGTTCTAAAACGCCCCAACTGGATCTCGGAAATCGAAGAGTCCATGCGCTAGTGCTCAGTCACTACCTCAAAAAAATTGTCGTCCCGAGAAGTGGCCTCCGGCGGGTGGCCCGGGCCATCGCGATCATTTGAACTCTCGAGGGTGCCCCGTCCAAGCTTTGCTTGGGCGGGCCCACTAGCGGCAGGACGCTAAACCAGCCCGGCGTGAATCCCGAGCCCTTCTGCGGCTTTGCGGAGTCGCCTATCTCTTGTCCACAAAACCGTGGACGGATTGATAAAGACTGAAGCGATCAGCTGGGCGTCGGTCAGACCGATGCCCAGGCCGTACAAACGGCGAGCCTCAATCATTCGCCGCACTTCGCTCACTTGCGCCACTTGCACCTGGGGCAAAAGGTCCAGCAGTGCAAGCGTCCTGCTGCGCTCCTCCAGAGATCCAAGCGCGAGTTCCGCAATGATGGCGGGATGAATCACGATGTGCCCTTCGTTCAGAAGCTTCCGCATTTCCTTGTTTCGGGAATGAAGGTTTCCCGAGCGAAAGTGGTCGATCCAAATCGACGTATCCGCGAGAATCAATTCGGCTCCGGCCTGCGGCGAGGAGTATTCTTCAGTTTCGGCATCGTGCCCTCCAGGGATGCTAATCGGCGGGCGCTCTCCCGCTCGATGAGAGCTTTGAGCGCCTCACGAATCAGCGCCGATTTTTCCGCCACTCCGGTGAACTCCTGGGCGGTGCGTATGAGATCGTCATCCAGCGCAACCGTGGTCCTCATGGCACTAATTATAGCATCAGATGATGTCATTTGTCGTGGCGGGTGGGCCACATCAACGAGGGGAGGATAACGAGGATGTCTCTCGAATCTCGCCCGAATCAATCAGGGGTGCGCCATTTCTCGCGCTTTTCGAGAAGTGGCTCCGCCGACCCTCGACCGGGACGCCCGGCACCAAATTATGGTTTTGTAATAATTACCGTGTAACAACTACCCGCTTGTGCCTATTTAACCACACCCGACCCCCTGCATTGTCAACGACTTGCAAACCCGCACCAGCGTAACAATGGCCATCCAATTGCGTTATGTATGTACACACGTATACGTACATTATTACCTCTACAAAACGTTCCACGTGGAACATTGTACGTACAATTGAACGCGGCGGGCCGGAAGAGCAGAAACTTTCCCTCCCTGCCAACCCCTCCCCGTGGTAAATGTGGAAGCATGAAATTCCACACCGAGTACCTGACCCTGCACACCAAAACCAAGCGCGCCTACATCCACCTGACCCCGCAAGTCGAGAGCGCCCTGAAGAAGTCCGGGATCAAAGACGGCATGATCCTGGTCTCCGCCATGCACATCACCGCCGGGGTCTACGTCAACGACAACGAGAGCGGCCTCATCCAAGACATCGACCAGTGGCTGGAAACGCTCGCCCCCTTCCGCCAGAACTACCAGCATCACCAGACCGGCGAAGACAACGGAGACGCGCACCTGAAATCGCTGATCATCCACCACGAAGTCATAGTCCCGGTGACCGACGGCAAGCTCGACTTCGGCCCCTGGCAGCAGATCTTCTATGCCGAATTCGACGGCCAGCGCGACAAACGAGTCATCATTAAAGTAATGGGGGAATAAGCCGACTTGGTTTATCCTCATAGCCCATGGAGTTCTCAGTTCCCAGTTCTTAGAAAAGGCACCCACGCCACTGAGAGCTGAGAACCGGGAACTGAGAACTCACCAGGAGCACGACAACATGACCGAAGAACTCACCGAACTGCACGAGAACGCCGAACACGCCCGGGAGCATCCCGATCTCGCCCCCATCACGCTGACCATGGCGGTGCTGGCCGTGCTGGTGGCAACCGTGTCGCTGCTCGGCCATCGTACCCATACAGAAGAAATCATTTTGCAGAACAAGGTCACCGACCAGTGGGCCTACTACCAGGCCAAAAACATCCGCCTTCACACCGACGAGTTATTCGCCGATCTGGCCGGCGTGGTCACCTCCAAGGACGCCGCAGCCGCCGACAAGCTTGAGGGAAAAGTCCGCGCCGAAGCCGACCGCTACAAAGACGAGAAGAAAGAGCTCGAGGCCAAAGCCCGCGAATTCGAGCAGGAATTCGCCCTCACTCACCGCAAAGCCGACCGCTTCGATCTCGGCGAAGTCTTCCTGGAGATCGCCCTGGTGGTCACCTCGATCACCCTGCTCTCCGGCCGCCGAATATTCTGGTACTTCGGCCTGTTGATGGCGATCGCAGGAGTTCTCGTCGCCGCCTCGACCTGGATGGTGCGCTAGCGGCCCACTGACCTGTGATCCCTATCACAGCTGAAATGTTCGCAACCAATGACGGCCATCCGGCGGACGCGACTGCGCTCCGTCGGCGCCGCACGGCGCACCGTGATCCATATCACTTTTCCACAGTCTAACTCACAGTAACCACGGATTAATTACTTCTAATGTGGTAGCCACGTGTTCGGCCTCTCAAGTGCACTGTGCTTAGAGCTCTCTGGCAAGAACTCCACCGAAGAGAAGACTGGACCAGCCATGCTGCATAAGTGCGCCAACCCCACGTGCACGATTCCGTTCCGTTCCCTACGCGAAGGCAAACTCTTCCTGGCGGAAACTTGTCCTACGGACCTCAACTCTGTGTTCAATGGCACCCGCCGGAAACTCCGCCGGCGTGAACATTTCTGGCTCTGCGACACCTGCTCCGCGCATTTCACGCTTCGGTTCGACACCACCTTGGGGATGCTGACGGTCCCCCTCAGCGAGCGCATGGGTCCACGATTCATCACCCGCGCAACTGGCGACGCTTGCTGATTTTCAAAGGGACCCCGATGGATTACGCAATCACAAAACGCTCGTGTTGCTCCGTTTGCGGCATCGACACGTTTCGCCGCACCGGATGGTTCCTGGTGGTCGAGAACCGCTGGCTCGACCGCCTGAAGATCCTCTCCTGGCATTCCTCGCTCGCCTCGCAGAAGGACATGAAAAGCGTTTGCTGTCGGCAGCACCTCAGAGCGCTCATCGCCCACTGGCTAACCCGGGCCAGCCTCCCCCTGCCTCCGGCACACCACCCTCCGCTGCCCATCGGCAGCGACCCAACTCTGGCCGACTTCGATCTCGGCCGCCACGCGGTCGGCCGCCTGATCGGGGAATTAGCGGTTCATCGCGAGTCTTTTTCCCGCGTCTGGTCAGGTTCCGCCGCAGCTCTCGAATGCATCCTCGACGCTCTCATCACCATCGGGGACGAAAACAAAAATCACTCACTGGAGTTCCAACTCTGCGACCTTCCACAAGCATCCTCGCACGGACTTCCTCTCCAATAAAGCGCTGGCAGAGTCTGACTCTGCCAGCGCTCCTTCCACGCTCTCCACTCCTCGGCAGCATACGGTGAACGCTGCCCACGTCATCGAAGAGACTCTGACCCCTGCCTGACCGCCCGATCTCAGCGTTTTCTGGCGCTCAACTCCTCCGCGGTGCGACTCGCGGCGAACCGCAGCGCGTACAGAATCGCATCCTCCGCCGGATCCCGGTAATACCCCCGGCGGCGGCCCACCTCCCGGAAGCCGTGTTTTTCATACAGTCGGCGGGCTGACAGATTCGATTCGCGGACTTCGAGCAGCATGGCCGAAGCAGCCTTACTCTCCGAGCTCTTAATCAACTCGCGCACCAACTCATTGGCGATGCCGCGGCGGAGGAACTCGGCGGCCACCACCACGTTCTCCATTTCCCATTCGCCCGCGACCGCGTGCGCGCAAATAAATCCGCAGAGCTTGCCTGCTTCCTCGGCCACCAGAACGACGCCGCCCTCCACCAACTTGTTGTACTGTTCGGTGGTCCAGTGGGCTGCGCTCGACGCTTGCTGCTCGATGGCGAGAATCGCCGGGACGTCATTCAACGTGGCGGATCGAATGTCCACGGGCATGGAAAGATGTTTCGTATCAGGGTATCGCTTCAGCGATACCGCAAATTCTTCGTCATAACATGCCCCTTCAGGGGCTGCGCAATGAGCGCCGACATAGCTTCTCACACCGCCGGCTTCGAGAAAATCTCAGCGTCGGAATGGCGGATGTAGTTGGCTTCCAGTTCTTCGGGACGAACCGTCTGGCCCCGCTGGAGATGCTCCCAACCCAGCCGGGCAATCGTCCCGCTGTTCGGACAGTCAATCAGTTCAACACGAATTCCGGCAGCGGTTCCCACAGCTCGAATCGTCTCCGCCAACACAGCTTCGGGCGTGACGACCGCCTTCCCTCGAGCGTCGGCGAGAAACTCTTCCCTGCTCAGCAGGCGTTCACTGTGCATGCGGCAGCGGCGCACGTGAGGCTCGAGTTCGTAGTCGCCAGCATACACGTCACCCCGGCCCGCATCCAGCGCTGCAAGAACCCGGCCACGCGCCGCGCCGCTGCACGCGACCGCCTCCAGCAATGAGATTGCGACGATTGGCTTCTGCAGCGCCTCGGCGAGGGCCTTAATGGCAGCCAAACCCACGCGCAGCCCCGTAAACAATCCCGGCCCGCTGGCGACCGCAAAGGCTCCCAGATCGGTCTTACTATATCCGTGTTTTTTCAGCAGCGCGGCAATCTGCGGCACCATTTGCGCCGAAAACGCGCCGCCAGCTAGCGGCACAATTTCAAGCACACTGATTTCGCTCTCGTGCGGACCCGGCATCAGGCGGGCCAGCGCCAGACTGCCGTTCTTCCCGGAAGTGTCCACGGCGAGCAGAAGTTGAGACATTTGTAATTGGTAATTTGTAATTGGTAATTTTGAAACCCGGCGCGTCCGATCCGCGCTTTTCAAATTACAAATTACAAATCGCAAATTACAAATTCAGTGGCCACTCTCCACCAATTCGAGCAACACGCCCCCCGTGCTCTGGGGATGCACGAACATATACCGGTGCCCGCCCGCCCCCGTCTTGATTTCCTCCGATACCAGGCGCACGCCGTCGCCCTTCAGTTTTGCGACCGCCGCCGCCAGGTCCGGAACGCGCATGCAAACATGATGCAACCCCTCGCCGCGCTTGGCGATGAACCTGGCGATCGTCGAATCGTCCGACGTCGCTTCCAATAGCTCGAGCCGGCTTTCGCCCACGGGCACCATGACCAGCCGAACTTTTTCCTGCTCGACGGTTTCTTCCGGAGAAACGCTCAGCCCAAGCTTCTCGTAGATGGACTTCGCCGCCGCCAGCGACTTCACCGCGATCCCAAGATGATCAATGCTGAATTCCATAATTGCCTTCCAGTTGTCGAACAAACTTTGCCAATGGAGCGCCGGGCATCCCCGCCCGGCCCCAGCCCGCGCCGACCCGTGAACGGGCGCGACGCCCGTCCCTCCATCGAAATCTATGAGCGTTCCACCCCGCGCACAATCTCCTCCACCAGCGAATACGGGTCGCGCTTGTGCTCGGCGATCTCGGCCGCATAACGCTCGAGGCTGCCTCCATCCATCTGCGCGCGCGCTTTTTCCAGCATGGCATCGCGCAGCATCTCGACCAGCCGTTCCTGCCAGTTCTCGACGTTCTTCTTCAGGGCCAGGTTCTCTTTCTTAAGGTACGCCTCGTAGCTTGTGATCGCGTCCGCCAACTCTTTGGTTCCCACGCCCTCACTAGCGACGGTCTTCACGATTGGCGGCGTCCAGTGGTCGTGGCGCGTCGAAAGGGACTGCATGGCGCGAATCTCGCGCTCCACCCGCTCCGCTCCCTCGCGGTCGCTTTTGTTGATCACGAAGATGTCGGCGATTTCCATGATCCCGGCTTTGATCGTCTGCACATCGTCGCCCATGCCGGGCACAAGAATCACGATGGTGACATCGGCCAGCCGCACAATATCGACTTCGTCCTGCCCGACGCCAACCGTTTCGATCATGACCAGGTCGCGGCCCGAAGCGTCGAGCACAGTGGCGGCATCGCCCGTGGCACGCGCCAGCCCTCCGAGCGATCCGCGCGTGGCCATGCTGCGGATGAAAATTCCCGGGTCGCTGTAGTGATCCTGCATGCGGATGCGGTCGCCCAGAATCGCTCCGCCTGTGTAAGGACTGGTCGGATCGACGGCGATAATGCCGACGGTTTGATTTTCTTTGCGATAGTGCTTGGCAAGCTGATCGACCAGCGTGCTCTTGCCCGATCCGGGAGCGCCGGTCAGACCGATGACGCGCGCCTTGCCCGTATGCGGAAACAGCGTCTTGAGCAGCTCCGACCAGCCCGCAGCGCGGTTCTCGACCATAGAAATGGCGCGAGCCAGCGCTCGGGGGTCACCCGAGCGGAGTTGGTCCTTCAAGAGCTGAGAGTTTGAATTCAACAACTCAGTGTAAAGCAGGTTCCGCAGGAAAACACGCCACCAGTTTCGATCTAAAACCGGAATGTTCCCTGCTATTGGTACGTGTTGAAACACATCCATCACTTGTCGTGCTGAGCGGAAGGATCTGCTTCGCTTGCGAAGCAGATCCTCGAGTCGAAGCACCCCTACCGTTAACTGGGCTGCAAAGCGACGCGTAGTCACTCGCAACCTGTGCGAAAAGATTAAGAGTAGAGTGATATGGAACCATTCGTTTTGCCCGGTGGAAGGAAACCTGCGTGCCCTCGACCCCGGTTATCTTACTCGCGCTTTTTCTTGCTTACGGTTTGGCGAGCGAATGTGAAGCGAATGGGCAGGAAACTCCTTGCCCGCCGGTTGCACAATCTCAGGTAGGACAATCCTCAGCAGGACAATCGGCCCAGCCCCCAAACGCCGCCAGCGCCGATGGCGAGAACCAAAAAATTCCAGCGCGGAAAGAAACCGTCGCCGTTACGGGAACGTTTATACCGGCGCCGGTCGAGAACATCGACCGTTCTATCACGGTGATCGACACGCGCGAGCAACCGTTGCTCTATACGCACTGGGTCGATTACCTGCAACTGGATCCCTCGATCGATTTGCAGGAACGCGCCCCGGATGGCGTGCAAGCCGACCTTACCGTTCGCGGTTCCACTTTTGAGCAAGCGCTGGTCCTGTTGAATGGTCTACGCATGGATGACGTCCAGACCAGCCACCATGATCTCGACCTGCCCTTGCCCACCGGCGCGCTCGCGCGCATTGAAGTTCTGCCCGGAGCGGGTTCCACGCGCCCTATGGATCGGATGCCATGGCTGGAACCGTCAATTTCATCACCGGGTCGCCGCAGTACTCCGAAGCCCAGGCGGGCGCCGCGATTGGCAATTTCGGAACCAAGCAGGAGACTTTTTCGGCCAGTTTTGTGGCCAGCCGGCTGGACGAAGAACTGGATGTGGCGCGGGATTTTTCCACGGGCTTCATGCCGGACCGCGACTATCGCAGTCTGACAATGTTCTCGAACAGCGGAGCGCAGACCGCCCTGGGCCGCACTCTGATCATGCTTGGCGGAACCAGTCCCCGCTAGTCCCTCAGCAGCTGCCGAGCAATCACCAGCCGCTGAATCTCGCTAGTCCCTTCGCCAATCGTGCACAGTTTCACGTCGCGATAAAACTTCTCCGCCGGATAGTCTTTGATGAACCCGTAGCCGCCGTGGATCTGCACGCCTTCGTTGGCGCATCTCACGGCTACCTCGCTGGCATAGAGCTTGGCCATTGACGATTCGAGCGTGGTCTTCATCCCGGCGTCTTTCATGGCGGCAGCACGCAACGTCAGAAGTTTTGCCGCTTCGATTTCCGTCGCCATGTCGGCCAGCTTCCATTGGATCGCTTGAAATTCCGAGATGGCTTTGCCAAATTGCTGCCGTTCTTTCGAATACTTCAATGCCGCCCCATATGCGCCTTGGGCCATGCCGAGCGAGAGCGCGGCAATCGAGATGCGCCCGCCGTCGAGTATGCGCATGGCATCGATAAATCCGGACCCTTCCCCGCCTAGCAGGTTCTCGGCCGGCACAAAGCAGTCTTCGAAAATCAGCTCAGCCGTATCGCTGGCGCGCAGGCCGAGCTTGTTTTCTTTTTTTCCGGCGCGGAATCCCTGGGTGCCCTTCTCGACAATGAACGCCGAAAGCCCGTGCGTGTGCGCCGCGCGATCGGTCACCGCCAGCACGACTACCAGGTCGGCATAGTGGCCATTGGTGATGAAGGTCTTGGTGCCATTGAGCACCCATCCGCCCTTCGTCCGCCTCGCCGTCATGCGGGCGCTGCCCGCGTCCGACCCTGCCGAGGGTTCGGTCAGCCCCCATGCTCCGATGTACTCGCCGGTGGCGAGCTTTGGGACATACTTCTTTTTCTGCGCCTCGTTTCCCGCCACATAAATGTGGTTCGAACAAAGGGACGTATGCGCCGCTACAATGATCCCCACCGAACCGTCCACGCGCGCGAGTTCCGCAATGGCCGTGACGTACTCCACGTAGCCCATACCCGCGCCGCCGTATTCGGGCGGGAAGATCATGCCCATCAAGCCGAGCTTGCCCAGTTCCTTGATCGTCGCCAGCGGGAATTCGCAGGCTTCATCCCACTTCATGACGTTCGGTGCAATCTCGCGTTCCGCAAACTCGCGCACGCTCTTTCTAAGCTGCAATTGCTCTTCGTTCAACTGGAAGTCCAAAGATCCTCCATCGGATCTTCCCGCCTCCGCTTAAGATTCGTCATGTTAAAGACTTGACATTCCTGTCTAAGATTTGTCATCCCGAGCGGAGCGAGGGATCTGTAGTTCGTCTTGAAATTGTGATTGGATGCCGTGCGGGGATCATGCAAAAACCGGCGCCCAACTTTTCATTTAAGCACGGCAGGCAGTAATCACGAAATTCTCATACCGACCGGTTGGCTTGGGGGCGAAGACATAATTACGGTCGTATGTTAACTGAAACAGCTTGGAGCCTATCGCATTGCGCGACGGCAACAAGAAAACCGGAGCCCGAAGGCCCCGGCTGTCCAGTTGGTTGTGCGCCCGGATAAAGCCAAAAAATTGAACGACTGCGCAAGCGCAGGCCAATGAGACGCCGCGCACGTTGCTTCTCGTCAGCAGCTAGTAGCCCGAAGCCAGTAGCTGGTTACGCGCTCCGTCGCACCCGCACCGTCAAGTCCCGCACCTGCGCCAGAATGCTCGACATCTGCATTCCGTTCAGCTGCGACAGATACGGCAACACTTCGGCCACGAACTGATCTTCCATCAGTTCGCGCACTTCCTCCTGCCGGTTCCGTTCTCCACCGGAGAGCAGATCCGGCACACTGACCTCAAGCGCTCTCGCCAACCGCTCCAGTGAAGACAGCGTCGGCGTCGCCTTCTCGTTTTCGATTTTCGACACGTAAGTCCGCGGCACCGACATGCGCAGCGCCAGTTGCCGCTGGCTCAAGCCGCTGCGCAGCCGCAGTGATCGGATCGATTGCGCCAGCTTCAGATGCCCGCGTCCGTTAGAATCGACGTTCACCGGCAACACTTCTGGCGCTGCCGTCATAGCGGCGATCTCCGCCTCGTCCTCATCCAATGACAGATGGCAACGGCGGCAGAGGCTATTTGATGTGCGGAATTGCACTAAGAGACAATGGTCGCATCGTACAACTTCCCGTGAGTCCACGGGGGTAAGCGTGGTAGCCATTCAGGTTTTGCGAGTGCCAGAGCGGGGGGCTACTCTCAAAGCCAACTAGAGCGTAATCTGCTGGATTGGGCCTGTGGAAGTCAAGACAAAAGTGCGAGAAGCAAATATATTTATGAAACAAACCATGGTTAAGCGGCGGAAATCGCCAGGAAACGCGGAAAAATCATGAATCAACGCGATACCGCATGGTGTTTACTAACTGAGTTCACCTCATCGGAAAGTCTTCGAAAACATGCCCTCGCAGTTGAGGCCTGCATGCGCGCCTACGCCCGCAAAGCCGGAGCCGACGAAGAATTGTGGGGCCTGGTCGGCCTTCTCCATGACTTCGACTACGAGAAATATCCGACCGCCGACGACCACCCCTACAAAGGCTGCGAGATTCTCAAAGAGCGGGGGTATTCCGAAGAAGTGCGCCGCGCCATCATGTCGCACGCCGAGTACAGCGGCGTGGCGCGTGTCTCAGCCATGGAAAAGACCCTCTTCGCCTGCGATGAACTCGCCGGCTTCATCACCGCCTGCGCTCTTGTCAAGCCGGGGAAATCGCTCGCCGAAGTCGAAGCCAAGTCCGTCCGCAAAAAAATGAAGGACAAAGCCTTCGCTCGCAGCGTCCACCGCGAAGACATCATCGCAGGCGCTGCCGATCTCGGAGCGGATCTCGAAGAGCACATCGCTTTCTGCATCGAAGCCATGAAAGCGATTGCCCGCGAACTGGGGTTGGATGGGTCGGCAGCCAAGTCCGCCTAAGCGACCTTTGCCGGATGTGAGAAGATTCTCTATCGCAGCGCTTCGGCCACCTTCCCGCTGGCAATCAACTCCGCGATGCGCGCGAAATCCTGGTACATCACGCGATCCCTGTCCATGGTCGCGCACACCGCCCGGATCGCCGCGTGCGCCTGCTGCAGTGGCTTGGAAGTCTTTAGCGGCGCGAGGAAATCAATCGCCTGTGCCGCCGCCATGGCCTCGATGGCCAGCGTGTTGCGCGTGTTCTCCACCACCTTCTTCAGCTTGTTGGCCGCGATCATTCCCATCGAGACGTAGTCTTCTTTATTCCCAGACGTCGTAATCGAATCAACCGACGCGGGATGCGCCAGCACTTTGTTCTCGCTCACGAGCGCGGCGGCGGTCACTTGCGCCATCATGAAGCCCGAGTTCATTCCCGCACCCGGCGCAAGAAATGGCGGCAGACCTTCGCTGAGCGCGGGGTTGACCATGCGCTCCAGGCGCCGCTCGCTGATGCCGGCCAGAGCGCTCAACGCAATCGCGAGAAAGTCGAGCGCGAACGCGAGCGGCTCGCCGTGAAAGTTTCCGCCGGAGACGACGTCGCCTTCGCCGTCGCCACCCCCTGCCTTCGGATTTTTCACGAACACCAGCGGGTTATCGACGGCCGAGTTCGCCTCGGTCTCGAACACCGTCCGGCAATGGGCAAGCGTGTCACGCACCGCGCCATGCACCTGCGGGATGCAGCGCAACGAATACGAATCCTGCACGCGGCCGCAGTCGCGATGCGAATCGCGGATCTCACTCTGTTCGAGCAGACGGCGCAGGTTCGCAGCGGTCCTGATTTGTCCGGGATGGGGTCGAGCCTTTTGAATGCGCTCGTCGAAAGCGACGTTGGTTCCCTTGAGGGCATCGCACGCCATCGCGCCGATGACGTCGGCCGCGTCGACCAGCGTCTCCGCATCGAGCAGCATGAGGGTGCCGATGGCGAGCATAGCTTGTGTGCCATTGATGAGCGATACCGCTTCTTTCGCTTCGAGCACCAACGCTTTGATTTGTGCGCGCTTCAACGCGTCGGCGCTGGCGATACGCGCACCTTTTTCGTCAAAACATTCGCCCTCACCAATCATTGCCAGGGCCAGGTGTGCCAGCGGCGCAAGATCGCCGCTCGCTCCTACACTGCCCTGCGATGGGACCCTCGGAGTCACACCGCGATTGAGCATCTCGCAAATGGTATCGATGGTGATGGCGCGCACGCCCGAGTTGCCTTTGGAAAGCGAGTTGGCGCGCAGCAGCATCATAGCGCGTGTGTCTGAAATCGAAAGAGGTTCACCCACGCCGACGGCGTGCGAGCGCACGAGGTTAACTTGCAACTCGCGGACCTGATCGCCGGCGATGTGGACATCGCTCAGTTTGCCGACGCCAGTCGTGATGGCATAAGAAATCTTCTTATTGGCGACGAGCGCGTCGACGACGGCGCGGGCGCGGTTGACGGCCTCGCGAGCGTCGGGATCGAGGAGGACGGGTCGGCGGGCGCCGCTGTGCGCCACTTCGCGCACAGCTTCAAGCGTGAGATCGTTTCCGTTGATGTGCAGGGCTTTCAAGTGTTGTTCTGGTTCCTGGTTCCTGGTTCCTGGTTCCTGGTTCCTGGTTCCTGGTTCCTGGTTCCTGGTTCCTGGTTCCTGGTTCCTGGTTCCTGGTTCCTGGTTCCTGGTTT
>Ga0181526_10000167_pt1 | contig 70589 bp, 54 predicted proteins | sample PEATcosm2014_Bin_35_FD_119750 | JGI IMG/M metagenome (GOLD analysis project Ga0181526, IMG submission 119750) | Peatland microbial communities from MTU Mesocosm Facility, Houghton, MI, USA - PEATcosm2014_Bin06_30_metaG | ecosystem: Environmental > Terrestrial > Soil > Wetlands > Peat | place... | reverse complement strand
GATTTGCCCGCGCCGGTCTCGCCGGTGAGAAGGTTTAGCCCAGGGCCGAAGGAGGCGATGGCGTGATCGATGACGGCGTAGTTTTCAGCGCGCAGTTCGACGAGCATGGTTGGACAAATCTCCCGAAAAAGGGCGTTCCAGGTTCGTGGTCTCCCACCCATTCCGCCAAAATGCCGCGGAAAGGATGGGGCTCCCGGCAATTGTGATGCGTTCAGCCGCCAGTGTTGGCTCCTCACAGGGAGCAAAAAACGCAATGGCAATCCGAGCGCAGCATAGCATGATGGGCTTCATTCGTGGCCCCAGGATCGGGTCTTTGGAGGGCTAAGGGACCAGACAGGTAACTTGGAAGCACCCATCGCGTCTGATACCGTGAAGAGAGAGGTGAAGACCGATTCTTTCTGCTGCGTTTTTCTTCTTCTTGCAGGCTGACAGCGGCGCGGCTCCGACGGCGCCGGCGCGGACTACGAGCGCACTGCTTGAGATGTTGATGGATAGCGGCCCGATCGCGAAGATCGTGCTGGGGCTGCTCCTCGTGGCCAGTCTCTACTCATGGTTCGTGATTCTGGGCAAGTACTTCTCCCTCGGCAAGGCAACCCGGCAGAGCCGGCGTTTTATCCAGGGCTTTGGCAAGGCGGCACGGTGGCAAGAGATTGCCGTGCTGGCCGAGGAGTGTAAGGGAAGCCCGATGGCGCAGGTCTTCGAGGATGTCTACGAGACCTACAAACGGCAGACGGGCAGTTCGGGATCGCCGCGCAATATGGCGCCCTTGGAGCGCTCAGCGCAGACCGCGGCGAGCGAGGCCGTGACCAGCCTGGAACGGCACCTCACATGGCTGGCAACCATCGCATCGGTCAGCGTCTATGTGGGCCTATTCGGCACCGTCATGGGCATCGTGGACGCCTTCCACGGGCTGGGCACAGCGGGAGCTGCAACCCTGCGCGCGGTTGCGCCAGGAATCAGCGAGGCGCTGATCACGACAGCGGCCGGTTTGTTTGTCGCCGTGCCCGCCAATATCGCCTATAACCAGTTCGCCGCGCGCATCAGGGTCTTTGCCGCGGCCATCGACGACTTTTGCCGGGGGCTGCTGAACTCACTCGAAGAGATCCCGACGCGCGCAGTGATTGTGCAGCGGCCCGCAGCGCCGGGAAGCCCCGACCCGGTCAGAACCGAACCCGCCAGGCCCGAGTCCGCCAAGGAGGTGGACCGTGGCCTATTCAAGTAGCTACGGGCAGACACGAACTTCGCTGGCGGAGATCAACATCACGCCGCTGGTAGACGTTGTGCTGGTGTTGCTGATCATCTTCATGATCAGCGTGCCGGTCTTGCAGTCGGGAATTGAAGTGGCCGTGCCCAAGACGCGGACCGTGAAGGAGATTACCGAGCAGCGCCTGGTGGTGACAATCGACCGCGAGCAGCGCGTCTATCTCGGCGATCAGCCGGTGAACATCCACGAACTGTCGCGGAAGCTGCGCCAGCCGGGCGCCGACGATGCCAAGAAGGTGATCTACCTGCGGGCCGACGAGCGGGTTCCTTTTGGCGCATTCGCCACCGTGATGGACGCGGTGAAGCAGGCGGGGATCACCAACATTTCGATTGTGACGCAGCCGCTGGAGACGAAGCCGGCGGGCGGAAACTGAGAACGAAGGGAGCCTCTTGCAAAGCTCCATAGAGACACCAAAACGTGTCAGGGCACGACTTCAAAGCCTGTCCTGAGCGGAGTCGAAGGATGCCGAAGGAGCAACGGAATCATGTGGGGCTTTGGCCCCTGCTGTTTATGTTTTTCAGTTATTTTCAATGTCGCAGCGGCTAAAGCCGGGATTTAAAGTGGCCATTTGCGCCACGACTAAAGCCGTGCCCTGACACAATCTATAGCCTGAAGATGATTTTACAAGCGGCTCGAAGGGTCAAAGAGACTGAACGATGGACACTGTGCTGAAAGGCGGAGAGCGACTCGAGCGGGAGCTGACGCCGGAGCCTTTAATTGCTCCGGCAGCGGGTTCGCTACTGCTGCACGCCGCGCTCGCCGGGTTCATTGTGGCCTACGGCCTTGTAGCCGGACTCTTTCATCACAATGTCTGGGGCAATGCGGGCTCCGGCGGAGCGATTCAGGTAACGCTGGTGACTCGTGCCGCTCTTCCCTTGCCCTCCGATCGGCCGCCCAACGACAATGTGCTGTCTACTGAGACGCCGAGCCAGGCGCCGGCGGAGGTTACGCCCAAGACCAAGCATGCCGTAGACGAGACCGCCATTCCGATCAGCGGCAAGATGACCAAAGCCGAAAAACTGAACGCGCGCAAGGCGCAGTTACATCAGACGCAGCCGATGCAGCAGGACCTCGCGCAGTATGGCGAGCAGGCAGGGTCGTCGATGCCGCGCGCAGTGCAAACTCCAGGGTTTACCAGCGGCCAGACGACGGTGAGCGACGGCGACTTCGGCAGCCGTTTTGGCTGGTATGTGGACAATCTCAATCGCAAGATGGCATCGAATTACTACAAGCCCGAGGTCGATCCTCACACGCCGCGAGGATCGAGGGCCTACATTCAGTTCGCAATTCACCGCGACGGCAGCGCGACAAGTGTGCAGATGAGCCAATCGAGCGGGAGCTCGACTCTCGACCGTGCCTGCCTGCGCGCCGCGCAGCGAGTGGACACCTTTGGGCCGCTGCCCGCACAGTATAACCAGAACCTGCTCATGACTTCGTACTATTGCGAGTATTAAATTGCACGCAGCCGCACGAGGCTGCGGAAGTAAAATAGAGATGTGAGTGAGTGCGGCGCTGCGTTGACGGGACACGAACGCAAAAAAACAAGGCCGACCGCATTCGAAGAGTCCGCAAAGATCGTTCACGCAAAACCCGAGGCTCAACCCGAGGAAGGATCGTGCACCTGATGAAGGCATTTTCCCGGATCACTTTTTTCATCCCGATCGTTCTGGCGACTTTTGCGGCGTTGCCCGCCGCGGCCCAGGATTGGATTCACACCGGGTCGAACCTGGGCAATGACCGCATCCGCGTTGCCGCAGCGGACTTCAAGCCGCTCAGCGCCGATCCGCAGACTCCAGCGTTGAAGACAGCCTTTGACGCCACGTTGCAAAGCGATCTGGCCAACGCCGGTATCTTCGACCTGGTTTCGAAGAGCATGGAGCCCCAGGCCACGCCCGGCTCGCCACAGGAAATCAATCTGGCGCTGTGGTCCGCAGCCCCCTCCAATGCGGCCATGGTGGCTTTTGGCGGGCTCTCGGTCGCCAACGGCCACATCGCCGTCTACGGCTGGCTTGACGATGCCCGCAACACAGTGAGCCCGCAGATTCTGGGCAAGCAATATAACGAACAGGCCAGCGAAGACTCTGCCCGGACCATCGCTCATCGGTTTGCCGATGAGATCATTCTGCGTCTGGGCGGCGGCATCAATGGCATCGCAGAGACGAAGATCTACTTCGTCAGCACGCGCAGCGGGACCAAAGAGATTTGGGCGATGGACTACGACGGACAAAACCAGCACCCGGTGACGCACCTTGGCACGACCTCCCTGTCACCGCGTATCTCCCCCGACAATACGCGCATCGCCTTCGCCTCTCTCGGCCGCGAAGGATGGGCGGTCAGGATGTATTCGCTGGAGCTTGGACGGCTGGTGAGTTTTCCGGCCGGTGTGGGGTCTGGACTCAACCAGTCTCCAGCCTGGTCGGGAGATGGAACGAAGATCGCGTTCTCGTCATCGCGCTCGGGCGATCCGGAGATCTGGGTGGCAGATGCGAACGGAGGCAGTCCGCGCCGTCTGACCAGCTTCGCCGGTCCTGACGTCTCGCCCACCTGGAATCCGAGGACAGACGCGCAGTTGGCGTGGGTGAGCGGACGCACCGGGCTGCCGCAGATCTACACTATGGACGCGGACGGCTCCAACGTTCAGCGCCTCACCGACGGGGGCTATGCCATCTCGCCATCATGGGCGCCCAACGGGCAGTTCCTCACCTTCAGTTGGAATCGCAAATACGGCCCCGGCGACCCAGGCGGCCAGGACATCTACGTGATGGACATCGCCAGCAAGCGCTGGCTCCAGGTCACGCATGAATCCGGTAGCAACGACTTTCCCTCGTGGGCGCCGGACGGGAGGCACATTGTCTTTGAGCGGGCCATGACCCCGCACAGCCACCAGATCTGGTCGATGCTCGCCGACGGCACCGAGCAGCGTCAATTGACCCAGTCGGGTGAGAATTTCATGCCGAACTGGAGCTGGAAATAGGACGCGAGCGTCGTTTGAAGCGCAGCCGGCCCGGCCGGATCAATGGGTGTAGCCGGGCCGTTGAACTATCATGATGATTGAAGACAATCAGTTTGCGGAAGGAGTACTTCATTGAATCGACTGCATCGCTTTCTGTTGCCCCTCGTTGTTCTTGTCGTTCTGGTCGCGGTTGCGGGCTGCGGCAAGAAGACTACACCGCCTTCCGCTGCGGAAACGGCGCCGGCTTCAACGCTGCCGCCCGCGCCCACCGCGCAACTGACTGCGACACCGGCCTTCGTCTCAGCCGGCGACCAGGTTCAACTGAGCTGGCGCACGACGGATGCCACCAGTGTCTCCATCGACGGCATCGGCGACGAGCCAACATCTGGTGTAAAGGCCGTTGCTCCCACCGAGTCGACCACCTATCACCTTGTGGCTCGCGGGCAGGGAGGAACGGCCGAAGCCTCCGCGCGAGTGACTGTGAATGCGCCCCCGGCAGTGGTGGTGCCCACAACCGCAATGAGTCCGGAAGAGGAGTTCAAGGCCAGCGTCCAGGACGTTTTCTTCGATTACGATACCTACGACATCCGGGGCGATGCGCAGGCTACACTGTCGCGCGATGCCTCCTACCTGGCGAGCCATCCCGACTTGAAGATTGTGATCGGCGGGTACTGCGACGAGCGCGGATCCAACGAGTACAACCTGGCACTGGGCCAGAATCGTGCCGACGCGGCCAAGAATGCCCTGGTCGCCGCGGGCATCGCTGCCAGCCGCATCCGGGTGATCAGCTACGGCAAGGAGAAGCCCTTCTGTCTGGAGTCGACCGAGGAGTGCTGGCAACAGAACCGCCGCGCCGGCTTTACGCCGGATCGGTAAAACTAATCAGTTGTCAGAGACCAGAGATCGGAGATCAGCGAGCATCGGTAAGCTTTCGATCTCTGATCTCTGCCCCCTGACCTCTGTCTTTCACAGGTGAATCATGCAAAAAGTACGCGCATTTCGCAGTTGTCTCTTCGCGGCGGGATTCTTCGCCATGTTTCTTGTCTTCCTGCCTGTGCGGGCGCACGCCGCATCCAAGGAGATCATCGAGCTGCAGACGCAGGTGCAGCAGCTTCTGGACATGGTGCAGCGTCTTCAGTCCACGGTAGACTCGCGCTTTGGCGTGCTGCAGAACCTGGCGCAAACCACCGCAGACAACGCCACCCAGATGAACGCGGCCGTCAACGCGCTGCAGCAGAAGATCGCCGCACAGAACGAAGCGACGAACGGCAAGCTGGACGCCGCCTCCGGACAGGCGCAATCGCTCAACGACTCGGTGGACGAGTTGAAGTCGCGCATCGCCAAGCTGGATAAGTCGATTCAGGACCTTCAGACGCAGTTGCAAAACATCCAGAATCCGCCCCCGGCCGCCACCCCAGCGCCAGGCGCGGCTCCGGCTCCGGCCGGCGATGCCCCGGCTGCGGCTCCCGGCACAGCTCCCGTCGCAACCGTTGCTCCCGTCGCCCAGACGCCGCCGCTCAAAGAGACCTTTCAGGCTGGGGTGCGCGACTACAACGCGGCAAAGTACGAGGTCGCGACGGGTGAATTTCAGGACGTGCTGCACTTCTATCCTATGGACGATCTGTCCGGCACGGCGCACTTCTACCTGGGCGAGATCGACCTTCACCGCAACAAGTTCTCCGACGCGGTGAAGTCCTACAATGCAGTCTTGGAAGGCTTCCCCGGCAACGCCAAGGCCCCCGCGGCGCAGTTGCACAAGGGGATGGCTCTGCTACAGATGGGCCGCAAGGAGGCGGGAATTCATGAGCTGCGTTTGCTGATCCAGCGTCATCCGCAGACACCGGAAGCGTCCCAGGCGCGCACCAAACTGACCGCGCTGGGAGCTAAGCCCGCGGCGGCGGCGCACAAAGACCCGGAATGAACGGCGATCGGCGAGAGTAATATCTCCGAGGCGCCGGTTACTCGATCTCCATCCGCTCAATCAGGCCTTGTCGAATGCTGTAGGCATGGCGCACGGTGGTATCGATCATTAGCCTGCCACCTAAATCTCGAACCACCTGATGGACACTGACGACTGTCCTGCCCTTCCCGTCCCGCTCGAAGCTCAACGGCTCAACACGCGGGTCGAGCATTGCCCATTGGCGCGTCCAATACTCTCGCACTCCATCGTGGCCGTGCACGGTCCCGCCCTCCATTCCATTGGGCCAAACGACGTTCGAATGCATCAGAGCCAATACTGCGTCGATGTGGCGCGCGTTGAATTCACGATATGCCGAAATCAATAGCTCCCGGTCGTCGCCGATCCGATCGTTGGCCATGGATGCCCTTTACTTCAGTGCGGCCATCAGCGCATCGAGAGCCGACTTCGGCGGCCGGGTGAGCGACTCCGGAAGCGTCGCCAGCGGTTCATCCACCACATTGAGCAGATCGATGAAGGTCGGCTTCTCCGTGTTGATATAGAAGACACCGGTGAGGATCTCGTCCTTCTCGTGCGCCTCCATCAACGTGCGAACGGCGTTAGCCTTGTCGGTCGGGTCGTAGTCTTCGAGCAGCTTGCGCAAGCGCAGATTCGATCCATCGTGCATCTCGACCTCATAGATCTCGCCGGAGTCGTAATCGACCTCGATCTCGTCGAAGCTGGCCACAAAGCCGATCTCGTTGATGGGCTCGTCGTTCTCCTGCATAAACTTGTAGCTCTTCGTTGACCCCTCATGATCGTTGAAGGTGACGCAGGGACTGATGACGTCGAGCAGCACCGTACCCTTATGCGAGATAGCGGCCTTGAGCATTGAGAGCAACTGCTTCTTGTCGCCCGAAAAGGAACGCGCCACAAAGCTCGCGCCCAACTGGATGGCCAGTGCGCAAATGTCGATGGCGGGCAGATCGTTGACCACGCCGGTCTTCAGCTTGGAGCCAAGATCCGCGGTGGCCGAGAACTGGCCCTTCGTGAGCCCGTAGACGCCGTTGTTCTCGATGATGTAGATCATCGGCAGATTGCGGCGCATCAGGTGAACGAATTGTCCCATGCCGATCGACGCCGTGTCGCCGTCGCCCGAGACTCCGATAGTCGTCATGGTGTGGTTGGCCAGAATCGCGCCGGTCGAGATGGCCGGCATGCGCCCATGCACGCCATTGAATGCGTGCGAACGGCTCATGAAATAGGCCGGAGTCTTCGACGAACAGCCGATGCCGCTCATCTTCATCACGCGCTCCGGCTCGACGCCCATCTCGAACATGGCGTCGACGATGCGCTCGGAGATGGCGTTGTGGCCGCATCCGGCGCAGAGCGTGCTCTTGCCGCCGCGATAATCGAGCACAGGAAGACCGATGTGGTTCACCTTGGGAGCTGGGGCAGCGGTCGCCATTTAGAGGCCCTCCTTGACGGCAAATTGTTCCGTGATCGAGTCGGCGTCCACCGGCAATCCGTTGTAGTGGAGAATGCTGCGTAGCTTCGTCACCTGATCGGCGGGCAGATCGAGCTTCAGCAGGCTCGCCAACTGCGCGTCGCGATTCTGTTCGACGACATAGACGCGCTGATGGGCGCCGACAAACTCCTGAACCGCGTGGCTGAAGGGCCACGCGCGGACGCGCAGATAATCCGGTTCCTGTCCGTAGCGCAACTTGATCTGGTCCATGCTCTCGCGAAGCGCGCAATCGGTAGACCCGTAGGCGATGAATCCGATCTTTGAACCGGTGTCTTTGACAATAACCGGCGCGGGAACCAGATCACGGGCCTTCTCAAACTTGAGCGCCAGCCTGTCCATCAAAGCCTGGTACTCATCCGGGTCCTCTGTGTAGAGTGCAGCGTCGTTGTGTCCCGAGCCGCGGGTGAAGTAGGAGGCCTTGGGATGGAGCGTTCCGGGCAATGTCCGCCAGCCGATGGCGTCGCCGTCGACGTTGCGGTAGCGCGCAAAGCTGCCTAGGCGTTCTAGATCGTCGGCCGTGAGCACCTTGCCTCGGTCGAGCGGCTTCTCGGGATAGTCGAAGGGCTCCGAGATCCAGTTATTCATGCCCAGATCGAGATCGGTCAGCACAAAGACCGGGGTCTGCATCCGTTCGGCCAAATCGAAAGAAGCCTGCGTGAATTCGAAGCACTCCTTGACCGAACCCGGCAGCAGAATGGGATGCTTCGTGTCGCCGTGCGAGAGAAATGCTGCTGAGAGCAGATCGGCCTGCTGGGTGCGGGTCGGCATTCCGGTCGAAGGCCCTGTGCGCTGCACGATGATAATGACGCCGGGAATCTCCGCGTAGTAGCCAAGGCCGGTAAACTCGGCCATCAGCGACATTCCGGGGCCGGAGGTCGAGGTCATCGCGCGAGCGCCTGCCCAGCCCGCGCCAAGCACCATACCGATGGCCGCCAGCTCGTCCTCGGCCTGCACCACGGCAAAAGTTGCCTTGCCATCCGGCGTAACGCGCAGTTTCTTAAGCAGATCGGTGGTCGCCTCCACCACCGAGGTCGAAGGCGTAATCGGGTACCAGGCGACAACCGTTACGCCGGCAAAAACAGCGCCCATGCCGCAGGCCGCATTGCCGTCGATCACGATCTTGCCGGCCGTCTGATTCATCGGTTCAATGAAGTAGGGATCATGCTTGGTCAGATTCTCCTGCGCATACTCAAAGCCCGCCTTGACCGCGCCGAAGTTCAGGTCGAAGACCTTCTGCTTCTTGGCGAACTGGCGGCGCAGTCCGCTCTCCACCACTCCGAGATCGATCGCCAGCAACTGGGCCACGACGCCCACATAAACCATGTTCCTGACCAGCTTGCGCAGCTTGGGCTCAGGGCAGATCGATGCCGTGATCTTGTCGAAGGGTACGGGATAAAAGAACACGTCCTCGCGCGCCCGATCGAGATTCAGTGTCTTGTTCAGGCTTTCCTCGTAGATGGCCACGCCGCCCGCGGGCAAGGCCCGCACATCGGCCAGCGCTGTATCCGGATTGAGCGCGACTAGGATCTCCGAGTCGCGCTTGCGCGCCACGTATCCATCTTTACTGGCGCGAATCAGAAACCAGGTCGGTTGTCCAGCGATGTTGGAGGGGAAGAGGTTTTTGCCGCTGACGGGAACGCCCATTCCGAAGATGCTCTTCAGCAACACGCTATTGGCGGATTGCGAGCCGGAGCCGTTCACCGTTGCTACGTTGATGCTGAAATCGTTGATAACGCGCTGCCGCGTGCTCAGTGCACCCTCAAGCTGACCGAGGGCAAGGTCTCCTGTCGCCATGTGGCGGGATTCCCTTCCTGTTCGTTGTTGAGCGAGTATTTTGGCTCCCACTCAGATGTGATTATAGTCACATTCCGAAGGATGCGTCCTTGCTGCGGGACAGTTGGTTATCCGGTTGAGTCCCACGTGATGGGATACGGAGGAACAGTTCCGGGAACTGTAACATTTTGAAACAGATCGAATCTAACCGAGTCAGAATCCTCTCAGGACCGAAACCGTAGGCGCGTTGAGTCTCGATTCCACCGCGTGAGCAGCACGGAGGCGATGACGATCAACGCAGCCAAAAGGCCGATCCAGAGCCCGTAGATACCCCAGTGAAGCACAAAGCAGAGCGTCAGCCCCAGCGGGAGCCCCAGCAACCAATAGCCTACGAAGTTGGCCAGCATGGGAACTCGCGTCTCGCCCAGCCCGCGCAACGCTCCCGTGGAGACGACCTGGATGCCATCGAAGAGCTCAAAGGCCGCCACCACCCACAGCAACCTCGTCCCCAGGGCCATTACCTCCTGGTCACGTGTGTAGAGTGCGATCAGCGGCCCCGGCATCACTACGAAGACGACCGCAGCCAGCAGCATGAAGACCGTTCCAAGCCCCAAAGCGAGCCATCCGGCGCGGCGGGCGCGCTCGTGGTCCCCGGCGCCGACTGCATGACCCACGCTCACCGCCGCAGCCGCTGAAACCCCAAGCGGAACCATGAAAGTGACACTGGCGTAGTTGAGAACGATCTGATGGGTCGCAAGCGCCACAGGGGTCAGCCACCCAGCTGACAGCGTGACCATATTCCAGGCTCCCACTTCGAGCAGAATCTGCCCCGCCGCCGGAGCGCCCAGCGCAATCAACCGCTTGAGCCGTTCAAAACTAGGCCCGGCCCAGTGGCGAAAGAGCGGATGTCCGCGTTTGCGCTCATAGCGCCAGGCAAAGCCCAGCAGCGCCGCTGCCATGAAGACCCGCGAGATTAGCGTCGAAATCGCCGAGCCGTTCACGCCCAATGCCGGCATCCCCAGTTTTCCGTAGATCAGCACCCAGTTGCCGAGCCAGTTGAGCAGGTTGGCGACGACGAAGGTCATGGTAATCACGCGCACATCGCCAACCCCCTGAAGGTAGCGGCGCGTCCCGCCATAGATCAGCAGCGGCAGCGTGCCCCAATTAAGAATGCGCAGGTATGCGGCAGCCGGACCGGCTACAGCAGCATTGATTCCGAAGTGAGCAAAGCCGAAACTGGCCAGGAAGATCAGCAACATCAGCAGCGGCGCAGCGATGCAGGCCAGGTAAACGCCTTGGGCCAGCCAGCGGTGGCATTCTTCGTGGTCCTTGCGGCCGAAGGCCTGCGCCACAAGCGTGTCGAGGCCCAGCAGCAGGCCGATGCCGAAGAGCGCCGGCGTATTGCAGACGGCGTTTCCCAACGCAACAGCCCCAATGGCCGCCGGCCCCAGCTTGCCCACCATAATGGTGTCGACGATGCCCTCGGCCATCCAGCCCAGTTCGCTCAAGACCACCGGAACGGCCAGCGCCACCATCGCGCCCAACTCCTGCTTCCACTGTGAGATTGACGTGCCGCGGGCCATTCCACCACTCTACAGGCCCGCCTACTTCCCGGCCAACCCGCCACACAACCTGTGAAAGTGGTGAATCCGGCCTTGAATTCACGCAGAATTCACGGGAAGCCGGTAGCCTTGCTGTTGCCAGCAGCACAAGATCTTTGGGGAGAAAACAACCATGGCGACCGCAAACGGCCAGCCCAGCCAATTCAAAGTCAGGCAGATGACCGTCGATGACATTCCTGCTGTCATCGAAATACAAGTGCGCGCCTTTCCCGGCCTGCCGCCGTGGAGGCCCGAGCAGTTGGAGCGCCACCTTAACATCTTCCCGGAGGGGCAACTTGTCGTCAGTGACCCTGCGGGCCGCATCCTCGGTTCGGCCAGTTCCCTGCTGATCGACTGGGATGATTATGCCGAATCGGCCAACTGGTCATCAATCACCGGGGATGGGTCCTTCGATACCCACAACCCGATGGGCAAGACCCTCTACGGCGCAGACATGGGCGTCCACCCCGAGGTGCGCCATCAGGGCATCGGATCGCTTCTCTACGAGGCGCGCAAGGACCTGATCCGGGAGCAGGGACTCAAGCGCCTGCTCACCGGCGGGCGAATATCCGGGTACGCCGAGGTCGCTGACCAGATGACGGCCAAGGAGTACGTTGCCGAGGTCGTCGATGGCAAGCTTAGTGATCCGGCGCTCAGCTTCCAGCTTGCGAACGGGCTGGTAGTCCTGGATGTTGTCCCCGGCTACATGCACGACCTGGAATCGCGCGGTTTCGCCACGGTGCTTGAATGGCTGAACCCGGAGTACACCTCCTCGGTGAGCCTGCAGGCCAGCCTTCAGCATGCGGCGCTGGAACAGGCCGCCGCCGAGGCCCTGCGCGGGACCCCACGGCCGCGCCGCGTGCGCATCGCCGCAGTCCAATACTTGCTCCGGCCAATCGCCTGCTTTGAAGACTTTGCCCGCCAGGTCGAGTTCTTTGTCCACAGCGCCAAGGACTATAAGGCCCACTTCGTACTCTTCCCTGAATTCTTCACGATGCAGTTGCTCAGTTACATCAATGAGCCTGCTCCGGCTTTGGCCGTGCGCCGCCTGGCGCGGCTCGCCCCGCAATACGAAGCGCTTTTCATCCGGCTGGCCAAAGAGACGGGGATCTACATCATTGGAGGCACACATCCCATCTTTCAGCGCGGCAAGGTCTTCAACGCAGCGCATCTGTTCACTCCCAATGGGCAGGTCTTCCGCCAGAAAAAGGTTCACCTCACCCCGACCGAAAGCGGCCCCTACCAGTTGAGCCGCGGCCATGGGCTTTACCTTTACCACACCGACTTCGGCAACATTGCGATTCTCATCTGTTATGACATTGAATTCCCCGAGGTGGCTCGGGTCATGGCCGAGGCGGGCGCCGAGATACTCTTTGTTCCCTCCTGCACCGACGGCCGGGAAGGCTTCTGCCGGGTCCGCTACTGTTCCCAGGCCCGTGCCATCGAAAACCAGATCTATGTCGCGGTGACTGGAACGGTGGGCAATCTTCCCCTGGTGCCTTATATGGCAGCCAATTACGGCCAGGCGGCGATTCTCACCCCTTCGGATTACTTCTTTGCCCGCGACGGGATTGCCGCCGAAGGGACGATCAATCAGGAACAGATGGTCTTCGCCGACGTCGATCTGGATCTGCTGGACGAACAGCGCGTCAACGGCAGCGTCATTCCGCTCCAGGATCTGATCAAGGATGCCTACGATAATGTAGTCCATTTCTCGGATTACAAAGGCCAGAAGATGCCCGAGCCTGGCCTGAGCGAAGCGGTCTCCCGCGACCGGGCCTCGGATACAGAGTCCAGAGGGATCTCGGAGCAGGACGGAGCGGGAGTCTACGCGGGAGCAGACCAGCAGGGAATTCCAGCAGACTGATCCAGAGAACCGAAGATACAGCAACACGACAGATCAAGGATGAAGCGGCGCTCTCTTGCGAGTGGAAGAGCGGCTCACCACTGCGCCCAGTCTCCGAAACTGAGAACCCAGGCAGCCAGCAAGAGATTGCTCGTCACGTGCGCAACGACGGCGTCACCAATCCGTCCCCTCCACCGGAGCACGGCTGCATAGGCGACGCCGGCCACAGAGCCCAGCATCAAATGCCGCCAATCGTTCAGGTTCTGCATATGCATCAGGCCGAAGGCGACCGAGGATAGAACCACCGGAAGCAGGGTCAGGCTGGATAGGTTAACCTGGTCAAATTCCCGGCTGAGGAGGCGTCGCGCCAGATAGCCTCGAAAAGCCAACTCTTCGGCGATGGGCACAGTAACAACCGCCGCGGCCACGCGAAAACCGATCCAGACCCATCGCGCAGTTGGCGAAAGTGCAACCAGCGCAGATCCCAGCGGGCTAGCCGCACGTTCATGAGCCCACCACGATGGTGCAATCCACACCAGAAACACCGCCATGCCGGCGAACGGCGCAAACCAGCCGCAGCGCCAGTTGAGTTTCTTCAACTCCGGCCGGAAATATAAGAGAGCTACGGCAGCAACCACGAAACGCAAAGGATAAAGCCATTCGAAGCTCGTGGAAGCCGCCTTGGAAATAAATGCCGCCGTCAGAATTGCGAGCAACGGTACCAGATAGGCACGGATTGCGGGAGATTCTCCATGCTCTTCGCCCAGTTCCTCCGTTGCGCTTGGGGCGCTCGCTGCCCTATCTTCCTGCGGCTCGCCGGCAATTCCTCTTGCTAAGGCCGTGCTTCTGCGCGTCCAGGACAGCTTCTGGGTAGCCATCGAAAAACCAAGAGCAATGGCAGTGAATGCAATCCAGCCGGCCGCGGTGTGGAGGCCGTTTGCAGCATCGGAGGAACCGCCAAAATTCATCAGGAGAATGAGAGAGCCAAGCCGGACGATGTTCAGCAGCCAACTGCAAGCCAACGCACAGGGGATGAGCAGCAGCGCCTGGGGAAAGCGGGTCTCTTTCCTGAAGTACCACAGCCAGAGGCTCGTGAAAACCAGCACCAGCCCGAGACCTTCGACCCCGGAACAGCCCGGTGCGATTTCGATCGAATAGCTTGGAGTCCCTATCGTAAAGGTAGCGCGATCGACGACTATATCTCGAAGGAATATGCTGAGCCCTACCCTTACCGCTTCCAGAGTGACGCTCTGCATGATGCCGGCCTGGGCCGTACTTGTTGCACGCCATAGCAACCTGACCGGGGAACCGAAATACCAACCGGCCACACCAATCAGCAAAGCATAGAACCACAATAGCCCGGTGGAGCGAATCGCCCCGATCCAGCTTCGCGGCGGAATGCAACCGAAGGCCAGCAGGACCGTCCCCAAAATGTAGACGGCGCTCTTGATGTAGCTGAAGGCATCGAAGATCAGCCAGCCAGATCCATTCCTCGCCGCGAGGGACATCGAGAATACCGCGGCCATGCAAACAAGATGACCAGCGAAAAGTAAGACGCTAAAGGGAACCTCTTCTTGTTGAGCTTCGAATCTGGAATAGCCAAGCCCCAAAAACACCACAAAGGCAAAGATAGGGATCTGGCCGTATACATCGGTGGCCATCCCAAGAAACTCCAGATGGCCGGCGATCGGGCCCCTGCCCATAAAGCAGAACAGGTATTCCAGCGCCACCAGAACGCCCAACAAACAAAGCCGCCCGGAAAGGCGGCGAGGCAGAAAAAAAAGCGCCGACTGAGAAAAGCTGCTCTCAGTCGTGACGCCGTGGGGGTTCAATTTCATCTATATCGTTTGTCCGCTACTTACCGCGTCGAGTTCGCAGAACCGCGAGCGTTCCCGCAAGCAGAGTGAGACCGCCTATCGCCAGGCTGGGATCGACTTCCGGAGTTGAGACGTGGCCACCGAACACAACAGCATGGGCAACAGTGCATGTGCAGAACGCAAGCCCCAAGACAACAAAAGCGTATTTCAGAAGATTCTTCTTCATGTCAAAGATCCTTTCTGATAACTGTTCACCGGCGGTGTAATCATGAAGCTCCGCAAACCCATTCCTGACGCGCCGACGAGTCCCAAATGTCTTCCACGATTCAACCCTGGTTGTCGCTGGCTGCACCACTTCTGAGTTCGGTCTTGAAACAACCAACAGACTTCCAAATTCAAAACGTCTTCCAACTCGCCGACAGAACTGGAATACCGGACTAAGCACTGAATCTTCAATGAACGCCAATGGGGATCATTAAAAAAATACTAACATGACGAGAGGCAGACGGTGCAACAAACATGAGAGGAATAAGGTAACAACGACCAGTTACCTGATCCGTGCTGTTTGCACGCTGAAGTACTGCAAGAAATCAGCAGAGGGATTCGACGCCTGAGATTCAGAAGAAACCTAAGCCTGCAACTTGTCGCCAGCTGAGTCGCTTGCGAGCTACGCCGCCCAAACCAATCCGGCTTTGGCCTTCCAAATGAGAATACCGGCCAAGGCGAGCAGACCAGTGCCGAGCAATGACAGTGAAGGCGGCTCCGGGGAGATAGACATATTAGCGGGAATGTTGATATCCGAGTCATTATTAGGCATGGTTATCCACCCGTCGCCACCGTACTCGACATAATAGTAAGAGCCGTCTTCATAAAAGAAATTCATCACTCCAACATTTGTGTTTCCATTTGTGATTTGGAGGAGAATTCCGTTCCCATCAAAAATCGGCGAGGCCGTCGTCGTCGAGGTTAGAACGTTGTCATAATAGATGTAATTTTCGCTATTAGGGGGCTGACTCGTGCCAAACCCCGGTGTGCTTGGGCCTAAGTCGTCATAATAGACTTCCCCTGGGGTGGGGTCTGCGATCAGATTTCCAAGTCCGATAAAATTGTTCGAAGCGTCAGTGAAGCTAAAACTCGCACTGTCGATTTCCATTACACCGCCAACAGTCTGAAAGTCAATTGAACCCGTTCCGGTGATGGTACCTTGGCTGCCGGAGCCAGAATTGGCGGAGATGTTGATGCAGCAAAAATTAAATGTATCACCTTTTGCGAGCGGTGCAGCCGAAAGGGCAGTCGCCAATGCCAGTGTAATCAACCAGAACTTCTTCATCGTTCCCTCTGAAAGCCTGACTCGCATCAGGGCTTGACTCTTACACCGGTCGCGGTTGCCCACCCAGGAATCGAAAGCTCCGAGCAGGGATAATCCCAAATCCCCACTTTCTCGGAATCATTGCCTCCGAGCTGGGTAGCGAAAAATCAAGAGCATCATCGTGAATAAGCAAAGCACTGCCCGTCATGACACAGTGCGGGCTTCGTGTTTTCTTAGAGTTAGGAATGCACGCAGCGTTCCATTTGATTCCCTTTGTTTTCAATAACCTGATCGCGGGGAAGCCCAGACATGTGCAATCCATTGCATATTTGTATCCCAGAAAGTTCCTATCTGCCATATACCATATGCCCGACAACATGAGCCCCTCAACTTCGAGTTTGAACTGGCAGGCAAGAGCCTAGCCATGCCTTTCCGGCCTGAAGCCTGAAACGTAAAGCGCACAAGAGGGGCCAGGCCGGACAGGAAAACCGGAGTGGCTTAAACGACCGCGGAACCGGATTCCATCTTCCGTGTGAGGATCACCAGTTTTGCCGGGGTCAATTCCGGACCGTCCCAACCCTCCTTCACCGCCTCGACCCGAATCTCGCCCGGCCCTCTGGTCGACTGCACTAAAAGCTGCGCCAGACCGTTGAAGAGCGAACGCTTGGGCTCCTTGTCGCTCTCTTGGCAGTTGGGGTCGCCGTTTCCGACGCCGATCAGCGCGCCTTCGCCGGTGACCTTGAAGCCGATCAGGTTTTTTGCGGTGGGAACCGGCCGGCCCTCCTTGTCCAGCACCTCGACCTTCAAAATCGCCACATCCTGTCCGTCGGCGTCGATTTCGGTGCGGTCGGCGGTGAGCCGGATCGCCACGGTGGGGCCGGTCGTCTCGCGTTTCTCGGTCAGCACCACCTTGCCGCCCTTCGACCCGCGCGCCTCGATAGCACCCGCCTCGTACTTGACCTTCCACTCGACGTGGCCAAGATGCGGAACCCTCTGGCTGCCCAGGCTCTTGCCGTTCAGGAAGAGCTCAACCTCGTCCAGATTCGAGTGCACCCAAACGGGGATCTCCTCGCCCTCCTTTCCCGCGAAGTTCCAATGCGGAAACAGATGCAGGACGGGCTCGGCGCCCCACCAGCTCTTGTAGTAAAAGTAGGTGTCCTTGGGAAATCCGCACATGTCGATGATGCCAAACTGAGAGTTGATCGACGGCCAGCCGTACGGCGTGGGCTCGCCGCGGTAGTCAAAGCCCGTCCACGCAAAGCCGCCCGCCTCCCACTCGCGCATGGCGTAGAACTTCCACCACTCCTCGGCCTGCTCTCCCCAGCCAGGGTTGTTCACGTCATAGGCACTCACCGTATTGCGCAGAGGATCGGTCGTATACACTCCGCGCGTGGAGACGGCGCTAGCCGTTTCGGAGCCGTAGATGGGCCGTTTGGGATGCTCTTTGTGATAGATATCCGGGCGATTCAGACCGTAGTTGAAGCCGATGATGTCGAATGCGTCGGAGACGCCCTTTTCGTTGTCGCCATTGACTGCGGCCGAAACCACGCGCGTGGGATCGAGTTCGTGACAGCGCCGCACCATGGTCGCTGCAATCTTTGCACCTTCCTCGGCCATCGAGTCTTGCAACTGCCACTCCTCATTGCCGACCGACCACAGGATAATGGACGGCGAGTTGCGGTAGCGCTTGACCATCGTCTCAAGTTGCGCCAGGCCCTCGGGGCTGGAGCTCATCTGCCGCGCCTCGCACATCATCATCACGCCCATGCGGTCGCAGGCCGCGACCCACTCGGGGGTAGGCATATTGTGCGAGGTGCGCACGGCATTACAGCCCATCTCTCTCAGCACGCCCAGCCGGAACAACTGCAGCCGGTCAGGAAGGGCCGCGCCCACGCCAGCGTGGTCATGGTGATTACAGGTGCCCTGAATCTTCAGCGGCTTGCCGTTGAGGAAGAAGCCCTTGTCCGCATCGAAGACAGCCGTGCGCACGCCAAAGCTCAACCGCTCTGCATCGCGCACCTTGCCGCTGGCTTCGACGGTCACGATCGCGGTGTAGAGATTCGGCGTATCGACCGACCACAGCGCCGGATTGGTCAGCTTTGCGGTTGCTGTGAACTCGGCGTTCGCATCGGGCGCGATGGAGCGCTCGGGGGCATCGACTGTAGCCACTGTCTTGCCTGCGGCATCGAGAATCTGCCAAGAAACACGGGCCCTCTCGGCCGACTTGCTCTCGTTGGCAACAACCGTGCTCAGGCTCAGTGTGGCTGCAGTGCTGCCGAGCGCCGTGCGGACAGTGCTCTCCCACCGCTCCAGGTGCACCGCGTCGGTCTTAGTGAGCCACACATGCCGGTAGATGCCGGCGCCCTCATAGAACCAGCCGTCGCCAAAGCTCGCATCCACGCGGGCGACGATGTAGTTCTTCTTGCCGTATTCAAGGAAGTCGGTCAGGTCGAAGCGGAAGGGCGTATAGCCGTGGTCGTTGCGGCCAATAAAACAGCCGTTCACAAAGACCAGAACGTCGCGGAAGGCGCCATCGAACTCGACCGAGATGCGCCGGCCCAGGTCGCTGGCCGGAATCTCGAACTCGCGCCGATACCAGCCCACGCTCGTCTCGGGATAGCGCCGGCCGACGGGTTTGTAGCCGTGAGATTGCTGCACATCGTCGTGCACGAAGGGCAGCTCGATCGCCCAGTCGTGGGGCAGATTGAGCGCGCGCCACTTCGAGTCGTCGAATTTGGCCTTGGCAAAGTCAAAATCACCAGTCTTGGCAAAGTCGCCCTGCCCGTTGCCGAAACCGAGATCGCGCGCCGGGTCCGTTCCGTGGCCAAATTGAAACTTCCAACCAAAATCAAAGAGCAAATGCTCGCGCGGCGCCAGAGCCTCCACCTGACCTGCCACTGGGGAATCCGCCAACATCGCTGCGGAGCGGGACCAGGCCGAACGGACAACCAGAGAAGAGGCTGAAAGCGCCAAACCGGAACGGAGCAAGTCGCGACGAGAGAGCTTGGACATGGTGATTTCCTCGATCGATTGATTCTCGCCTCAGAGAACGGCTGCGCCCTCTAAAGCAAGCAAAACGAAACTATAAACCAGTGAGCGAGAGCATGTAAACGATTTCAGAGAGTCGCTGCGCCGATGCATGCGGTCTATTGCCGGTTCAGCAAGCTGCGAACAGCGTAGGCGTCAGGGAGTGGGAGGCTTGGCCGGCGCCCCGGCGGCGGGCTGGTCGGCCACTTGCACCAAGAGGCCGGTCAGGTCGCCCTTCACTTCGATCGGCATGGTTAAGTCCTTGTAGCTCTTCAGGAACGTGGGGTTCATCATTTGCACCATGGCGTTTACCGGAGCGTTCTTGTCAGTGTCGCCAGCGCCCCTTGTCGCCAACTCGTACTGGCCTTCGGGAACGTAGTTGAAGCTGAAGCTGCCGTCATCTTCGATCTTAGTTCGGCGCAGCGAGGCCTTGGTCTCGGCGTCGTTCAAACTCACCCAGCCGGCGTTGACCGTGTGGGTATCGGTTTTTGCCGTAACCGTGCCGGAGACCAGATGCAGGTTGTCGACGGGAAAGACGAGATCGACGCCATCAATGTCCTCTCCAATCCCGACCTCAATTGGCTTGATCTCCTTTTCGCGGAAGACTCCGCCGGAATAAACAACGAGTGCATCGCCCATGTTGGAGTGCATACTGCTCGATCCGTCGGGGCCGCTGATCGTTTGCACCGTGGGCAGCTCGGCCTTGACGGCATACTTGCCCTTGGCCAGGCCGCCGAGGCGGTAGTGGCCGCGGTCGTCGCTGATGATAGCTCCGGGCATTCCCGTGAAACTGAAGGTATGCTTCCATTTACCGTCGTCTTGCATGACCATCAGGACGGGCCTCACGCCGGAGGCCGGACTGCCGTCGTCGTAGCGAATCACGCCGCTGACCGCGCCGCCGCGCTCCAGGCGCACATCCACGCGCACGGGGGCATCTTGCACGACGATCTTCTCGGCCGAGGCTTGAGTCCGGCTGATTGCGCCGTCTCTGTCAGTAAACACGTCTTCTGGCGAGAACGGCGAAATGTAGCCTTTGAGCTGGGCGACAACGTAATAGGTTCCAGCCGGAACCTTGGGCATCTCGAAGCTGCCGTCGATCGTGCTGACGGCGGTAAGCCCTGTGCCCTTCTGCATCTGAGCCATCTGCTTGTCCATGAGCTTCGCCATATCCTTTGTATTCTTCGCGTTCGCCCAATCGGAAGCTTGAGCCTGCTGCGGCTTTTCGGGGATCAGTTGCACAGCGGCAAAGCGGGCCGGACGGCCGGTGTCGCCGCAGGTGACGTGGCCGCTGACGGTGCTGTAGACGGGCGGGGCGGCTTGGGGAGCTGCCGGCTCCTGCGCCGCTGCGGACAGACACAAAAACACAAGGGCAGCACTGGAAGGAATGAAAACGAGACGACGCATAACTCCTCCTTAAAATTGTCTAGTAAGACGGTGCAGATCGGAGTTTCGCTCAAGTCTATCAGGTTTGGTTTTGCGTGAGTCCGCCGCAAAGTGACGCAGCAAGCGCGGGGAATTCAGATCGGGTTTGAACGACGTATCAGGGAAATGCCCCGGATCATACAGACTTCTGTTTCGCTTCACCGGCAGGCGTGCTGTATGGTGAGGGTGACCGGCCTTCGCTTCGCCAATCCTCTCTGATATCGGAGCCGCGTCAACCTCACGCAAGGGGTCTTGAACCGATGCGCTGTTCTCTCACCGCCTCGTTATTTCTTATCTTCGCCCTCTCCGCCGCGTCGGCCTCCGTCGCCGAGACTCCCGTGGCGCTCGACCCCTCCGTCCCGCCCGTGCGCGCACTTATCGAGCGTTTCACTGCCGATCAGGCGACTCTGGACAGCGTCTACGCCGATCCCCTCTCTCCGGCAACCCATGCACGCAAGTCGGCTTTCTATCGCGACAATCGGGCCCTGCTAGCCAAAGTCGACTTTGCGGCTCTCGACGACGAGGGCAAGGCCGACTTTCTCTCCTTCGCCAACCTCCTCACCCTCGACGAACACCAGTTGGCCCTCGACGAACGGCAGTGGAACGAGGTCGCACCTCTGCTTCCCTTTGCTCCAGCGATCTTTGCTCTCGAAGACCAGAAGCGGCTGATGCAGCATCCCGACCCGCAGAAGGCCGCGGCTCAGTTAAGCGAGCTGGCCAAGGCCATCGCCGCCAGCCGCAAAGACCTAGAAGCCAAGGTCAAGGACGCATCTCCCGCCCAGCACGTCATCGCCTACCGAGCAGCCAGCGATCTCGACCAGCTTGCCACTCAACTGCAACACTGGTTCGATTTCCGGAATGGCTACGATCCCGCCTTTACCTGGTGGGCCGCCCAGCCATACAAGGTGGCCTCTGCCGCGCTCAAAGATCAATCGGCCTTTCTGCGCGAAAAACTCGCCGGCATCGCGCCCGACGACAAGACCACCGTCATCGGCGCCCCGATTGGCCGCGATGCGCTGCTCAGCCAGCTCGACGACGCGATGATTCCCTATACGCCCGAAGAGCTGATCGCGATGGCGATGTCGCAACTCGCCTGGTGCCAGCAGGAGATGATCAAGGCCAGCCGCGAGCTTGGCTACGGCGACGACTGGCACAAGGCGCTGGAGGCGGTCAAGAACAGCTACGTCGAGCCGGGCAAGCAGCCCGACCTGATTCGCTCTCTCGCCATCGAAGGCGAGCAATTTGCCGAGGACCACAACCTTGTCACCATTCCCCCGTTAGCCAAAGAGACCTGGCGCATGGAGATGATGTCGCCCGAGCGCCAGCTTGTCAGCCCGTTTTTTCTCGGCGGCGACACGATCCTCGTCAGCTATCCCACCGACGCCATGACCTACGACCAGCGCATGATGAGCATGAGGGGCAACAACCCCGCCTTCTCCCACGCGACGGTCTTTCACGAACTGATTCCCGGCCACTGGCTACAGCAGTTCATGAGCGCGCGCTCACGGCCCTACCGCCAGGCCTTCGCGTCGGGCTTCTGGCTTGAGGGTAACGCCTTCTATTGGGAGCAGGTCTACTGGGATCTCGGCTACGATCACACGCCGGAACAGCGAATCGGAGCACTCTTCTGGCGAATGCACCGCTGTGCGCGCGTCATCTTCTCGCTCAGCTTCCACCTCGGCACGATGACTCCGCAGCAGGCCATCGATTTTCTGGTTAGCGAAGTGGGCCACGAGCGCGACAACGCCACAGCCGAGGTCCGCCGCTCAGTCAACGGCGACTACGATCCGCTCTACCAGTGCTCCTACATGCTCGGAGCGCTTCAATTTCGCGCCCTCCGCCATGAGCTTGTGGATTCAGGAAAGATGACCGAGCGCCAATACCACGACGCCATTCTCAAAGAGAACATGATGCCGATCCCCGTCCTCCGCGCCCTGCTCAACGGCGAGACGCTCGTCCCCGACTGGAAACCCCATTGGCGTTTTCTCGATGAGGTGAAGTAGCGCGAAGCGTGCCCCGGTTCCAACAGCGTTCCGTGCACCATCCATTCGCCTTTTTTCCGGCGAATGGGTGGGAAACCACAAACCAATTCCCCGCCAGAACAATAAGCTTCTTGAAGCAAATGCAGCCGTTTCGGCAGCCTATCCCTCAGCCTTCACCGCCAGAAACCGCTCCATAAAACTAGTGTCGAACTCCCCGGCCCGGAAGCCTGGGTCGGCGAAGATCCTCTGATGCAGCGGAATCGAGGTGTCAATCCCCTGCACGATGAATTGGCTCAGCGCACGCTCCATCTTGGCGATCGCCTCGGACCGGTCACGCCCATGCACGATCAGTTTTGCAATCAGCGAGTCATAGTAAGGTGGCACCACGCCCTCGGCATACTGCGCCGTGTCCACGCGCACGCCGTTGCCGCCCGGCACATTGAAGGCCGTAATCTTTCCCGCCGACGGCGTGAACTTCACCGGGTGTTCGGCATTGATGCGGCACTCGATCGCGTGTCCGCGAATCTCAAGCTTCGCAGGCAAGATCGCATCCAGCCGTTCGCCTGAGGCAATCAGCAACTGCGCCTTCACAATATCCACGCCCGTGATCGCCTCGGTGATCGGGTGCTCAACCTGCACGCGCGTGTTCATCTCGATGAAGTGCAGTCGCCCGTCCTCGTCCATCAGGAACTCGACCGTCCCGGCATTCTGGTAGCCGATCTCGGCTAGGCAATGGCAGAGAGTCTTGCCGATCTCCTCGCGCATCGCAGGCGTCACGCGCAGGCTCGGCGCTTCTTCAATGAGCTTTTGATGGCGGCGCTGGATCGAGCAATCGCGCTCAAAGAGCGTTCTCACGTTGCCGTGCTCATCGGCCAGCACCTGAAACTCGATGTGTCGTGGATTCTCGATGAACTTCTCCATGTAGAGTTCGCCGTTGCCAAAGGCATTGGCCGCTTCGGTCGTCGCCGCATGGAAGAGGTTGGGTAACTCATCCAGCGTCCGCACGATTCTCATGCCGCGCCCACCGCCGCCTGCCTTGGCCTTCAGAATCACCGGAAAGCCAACCTTCTCGGCCCACTCCTGCGCCTCTTCGACGGTTGCGATGACTCCGTCGGAGCCGGGAAGAATCGGCACATTGGCGGCCTTCATCGCCTGGCGTGCCTTGTCCTTCTCGCCCATCAACCGGGTAATCTCCGGCGGAGGGCCTATGAACTTCAAGTTGGACGCGCGGCAGACCTCGGCGAAATTCGCGTTCTCGCTCAGCAGCCCGTAGCCCGGATGAATCGCATCCACATCGGCGATCTCGGCAGCGGAGATGACCGCCGGCACATTCAGATAACTCTCCGCCAGCCGTGGCGGGCCGATGCAGATCGCCTCGTCGGCAAAGCGCACGTGCAGCGAGTTGCGATCGGCCTCGCTGTAGACCGCAACCGTGCGAATGCCCAGCTCCCTGCACGCGTCGATGACGCGAAGCGCGATCTCGCCGCGATTGGCAATCAGTACTTTGCGAATCATGAAAAGCCTTTAAGCCTTGTTAGCATTGTTTGCAACCTGAAATGAAGGTCCGGTTTTGAAAGGGCACGACTTTAGTCGTGCCGCAAGTGGTTCAAAATAGACACGGGCTTTAGCCCCTGAGGAACGGTTTTTCGGCATTCTCAAAGTTCACTAGAGGTTGTTAGCGGAGTTAGAGACTAGTTGGCCTCGCTAACTCCGCCAACTCGACTAACCGCGCTAACTCTGCGGTTTTGTCACCCCACCCGGATGGAATACAGCGGCTGCCCGTACTCGACGGGCTGGCCACTCGAAACAAGACATTTTACGATCTCGCCGGCAGCGTCGGACTCGATCTCATTCATCAGCTTCATCGCCTCGACGATGCCAATCACCTGCCCCTTGTTCACGTGATCGCCGGGTGAGACAAAAGGCTCCGAGCCGGGAGCAGGCGAGCTGTAGAAAGTCCCGACCAGTGGCGCTTTGACGATATGCAGTCCAACGTCGTCCGCGTTAATATGGGCTGCCGCCGGTGGCTCCGAGGAAACCGCCGCAGCCTGCGGCCCAGCCACGGGAGCCGCGGCGGCCAGGGCCCGCGCCAGATCTCCCAATCCAGCCATCGGCGTCTCCGGCGGGTTGAACTTGAGACGGATCTTCAGGTCGCCCCGGTCCAGATCGAACTCGGCAACTTGGTACTCCTTCAGAAACTCGATCAGTTGTTTCAAATCTTCAATGTCTTGTGGTTTCATACTTTCCCTGATTCTCTCGCGTTGACTAAAGCTCGATCAGTGCCTTGGGCGCCGGGGTGAGCACCTGGCCTCCGTTGCGGGTCACAGCCACCATATCCTCGATGCGAACGCCAAATCGATCAGGAAGGTAGATGCCCGGCTCGATGGTGATTACCATGCCAGCCTGTAGCCTGACGGCCTGTCCTGCTCCGATGCGCGGCGGCTCGTGAATCTCTAGTCCTAAAGCATGGCCAGTGGAGTGGGAGAATGCCTCCGCCAGCCCAGCCTTGCGCAGCACACCTCGTGCGGCCTCATCGACCTCTCCGCCGCTCACGCCGGGAGCCACTGCGGCGACCCCGGCCTGCTGCGCCTCCAGCACTGCCTCGTAAGCCGCGCGCTCGTTGGCCTTTGGCTTGCCCAGGTGCACGGTGCGCGTCATATCCGAGCAGTAACCCTTGAGAATAACACCGAAGTCGAGCGTTACGAACCCGTTGCGAGGCAGCTTGGCGCCGGTGGCTCGTCCATGCGGCAATGCCGAACGAGCTCCGGACGCAACGATGGTCTCAAACGACATACCCTCGGCCCCCAGCAGCCGCGCCTGGTACTCCAGTTCCGCGGCCACTTCAAATTCCTTGCGCCCAGGCTCGATGAATTCCAGAATCCCCTCGAAGAGCTTGCAGCCCACCAGCGCCGCCTCGATCATCACGGCCAGCTCGTCCTCGTCCTTCACCGAGCGCAGCGGCTCAACCAAAGAAGCAGCCAACGGGGTAAGAAAGCCCCGGCGAAGTCGTGCAGGCAGTCCATCCCTCCAGCGAGCGAGATCGGCCACACTGGTCTTGGTGGGATCGATGCCGGCAAAGACGACGCCCGCCTGCGCGGCCAGCCACTGGACGGCAGCAACCGCCGGAGGGCCCGAGACGATCTCGACCTGCGCGTTCGCAACCTCCTCAGCGGCCTGCGTCCGGTAGCGGCTGTCGGTATAAAGCCGGGCGCTCCGGCGCGTGATGGCAAGCGCGGCGCTCGACCCGGTAAATCCTGAGAGATAGCGAAGATCGGGAAGATGGGTAACCAGCAGGCCATGAAGCCCTGCTTTGGTCAGACGGCGGCGCAGTTGCCCGATGCGGCGGAAGTGGTCCACGGGGTAAGGATAACAGGGGGCAGGGGTAAGAGATCAGAGATCAGTGGTCAGCCCATTACCTGAATGGAAATACGCCCAGCAGGCCGCATTCAAGCGCCAAGCGTCAATCCGAAGAGCTTCTTCCGCATATACACGCAATCCAGACGAACGCCACTCTTGAGTTGATGTTGCCCGGTCGTCAATTCCTCGAACCCTTGACTCTTATAAAACCCCACGGCTCCGAGTGAGGCGGCAACATGTATTTCCTCCGCACCAGAGTCTCGTGCTGCTCTCTCGGCCGCTTTGAAAAGAGCCGTTCCAACACCCGTGCGCGCGGCCTCGCCCCGCACATAGATAGCGGTCCTGTGCCCGCCTTCCACCACTCGATACGAAGAAAACCCCAACACGCGCTCATGGGCACCATTGCCGCTGACGGCAACAAAGAAGAGCTCGCCACCCTCCATTGCCCGTCTGTATCTGTCGCTATCTCTCGGAGCGCCCCAAACCGATATCACGTCGGGTCCATAGAACTTCGCGCCAAGCGTAAGGATGGAATCAACGTGCGCGGCGTCAATCTGATCGACATCCGCGAATCCGGCTGGCCGAACGCTGATCATCTGATCTCTGACCCCTGATCTCTGATCTCTGACACTACATCGCCGGCCGTACCGGCTTCCTCTGCTCGGGGTCCACATTCAGGTCGGCGGCGTGCTGATCGCTCTGCCGGTCCATCCACTCGTCGAGCCGCGAACGCTTGAAGCGCCAGCGGTTGCCCAGTTTGAAGGCGGGTACGAAACCCTCGGAGGCATATTTGTAAAGCGTGTCGGGCGAGATGCCAAGGTACTCCGAAGCTTGGCGTATATCCATGACCTCCCGCACTTCGGGTACAAGCAGATTGGAGCGGAGAGCAGCGCTGCGCATGATGGGCTCCTGGAGGCGGGGACCCCCCGGACAAGATTCCGGCACTCCTGCCGGTACTCTTGTATATAGCGCGGTTTCACCCGGCATTTCAAGGGATTTCAGGCAGTTGCAGGAAATTAACCTGGCTATGCATCCGTTTTTCGCGAGACAACCCGGCGTAATTCTTGATGAAAACCCAACCTGTAGCGCCGCAGATTATCGCTACCCCAATCGCTCGGGTCATTACGACAGATGGTGCGCTCCCGCCCTAGTTACTGTCATCGCGCCGGTGCAGCGTCGGCCGGTCATCGCCGTTCGAGGTACTGCCTGTGTCCGTTGTGCTCGACGGGCTGGTCGGGTCGCCGCCGTCGGTACTGGCCCGGCGCAGCGACGGTTTCTTCGTGTCCTTCGAGTCGACGAGCCTGCGCTTATTCTCGATCCTCGCCAGCCGCGCCTTCACGTCGTCGAACTCTGAAGTCGTGACGGTGTACTCGTCCCTCGGCGGCAGAATGCGGGCGATCTCCTCCTGCGAGTGCAGGATGCGGTCGGGGGTCTGCGGATGATCGGCAAAGGTCTTGGCCACCAGCCCCGGCTTGCGCTTCTCCAATGCCTGCACCTTTTCAAAGAAGGTGATGAAGGCCTGCGGGTCGTACCCTGCCCGGTACATGTACTGCACGCCCAGGTAGTCGGCCTGCGCCTCGAAGTCGCGGGAGAACTTCATGAACGTAATCGGCACCGCGAAGTTGGCCGCCTCATAGATGCCGTAACCCGTCCAGCCGCCGATGAAGAGCAGCGGAATCATTCCAATCTGCGTGTAGTTCAGCCGTGTCTGCTCGCGGACCGCATGGTGGGCGCAGACGTGGGCCGTCTCATGGGCCATCACGCCAGCCAGCTCAGCCTCTTCGTCTGCATTCAGAATCAGCCCCGAGTTGACGAAGAAGAAGCCGCCCGGCAGCGCAAAGGCGTTGATCTCATCCGAATCGATGACCTTGATCGTGAAGGGCACCTTGCAGTCGGAGTTCTTGACGATATTCTGGCCGATGCGGTTCACATACTCGGTGACCACTGGATCGTTGATGAGCTTGGTGCTCTTCTCCACATCCATGGCAACCGACTTGCCCATCTTGATCTCATAGTCGGTCGAGTACCAGTTCCCCATGCCACGGGCGCCAATGTCGCGGTTGCCAACTGCGCCCACATCGTCGATCGAGCCCGACTTGACGCTGACCTTCTGGCTGCCCGGCTCGATCACCTTGTCCGGATTGACGGTGCTGGCTGCAGGGCTATCGCCTCCCACCGGAGTGGTTCCCGGAGCGGGCTTCCCGTCCTTGGACGCCTTCGCATCGGGCTTGTCGCCTTTTGTGTTGGCCGCAGAGGAGTTGTCGTCCTTGGTCGTTGTCGCCGCGGGCGCTGCGGTTGGAGCCGGAGTGTCGCCTGCAACCGGAACGGTTCCCGGAGCGGGTTGGGCAGCGGGGCTATCCGATACCGGCGCACTCGACGCCGTTGCCTGTGCCCGGCAGACTGTGCCCAAGGCAAGCGCCAGGGCCAATCCTGCCAGCATCGTCGCTTTCGAAGCTTTCCGAACTGTCCTCATGCCCTCACCTCCGGTACCACTCGATTCTCGCAGCTTGAAGCCGACTTGGCCTGAGCCTGGTTCTCTAGGGTGGAGGCGAGCCGCTTCGCTGCAATCTTTAGACGCTAGTATCTGCCCATTGGACATCATTTCGGAAGAATAATTTGTCGGCCGGACCGATCTCTTTCCGGAATGCCGAAATCGGCGCGACTTCCACCATCTTCATTTGTCTGCGTCGTCCTCTTGGAGCTTGCCACCGGCTGCGTTAGAGTGGAGTGCACAGGGCTTTGAGGAGAGAGAGCTTGCGCGGGACAATTCTGGGAATCGCAGCCATAGCCGTCTGCGGAGCGATGCAGTTGGTTGCCCAGCCGCCCGGGCCCCATCCGCCGACTCCTCTGGATGAGCTGCTGCACGGCCGCACCCATGCCCGCCCCGCCCCGGCCAACCCCGGGCGCATGCCGGAAGCCGTCTTCGACGCCACAGGCCTCGGCTCCCCTCTGCTGCTCGATAAGGGCTGGCGGGTCGGCATCACCGCCAATCCAGCCGCGGCTGACACCGAGTTCGACGACTCCACCTGGGCGATCCGCGACGCCAAAGAGTCGTTCGCCGAGGTGCCCGACCTGGATCATCCCGCCGGCGCCCCCGGCTGGACCCCCGGCTCCGAGCGGCCCAAAGGCCACCAACGCCCCTTCGCCTGGTTTCGGCTGCATATCAAACTGGCGCCAAACCACGGGCCGGTCGTTTTGTTCATCAGCCTGCCGCTCTCTGAGAACGCATCCACTACCCCGGAGATGCTCAATGCGGATGTCTTCGCCAATGGCCGCCCGATTTCACCGGAAGGACCACACGGTGGCGCGCTCGAGAGATACCAGCAGATCTCGCGAATCTACAATCTGAACCTGGACCCCTCGGAGACCTCTCTGACCTTGGCTGTCCGAACTCTCTATTTCCCCTCTGGTTCCGTTGCCTACACCAGCTTCTTTGCCAACCGGAAACTTCACCTCGGCAATCGCGAAGATCTCGATCGCTCGCTCGAGCTCTGGTCCGCTCACAATCTCTCGGTTCGCATCCCCCGGCTGGTAAACTCCATCCTGCTCATCGTGCTGGCGCTCTTCCTCTTCGCGCTCTATCTCACGCAAAAAGGCCACATCGAGTATCTATGGCTGGCTCTCTGCGAGCTCCTCCAAGCGCCCATTGGATTTGCTGAACTGGCTGCAAGCACGGCCTATCTTGACCATCTCTGGTTCCAGGCCCTCATCTTTCAATTGCTTGTGGCTACGGCCTATCTTTACTTTGAGTTCCTTATCGCGTTCCTGTCGCTGCGGCGGCGCTGGTATATCCGCCTGTTGCGGTACTCGGCCCCCATCATGGCCGCCAACGGGCCTTTGATGATCCTGGGAACCCGCAGTCTGCGGATTGAGTTCGTTTTGCTCGCCATCTTTATCTTCAGTGCTGTTTGGCTCATCGGATGGGTTGGATTCATCTTCAGCACGCTCATCATTGCATCGTTGAAGCGCAATTTTGAGGCTGCACTGCTTCTTCTCTCGCTCGTACTCAGCGGAGTGGCCTGGACTGAGGCTATGCTGACAACGCGCATGAGCGTCCTGGGAGGCCAGGCCTACCGCTCTCCACTCACCATCCAGGCTGGACCTATCCCAATTACTTTTGAAGTGATCTCGGGTTTTGCCGGTATCTTTGTCATCGTGCTGATCATCTTCGGCCGCTTCCTGCGCGTGCAGCGCGATCAGGAGCGGGCCTCAAGCGAACTGGCCGCCGCCCGCAGCGTGCAGGAGCTGATGATTCCCCAGGAGAAGCTGGAAACTCCGGGCTACGAGGTCGATTCGGTCTACAACCCGGCCAACGAAGTCGGCGGCGACTTCTACCATCTCCAGTCCACCACCGATGGCGGGCTGCTGGTGGTCATCGGCGATGTCGCCGGCAAAGGCCTACAGGCGGCCATGAACGTCTCCATGCTAATGGGAGCTTTGCGCAGCATGAAGGAGCGTAGCCCGGCCAAGATCCTCGAATTCCTCAACCGTGTGCTGGTCGGCAGCGAAAGCTTCACCACCTGCCAGGCTGCCTGGTTTGGCCCCAGCGGAGAGCTGGTGCTGGCCAACGCTGGTCACCTGCCGCCCTATCTGAACAGCCAGGAGGTCGCCATCCCCGGCGGCCTGCCCCTGGGCGTTCTCTCAACCGTCAGCTATCCCGAAATCCGGCTCTATCTGCATCCCGGCGACCGCATACTGCTGATGTCCGATGGTGTGGTCGAGGCCCGCCAGTCCTCCGGCGAGCTCTTCGGCTTCGACCGCGTGCACAATCTTAGTAACCAGACCGCCTTCTATATCGCCGACGCCGCCAAGGAGTTCGGCCAGGAAGACGACATCACTGTGCTGACAGTCCGCCGGCTGGCCCAGGCCGTAGCGGCGTGAGAGTTCGCCTGGCCACGGCAAAGTCTTCAACGGCAATCGGGCCATCGCATTTGCAATGAAGTCCGGGCGCAAAAAATCCCCCTCTCTCTGCGCGAAAAAGGGGGGAAGGAAGCGATAATCAGCAACTTTGACAAAGAGAACTACATCTTCTTAAGGGACTCAAGAAATTCAACCGTTGATTTGAGCAGACTCCGGGGTGCTTTCTAGTCTCCCACCGGCGTTGTCGACCCACGAGGGATGAAACCACCTGAGTTCTTCTCCCGGAGGGATTACTGATATTAGCCCAGGACCGGGGTCCCCACGGACAGGTCTTCGTCCGTGGGGTGGGAGGACAAGCGCAGCGCAGTCCTGAGAAAGCGCCAGGTTACGAGTCACAGTCCCGTAGGGACGGTCCGAAATCGCTACTCGGAGCACGTTTCAACACAACCGACAACTTGCGATCCGCACAGAACATTGTCTTTTTTTTCACAGAACCAGCTTAACGTCGTTCAACAGGATGGTCTGGAGCACTGCCTTGCCGTCCTGTGCGCCGGTAGAAACGCCGCTGTGATCGTTCTTTTGTTCAACGACCTTGGCTGGAACCGTAACCGGCGCGACGCCTTTCTTCGCGATCGTTACCTGAGCGCTGTCGCCCGAACCGGTCCAGCTAACCTTGTAGTCACCAGCAGGCAACACGGTCGATCCCACTTGCACGGCTGTGGGAATCGTTACCGTTTGCGAGTTCTTCGCTGCCAATGCGGGAACAGCAAGAAGAGTGCAGCCGAGAATAACTCCAAAAAGACGCTTCATGATCTTCTCCTCATCCGCTTCGCAAATCATTCAGAACCCGCGAAGCATTGAGAAGATTAGACCATCTCGCTTGAGTATTGAAGATTAAGAAAGTTTAAGCGCCGACCTCGGTCTGTAACGGAATCGTAATGCGAACGAGAAGTCCTGGCGACGCATTCTCAGCCTCGATGCTGCCGCGATGCAGTTGCACCGCACGCTTGGCAATCGACAATCCCAGTCCCGACCCTCCGCCATTCGATACACGCGCCTCTTCGACGCGGAAGAAGGGATCGAAGATCCGCCCCAGCGATTCGTCGGGAACTCCAGGACCGTAGTCCCGCACCGCGACAATCGCCATGCGATTCGCCTCAGAGATCTTCATGGTGATCTTTGCGTCGCGCGGCGAATAGCGAATCGCATTCCGTAGAACATTCTCGATTGCGCGGCGCAGCAGTTCCCGATTGCTCCTGAGCGGCTGGGATAACGCGCCATCCATCTCGATGGCGCAACCGCGAAGATCGGCCTCCATCGAACAGTCGCGCACCACCTCGTCAACCACTTCTTTGAGCGGCACCATGCTCATCTCCTGCACCGCCGGATCGGCTTCTGTCGAGGTCATTTCGAGAATGTCGGTCACCAGGCATGTGATGCGGTTGATGTCGCGCTCAATCCTGTCCAATGCCGCGTTGCTGTCCGGCGAGCTTCTGGCCAGCTTTACGGCAAACTTCAAACGCGCCAGCGGCGATCGCAGCTCATGCGAGATGTCCGCAAGCAGCCTGCGCTCGCTCTGGATCAGCCGTTCCAGCCGCTCGGCCATTTGATCGAAGGAGCGGCCGAGCTGTCCAATCTCATCCTCGCGCCGTGACTGAATCCGCAAGGAAAGATTGCCGTGGCCAAAGTTGGCAATCGTCGAGGCGGTTCTTCTGATTGGCAGCACGATGCCGATCCAGGCAAACCAACCGAGAATGCCGGTCGCGCCAAGAACGATGAAGTAATACGGCAGGAAGGTCCAGATCCTCGGCCGGGCGAGCTGACCCGTTGCTGCAAACCAATATCTCCCATCCTCAGACCGTTGCGCAATAATCCATGCGCCATGTACCTTAACCCGCCACTCGCTGGTCGATCCAGGAGGAAGAAGAGCGCTCCTGTCCTCCCCGGAATAAAGATCGATCCCGGATGAGTTCAACAGGTAATGACCGTGGCCAAAAGTTGCGTCCAAACGGTTTAAATACTCATGCAAGCCCGCCTTGCCGTTTTCCTCGTAGGCATCCTCCGCGCTCCGCAACTGTAGCTCGTCAAACCTGTCGAAGAGCGGTTTCAGGGTCTTGGTCTGCATGTGATTCGAGACCATATTGAAAGCGAGAAAGGAGATGGACAGGATCACCGTCATCGCGATTATCACGCGGGCGTTCAGCGACCTGACGGTGATCGCCCTAATCTTTTCCAGTAAGGACATAGCCCACTCCACGAACTGCGCGAATCAAACCCCGGCCGCCGCGCAGCTTGGTGCGCAGATGGCTGATATGGACATCGAGAAAGCGGTCGTAAGGCGTAGCCTCGCGCTCAAACAGCAGCGCCGTAATCTCCTCGCGCGAAACGACATTGCCCCTCTTGCGAATCAGCAATTCCAGCAGGTCAAACTCCGTCCCGGTCAACACGACCGGCTTACCAGCGCTCCACACCTCACGGGTTGAGAGATCGACACGAATCGTGCCGGCAGTGAGCGCAGAGCCCGGCTGTTGCATTGCAGCCGAGCTTCTCCGCAGCACGGCTTGTATCCGCGCCATCAGTTCATCGGGATCGAATGGCTTGGGGAGATAATCGTCGGCGCCTGCGTTGAGTCCCTGAATCCGGTCGTCCCGGTGAACTCGTGCGGTCAGCATGATCACAGGCAGAGTCTTGTTGCGCCGCAATTGCTCCAGGACTGCGAAGCCGTCGATCTCCGGCAGCATGACATCGAGAATCAGAAGATCGTAACTGCCGTGGAGCGCGACCGCCAGCCCTTCGCGCCCATTGTGAACCGAATCCAGAGAGTGCCCTGCCCCGCCGAAGAACTCCTTCATCATCCCGCATAGTTCGACGTCGTCATCCACCAGCAGCAACGACAGCGGTTTCTCCCCAGTTACCATCGAAGCGATCCCAGACCCTGTAATCACAAACGGATTTGCCAGTACAGATTCTCGCACAGTTGCTATTGAAGAATCGGGGGATAACAAATCTTAAGGTTTCCGCGAAGTGAGGGCATCTCGTGCGGTCCGCCGCAAATCTCGTCACTTTTGCTTTGTATCAGGGCACGACTTCAGTCGTGCCGAAAACGCTGGAATGTTGAAGATCGGGGCTTTAGCCCCTGCCATGATCAGCCCTGACGCCAAGTCGGATAGCATCCATGATTTCTAGCGAACTATACTAGCCAGACGAGAACTCCCCACCCTTACGAATGAGGAGCTTTTGCTTTTGCGACCAACGGGAGCGTCTGCCGCACCGCAGGTGCCTCAGTCGTAGTATTCGAGGCCAAGGTGCGTGATCAGATCCGCGCCCATGATGTGACGCAGCGTGTTCTTCAGCTTCATCGACTGAATGAATAAATCGTGCTCCGGATACAGCCCCGGCGCGCTCTGCGGCGACTTCAGATAAAAGCTCAGCCACTCCTGAATGCCCTTGGACCGCAACTCCGGCGCGCGCTTTGCCAGATCCATAAACAGCACCAGGTCCAGCGCAATCGGTGCGGCCAAAATCGAATCCCGGCACAGAAAGTTCACCTTGATCTGCATCGGATAGCCCAGCCACCCGAAGATGTCGATATTGTCCCAGGCCTCCTTCTCGTCGCCGCGAGGAGGATAGTAGTTGATGCGGATCTTATGGTAGAGATCCTTGTAGAGATCCGGATAAAGCTCCGGCTGGAAGATGTAATCGAGCGAGCCGAGTTTCGACTCCTCCTTCGTCTTGAACGACTCCGGATCGTCCAGCACCTCGCCGTCGCGGTTGCCCAGAATATTGGTCGAGAACCACCCCGAGACGCCCAGCATGCGCGCCTTGAAGGCTGGCGCAAGCACCGTCTTCATCAGCGTCTGGCCGGTCTTGAAGTCCTTGCCGCAGATCGGCGCGGCGTTGCGCTTCGAAAGCTCGACCATCGCCGGAAAGTCCACCGTCAGGTTCGGCGCTCCGTTGGCAAAGGGCACGCCCTCGCTCAGCGCCGCATACGCATAAATCTGCGAAGGCGCAATACCGATGTCGTCGGTCTCCAGTCCCTTTTCGAAGGACTCGATGCTCTGATGCACCGCCGTCGGCTCGATAAAGATCTCCGTCGATGCGGCCCAGATCACCACCACGCGATCCACGGTCTTCTTGAAGGCCTGGATGTCGGCCCTTACCTGCTCGGCCAAGTCACGCTTATTCTTGCCCTTCTTTACGTGCGTGCCGTTGAGCCGTTTCACATAGTACTGGTCAAAGACCGCTGGCAGAGGCTTGATCGTCTCCAGAAAGGGTTTGAGTTGAACCAGCGTCTCCTTCTCCAGCACCGCGGCATGAGCCGCCGCTTCGTAGACGTTGTCTTCGAAGATGTCCCAGCCAGTGAAGACAATATCGTTCAAGTCGGCCAGCGGCACAAAGTCCTTGATCCGCGGCGACTTGTTCTCGGTACGCTTGCCCAGGCGAATGGTGCCCATCTGCGTCAGCGAGCCGATCGGCTTGGCCAGTCCGCGGCGCACAGCTTCGACTCCGGCGATCATCGTTGTGGCGACAGCGCCCAGGCCGACCACCATCACTCCAAGTTTGCCCGTGGCGGGCGCAACCGTGCCTGCCTTCTGGCCGCCTTGCTCTTCAGTTCCCATCGTTTCTCCTAACCTGCATGAATGGCTCCGGATTCCCGAGCCGATTTGAACCTTTTCCGGCGAATGGACTAGTGTAAACCCTCTCCGCGCCCTCTCGTCTCAAACGCTTCTCCTACGCCGACTCCGCTCGTCCTCCGCGCTTCAGATGCGACCACACAAACCAGACGATTCCAGCCAGCAGCACCAGTTCCACTCCCAGGTGAAAGCGATGAAATGCAGCGTAGAAACGCGGGTCCGTATGCCAGGCCTCGCCAAGCTTCATGCCCGCATAGGCCAGCGCAAAGCACCACGGCCACGAACCGGCAAATGTGTAAATGTGAAAGCGAAGCTGCGGCATCTTCGCAATCCCCGCTGGGAAGGCGATGAACGTGCGCACCACCGGCAGCAGCCGCGCTAGCAGTACCGTAATGGAACCGTACTTCGCGAAGAACTCGGTCATCCGGTCCAGGTCGTGGTGGCTCATCAGCACCCACTTGCCGTAGCGCTCCACCAGCGGCCGTCCGCCCTTTGCGCCGATCCAGTACGCCACCACTGAGCCCAGATTGCAGCCCATGGCCGCCGCCGTAGCGGCCCAGAAGAGGCTGAAATGGCCCAGATAAACCAGATAGCCGGCAAACGGCATGATGATCTCGGAGGGCAGCGGAATGCAGGCTGACTCAATCCCCATCAGCACGATGATTCCGCCATAGCCGCCCATGTCGATCACGTGGGTTACAAATTGAACCAGGAAGCCAATTATCTTTTCGCTCATGGGCGTTATCAGTATATAAGGCTGAGCTCCGGTTCAACTCCCTCAAATGCTTCCGTGCCCCATCCATTCGCCTTGCCGGGGTCCCCACGGACAGGTCTTAGTCCGTGGGGTGGTCGGGCGAATGGGTGGGAAACCATGAACTCCACCGCTCTGGGTGCCCCGGCTTTGGCGCAGCACCATCGTGCCAGATGTGGGAGACTAGGAACCCAAACCGGCTTTCTCCACCCTCACAGTTGGTTTGCTACTATGATTGGGTATTCAAAGGAGATATTCCCCTTGGCCGACTTCTCTCCGGTTCCGCTCACCCTTGAAGGCTCCTTCCTCCTCCATCAGTTCTTTCACTTCGACTGGAAGGCCTGGCGTCGCACCCCTCCCACCGAGCGCGACCGTATCGTGGCCCATGCCCTAACCGCGCTGCGCCATCTCGGACGCGAGGCCCCCGACGCGCCCTTGCGCTCGGCCCTCTATTCCCAGCTCGGCCACAAGGGTGACCTGATCCTCATCCACTTCCGCCCCACACTCGATGCCCTCAACCAGGTCGAACTCGATCTGGCCCAGACCGAGCTCTACGACTTCTTTGAGCTGCGCCACTCCTACGTCTCCGTCGTCGAACTCGGCCTCTACGAGTCCACCCGCAAGAGCTATGAAGCAGCTGCCGAAAAGGGCCTCGTGGAGTTCACGCCTGAGTGGAACGCCGAGATCTCCGCCACCCTCGACCGCCAGCTCGACGCCATGGCCCCGCGCCTCTTCCCTGTCGTTCCCGAGGGCAAATACCTCAGCTTCTATCCCATGGACCGCAAGCGCGGCGAGCAGGCCAACTGGTACACCGTGCCCTTCGCCGAGCGCCAGCGCATGATGCACGACCACGGCCTGATCGGCCGCCGTTACGGCGACCAGGTCAAGCAGATCATCTCCGGCTCCATCGGCATGGATGACTGGGAGTGGGGCGTAGACCTCTTCGCCAACGACCCGGTCGTCTTCAAAAAGCTGATCTACGAGATGCGCTTCGACGAAGTCAGCGCAGTCTATGCCCTCTTCGGCCAGTTCTTCATCGGCATAAGGCTGCCCATCGAAAAGCTAGGCAACTGGCTCAGCGGCAGCTTGTAAATAATACAATCAAATCGGCCCCTGGCCGGAGGGAGCAGGGGCCTTCAGGCCCCTGAAACGAGGCGTGCAATTCGGATGGCTTTAGCCATGGGCCTTGCGTTTATGCTGTCGGGAAGCGCTTCGGTTGTAAGGTATGAAGCGATCTCCAATGAATCTGGACGGTAATGATGATTTGCCTTACTATGGATAAAGAGGGCAACCGATGACTGTCTTGACCATTACCGCAAAGGGCCAGATCACCCTGAAGCAGGAGTTGCTCAGGCATCTCAACGTCGTTCCTGGCCAGAAAATCGAGGCGGACAAGCTGCCGGATGGCCAGATCCTTGTGAGACCGGTCGCGCAAAACGGCTCGATTGCCGATTTCAGCGGCTGTCTGGCCAAGAAAGGCACCCCAAGGCTCACAATCGCGCAAATCAAGAAGATTACCGAAGATGCCTGGGCAGGAAAACGATGAAGATCGTCGCGGACACGAATGTTCTGTTGCGGGATGCGCTCCATGACGACTCCCTACAGGCCGGAATGGCGGCGAAGGTTCTGGAGAGAGCCGAACTGGTCGCCATACCCGTGGCCGTTTTTTGTGAATTCGTGTGGGTCTTGCGGCAAGGGTATAAGAAATCCGCCGCGGAGATTGCAGGCGCCATACGAAAACTCTTGCGCAGCGCCGGCGTAGTTACGAACCGGCCGGTAGTCGAGGCAGGACTGGAACTCCTCGATAAGGGCGGTGACTTTGCCGATGGCGTTATCGCCTACGAAGGCCACTGGCTCGGCGCCGAAGAGTTTGTCAGCTTCGACAAGCAAGCTGTCTCTTTACTGAAGTCGCAAGGCAAGCGAGCCCGCCTTCTCGCCTGAACCAATCCACGTATTTATCTTTAAATCAAGGAACGCCGCAATGACTCAAACGCGAGATTTGAAGCTGAAGGAAGCGTATTTCAATGCAATTGTTTTGAGGTTCTCGAATCCTTATGACGATGGTTGGACCCACGGTTACGTGCTGGATATTGGCCCGCAGTTCTTCTTGCTGGGATTGATCGACGACAACATAGAATTCAATGGATTCCAATGTCCGCTCATTTCTGACCTCAGACAGTTGAAGGTACCCGACCCTCACGAGGATTTTATCGTTGCAGCGCTCCGCAAACGTAGAGAGAGAATAGAACGAAAGCCTGACATCGACCTGAGCAGCCTTTCCTCACTGCTAAAGTCGGCAAGTAAACTCTTCCCTCTGATAACCGTTCTCCGAGAACGAATAAAACCAGACGAATGCGTCATCGGTAGGGTTCTAGAGGTATCCGAGAAAAGTTTCCTGCTACATACTATCGACCCAGACGCGGTTTGGGAGGAGAAGCCAACCAGGTTTCGGTTGAGTGACGTCACGCGTGTCGACTTTGGCGGAGGCTATGAGGAAGCACTACATCTCGTAGGTGGAAACCCGAAGCTACTGAAGAAATCCAAAAAGACAAGACTGCCATGAATCCAGAAGCAAAGAGGCGGCCCAAATCGCAACGCGGCCCCCTAGCCCCCGACCGCATCGCCGCCATCCTCAAAGCCCTCGACGAAGCCTATCCCCAAGCCGAGTGCGCGCTAACTCACTGCTCTCCCTGGGAACTGCTGGTAGCCACGATCCTCTCCGCGCAATGCACCGACGTTCGCGTCAACATAGTCACCCCTGAGCTCTTCCGCCGCTTCCCTACCCCGCAGAAGATGGCCAAGGCAACCCTGCCGCAGCTCGAAGCCCTCATCCGAACCACCGGATTTTTTCGCAACAAGGCCAAATCGATCCAAGGAGCAGCCCGCAAGATCGTAGCCGAGTTCAATGGCGATGTTCCGCAGACTCTCGCCGAACTTATCACTATTCCCGGCGCAGCCCGCAAGACGGCCAACGTCGTCCTCGGTGTCTGCTTCAACAAAGCCGAAGGAGTCGTCGTCGATACGCACGTCCTCCGCATCGCCCGCCGTCTCGAATTGACCAAAAGCGACGCGCCGCAAAAGGTCGAGCAGGATTTGATGCGAATCATTCCGCAGAGCCGCTGGATCGACTTCTCCCACCAGATCATCCACCACGGCCGCCAGGTCTGCCTGGCCCGCAGACCCAAATGCGACCGCTGCAACCTTGAGCAGCTGTGCACGTCAAAAGACAAGACTTGGCAAAGCTAAAGCTCTCATTGCAATGCTGCTTGAAGAATTGAACACAAATCCAAATGGATTTTTGCAGAGAATTACTCCCAACCGGCGCACAATGGTCGGTATGACTGGAACGGGCCTTTCTGATCCCTGATCCCCGATCCCTATTCCGGGAGTGCTACCCCCCACCCCCCACTCTATATTTTCAAAACCTTGCAGGTAATTTTCTGGTAAATACCCAATCTATCCATCCACATCCGAGCCGTCTGGCATCGGCTGGCAACTCGGGCACCAGAACGTCACGCGCGCATCCGGCCCTTGCAGCCGCCGGCGAATCGGCTCGCCGCAGCGCCGGCAATCCTCGCCCCTGCGGCCATAGACATACAAACTCGCGCCGGGATCGGATTCATGAGTCGTGCGGCGCTTCCTGCCGCCATAAGTCATGATCGCGTCGCCCGAGTCCTCCAGCACATTGGCCGCAACCAGTTTCTGTGCAACTGCAATCAATGCGCCTGCCTGCTCTCGGCTCAGCGCTTCGACTTTGCAGAACGGATTCACACCCGCAACAAAGCACGCCTCCGACTTGAAGACATTGCCGATTCCGGCCAGCACCTCTTGATGAAGCAGCACATCGGCGATCTCCTCATTGCTGTGTGCCGACAAGCGGCGCAGCGCGGCCTTTGCATCGAACTCCGAATTGAGCACATCGAGAACAGAGTGCGTAATCTTCGCATCTCGGGCCAGCGAAAGCGCCGAATGCATGCGCGCCACAGGGACGCGAAAACCGACGGCAATGTACTCGCTGTTCTCGATCACGATCCGCATATTTGCCCGAGGCTGCTGCCATCGCTCGCCGTGCCGGTAGATATGCCAACTGCCGCTCATCAGCATGTGCGTAGCCAGCGTGCCGCCGCCGGAGAAGTGAATCAGCAGCCATTTGCCGCGCGACTCCACACTCACCACGAATTGCCCCGCGAGAGGTGTGTCATCGTTGAACCGCGTCAGCAGCGGAAATGTCGAGCGAAAGCCGGTGATCGGCTTACCCATCAACGCACGGCCCAATGCGCGTGCAGTGCGAAAGATGGTGTCGCCCTCGGGCATGGCCTATTGCAACTCCGCCGGTGTCTCGCGGTGTGTGACGGCTAGCGGAATGCGCCTCAGGTGCATTCCCAGCGGGCCGGGATGAAAGCCAGCATCCATGAGGAAGCCAGCCATGGGATGCGCCGCGACCGGCTGTCCGTTGATGGTCGTAATCAGCGCGCCCTGATGGCTCGAGGTTCGCATCCGCTCCTGGCCGCGCGCGCAGAGAAAGTGCGCCAGACCCGCCGCGGCCTGTGAGCGCTCCGGTTCCTCGCCGGGCAAAAACACAAGGAGATTGGGGTTGCCGCGCCTGAGCCAAGCCACTAGTTGGCCGTTGCGCAGAATCACCTCAGCATAAGCCGCGCGAGTAAGAATGCGAGGGGCCGATTCAGAGTCTTCCTCGGCAACAGGCAGATCGGGCCAGCGCAAGACAGAACCATAGGGATTCGCCGGATCAGTGGCCGCCAACTGCACAAACTCCGGCTTCTCCTGCGCAGGCTCATTGCGTAACTGACGCAGAAGGTCAACGGCGGCAGGCAGCGCAAACTGTGTCGCCCCCAGGCCAGCCACAAAATATCCGCGCCGGATGCGCCCGCTCTCCTCCATCGCCTTGAGTACGTCATACACCGCGCTAAAACCACCCGGCACACTCTCCGCCGCCACCGACTCCCGCATCAGCACGCCATAGCGATTGAGCAGTTGCAGTGCCAGCGCGTGGCTCGCCTCGGTCGCCGTCGGCACGCTCTCAATTCCCTTCCCGGCCTGCACGGGCAACAGTGACCAGCGTCCCTGCGCGGTAGGCGGCGTCGTGCGTCTTGAACGAAAGACAGCCCCAGTCTGCAACCGCCGCGGAGCTCGCGCGTTGTCTGGCCGGGCGATGTAAGCGCGCAGCGCATGCAGCGAATCATTTGTAATCAGTCCTCGCCAGACGAGACTCCACAAGGCATCGATCGTCTCGCCCGGATAACCTCCTCCCACAGCCTGATGCAGCGGATCGAAGAAACTGGCGCCGGTCGATTCGAGAACCGCGAGCAATTTCTCCTCGCGCTCTGTCAGGGGCTCAATCAAGGGCCGCGATTGCAGCAGCAACGGCAGCTTGTCGGCGAGAAAGAGCGCGATCCGTCCGTCGCGTTCTCCAATCGGCTCGACGCCAGCCCACGCAACCTCGCCTGCTGCGATCAAAGTGTCGAGACCGGCAGGCGCATACTCCGCAAGCCGCGCCGGCAAGATCGAACTCTCAATCAGCGACGCCGGCAGTGGCGCACCCTGCAAGCTCTCAACGGCATCGAGCAGCGCGTCAAGATGCGCGCCTCTACGCGGCGCAAGCAACCCCTGCCAATGGGTCAGGAAACGCGCAAGCGTATGCTGCTCCACCGGCTCGACCTCGCGGCGCAGCTTGGCCAGAGACTTGCGGCGAATCTGGCGCAGAATCTCCGCATCGCACCACTCCCGATGAAGCCCTCCTGGACGGAATCCACCCTCCAGCACTCGCCCCTCGTGGGCAAGCTGCCTCAGTGCCTCTTCAATCGCCGCCGTATCCAGCGCAAAACGCTCCGCGGCCTCGCGTAGCGTGAAAGGCCCATGAGTGCGCGCATAGCGACGGACCAGTTCAAGCACAGGATGGGCAACCGGCTCAAGCGGCGCCGTCGGCAGCCCCGGCGGGAGTGGGACTCCCAGGCCGTCGCGATAGCGGGCCGCATCCTCAGCCGCGATAAGCCTCCGCTCGCCGGCAATGCGCACTTCCAGCAAGCGCCGCGAACGTACGAGCCGGTCAACACCCTGTAGCAACTCCGGCGAAGCCACACGCCGCGCAAGCTCATCGCGCGACAGATCGCCCAATCGCAAACAGAGATCGTGAATGCCGTCGGCCGAGCGAGCGCGATACGACTCAGGAAGACACTGCGCCGCCTCTTCTATCTCTTCGATCGCGTTGGCGTCGAGCAACTCCCGAAGGTCGGCCTCGCCGAGCAATTCGCGCAATTGATCTTGATCGATGGTCAGCGCCTGTGCCCGCCGCTCGGCCAGCGGCGCATCGCCGTCATAGAGGAAGTTGGCCACATAGCTGAACAGCAGCGACGCGGCAAAGGGCGAGGGCTTCCGCGTCTCCACCACATGCACGCGGAGCTGCCGCTGCTCGATAGCTCGCAAGGTCTCGATCAGCGCCGGCATGTCGAAGACATCCCGCAGGCATTCGCGATAAGCCTCAAGCAACAAGGGAAACGACGGGTAGCGCGAGGCCACACTCAACAGATCATAGGACCGCTTGCGCAACTGCCACAGCGGCGAACGCGCATCGGCCCGCCGGCGCGGCAACAGAAGCGCACGCCCCGCAGCCTCGCGAAAACGACCGGCAAACAAAGCCGTCGTTCCCAATTGCCGCAAGACCAGTTGCATTGCCTCGGCTGACTCGACCATGAACCAATCCGGATCGGGCGGCTCGTCGGTATCCGGAAAGCGCAGCACAAAGCCGTCGTCGCCCCACAGCGTCTCCACCTCTGGCCCGCCCGCCGCGCGAATGCGAGCGCTCACCGCCATCGCCCAGGGAATATGAATCCGGCTGCCGAAGGGCGTCAGCACGCAGACTCGCCAGTCGCCCAGCTCATCCCGGCAGCGCTCGATCACGATCGTCCGGTCATCGGGCACAACGCCCGTCGCGGCCTCCTGATCGGCCAGAAACTGCATCAGGTTCTCTGCTGCGCCTGGGTCAAGGTCGTGCTCAGTCACCAGGCGAGTCAGCGCAGCCGGCTTCGGCAGCGCTCGCACCTCGCGCACCAAAGCGCCGATGCGCCGGCCAAACTCCAGCGGCCTTCCCGGTCCGTCTCCCTTCCAAAAGGGCATCTTCCCCGGCTCGCCGGGAGCGGGCGTCACCAGTACGCGGTCATGCGTGATCTCCGTAATCCGCCAGGTCGAAGCGCCCAGGATAAAGGTCTCGCCGGGGTGGCTCTCGAAGACCATCTCCTCGTCCAGTTCGCCGACGCGCACGGCCTTGCCATCGCTATGCGCCAGAAAGACGCCGTAAAGGCCGCGATCGGGAATGGTACCGGCGTTTAGAATCGCCAGCCGCGCAGCGCCATCGCGGGCCGTCACCACATTGCGCACACGGTCCCAGGTGAGCCGTGGCCTCAGCTCAGCGAACTCGTCCGAGGGGTAGCGGCCGCTCAGCAAATCAAGCACACCCTCAAAGGCCGCGCGGTTCAATCCGCCAAAGGGCGCTGCGTGACGAACGAGTTCAAAGAGCGCATCGACACTGACCTCCGGCTTGGCAATCTCCCCTTCCAGTTCCTTATTCGGAGAGGCAAGTTGGGGTTCGTAGTCTCCCACCCTTTCCGCAAAAAGACGCGGAAAGGATGGGGCACCCAAGTTTTTGAGGCGCAGCGATTGCCCGCCCGTCCGCTTCCTGTTCCCTGATCCCTGTTCCCTGTTCCCTGGCTTTCCCGGCGGGTGCGCCACGATCGCCACCAATTGCTGCGCCAGCACGTCGAGGGGATTTCTAGGAAAGCGCGTCGACTCGATCTGTCCCTCGTGCATGGCGCGGGTCACTGCGGCGCAGGCGACCAGATCGGCACGAAACTTCGGAAAGAGTATCCCCTCGCTCACCGCGTCGACGTGATGTCCGGCGCGCCCGATCCGCTGCATCCCGCTGGCCACCGAGGGCGGCGACTCGATCTGAATCACCAGATCCACCGCGCCCATGTCGATGCCTAACTCCAGCGTCGAGGTGGCGCACAACGCGCGAATCTTTCCCGCCTTCAACTGCTCCTCGATGATCGAGCGCTGCGCCGCGGCCAGCGAACCATGATGCGCCCGAGCGATCGGCTCTCCGGCCAACTCATTCAACGCTCCGGCCAGCCGCTCGGCTACCTGGCGGCTGTTGACAAAGAGAATCGTCGAGTTCCGCCCGCGAATGATCTCCAGCAACCGAGGATGAATCGCATTCCAGATCGAGACGCGCCGGGGTGCCTGCGAAGCGGGCCCGCTGGGCAGGTATTCCTGTTCGCCGAGGCGCGCCATATCTTCAACTGGAACTTCGATTGTCAGTTTTAATTGTTTGATTGAGCTTGCGTTAACAATTGTGACAGGACGGTAGCGCATTGCCGCAGTATCTACCTCATCCTCAGCCCACGCCGCCTTTTTCTTCTCGACCCCCAGTCCCTTAGTCCCAGGTCTCTTCGTCCCTGTCCCAGGCGTCTCCACACCGCCCAGAAACCGCGCCACCTCCTCCAACGGGCGCTGGGTCGCGGAGAGGCCAATCCGCTGAATCCGCCGCCCGGTCAGCGCCTCCAGCCGCTCCAGCGAGAGCGCCAGATGCGCTCCCCGCTTGGTCGGCACCAAAGCATGAATCTCGTCGATGATGACCGTATCGACAGTCCGCAGCGCCTCGGCCGCCTGCGATGTCAGCAGCAGGTAGAGCGACTCGGGAGTAGTGATCAAAATGTCAGCAGGGTGGCGCGCAAATCGAGCCCGTTCGCGTTGCGGAGTGTCGCCGGTGCGCACGCTGATCGTCGGTTCGTGGAACTCGACGCCCATTCGCCTCGCCACGTTGGCGATCCCGGCCAGCGGCGAACGTAGATTGCGTTCCACGTCCACAGCCAGCGCCTTCAGCGGCGAAATATAGACGATGCGGCAGCCTCGCTCAGGCAACTCAGGTCCCTTATTCCCTAGTCCCTGAGTCCCTAGTCCCTGTCTTTCAAGCATCAACCGGTCCAAGCACCATAAGAAAGCTGTCAGCGTCTTGCCTGTCCCGGTGGGCGCCAGAATCAGCGCACTCTCGCCGCGAGCGATCACCGGCCAGCCCATTCGCTGCGGCGCGGTCGGCGCGTCAAAGACCGCGCGAAACCACTCCGCCGTGACTGGATGAAAGCAGGCGAATGGATCAGCCGCTGCAGTCGGGTCAATTACTGGTTCGGATTTGGGCCGGTCGAGAGACACGCTTCAATCAGAATAGCGCGGAGGTCAGCGAAGAGGAAGCGAAAGAGCTGGAAGCTTGGAGCCTGATTGGAATCGCAAGGGAAGGACACATCAAAAACCACCGTAAGCGGTGAGAGCATCCTGTAAGCAGACCGCAACCTGAAAAACCAGTGCGCCAAGATAAAAATCTGAATTGAATCGAGCCTCGCAACTGAAGCTCTGAGCGCGAGGGCTTAACATGAACTAGCCGGAGCCTTAATGCGAGACCATCTGGCCACATTGCTCGACGACTTTCGCCGATTCGACCGCCAGATTGCGGTGGTCCGCTTCCAGGGCATCCGGCGGCGGGCGACCAGCTATGGAAAGATTGTGCAACTGGCGGGGCGCTTCGCCGCGTTGCTTGCCCAGCGCGGGATCGGATCGGGCGACCGCGTTCTGCTTTGGGGAGAAAACAGCGCCGAGTGGATCGCGGCCTTCCATGGCTGCATCGTGCGCGGCGTGCTGGCGGTCCCGCTGGACGCTTACGGCACGGCCGAGTTTGCCGCGCGCGTGGCAGCTGATGTGCAGCCCAAGCTGGCGGTGGGCGACACGCTGCTTCTCCAGCAATTGCCAATCGAATGGTCTCGACTGTCCTTCGAAGATTGGCCCGGCGCGCTTCCCGACGAGCAGTCCGGCCCAGTCGAGGGGCTCTCACGAGAGACGCCGCTCCAGATTCTTTTCACCTCCGGTACCACCGGCGACCCCAAAGGCATCGTCCTCACCCACGGAAACGTGCTGGCCAGCATCGAGCCCATCGAAAAGGGCGCGCAGCCCTATCTGCCTTACGAGAAGATCTTCCATCCGCTCCGCATTCTCGAAACGCTGCCGCTGAGCCACGTCTTTGGCCAGATGATGGGCCTTTGGGTTCCGGCAATCCTCGCCGCCGAGGTGCATTTTGAAAGCCGCCTGGTAGCGGCGCGGCTCATCGAGACGATCAGGCGCGAACGCATCAGCGTGCTCGCCGCCGTACCGCGCGTGATGGCGCTCTTGAAGACTCATCTCGAAGCCAACTTGCCTGATCTGGCCGAACGCGTGGCCGTCTCCGAGAAGAAGATTGGGGCCTTCGGGCGCTGGGTGCGCTTTCACGATGTTCACATCGCTTTCGGGCTAAAGTTTTGGGCGCTTGTCTCAGGCGGAGGCGCTCTGCCCGGACCGCTCGAGCAGTTCTGGAACCGTTTGGGGTTCGTGGTGATTCAGGGCTATGGAATGACCGAGACCGCGGCGATCGTTACCCTTAACCATCCCTTCCACGTCGCTGCCGGGACGATCGGCAAACCGCTGCCGGGACGCGAGGTGAAGCTGGGGCCGGACGGCGAAGTGCTGGTGCGGGGCGCAATGATCTCGCGCGCTACCTGGTCGGGCGGAGCGTTGCAGCCACGCAAGGATGAGTGGCTGGCCACCGGCGACCTAGCCGAGAACGCGGCCGGCGGCGATCTTCGCTTCCTGGGTCGCAAGAGCGAGGTCATTGTGACCTCCGCGGGGGTGAACTTGCACCCCGAGGACCTCGAAGCCGCCATCGACCAGGAGCCCGGCGTATCCGCCTGCGCGGTGGTGGCGATGGAGACAGCCTCCGGGCCTGAGCCTTGCGCTGTTCTAGCCTTTCACGGCAATAGTCAACAGGCCGCGGCGGTGATCGGGCGCGCCAACCAGAGGCTGGCGGAGTTTCAGCGGCTGAGCCACTGGATGCTGTGGCCCGAGCCTGACCTGCCCCGCACCTCGACCGGAAAAGTGCGGCGCAAGGCGGTGGCGGCCTGGCTGGCCAAGAAACAGCCTGCGGTCCCAACTCCGAGTGCGGCCAGGCCCATTGTGGCCGGAGGAGACAATCACCGGGCCTCGCCGGACTGGCTGCTAAGGCTGATCGAATCGATCTCCGGTGAAACACCAGCTAGCTCTGAAGAAGCGTCATCGGATTCTGGAGATCAACTCAGACTGACCGAGGATCTTCACCTGGATAGCCTGGGCCGTGTGCAACTGGAAGCCGCCTTGGAAGAGCGTCTGGGAATCGTGCCAGAAAGCGGAGTGTTGGACAGTGTGCGTACGCTAGGCGAACTTCGCCGGCTGGTGGGTTGGAGGACTGACGAGGCTCAAACGGAAGAGTGCCGACTCCCCAACGAGATGCCCGAAGAGCATCCTTCTCAAATTCGTGCGTCCGTCGATTCCGGCGGCGCCAATGCCGGGACTGGAACCGCAGCCCGACAACCGCCCCCCCCTGCTTCGATGCAGTTCTCGGCAACCCCCAAAGCTGACGCTGCCCCAACCCTATACATCTACCCGCGATGGCCGTGGCTTCTTCCCTTTCAGTGGCTTAGGGCGGCCTTCGTCGAGACAGTCGTTCGGCCTCTCGTCTGGCTGCTTGCAGATCCCAGGGTGGTCGCTCCGGAGCTGCATGCCATAACTGACCCGATCCTCATCGTCGCCAACCACGTGACAGCCTTCGACGGGCCGCTGGTTTTGTTCGCTCTGCCGGGTGCGGTGCGACGTCGGATCGCGGTGGCAATGGCCGGCGACATGCTGGAGGAGTACCGGCACTTCCGCAACCCCGAAAGGCCACTTGGGCAGAGAGGCTTCTATCTGCCCGGGCCGATGATCTATGTGTTGCTGACGGCGCTCTTCAATGTCTTTCCGCTGCCACGGCGGCGTAACTTCCTGCGCAGCTTTGCTCATGCTGGAGCGGCGATGGACCAGAGCTACAACGTTCTGGTCTTTCCCGAGGGCACACGCTCGGCTTCCGGTGAGCTGGCTCAATTTCGCGGAGGGATCGGCCTGCTGGCCAAGGAATCGGGCGCTATGGTACTCCCCGTGGGCCTGCGCGGGTTAGGCGAGCTGAAAACCGGCAGCCGAGGCTGGTTCCGTTCCGGCAAGATCGAGGTGCGTGTGGGACACCCGATCCGGTTTTCTGCCGAGGAGACCGAGACAGCCATCACCGCGCACCTGCACGACGAGGTGAAGAGGCTTCTGGTTGAAGAGCTGGTCCTTCCGAGTAATAAGGTCAACAAGTCTCAGGTAATCTTCTGAAAAAGTACTAACGTGGTGGTGACCAAAGAATACTCATAATATGACGACATCCAAATGAATCAAAATAGCTTGGTCTGTTATCCTCTCCAAGAGAGTCCTCTCATTCCCTGTTCAATCTCTGCCTACCGGAGCCTCTCAGCGTGGAGAGATTGTAATGAATTAACCCTCTTCAGCAACAGACCGAAATAGCAATCCCGGCATGGAAACGACTTGAGAGCAGTAGCCTCCTGGCACGCATCGATCATTCCGCGTTCATAACTCGGGAGTACCGGCCCACGCTCGCTGTGCAGTCTTTCCTATACAACTCTGAATTCCCATCATCCCCCGATGGACTGCAATCGTCAGTGGGCGCTTGTCGCTCAAAAAGACGAGTTCAAAGGAGAAGATAATGATGAAAGCACTTGCTGTCGCCTTGGTTCTTGTGTCCCTAGGGACTTATGTCCACGCCTGCACCCCTTTGTATCCAAACCCGGGGACACCCGCGCCAACCTGCTGCTATACCGCAACCAGCACGGGGAGTATGGATGCCTGGTATTACGGCTCTACAGCCGGCGACGACGATTCCTTCAAAGTGATTGACGAGACGACCGGTGCCTCCACTGACTGGTTGTTCGATAACAAAACGACAACGGCTGGTGTGGAGATAGAGAATATCCTGACAGTTCATGCGGGCGATTTGCTTGAATTCGAGCTCCGGAACAAGACCGAGAACGATATCCTTACCTCCATTGCCGCCGATAACCCTGACGGCCTCAATCACACCTATGCCGTAGCGTGGCCGGGCGAAACGATCCCCGATACATCCGTCTATGTCGGTTCGAGCGTTAATGGCTCTTCGGTCACTTACATCGGCATGGAAGATCTAACCAAGCAGCAGAATTCCGACTTCAACTACGGAGACGGTCAGTATCTGCTAACCGATGTAAGCTACTCCGAGAACTCCAAGTGCGAGACCAGTCCCACTCCGGAGCCGGGCAGCATCCTGCTGCTGGGAACCGGAATGCTGGGCCTGGCGGGATTCGCGCGTCGCAAGCTGCGAGTGAAGCAAGGCCATCGCAGGTGTGCCCAGAGCTAGGACGTCAATCTCCTGGGGATTCAACACCTGGATAAGTCAGTCAGGGGCGCGGAGAAGGTGACTTTGCCCTAACTCGGGCAGGCGGCCCACTCATCGCGATAAAGCCGCGATGAATGGGGCACATGCCCTGAATCCAGTTCTCTGAACCCTGATCCCTGATCTCTGGTCTCTGATCTCTACCCGACTAACTCGGCTGCCTTGGCCTGAAGTGGCAGGTTCCGCCGGCCAGCATTGGAGTCCAAATCGACGAATCGGCAGGCTGTTCGCTCGATCCAAGAAAGAGGATGCCGTCGGGGGCCAGCAGCCTGTGAATGCCGGCCAGCAGCGTCTTGCGCGTCTGCTGCGAGAAGTAGAGCATCACGTTGCGCAGGAAGATCACATCGAAACGGTCTTCGGCCCGGTTGAAGGGCAGCGTCGACAAGCACAGGTTGGCCTGGCGAAAGTTGCACATCCTTTGAATCTCCGGCTTGACCGTCCAATCTTCGCCCAAGTGGTCAAAGTAGCGAACCACGAATCGCGCCGGCAGGCCGCGATTCATCTCGATGCGGTGATAGCAGCCTGCCTGGGCCCGCTCCACCACCTCGGCGCAGATGTCGGTGCCTTCGATGCGGATATTCCAGCCGGCGAGCAGAGGAAAATGTTCGTGGATCATCATGCCCAGGCTATAGGCCTCCTGGCCGGTGGAGCAGGCCGCGCTCCAGATGCGAAGGGCGCGCGACTGTCGGCGGGACTCGATGAGCGTCGGCAGCAGCTCGGTGCGCAGGAGCTCGAAGGGGCGTGCATCGCGGAAGAAGCTGGTCTCGTTGATGGTCATCGCTTCAGCGATGGAACGCTCGAGCGTCGGGCTTCTATTGACCTTGAGGTGTTGGACCAACTCTTCCAGGCGTGTCATGCCTTGATTGCGCAGCACCTTGGTCAAGCGAGTGTCAAAGAGATAATCGCGCGACGGATCAAGCACGTTTTGCGAGAGACCGAAGACGAGCTGGCGCAGATAGCCGTAATCGACGCCGACCAGAGTTTGCATCGCTAGACCGCCGTTTCCCGAAGCTCGCGAGCTTCCATTTGGCTCCGGCTGGCCAGCCGGAGTATCTCTAGCGCGATCGCATTGAGGGGTAGCACCTTGTGCGCCAATCCAGAATTTGTGACCGCGCCGGGCATTCCCCACACCGTGCTTGTGGCCTGGTCCTGCGCGAGAACGCTGCCGCCGTGATCTCGGATGACACGGCATCCCAACAAGCCATCGGAGCCCATGCCCGTCAAGACCAAGGCCAGCGCGCCTGAGCCATAAACTGCTGCCACTGAGCGGAAGAGCACATCGGCAGCGGGGCGGCAATGGTTTTCCAGCTTGTCCTGGTTCAGGTGCAGCGTGGGCGGCAAGCCTGCACGCGCACCGGCAACGACCTCCAGGTGCCAATTCCCCTTGGCGATGTAAATCGTACCTGCGTGCACGGGCTCGCCTTCGACGGCCTCATGCACCTGCAACTGGCAATGGCTGTTGAGCCGCTCGGCAAAAAGCCTGGTGAAGAGCTCCGGCATGTGCTGCACAATCAGAACCGGCAGAGGAAACTTCACCGGTAGCGAGGGAAGCAGAATATCGAGCGCAGCCGGCCCGCCGGTCGAGACACCGATGGCCAGCGCCAATGGAACCGCTGAGATCGGCTGTGCCTTGGGCAAAGGCCCCATCGGGGCAGTCAGAGGGGCACGCGCAGCGCTGGGCGGGAGTGCCTGAGGCTGGCTCGTGAGAGCCTGGATCTTGGGGATCAAATCCAGCGAGAGCGCCCTGGTGGCTGCCTCGCGTCCGGATTGTCCGGCCGGCTTGGCCACATAGTCCGAGGCCCCGCAAGCCAGGGCTTCGATGGTCACCCTGGCCCCGCGTTGCGTCAGCGAGCTGCACATGACGACCGGCATCTTGTGCCCACGCGCGCGCAGCTTTCTCAGTGTGACCAGTCCATCCATCACCGGCATCTCCACGTCCAGCAGAATCAGGTCGGGGCGAATGGATTCAATGGCGCTCAGAGCCGTTTCGCCGTCCGCCGCCGTCCCAACCACCTCCAAGCCGGCGTCGGATGATACCACAGAGCGCAGCAGACTCCGCATTACCGCTGAGTCGTCGACGATCAGAATCCGGGTTCTGCGGCCTGCGGCCATGGCTCAGGCCTCCACTAAGCCGAGCATGGCCAGCTTTTCCGTCAGAGCCTCGTCGTCGAAGGGCTTCATCAGGTACTCGTCGGCGCCGGCATCGAGGGCGCGCAAAATGAAGTCGTTTTCGGCTTCTGTGGTGACCATCATGACCTTGACCTCGCCAAATCCCTCGGCGCGCAACTGCTTGAGCATCTCAAGGCCGTTCATGACCGGCATATTCCAATCCACCAAAGCAAGGTCAAATGAATCGCCCGAGCTCAACTGGTCCATGCCTTCCTGGCCGTCGGCAGCCTCCGCGCACTCGATTCCCTTCTCTTCGAGAAGACCGCGCAGATAGCCCCGTACAAATCGGGAATCATCGACAATCAAAGCTCGCATCGTCACCTCCAGAGAAAACGGCGTGGGCCGGTCAAGGCTAGGCTGCCCGGCCCGCGCTCAGCCGCATGGGGTCCAGTTGTTCAGGGTCCAGCATGACAAGCAGTTTGTCCTTCAGCTTGTAAGCGCCGGCGAACAATATCCTCCGCCGCTCGTCGAGAATCGATGGGTTCGGTTCGTAGTCGGCCGAAGAGACGGTGAGCACCTCGCCGACCGAGTCCACCAGCAAACCAAAGCATCCGCCGGAGCTCTCCAGCACCAGGATGTCCTGCGCGCCATCCTTCGGCGGCATGGCGAGCAACTGGCGCAGGCTTACCGTCGTCAAAACGTCCCCGCGATAGTGGAAGAGCCCGCCCACAAACGTTGGAGCCAACGGAACCGGCTGCGGCCGCGCCGATCCTACAATCTCAAGGATGTGCGTGATCGGCACGCCAAAGATCGTCTGCCCCAGGCGGACCGAACACATCTCCACGATGTGCGCCGCGGTCTTCTCTTTTCGATGCAATGCTACCGTCGCTGTGCTCATGCCACCGTCTCCGCTGTCTGGCTCCATTCGGGTTGCGCAACTTCTCCGGCGGGCAACGGAGCTACGCCGCCCAGGTCGATCACGCCCGTCACGTGGTTTTTGAGCAGCGTCACTCCCGTGGTACGCTGCGTGGTTCCCGCCTCGAAAAGATCGCCGCCGGCCGCCACGTCCAACACATGCGAGACTGCAATGCCCACATGACGATTGCCCTCTCGGCAGACCACCACGATGATCTGCTGCTCTGACCTGCTCTCGGCATCGGGAAGGCTTTCGACCGCAGCCAGCAACCCGCCCGTGTCCTCGACCGGCAACAATTGCCCCTCGAAGTTAAGCACCGGCCGATAGCCCATGTACTCAATACGCGAGAGCGGAAGCTGCTCGATGCGTAGCACGTCTCCTAAAGGCACCGCGGCTCGTCGCCCTCCAACCTCCACCAGCAGGTATTCGAGGCTCTTGGCTGTCTCGGTCTCACCTTCGGCCGCGTGCTCAGCCTCTTCCTCGCGCAAACTTACTCCGGCTTTCGATGCGATGGACCCAGGATCGAGAATCAGCGCCAGGTCGGCATTGCCCAGCACGGTTGCGCCGGAGAAGAGGCCGATGTCCTTCAAAACCGCAGAGAGCGGCTTGACCACGATCTCCTCGGGATCGGCCAGCCCATCGACCACGAGACCGAAGCGCCGTCCATCGGCGTCCAACACGGCGATGAAGTTGTCCCGCTCCGTAGCGATCTTGTGCTCCACTGCCGGCATGAGCAACCGGTCAAGAAAGATCAACGGTAGCAGATGACCGCGCAGCCGGTAGAGCGGAACGTTCTCGATCCATTCGATCGCCGCGCCAGCCTGCTCCGGCGGAATGTGCACCAGCTCAGAGAGCGCGCCCTGTGGCAAGGCAAAGCTCTGATTGACGCTGCGCACAATCAGCGCGGGAATGATCGCCAGAGTCAACGGAATTCGCAACCGCAACGTGGTTCCCTTCCCGGTTCGCGAATCGATCTCGACCTTGCCGCCGATCTTCTCGACATTGGTGCGGACCACATCCATTCCCACGCCCCGGCCGCTCACGTTGGTCACGGCCGCGGCGGTCGAGAAGCCCGGCAGGAAGATCAGTTGCAGCAGCTCGCGCTCGGCCAGATGCGCGGCTCGCTCGAGTGTTATCAGCCCGCGCTCGATGGCCTTCTGGCGCACCTTTTCGACGGCGATGCCGGCCCCATCGTCGGAGACCTCGATGATGACGTGGCTGCCCTCCTGCGCGGCCCGCAGCTTGAGTGTTCCCTCGGGGTCCTTGCCCGCGGCCAGCCGCACATCGGGCGGCTCGATGCCGTGATCCAGCGAGTTCCTCACTGCGTGGGTAAGCGGGTCCTTGATCGCTTCCAGCAGACTTTTGTCCAACTCCGTTTCCTGGCCCTCAACCTGCAAACGGACGCGCCTGCCAAGCGATTGCGAAAGATCGCGGACGATGCGCGGCACCTTGGAGAAGATGTTCGAGACCGGCTGCATCCGGGCCTTCATCACGCTCTCGCGCAGATCGGCGGTCACCATGTCCAGACGGCGGCTGAGCAGCGTCATATTGGGATCGGCAGAGGTCGCCTGCAACACCTGATTGCGGGTCAACACCAGTTCGCCCACCAGATTCATCATTCGGTTCAGCAGGGTCACATCGACGCGCAACGTGCTCTCGGCGGCGCTTCCCTGAGTGCGCGTTCTGGCAGGATCGCCCTCCAACGCGCCGGCAGCCGTGGGAGTCGGCTGTGCGGATGGCGCAGGCTCTGGCGGCTGAGCCGATGCCGGAATTGGAGCCGTGGACGAAGCAACCGGATCGGGCACAGATGTGACTGGATCGGAGACAGCAGTCCGCGCCTGCGCCTGAGAACGACCCGCGGCGGAGACAGCGCGAGCCTTGGCATGGGCCGGCCGCTTGGCTTCGGCCTGCGCCGGAAGTTGAAGCTCTACCAGCCGGCCAATCAGAGCCGCATCGTCGCCTTCGCCCTCCGCGTCCTGCGCCTCGATCGTCTTGAGGATGCCGCGCAGCCCATCGAGCAGTTGCAAGAGGCCCGTGATAATCGGACCGTTCGCAGTCAGTTTGCCCTCGCGCAGCAGCCCGAGCAGATTCTCTCCGGCGTGCGCAAGCGTCTCGAGCCGCTTGAAGCCCAGAAATCCCGTCGTCCCCTTGATCGTGTGTACCGAACGGAAGATCTCTCCGATGAGTCCGGCATCCTGGGGCCGCTCTTCCAGATCGGTCATGCACCGCTCCATGCGGTCCAGCCCTTCCTGGCTCTCGATCAGGAACTCCCTCGTCAATTCATCCATCGCGTCCACTCATCCGGCAGGCCAGGATGACTCCCCGGCACCGCGAGCACTCAAGCGGTTCATCGGAGAAATACGGCACAACTTGAGGAGCAGGGAATAGGGGAATAGGGAACAGGGAATAGGGATTGGTTGGAGTGCCGGGTGCCCCAGGTCCCTCGCTTTTGGGGACCTGGAATCCGACAGCCCATCCCCGCAACGTCCACCAGGTGCGAAAATGCATTAGGGTTAACTCACGCTGCGAAATGAGGCACGGCCTAATGAACGATCAGCCCGCAAACGACCCAGCCCTCCGAAGCCTGCTCGATCTGGCGCAACAGGCGGCAGAGAACGCCTACGCACCCTATTCGCACTTTCGTGTAGGCGCGGCGCTCCGCCTAACCAACTGCGAAATCGTCACCGGCACCAATGTCGAGAATGTGAGCTACGGACTAACGATCTGCGCCGAGCGTTCCGCTTTGGTCCGCGCCGTATCCCAATTCGGGCCAAAGATTCGCATCGAGGCCGTCGCCGTCGCCAATCTGAATGACGCACCCAGCCCGCCCTGCGGAGCCTGCCGCCAGGTCCTCTCGGAATTCACCGTGCCCGATGCGCCGGTGATCTTCGCTGGCGAAAACGGCCCGCAGACGATGCCCTTACGCGAATTGCTGCCGCTGGCGTTTGAGATGAAGACGAAATCGAATCCAGCGACTTAGAAACTCGACTTTGCACAGCGGTCTGGATCAGGCAAGACTGGCCGGCTCGTTCGCCAAATTCAATGGCGCCTCCATAAGTTGGAAATAGCCAGTTGTAGCGCAATCTCCGGTTAGATAGCATCCCTAGCGGAGCCCAAAGACCCTAGAAAGAGGTCGAAGGCCGACTTCCGGAAAGTAATCCTGGAAGACTATGGGATGAGCAAATAAAGTTACCGTGATTGAGATTCTTATTCTATATTTGTGTCCATGAAATCCGAAGCCATACAGAGCGGTTCAATTGTGGCCGATGTGCGGCCTGTGAGTCGCTTCCTGCGATTTGCGTTGGCAAGCATTACCGCTCTCACACTAGGCGGTATCATTTTCGGAGTTACGCGTGCAACGGGCATGTTCGCAGGTCGGGCTTCTTTCTGGTTCCAATGGGAACTGGTTTGGCTTTGGGTTCTCTTGCCGCTCGCTCTTGCCGTTAGCATCGCCGCTGCTGTTTATCCCCGCCGATGGCTCTCCGGTCGTCGCAGTGCTTTCATCGTGACGTTGGTGGGTGCGGTCGCTGGGTTCCTGTCCTGCTCTGTGTTCCTAGGATGGATGATCCTGCAGGGGCATATAGGCCAATTGCGGTACGGTTGGATGGAACTGGGCACTATCCTCCCGCTTTACTTCGTAGTTCAAACAGTCGCGTGGTTAATCGCAGTAGGCGCCTCAGCGATGCTGGTGACATTGACTCGAAGAACTCCAGCCGTTTTGGTCGCCGTCGCGGTGCTGTGCCTACTCGCAGTCGTTCTGCCAGCCCCGGTGTTCAATTTTGCAACGAACAATCAAGAACTCACTGTGGTATTTGTCGTTCCCGCCAGCCAAGGCGCAAGTGTGGCGAAACCACCCCGCGTTATTAGCGGATACACTGGAAGCCATAGGCTTAGTCAGGCAGGAGCAAATGCAGTGGCGGCCCATGTCTTGGAAGCACTGCACAAGGCGGGACTTCCTGGCCCATACCGCGTAGCCGAAATCGATCGATGCGGCACAGGGAAGAAAAGTCTTCAGATTATTGTTCTGAATTCTCCTGTTCTCGCTCAGGCGCAGCTACCGCAACCGGACGGTGTGGAGTTGATCTACGTCTCAAAACCGGACGGTTGGCGGACAATCCCCGCACAAGCTCCGACGCTCGGTCGTGATGTTGAGGTTCGTCCAGGAGCGAGCCGCTCAACCCTAGCGATGTATTTGATACACGCTGTGGCCCAATTAGGCTTCGGAGGAGGGATTGAAGCAGAGTGACCTGTATCCAAGGCCGAATTACTCCCCTTAACGCCGCAGGTTGCGGGATGAAGGTTGCATTTGGATTACAGGCACTTTGGAAACTGCGCGGCTTCCGAAGTGCCTCCTTGTCTCTTCGCCTGCCGCCTATTACTCCGGCAGCACCAGCTTGCCTTCAATATTCAGCGCCTGCTTGACCACCGGAGCACCAGTATCCGGCTGGCCGCCGCCTACCGAGAGTTGATACTCGCCCTCGGCGATGATCGGAACTCCTACTTCCGTCACCATAATCAGATCGCGCGGCTGAAGCTCGAAGTGAAGCTTCTGCGATGCGCCCGGCTCCAGATGAACCCGCTGGAAAGCGCGCAAGGCCCGCAGCGGTGCGCCCGGCACATTCGGAAATTCAAGATAGACCTGCGCAACTTCGTCGCCCGCGAGCTTGCCGGTGTTGGTGACCGTAACATCGACCGGAACCGTGCTGCCCGCCGCAACGGCTCTCATGGGTAGCACAAGGTCGCTATACGCAAAGGTCGTGTAGCTCAAGCCATAGCCGAAGGGATAGAGCGGCGTCCCTTCAAAGTAGCGATAAGTGCGTCCCTTCATCGCGTAGCTCTCGAAGGGGGGCAACTGGTTCACATCTTTATAAAACGTGACCGGCAGGCGTCCTGCGGGATTGTTCTTGCCAGAGAGCGTCTCGGCCACCGCCGCGCCGCCCTCTTCGCCGGGATAGAAAGCATCGAGAATGGCGTTGGCGTGGGCCTTGGCCCAGTTCACGCTGAGTGCGCTGCCGTTGGTGAGCACGACAACGAGCGGCTTGTGCGTCGCCGCCAGGGCCTCGATCAGGTCTTCCTCCGGCTTGGGCAGATTGAGGCTGGTGCGGTCGCCGCCCATGAAGCCGGGCTCGGTGACCTTCATCTCTTCGCCTTCAAGCTCGCTGGTGATGCCGACCACGGCCACTACAACATCGGCATCCTTGGCGGCTGCGATGGCCTCCGGCTGCGGCGCGCGATCGACCTTCCTCCAGACGAGGCGCAGGGCTAGCTGATGCAAAGCGGTCGCGGTGTAATTCGCTTCAAGCTTAACCGGCTTGCCCGCCTCCAGATGGACTGAGGTGAGTTTGGTCTCGATCCCGTTGGTGTCATAGGAAGTGGAGGCCACGTTGCCATCGGCGGAGAGATTGAAGCCGCCGTCACCTTCGAGGCCGAGGTAATACTGGCCCGTCTCGCGCGGAGTCAGCTCTGCCTCCCAGCGGACGCCGAGGGGCCTGAGGCCAACAACCTGGGCCGGCAGCGTGTCGGGAGTGAGAGCGATATTGGTTTCGATGCGGCTGGCCAGCACCTCCGGCTTCTTTGCGCCCCCGCTCCAGTCGAAATCCTGGCGGAAGTATGCTGCCTTCACGCCGGGCTTGCCGCCAGTGCTCAGCAATTCCGAGGGAACCGGATCGCCATGCGTGCTGAGAAACTGCGTGCCTTCAACATAATTGATGCTGGCGTTGGGGAACTCGGCCTTCATGCCTTCGAGAATGGAGACGGTGTGGGTCGGCGTGCCGTTATAGTTGCCCAGCAGAACGCGCGTCTGCGCGGCCAGCGGGCCGACCAGGGCGATCTTTGTGCCGGAGGTTTTCAGCGGCAGCACGCCGTCGTTTTTGAGCAGCACCATCGCCTCATTGGCGAGCCTGCGAGCCAGGGCGCGATGCTGCGGGCTGTCGAGCAGTTTCTCGTCGATCTTTGTGTAAGGCACCATCTCGGGAGGATCGAACTGGCCCAGCTTGATGCGCGCCGTGAAGAGGCGAGTGACCGCAGCATCGATATCGCTCTCTTTGAGGAAGCCCTGCTTGACCGCATCGAGATAAGGCCTGTAGTCGTGGTCGTCTTTGATCGCAGTGGTGAAGTCGATGCACTCGTTGTCCATGCCGCGCTGGAGCGAGATCGCCGATGCCTCGGGCTGGCTGGGCTTGAAGTGGTGGCCGTTAAAGACGTCGATTATTGCCCCGCAGTCGGAGACCACATAGCCTTTGAAGCCCCACTTGCCCCGCAACTGGTCCTGAAGCAGGAACTCATTGGCGCAGGCCGGCTGGCCGTTGATGCTGTTGTAGGCGCACATCACCGAACCGGCCTTGCCCTCGGTGACGGCGGCGCGGAAGCCGGGCAGATAAGTATCCAGTTCATCGTGCTTGCTGATAGTCACATCGACGACATGGCGGGTGGACTCTGGGCCGCTATGTACCGCGAAGTGCTTGGGAGTGGAGATGGTGCGGTAGTAGCGGGGATCGTCGCCCTGCATACCGGTCACAAAGGCCACGCCCATGCGCCCGGTCAGGAAGGGATCTTCGCCGTAGGTCTCCTGACCGCGGCCCCAGCGGGGATCGCGAAAGAGATTGAGGTTGGGCGCCCAGAAGTCGAGGCCCTCGAAGATATTGGAGTGGCCCTGGCGGCGCACGGCCTGCATATATTTGATGCGCGCCTCGGTGCTGATGGCCTCGGCCATCGTGTGAACCCCCGCAGTATCAAACGTGGCGGCCAGGGCAACCGGTTCGGGGAACTCGGTCGTCCCGCCGGTGAGGACGCCGTGCAGCGCCTCGTTCCACCAGTCGTAGGTGGGTATATTGAGCCGGGGAATGGCTCTGGACTGGTTGACCAGTTGCGAGGCCTTCTCCTCCAGCGTCAGTCTCTTCACCAGGTCGGCGGCGCGCTGCTCTGCGGGCAGGCCGGTGTCCTGATAGGCGGGCTTTGTTGCATCCTGCGCCCCGGCGATCCAGGCCATTGAACTCAGCGCGAAAACTGCCGCCGTCATGCGCAATCCAAAACTCAGCATCTCATTCCTCTTTCTTGGGTCGGTGCTCAGAGATCAGCTGTCAGTGCCGGCGAATCATTCCCGCACCCCTTCACTCTTGCCGTGAGAGTCGGGGCCGCTCTCAGGGTGTGAAGGTAATGTGCGCGGGAAGCTGCTGTCAAGCGCTGGGCTAACTCGGCCTCCCTCAGTTGAAAACCGCTTCACTTATTAAGAAAAACCCCTCCGAAGGCCGGTCTTGGGGGCAAGTACTGCGGTTGCTCGGGCGTCGCGATTTACAGCCCGGCGCGACGACGCGATCCCGTTTTTGCAGCGGAACGATAATCCACTCCAATTGGACGGCGCGAGGATATAATCTAGTTTCACCAATCTGGAAATGTTTGGGAGTTCGTATTGCCGGCTTGAATACGTTTACAGAGCGGCTTGTTTGGGTCGGGCATTGATCGAATAGACAAGTATTGGAGGGGCTGCTTGGAATTGCTGCGCTTGCAAACTGAGGTTCTGGAAGCCAATCTCGAACTCGTCCGCCGCGGGCTGGTGCTCTACACCTTTGGCAATGCCAGCGGCATTGACCGAGAGACCGGGCTGGTCGCCATCAAGCCCAGCGGCGTTCCCTACGACAAGATGACCCCCGCAGATATGGTCGTCTGCGATCTCGACGGCAAGATTGTCGAAGGCAAGCTCAGGCCCTCCTCCGACCTCGATACTCATCTGGAGCTTTACCGGTCCTTTCCGGTCATCGGCGGCGTGGTTCACACGCACTCTGAGTTCGCCACCTCCTGGGCGCAGGCCGGGCGCAGCATCCCTGCCTTCGGTACCACCCACGCCGACTATTTTTATGGCCCCGTGCCATGCACTGAGGAGTTGAGCGCCGCGGAGATCGAAGGCGAGTACGTGCTGAATACCGGCAAGGCCATCGTGCGCCGCTTCAGCGGAATCGACCCTCTTGCGATACCGGCAGTGCTGGTTGCCGGGCACGCGCCTTTCACCTGGGGCAAGACCCCGGCCGAGGCTGCCTACCACGCCGTTATTCTGGAGACAGTGGCACGCATGGCTGTTTATACTACGCTCTTGCATCCGGGAAGCACGGGCGTCCCTCAGGCGCTGCTCGATCATCATTACTTCCGTAAACATGGCGCGGGTGCAACCTACGGACAGAAGTAACAAACGGCTTCAAGCTATTTGGCCGCTGGCTTCAAGCTGTTGAATCGTGTTTGAGCGGCCCTGGGTTGTTGATGCAAAAGCAAGAAACGCCAGGGGCTGGAAGTCCGTCCCTGGAAGCTCGACAAAGAGGTCTGAAACCGTGATTGTGAACAGCATGGCCCACCTGGGATCGCTGGCATCGCCTGCCCTCCTGGCCTTCTTCAGCGCCGCTCCCATAGCGCATCTTGGCATCCTTGACATGATCGTGATCGCCGTCTACTTCGGCATGGTGATCTGGATCGGCTTTTACCTCAAGGGCAAATCCAACACCAGCGAAGAGTTCTTCATGGCCGGCCGCGAGATGACCGCCTGGATCGCCGGGTTGAGCTTTGTCTCGGCCAACCTCGGCTCGCTCGAATTGATGGGCTGGGCCGGCTCGGCCTACCAATACGGCATCCTCGCCACGCACTGGTATTGGATCGGCGCCATTCCGGCGATGATCTTCCTCGGCCTGGTGATGATGCCCTTCTATTACGTCTCGAAGACGCACTCGGTCCCCGGCTATCTGAACCTGCGCTTCGGCGAACACGCCCGCATCCTGGCTGCTGTCTCCTTCGCCACTGAGATGATCCTGATGAGCGGCGTCAATATGTTTGCCATGGCCGTGGTGATGAAGGTCGTTCTGGGCTGGGATATTTCCTTCAGCATTCTGATCTCAGCGGCGGCGGTGGCGATCTACGTCACACTGGGCGGCTTGCGCTCGGCCATCTTCAATGAGGTGATGCAATTCGTGCTGATCTGGGGCGGCGCGCTGCTGGTGCCGATCCTGGGCCTGATCCAGGCCGGCAGCGTCAGCGGGCTCAAGCGGCAGATCATCGCCAATATGCACACCGACAGCTACTTCCACATGTGGCGCGACACCGGCCACTTTGCCTCGAACCCGATGGGCGTCCACTGGACGGGCATTGTGCTCGGCCTGGGCTTTGTCATCAGCTTCGGTTACTGGACCACGGATTTTCTCGTCGTGCAGCGCGTGCTGGCCGCGCATAACCTGAGAGCCGCGCGCATGGCTCCGATCATCGGGTCATACTTCAAGATGGCGGTTCCCTTCATCGTTATTCTGCCCGGCCTGCTCGGCCTGGTGCTATTGCAGAACCCCGACGGCAGCCGCCGCTTGTTGGTGGGCGAGGATGTGGTCAAGTCCTGCGTGGTCAACGAGACCGGCGCAGTGGCCGATGCCAGCGGCTGCACCGCGGCGATGACCACCAGGTCCACACTGCCCGCCGATTACCAACAAAAAGTCCTGACCGGAGCAGCGGGCACCGAACTGCACAGCTATAACGAAGCCCTGCCGCTGATGATGGTGCGCTACATGGGCCCCGGCCTGCTCGGCCTCGGCATCACCGCGCTGATCGCCGGCTTCATGAGCGGCATGGCGGGCAACGTCAGCGCCTTCTCTACCGTCTGGACCTATGACATCTACAAGCCGCTCATCAATAAGAAGGGCTCCGACAGTCACTATGTGCTGGTGGGCCGAATCTCGATTCTGGCAGGCGTCATCGTTTCCGTCGGCGCGGGCTACCTGGTGCAGCACGCACACGGCATCATGGATTACGTGCAGGCGCTCTTCAGCTTCTTCATCGCGCCGCTGCTGGGCGCAATCCTGATGGGGATGTTCTGGAAGCGGGCTACAGCCCCTGCTGGCTTCCTCGGCCTCCTGATCGGCATCGTCTCCTCAGTCAGCATGTTTGTTTACGTCAAGATGAATCCAGCGGGACTGGCAACGATTGCCCTCTCTCCCGATGCCAAACCGATGGCTGAGAATCTCTATCGTGCATGGTGGGCCTTCTGCATCACGACCATCATCATCTTCCTGGTCAGCCTGGTCACCAAGCCCAAGCCGGTCGCGGAGCTGGATGGACTCTGCTACAGTTGCACGGTTCTGGCCAAGGAAGAGCCGGTCCCGTTCTACAAGAACGTCTGGTTGTGGGCATTGCTCGCGGTCTGCATCTTCGCCGCGCTCAACATCATTTTCTGGTAACGCAAGAGATTGCATGGCCGGGTGCGAGCGGGCCTCCCCTCCGGCCGCGGGAAAAAGAAAGGGTAGAAGCTTATGCATGGTTCCGGAATTCCCATCTGGTTTTTTATCGGAGTGCTGCTGGTGATCTATGGTGCGATCATCCTTGGCTATGGCATCTTTGAATTTGCTACCGGATCCTATCCGCCTCTTGTGCAACTGACTGAGCTGCACACTCCCATCTGGTGGGGCGCCTCGTTGCTGGCTCTGGGGTTGCTTTACGTTGTGAAGTTCCGTCCGGGGCGCGACTCGAAGTAGGCGCAGCGGAAGAGTCACCGGGGCTCAAATGATCGATGGGCCCCGGATTTCGGCTGAAGAAGCACGTCAGGCCGTCCTGGCGCGCGAGACGTGAAAACGATTTCCGATGCTGGAATCCCGGAATCAAGGCGGCATTTCCGGGCCCGCAACAGACTGGGTTGATCCGCAAATGCGGAAAGAATCGAAGGAGCAAAGACAATGGCAGAGCAGCGTAAAGTGACATTTGGCGTAGTCGTAGGCAATCGCGGCTTCTTCCCGGACCACCTGGCGAAGACCGGCCGCGAAGAGATTATCAAGGTTCTAGAGGCAGCCGGCGCGAATGTCGTCGTGCTGAGCCCCGAGGAATCCAAGCATGGCGCAGTGGAGACCTACGCGGAGTCGAAGAAGTGCGCCGCGCTCTTCAAGAAACACGCCGATGAGATCGATGGCATCATCATTACTCTGCCCAACTTCGGCGAGGAGCGCGGCATTGTGGATGCCATCCGCCTCTCCGGCCTCAGGGTCCCGGTGCTTGTGCAGGCCACGCCCGACCGCTCAGAAGAGATGACCATCGCCGTTCGCCGCGACAGCTTCTGCGGCAAGATGAGCGCCTGTAACAACCTCATGCAGTACAAGATTCCTTACTCGCTCACCACGCTGCACACCGAGACGCTGACCTCCCCGGAGTTCACCGCCGACCTGGAGTGGTTCACATCCGTCTGCCGCATCGTCAAGGGCCTCAAGAATCTGCGCATCGGCGCCATCGGCGCGCGGCCCGCGGCCTTCAACACTGTTCGCTATTCCGAGCGCCTCTACGAAGGCAGCGGCATTTCCATCGAACCCATTGATCTCTCTGAGATCTTCGGTCGCATCGCCAAGATGAACGACAACGATGACGCCGCGCAAGCCAAGCTGGCCGCCATCAAGAGCTATGTCAGCACTGGCAAGGTTCCCGAGGCAGCGCTGCTCAAGATGGCAAAGCTGGGCGCGGTGATTGACACCTGGATGAAGCAGACCAACTGCACCGTGACAGCCGTGCAGTGCTGGACCTCGTTCGAAGAGTACTTCGGCGTGGTTCCCTGCACCATCATGAGCATGATGTCGAACGATCTGATTCCCTCGGCCTGCGAAGTGGATATTCCCGGCGTTCTCGGAATGTACATGATGACGCTGGCCTCGGGCACGCCGTCTGCGCTGCTCGATTGGAACAACAACTACGGCAGCGATCCCAACAAGTGCGTCTGCTTCCATTGCTCCAACCTGCCCAAGCACTTCTTCGCCGAGCCTCCGACGATGGACTATCAATCGATCATCGCCGGCACCGTTGGCATTGAAAACACATTCGGCACCTGCGTGGGCCGCGTCAAGGCCGGTGTCATGAGCTACGCGCGCTACTCCACCGACGACAACCACGGCATCATCCGCGGCTATACCGGCGCGGGCAAATTCACCAACGATCCTCTGGACACCTTCGGCGGCGCGGGCGTGGCTGAGATTCCGCAACTGCAAAAGCTGCTCAAGTTCATCTGCCGTGAGGGCTTCGAACACCACGTGGCCGCCAACTTCAGCGACGTCTCCAACGCCGTTCACGAAGCGGCGACTCGCTACATGGGCTGGGATTCCTATCACCACGCGGCACCGGAAGACTAACTCGCCGTCACCAATAATGTAGGCAGAAAGTTGCTCCGCCCCGGCCGTATTTCGATTCTTGCGGTCGGGGCCGGATAACGCAGATGCAATCATTTACTACAATTGCAGATCGCTGTTGCGGAGGAAGCAGGGGGTTTTAACCCCCTGAAATTGGGCCAAAGTGACGCGGTCTTCAGGCCCGGACAAGTTCCTCCAAACAGAAATGGAACAGTAGTAAATTGCCGATGTGAAGAAGTTCTCAGGGAGAGAAAGATGGCGATTGTTGCGGGAGTAGACTTTGGCACGCTCAGCGTTCGCGTATCGATCCTCGACAGCGAGCGCGGGCGCTTGTCCACCGCGCTGTCTGAGTATCCGCTCCACCGTATGCGCGAGGATCCGGACTACGCAACGCAAGCGCACGCCGACCACATGAGCGCCTTGACTGCGGCGATGCGCCAGGCCGTGAAAGCCGCCGGTATTGGCGGCGACCAACTGGAAGCCATCGCTCTCGACACCACCGGCTCCAGCGTCATTCCGGTGGACGCCAAGATGCAGCCACTCGACGATTACTATCTCTGGTGCGACCATCGCGCCAAGCGAGAAGCGCACGAGATCACCGAGCTTGCCCACAAAGAGAAGCTGGAAGCGATCGATTGGTGCGGCGGTATCTATTCGCATGAATGGGGCTTTGCCAAGCTGCTGCACTGGCTGCGCCACAATCCGGACAAGCGCAGCCAGTTCGCCACCGCCTTCGAGCACTGTGACATGGTCGCGGCCACATTGTGCGGCATCACCGATCCCAAGCTCGTCAAGCGCAGCGTCTGCGCCATGGGCCACAAGTGGATGTGGAATCCCAAGTGGGATGGCCTGCCACCGCAATCATTTCTATCGAAGCTCGATCCGCTTCTCGACGGCATTCGCGAAAAGCTCGCCGGCGATTACCTCACATCGGACCATCTCGCAGGGCATTTGTCGCCGCACTGGGCCGAAGAGCTTGGAGTGCGCGCCGGTATTCCCATTCCAGTCGGCGCATTCGATGCGCACTGGGATGCGATCGGCGCTGGTTGCCGCGAAGGCGACGTGGTCAACGTCGTCGGCACTTCAACTTGCATTATCGCCATGAGCCCAAAAACGCAACTCATTCCCGGCGTCTGCGGCGTCGTTCCGGGCAGCGTTCATCCCAAGTTCACCGGGATTGAGGCGGGCCTTTCGGCCACCGGCGACATCTTTGAAGCCATCGCGCGCCGTGCCGGAACGAAGGTCGCGGAACTTTCGCGCGGCCTTGAAGCCTATCGCCCAGGCCAGACCGGCCTGCTGCGTCTCACCTGGGACAACGGCGACCGCACCGTGCTGGTGAACCCAGATCTGGGCGGTGTGACCATTGGCTGGAATCTCGTGCACACCGCGCAAGATGAGCTCTTCGCCGCCATCGAGGGCACTGCCTTTCACACCCGCATCATCCTCGAGCGCATGGCCGAATATGGCGTGCCGGTGGACCGCATCATCAACGCCGGCGGCATTCCGCAGAACAACGCCGTGCTCAATCAGGTTTACGCAAATGTGTTGAACAAGCCCGTGCTGGTGCCGGATGGCGTGCCGACCAGCCTCGGATCGGGCATCTTCGCATTGCTCGCCGCCAAAAGGTATTCCACAATCGAAGAGGCGCAGAATAGGGTGTGCCTGAAGAACAAGACCGTTCAACCACAGCCCGCCGCGACGGCCACGTACGAGAGATTGTATCCTCTCTACCGAAAGCTCTATTTCGCGCTTGGTACGGAAAACGCAGAGCCCGCGCGCTTGGGCGATATTTTGCCGGAATTGAAAAAGATCGCAGCGGAGGCCTCCGCTGCCAGAAAGAGTGAATAGCAATGGCAAAGAAAGTCATCGGCATCGACGTAGGCACCGGCGGAACTCGCGCGGTCTTGGTGGACGAAAAGGGCACGCTCCTCGGATCGGCGACGCATGAACATGCGCCGTTTGCCTCGCCGCAAAATGGATGGGCGGAACAGGATCCGCGCGACTGGTGGAGCGCTTGCCGGAAGGCGATCGGCAAGCTCTTCGAGCAGACCGGAGTTACAAAGGATGAGATTATCGCAGTCGGCCTGGCCGGGCAGATGCACGGCGCGGTCCTGCTCGACGAGAACGAAGAAGTTCTTCGCCCTGCGCTGATCTGGTGCGATCAGCGAACCGCGGAAGAGTGCCGCGTGCTCAACGAGACCATCGGCGAGCAGAAGATCGTTGAACTCACTTCAAATCCCGCGCTGCCTAACTTCACGCTGACCAAACTGATGTGGGTTCGCACCCATGAGCCGGAGATCTGGAAGAGATTCCGCTCCTTCCTGCTGCCGAAAGATTACGTCCGCCTGCAGTTGACTGGCGTGCGCGCGATCGATGTCTCCGACGCATCGGGCACATTGCTGCTCGATGTTGCCCATCGCCGCTGGTCGCAGGAGATGGTAGCAGCCACCGAGCTCGATCCCAATTGCCTGCCGGAGGTCTTTGAATCGCCGGATATCGTGGGCAGAATCACTGCGAAAGCTGCCCTCGCTACGGGTCTCGCTGAAGGCACGCCGGTAGTCGCAGGAGCCGGAGATCAGGCTGGCGGCGCCATCGGCATGGGCATCGTCAAGGCCGGCGACGTGAGCGCAACCATTGGAACCTCTGGCGTCGTCTTCGCTGCTACCGATCAGCCTTTCCTCGATCCCAAGGGACGCCTGCACACCTTCTGCCATGCCATTCCGAATCGCTGGCATGTGATGGGCGTGACGCAAGCCGCGGGCCTCTCTCTACGCTGGGTTCGCGACACCTTCGGAACTATTGGCACTCCCGCCGGCGATCCCTACGACAGTCTCACCAAGGAAGCTTCGGCCATTCCCGCTGGGGCCGACGGCGTGATGTGGGCTCCCTATTTGATGGGCGAGCGGACTCCGCATCTCGACTCCGACGTGCGCGCAGCATTGATTGGCCTCGCCGCCAGCCATGGACGCGGCCATATTATCCGCGCCGTGCTCGAGGGCGTCGCCTTCAGCTTGAAGGATTCGCTGACCATCTTCGCGCAGATCGGCGTGCCGGTGAACGATATTCGCCTCGGCGGAGGCGGCGCGCGCTCACCGCTGTGGAGGCAGATCCAGGCCGACGTCTACGCACAACCCGTCTCGCTGCTCGCGGCGGAAGAGGGTTGCGCCTATGGCTCGGCAGTGCTTGCCGGAGTCGGCGCGGGCATCTGGCCATCGGTCGACGAGGCCTGCGCGCAAATCGTGAAGGTAGCCTCGGTCGTCAATGTCAACAAGACCGATTCAGAGAAGCTGCAGCACCAATACAGCTTTTATCGAGCGATATATCCTGCGCTCAAACAGATTCGTTAGTGAGCCTCGCGGCCGCAGTTTTCTCGCGGCGACTGAGTGGAGAAAGACGATGAGCACAGTACAGCAGATTCCTGGCGTCTCGCAGGCGATTCTGAACGAGATCAGCGTCAAGAAACAGCAACTCGCCGAACTCATGGGCAAGAAAGACCTGACAGGCGTTTTGCTGAGCAGGCATGAGAACGTCGCGTGGGCAACAGCCGGCCATGTGGACATGCGCGTCGTCATTCCCGCCGCAACCGGCAGCGCCGCTGTCTTTGTGCGCAAGGATGGAAAAGCCTTCTATCTGACGACGAACAATGAAGCGCCCAGAATGCACGACGAGGAGTTCGGCGTGTTGCCCTTTGAACCGGTCGTCCTGCCCTGGACCGATGGCGATTTTGTCAAAGCGGCCCGTAGCTTGGCTGGCGAAGGCGCGGTCGGCGCAGACACGCATGAAGCTAGCTGCACAGTCGTCGATCTGGCCGCGCTGCGCAGTCAATTGCAAACCGGCGAGATCGAGCGCTATCGTCTGCTGGGCGCCATGACGGCGCGCGTTGTCGAAGACGTCGTCCTGCATCTTGAGCCAGGAGTGACAGATCACGAGATCAGCGCAATGACCGCTTCACGGCTCATTCAGAAAGCCATCCTTCCTTCCGTGCTGCTGATGGCCACCGATGATCGCATCCTCAAATACAAACATGCTCTTCCGAGAAGCGGGCGCCTCGAGCGCTTCGGAATGGTGAATCTCTGCGCGCGAAAGTGGGGCCTTGTCGTCTCCATAACACGTTTCGTTCATTTCGGGCCTTTGCCGCAGAGTCTTGCCAACGGCTTCGATACCGCCGCAAAGGTCAATGCCGCATTGCTCCATGCCACTCGCGCCGGTGCTACCGCGGCGCAGTTATACGGAGTGGCAAAGGATGCGTATGCAGCGGCGGGGTTTCCTGGTGAGGAACAGTTGCATCACCAGGGCGGAGCTGCCGGTTATGGGGAACGGGAGTGGGTTGCAACGCCGAATGGAACTCAGGTCGTCCTCGACCGTCAAGCCTTCGCGTGGAATCCGTCGGCGCGCGGCGGCAAGGTGGAAGACACGGTCCTGCTCAAGGACGGCGCGATCGAAGTTCTCACCGAGACCTCCGAATTCCCTGCCGTTGAAACTGCCGTTGGCGGCACAAGCTACTATTCCGCGGGAGTGCTGCTGCGATAGCGAGAGCCCGCCGTCCTACTGCTCTGGCGTTGCCGTCTTCGGCCGCGCCGGAGCGCCCTTGGAGTGATCTCCGCTGATCTTGTCCACAAGCCCAGTGTCTGTTGATTTGTTGATGCTGCTGGCCTTATCGAACTCGGCTTTAGCCTCGTCCTTCCTGCCCATTGTCCGGTAAAGCCGCCCCAGCCGCCAGTGGACGTTCACGTCCTCCGGAGCCAGCCGCTCGGCCTCCTTCAGTTCCTTGAGCGCGTCGTCGTTGCGGCCTGCTTCGGCAAAGACAATGCCCAGATCGAGATGAGCCATCTCCCGCCCTGCGTCGATGCGCAGAACATTCTCCAACAGCGGCTGGGCGATCTCCGGATGCTTCAACTCCACCTGCGTATCTCCCAGGTAGAGCATGGCCTCGACGTGATTTGGATTGTTATCGAGCTCGGCCTGAAACTCGCTTGCCGCCTCGTCGTATTGTTTTTGCATCCAGAGCAGATAGCCCAGGCCGTAGTGCGCGTCAGGCTCCTTGGGATTGGCCTTTACCGCGGCACGAAACTGCTGAATGGCGCCGGGGGTGTCTTTCATCTCATCCAGCGCTTCGCCGGCTAGCATGTCGGCCTCCGCCGACTCGGGATTCAGCGTCAGAATCTCGTGATACGTATCCAGCACGCACTTGTACTGTTTGGCCCAGAGGCAACTGTGCGCCAGCGTCAAACGCAGCGGCAGATTCTGCGCATCGCGCTGCGCAGCCTGCTTCAAATATGGAACCGCTTCTGTGAATTCCCCCAGGCCATAGTGCGCCATCCCCACCAGGATGGTCAGCCGCTCGGACTCCGCGGAGCCGGCAGGCTGGCTCTTGAGCAACGGCGCCAGTTCTCTGATGGCCGACTTCAACTGGCCGTCCTTGAAGAGCGCCAGGCCGAGATTCAGCCGCAGGCCGGGAACCGCAGGATTCAGCGCCAGCGCCTTGCGGTAGAGTGGCACGGCCTCCTTGTAATGTTCCTGGCGAGCCTCAAGCAGGCCAAGGTGGGCGTACGGCTCGGCGCCGGATGGATGGGCCTTGAGGACCAGCCGCCACGCGGCTTCCGCTTCGGTATTCTTGCCCTGCTGCTCAAGGGCTAGCGCCAACTGCCTCTGTTGATCTGGCCCGCCCGCCATCTCCCCCACCAGGCGAAGAGGTGCAATCGCCAGGGTCAACGTCAGAATCAGGCAATTCTTCGCTCGCATTGCGCGTCTCACTCTTGCTTCTACTTCAGTTTATTTGAAGCCGGGCGTTCCTTCGCACCAAAAGAAAAGGGGCGCGGCAGGGGATGCCTGCCGCGCCCCGGTTGAGGGTTAGAGGTTAGAAGGTGAACTTGCCGCCCAGTTGCAGGTTGCGAGGATCCTGGGTGCCATTGAGCGCACCGGACTGCGTGTTGATGCCGTTGAACTCGGTGTGGTTAAGCGTGTTGAACGACTCGAACTTGAGCTGGAAGCCAATCTGCTCGTGGATTTGGAAGTTCTTGTAGAGCGACGTGGTGAGGTTAAAGCGGCCGGGGTAGAT
>Ga0181526_10000166_pt1 | contig 70826 bp, 72 predicted proteins | sample PEATcosm2014_Bin_35_FD_119750 | JGI IMG/M metagenome (GOLD analysis project Ga0181526, IMG submission 119750) | Peatland microbial communities from MTU Mesocosm Facility, Houghton, MI, USA - PEATcosm2014_Bin06_30_metaG | ecosystem: Environmental > Terrestrial > Soil > Wetlands > Peat | place... | reverse complement strand
GCAATATCCAGACCAATCGTGCTAATCTCACCCATGGACGGCTCCCCTCAATGTGGTTCGCTTCAACGCAACCATCTTTGGCACATCGATGCCGTAGAGTGGGCGCCGTCCACATCATCAAAAACGGCGCTTTGAAAGCGCGTCTATCGTATCCGCTATGCCCCCGATGGCGACCTGACCGCTGCCGTGCGGTAAGCGCCGGGCTGGGTCAACAACTGCGTCCTGCACTTTGCACTGCGTCCGGGAAGCTCATTTTTGGCGCATCCTTGCTTCCATTCGCTGCCGGCTATGCTACACGGCGCGGACCATGAGCGTCGTCACCCGCTTTGCGCCATCGCCTACCGGCTTCCTGCATATCGGCGGGGCGCGCACCGCGTTGTTCAACTGGCTCTATGCCCGCGGCCGCGGCGGCAAGATGCTGCTTCGAATCGAAGACACCGACCGCGAGCGTTCGACCCAGGCCGCGATAGACGCCATCCTCGACGGGCTCAATTGGCTCGGTATCGGCTGGGATGGCGAGGTGGTTTATCAATTCGCCCGCGCCGCGCGGCACCGTGAAGTCGCCGAAATGCTGCTGGCGAGCGGTTATGCCTATCGCTGCTATGCGGGCCCGCAGGAACTCACCGAGATGCGCGAGGCGGCGCGTCGCGAAGGCCGCGCCAAGCTCTATGACGGGCGCTGGCGCGACCGCGATCCGGCCGATGCGCCACCGGACGTCAAGCCGGCGATTAGGCTCAAGGCGCCGCTTACCGGCGAGACCGCGATCGACGACCAGGTCCAGGGCCGCGTCGTCTGGCAAAACGAAAATCTCGACGATCTGGTGCTGCTGCGCTCCGACGGCACGCCGACCTATATGCTGGCCGTGGTGGTCGACGACCATGACATGGCCGTCACCCATGTGATCCGCGGCGACGATCATCTGACCAACGCGGCGCGGCAGAAGCAGATCTACGACGCGCTCGGCTGGGCGGCGCCGGTCATGGCCCATATCCCGCTGATCCACGGCCCGGACGGATCGAAGCTTTCCAAACGCCACGGCGCGCTCGGTGTCGATGCCTACCGCGCCATGGGCTATCTGCCGGTGGCGCTGCGCAATTACCTGGTGCGGCTCGGCTGGAGCCACGGCGACCAGGAAATCTTCTCGACCGAGGAGATGATCGCCAATTTCGATCTGCCGCAGATCGGCCGCTCGCCGGCACGGTTCGATTTCGCCAAGCTCGAGAGCATCGATGGCCATTACATCCGGCAAGCGAGTGAGATCGAATTGCTCGCCGCCATCGACGAATTGCTGCCCCATCTCGCCGGCGGCGAGACACTGGCCAAGAAGCTGACGCCGAGCGTGCGGCAGCAGCTCACCGCGGCGCTGCCGAGTCTAAAGGAGCGCGCGAAAACGCTTCTCGATCTTATTGACGGCGCTAGCTTTATTTTGAGCGATCGGCCGATCGACCTGGATGACAAAGCAAAAGCGCTCCTGACCGCCGATGCGCGCGGGCTGCTGAGCGAAATCGCGACCGAGCTCGCCGGTGTCGAACCTTGGACACCGGAAGCTACCGAACAGGCGGTGCGTACCTTCGCCGAACGCAAGGGCGCAAAACTCGGCGCGGTGGCGCAGCCGTTGCGCGCGGCGCTGACCGGGCGCAGCACCTCGCCCGGCATTTTCGAGGTGCTCAACCTCCTCGGCAAGTACGAAAGCCTGGCGCGGCTTGCCGACCAGGCCGGCCACAATGGCGCCTCGCCGGTATCTGCCTAATGCCGGTGCGGCCATTCGTATAGCTGCAATTACAGGCAATTATCTTGCAGCGCACACTATGTTGCGCTACGCCTTAAGGGCCGGGTTTACCGCGCTACGCCAAGCCGCATCGGGCTATCGGGCGCGCGCGGCGTTTCAATCCGGGTCGGTTTGTGAACCGGTAATCAGACATCGAGGGTGCGATCATGGACGCGAAGACCGGCGCCAACATCAAAACCGGAACCTTAACGCTTGGCGACAAGAGCCATACGTTTCCGATGTATGACGGGACCATCGGTCCCTCAGTGCTCGATGTGAGCAAGCTCTACGCCGAGACCGGCATTTTCACCTACGACCCTGGCTTCACCTCGACCGGAAGCTGCGAGTCCAAGATTACCTTCATCGACGGCGACGAAGGGGTCCTGCTCTACCGCGGCTATCCGATCGACGATCTCGCCGAGCACGGCGACTTTCTCGAGACCTGCTATCTGCTGCTCTACGGCGAACTGCCGACCGCCCAGCAGAAAGCCGATTTCGACGACCGCGTGGTCCATCACACCATGGTCCACGAGCAGATGAGCCGGTTCTTCCAGGGTTTCCGGCGTGACGCGCATCCGATGGCCGTCATGGTGGGCTGCGTCGGCGCGCTGTCGGCGTTCTACCACGACTCCACCGACATCACCGATCCGAGCCAGCGCATGGTGGCGTCGATCCGCATGATCGCCAAAATGCCGACGCTGGCCGCCATGGCGTATAAATATTCGATCGGCCAGCCCTTCATCTATCCGAAGAATTCGCTCGATTACGCCTCGAACTTCCTGCGCATGTGCTTTGCGGTGCCGACCGAGGACTACCAACCCAATCCGGTGCTGGCGCGCGCCATGGACCGCATTTTTACGCTGCACGCCGACCACGAGCAGAATGCCTCGACCTCGACGGTGCGGCTTGCCGGCTCGACCGGCGCCAATCCGTTCGCGTGCATCGCCGCCGGTATCGCCTGCCTGTGGGGCCCCGCGCATGGCGGCGCCAACGAGGCGGCACTGAAAATGCTCGGCGAGATCGGCAGCGTCGAGCGCATCCCCGAATACGTCAAACGCTCGAAAGACCCGAAGGATTCCTTCCGCCTGATGGGCTTCGGCCATCGCGTCTACAAAAACTACGATCCGCGCGCCAAGATTATGCAGAAGACCTGCTACGAGGTCTTGACCGAGCTCGGCATCAAGGATCCGCTGCTCGATGTGGCGATGGAATTGGAAAAAATCGCGCTGCACGACGAGTATTTCATTCAGAAGAAGCTCTATCCGAACGTCGATTTCTATTCGGGCATCACGCTGCGCGCGATGGGCTTCCCCACCACCATGTTCACGGTGCTGTTCGCGCTTGCCCGCACCGTCGGCTGGATCGCGCAGTGGAAGGAAATGATCGAGGATCCGCACCAGAAGCTCGGCCGCCCGCGCCAGCTCTATACCGGCTCGCCGCGGCGCGATTATCAGGTGATGTCGAAGCGCAAATAACCCGAACGGGCCGCGGCTTACAAATCAGTAAGCCCAAATCAGTAGGCCCGAATCAATAAGCCCACGTCAGATAGACACCACCCCAGGTAAAGCCGCCGCCAAACGCGGCGAGGATCAGCCGGTCCCCGGCTTTGAGCTTGGATTCATAATCCCAAAGGCAGAGCGGGATCGTCGCCGCGGTGGTGTTGCCGTATTTGTGGATGGTGATCATCACCCGTTCCGGCGGCAGTTTCATGCGCTCGGCGGTCGCCTCGATGATGCGACGGTTGGCCTGATGCGGCACCAGCCAATCGATCTTGTCGCCCGTGAGGTGGTTGCGTTTCATCAATTCGGTCGCGACTTCGGCCATGCGGGCGACCGCGAATTTGTAGACCGCGGCACCCTCCTGATGGACGTAGTGCAGACGCTTGGCGACGGTTTCGGCGGTGGGCGGCATGCGGCTGCCGCCGGCCTTCTGGTGCAGATGCGGCATGCCCGATCCGTCGGAATGGATCACGCTGTCGATAATGCCGAATTTCTTGTTCGGCTCGACCAGGACCGCGCCGGCGCCGTCGCCGAATAAAACGCACGTGGCGCGGTCGGTGTAGTCGATGATGGCCGACATTTTGTCGGCGCCGACGACGATGATTTTGCGGCAGCGCCCGGTCTCGATGAATTGCGAGGCGATCGTCAGCGCATAGACGAAACCCGAGCAGGCGGCCTGGACGTCGAAGCTGCCGATGGAGTGGATGCCGCACATCTCGCAGATCAGATTGGCGCTCGACGGAAAGACGAAATCCGGCGTCGTGGTGGCGCAGATCAGAAGGTCGATGTCGGACGGTTCGGTCGCGGTCTTGGCCAATAGCCCACGCACCGCCTGCGAGCCCATATGCGAGGTGCCGAGACCCTTGCCCTTGAGGATATGGCGTTCCTTGATCCCGGTGCGTTCCGTGATCCATTCGTCGGTGGTGTCGACCATCTCGGCAAGCGCCGCATTGGTGAGCAGATCCGGCGGTACGTAACCGAATACCCCAGTGATTGCGGCCCGGATCGGGGACTTCCGGACCTTTCGTTGAGATTTGCTCACGCGGGGTGCTTCACTATTGCGCGGTGGAGAAACCAAATCTTGCTTGGAGTAATTCGGCTTAGCAGGATGCCTGCGGTAATGGTAGGGCCGCGGGCCGAGGGCGGTTAATGCGGTTGCTCACCGGCGGTTGGGTCCGTTGTTGACAGTGCCGCCACCGCGACGCGGCCGTGGCGGGCGGCCTCTAGCACGATATCGGCGGCATTGGCGCTCGAGGCGAAACGGCCAATCCCCATGATCTGATCGAGGCGCCCGAACGCCTCGGTCTGCCGCTGGCGTTCGGGTGTGGCCCCAATCAGCGGCGCCAGCGCGTCGGCGAGCTTTTGCGGCGTGCAGTCCTCCTGCAGGAGCTCCGGAACGACGTTCTCGCCGATCGCGAGGTTGGCGAGGATCACGCTGGGCAGTCCGGCTTGGATGCGGAACAGCCGCGCGATCACCGCTTCGATGACGTGGAGACGGTAGGCGGCGACCATGGGAACGCCCGCGAGCGCCAGCTCAAGCGTAACCGTGCCGGACGCCGCGAGAGCGGCGCGAGCGGTCCGGAACGCGGCCCATTTCGCGGCCGGATCGACGACGATGCGCGGGGTCACTGACCACTCCGCCACGCCTTCGGTCACAAGCCGCAACAGATGCGGAACGGTCGGCAGAACGACATCGATCGGCCCGACGCGCGCCGCCACGCTGCCGATGGCGGCGCCGAATATGTCGAGGAGACGGCGGATCTCGCCTTGCCGGCTGCCGGGCAGCGCCAGAATGATAGGCGGATCGGCCAGCCGGCGGCGCGCTTCATCGGCGCTTGGACGAAGCTCGGCGATCCGCTCGATCAGCGGGTGCCCCACATAGGTGCAGGGTGGCCCGCCGAGCCTTTTGTGGACCGCGGGCTCGAATGGCAGGATCGCCAGCACATGGTCGACATAAGCGCGCATCGCGCGCGCACGGCCGGGCCGCCAGGCCCATACCGATGGCGAGACATAGTCGATGATCGGGATGCCGGGGGCGACCGCGCGGACGCGGCGGGCGACCCGGTGGGTAAATTCCGGGCTGTCGACGATCACCAGCGCGTCGGGCCCTGTCGTGACCACGCCCTGCGCGGTTTCGCGGATCCGGCGAAAGATGGCGGGCAGTTTTTCCAGAATCGCCAACAGGCCGACGATGGAAAGCTCATCGATCGCGAAGGGACTGTTGATACCGGCCGCTGCCATGGCCCGGCCGCCGACGCCCGAGAGCTCGATCCCCCCGCGCTCACGGCGGCGCAGCGCTTCCGCCAATGCCGCGCCCAGCGCATCGCCGGATTCCTCGCCGGCGATGATGGCGATCGACAGCGGCCGCGGCGGCGCGGACCCCGGCGTCATCGGCCCGCTTCCTCACGTACGCCGATGACGAAAATCCTTTCGCGATCGGCAGTCGCGATCACTTCCTCGGCGTCGGCGATCATTGTGCTGCCGGCTGTGACGGCAAGTCCGGCAAGTCCGGCCCGCGCAATATTTTCGATAGTGCGTGGACCGATCGAGGGCAGATCGAAGCGGCGATCCTGGCCAATCTTCGGAGCCTTCACCAGAACCCCAACGCCCAGCGAGGCCGTGACCCGTCCGAGCCCGCGCAATTCCGCGATCCGCGCCAGCATTCGATCGGTGCCTTCGGCTGCCTCCACGGCGAGCACGTTATTATTGGCGACGACGGCGGCTTGGCCGACGTCGAATGGGCTGAGCGCGGTAATGACGCCTAGCGCGCGGGTGATGTCTGCCGTGTCGCGATCGGACGGCCGATAGCGGCCCAACACGCCCTCTGGCATGAAGACCTCCGGTGCCACCTCCTTGACGCCGACGACGCGAAGTCCACCGCTCTCCGCGACGCGGGCAACTCCGGAGAGCAGCCTGTCGTCGCCGCCGCGAAAAGCGGAGATGACGCGCGGCAGCAACATGATGGTTCGCCAGTCGAGCCGCAGTTGCGTGATCGGCGGCCGCAGCAGTGTCCCGATGAACAAAACCTCGCGGCATTTTTCAGCCCGGGCGAGCCGGAAAAAACGTCCCGCCTGTCCGATCGCGATCCAATGATGGGTATAGCGTCCGATCACCGCGGCGTCGGCCCAGCCTTTGATGCCGAACATCACCGGCCGCCGGCCGCGACGTTCGACGGCAGCCGCGACCGCGCCTGGAAAACTGCCGCCGCCGCAGATGATCGCAAGCGGTTCGCCTCCTGGCTCGGCTCCGGTCATCGTCATCTCTTCGCGATGCTCATCCGGCCGCGTCGTCGACCGCCGCCTCGCCATCGCGTCTGACGCGAGGCCGCATCAGCGGTCGTTTGCCGCCGGCACGAATGAAGGCGACGATTTTGCCGACCAGAGGATCGTCGCCGAACTCCGTCGCCACGGCTTCGATCCGCTCGGCGATCCGGCCCTCGGTAAAGAACAACGACCGATAAGCGCGGCGCAGGTGATGAAGCTCGGCCTTGGTCGCGCCGCGGCGCCGCAAGCCGACGGTATTAAGACCCACCAACGCGCCGGTCTGGCCGAGCGCAAATCCGAACGGAATGATATCGTCGCGGGCCGCCGACATGCCCGCCATCATGACGCCCTCCCCGATGCGCACGAATTGGTGGATGGCGACATGGCCGCCCAAGAAGGTGTAATCGCCGACGCTGACGTGGCCGCCGAGTACGACGTTATTGGCGAAGGTGACGTCGTTGCCGACGTGGCAGTCGTGTCCGACGTGAGAACCGACCATGAAAAAACACCGGTCGCCGACGCGGGTGACGCCGCCGCCGTCTTCCGTGCCGGTATTTATGGTGACGCCCTCGCGCAGCTGACAGCGGGAACCGATGACGAGCCGCGTCGCGCCGCCACGATAATGCACCGATTGCGGTGGTGTGCCGAGCGACGTGAACGGATAGACGACGGTCTCCGCGCCGATCGTGGTCGCGCCGGTGACGGTGATGTGCGAAATCAGCCGCACCCCGGCCTCGATCTCGACCTGCGGCCCGATCAGACAGAACGGTCCGATCTCAACGCTTGCGCCAAGGCGCGCGCCTTCGGCGACGCGCGCGGTCGGATCAATCGCCATTTACGCCTCGGTGATGACCGCGCCGACCTCCGCCTCGGCGATGAGAACCTCACCGACTTTGGCCTCGGCACGATACCACCACATATTGCGGCGGTGCGCGATTTTGTTGACGTGATATTCGATGGTGTCGCCGGGCACCGCCGGCTTGCGAAATTTCGCTTTGTCGATGGTCAGGAAATACATTTCGGTGCGGCGTATTGCCGAGCTCATGCGGCGCAGGCAAATCACGCCTGCGGTCTGCGCCATGCCCTCGATCAGGAGCACGCCCGGCATCACCGGGTTCTCCGGGAAGTGACCCATGAATTGCGGCTCGTTATAAGTGACGTTCTTGATGCCGACGGCATGGTCCTCGCCTTGAATGTCGACGATGCGATCAATCATCACGAAAGGATAGCGATGCGGCAACAGCCGCAAGATCTCCTTGATGTCGGCCGCTTCCATCCGGTCGCCGCTCACTCCTCCACCTCCCCGATTTTTCTGCCGCGACGCGTCAGGCGGCGCACAGTGGCGACGCCGCGTTTCCAATCGAACGCGTGCTCGGCCGGAAAGCCGCCCCAACGGGCGGACGCGGGAACGTTCGACATCACGCCGGCCTTGGCGCCGAGCATGGCGCCGGCGCCTACCATGATGTGATCGGCGATGCCTACTTGCCCCCCCATCATAACAAAATCACCGACCGTCGCGCTGCCCGATATCCCGACCTGGGCCGCGATCAGGCAGTGCCGGCCGATCGAGACGTTGTGTGCGATTTGGACGAGATTGTCGATCTTCGTGCCCTCGCCGATGACGGTATCGCGCGTCGCGCCGCGATCGATCGCCGTATTGGCCCCGATCTCGACGTCGTCTTGAATGATGACCCGGCGGGTCTGCGGAATCTTCTGATGACCTCGCGGCGACGGCAAGAAACCGAAGCCGTCCTGGCCGATGCGCGCTCCGGGATGGACGATCACGCGATCGCCGACCAACGCATGCAGGATGGTGGCGCCGGGCCCGATCTCGCAATCGCGGCCGATGCAGACATCTGGGCCGATGACGGCTCCGGCCGCGATCACGGTGCCCGAGCCGATTTGCGCGCGCGGTCCGATCATCGCCAAGGGATCGACGGTCACGCCGGCTTCGAGGTGGGCCGCGGGGTGGATCTGCGCGGCGGCGGAGCGGCCTTGAGTTTCGAACAGTGTTAGCGGGCGAAGCGAGCCGGGAAAGAGCGCCCGCGCCACCGCGACGAAGGCCGGATAGGGATGTGCGGTCTCGAGAACCGCCATGCCGTGCGGCGCCGCGGCGGCAAATCGCGGTGCGATCAGACAAGCGCCGGCGCGCGTGGTGGGCAGCGAAGCGGAAAACCTTGAATTATCCAAAAACGAGACGTCGTCGGGTCCGGCCATATCAAGCGGGGCGATATTGCGGATCAAGCGGTCGCTCGGATCGCCCTCACGCAATTGGGCGCGCGTCAGCGCGGCGATTTCGCCGGTCGTCAATGCGCGATTTAGTTTGATGAAATCGGGCATCCAGCCGTCCGTCGCAGCCACTGCAGCTGCGATTAGAAATGCGCTCCGCCGCCGAAGGCGAACCACTGCGTTCGGTCGTAGCTTTGCTTGAGGAACGGATAGGCGAAGTCGAAACGCAGCGGACCGAACGGCGATTCCCAGATCAAGCTGACGCCGCCCGACGCCCGGATGGCGGCGCTATCGGCATATATCATTCCGCACTGGCAGATGAAGGTGCCCGAGCCACCTGTGATCGGGAGGTTATTGATTTCGCCAGTCGCCGGATTTTGGGTCTCCGCCTTGTAGCCCCAGACCGAGCCGGAATCGAGGAAGATCGCGCCGCGGAAACCGGCGTCTTTGGGCAGGAAATAGAACGGATACTGGAACTCGAGACTGGCGCCCCAATACATCGTGCCGCCGATATTATCGTTGCTCGTGCCGGGCGTGATATCACGCGGTCCGATGCCGGCCGGCTGGAAGCCGCGCACCAAGTTCGCGCCCATCTTGAAGTCGTCGAGCATTCGCACTTCCTGGCCACCGAGGCCGGTGATGTCGCCGGCTTGTAAATGCAGAATGCCGACGAGATCGGAGACCACCTCGTAATAAGTGCGCATGTCGGCCGATGAGCGCAGATATGACACATCGCCACCGAGGCCGGCGACGTCCTGGCCGAAACTGAAATACACGCCGTTGGTCGGGTTTTTGTTGTTGTCGAGCGTGTTGTAGGTCAAGCCGTAGCCCAGCGCCGACGTAAGGGTGGAGCCGTTGGCAAGCTCGACGCGGACCGGAAGCGAAGCCTGGCCGAGCTGGAAGCAGTTTTGCTGAGTACCGTTCGTCACAGCAGTATTATAGCCAGGCCATTGGGCATTGATCGGCCCTGTAAGGTTGGGTCCTCCGCCGGAGGCGGCAAGTGCGGCATTGACCGCGGCCGGCGTCGGGAAGGTGCTGGCAAAATCCGGATTGATGTTGTTACAGTCGTTCAAATAACTCGGCAGCGTGATCTTCTGCGTATACAGCGAATAACGCAGTTGCACGGCGAAGTCTTCGCGGATCGGCAGACCCCAGCGCAGCGTGCCGCCCACGGATTCCGTTCCATAGGACAAATAGCTGTTGGCGATGGTCTGTTTCGCGAACAGATCGAGACCCATGCTGGAACGGGTGTCGAGGAAATACGGCTCGGCAAAGCTAAGTTCGATGCCGCGGGTATATTGGCCGTAGGTCAGCGCCGCCTTGGCGAAGCGGCCGGTACCGAGGAGATTGCGCTCCTGGACCGAAACCTGGCCGAGCCAGCCGTCCGACGTCGAGTAGCCGCCCATGACCGAGAAGTCGCCGGTCGACTGCTCCTCGACATCGACATTGATCACCACGCGGTCGGGTGCGGAACCCGGCTCGTTGGTGATCTTCACGCTTTTGAAGAAGTTCAAATTCTTCAGGCGGCGCTCGGCGCGATCGATGAGCGCGCGATTGTACGGATCGCCTTCGCCGATATCGAATTCGCGGCGAATCACATAGTCGCGGGTGCGATAATTGCCCTTGATGTTGATGCGCTCGATATAGGCGCGTGTGCCTTCGTCGACGGTGAAGACGACCCCGATGGTGCGTGTCGTCGGATTGCGATCGCCGCGCGGCCGCACCGTGCCGAAGGGATAGCCGCGTTTGGCGAGCTCGATCGTCATATCCTCGACGGTCTTCTCGATCGCCTCGCCGTTGTAGTTCTGCCCGGCCGACATCCGCAACGACGACCGCAGCGACTGGCCGTCGACGGCGCGGACGTTCGATTGGATGTTGATCGTTCCGAAGTGATAAAGCGGGCCTTCCTCGATCGTAAAAGTGACGATGAAGCCTTTTTTGGCCGGATCGTATTCGCCGGTCGCGGACACGACCTGGACGTCGGCGAAGCCGTGTTTCAGATAGAACCGTCGCAACAGATCGCGATCCGCTTCGATGCGGTCCGGATCGTAGACATCGGTGGTCTGCAGAAAACTGAGCCAATTCGATGTCGTAGTCTTGATCACTTCTTTGAGGCGGTAATCCGAATAGGCTTTGTTGCCGACAAAGACGATTTGCTTGATGCCGGTCTTCTCACCTTCGTCGATTTCGAAAACGAGATCGACCCGGTTATTCGGCCGTTCAATGATTTTCGGCACGACCTTGACGTCGAAACGGCCGTTGCGCTGGTAGATTTCGATGATGCGCTGGGTATCGGCTTGAACATTGGGGCGCGACAGCGAGCCACGCTCCTTCGACTGGATCTCCTCGGTGAGCTGCTCGTCCTTGATGCGATGATTGCCCTCGAACACGATCTTGTTGATGACCGGCGCCTCGACGACGGTGACGATCACTTTGCCGCCGGTCTGAGAAATGTGGACGTCTTGGAACAGGCCGGTGGCGTATAGCGCCTTCAGGCCGGCATCGATCTTTGCGGCATCGAGGTGCTCGCCCGGAGCGGCCTTGAAATAGGATCGGACCGTATCGGTGTCGACCCGGCGATTGCCCTGGACGACGATGGAGCTCACGGTAACGCCATTGTCCGCCGGCGCCGCGACGGCAATGCCAGCCCACAACCCAAAAATACCCAACCCGAGGAGCAAGCCGGCCACGACAAGCCCTCGTTTTACCCGCACACCCATGTCCATGCGCAAAGCGCCCTTTTACCCCAGTGGCCGCCCCCAGTGGCGGGTTACTCTGAAATCTCCCTCAATTCTGCGGTCTTAGAATTCCATTTCTCCTGATATTACTGTCACTTCCACCATTCCCCACTGTATCACCCCTACGCTACGATTACTACGGTTCCACGCTCCCGCAGCCCCGTTCAGGACGTCGTCAAGTGAACGATGTCATTGAATGTTGCAAAAATCATCAACATCACGACGATCGCGAGGCCGATCCTAAATCCGACTTCCTGCGCACGCTCGGACAGCGGTCGGCCACGCATGCCTTCGATCAAATAGAACAAAAGGTGACCGCCATCGAGCAAGGGAATCGGAAACAGGTTCAGGAGGCCGATGGATACCGACAAAACGGCGGCAAGATGGATGAGGGCCGCAAATCCGATCGAGGCGACCTGCCCCGAGATCTGCGCGATCCTAATCGGTCCGCCGAGCTGGTCGGCAGCCTCGCGGCCGACCACGACGCCGCCGATATAGCTCAGCGTCCGATCGATCACGAACCAGGTCTCTTGCATCCCCATCAAAACCGCGCGCGGCGGCGACACCGGCTGAAACTTCAGGTCTTCGGGGGCCATCGACCGACTGATGCCGAGGATGCCGATGCGATGGACGTTGCCGAAATTGTCCTTCACTTCCTTAAGGGCGGGGGTCGCTTTCAGGTCGAGCCGGGTTCCGTCGCGCTCCACATCGATATCGAGGTTTTGGCCGGCGCTTTCGCTGACGACCCTTTGCATGTCGGAAAAATCTTCGACCGGCTTGCCGTCGATGGCGACCACGACATCGCCTTTTTGAAACCCGGCGGCGGCGGCGGCGCTGCCCTCCTGCACCGAATCTACCCGCGCGCTCATGGATTGCTTGCCGAACACCATGAAAATCGCGGAAAAAATGACCACTGCCAGAACGAAATTGGCCATCGGGCCAGCCACCACGATGGCGGCACGTTTCAGCACCGGCTGAAAGAAGAAGCTGTGCGCGCGTTCGCCTGCGCTCATGGTCTCCAAACGCGGCGCGTCGGGAGCGCTGGCGGCGTTCTCGTCGCCGAAAAACTTCACATAACCGCCTAGCGGAACCGCGGATATCTTCCAGCGAGTGCCGTAGCGATCATTAAATCCGACGAGTTCGGGGCCGAATCCGATGGAAAAGACCAGGATTTTGACGCCGCACAGCCGCGCAATGATGAAATGGCCAAATTCGTGAAAAAACACCACGATACTGAGCACGAATAGAAAAGGGATGAGGTAGCCGACAACGCCACCCCCCAGCGCATGTAAATGCGACAGAACATACGACCCCATGATTTTACCCTAACGCCCCTGCCGTCCCCTGCCCCAATTCCTTAACGCTACGACGCCATTGCGGCAATTTCGGGCAAGAGGTTTGAGGCTAACCTTCTCGCATTATGGTCAACGGCGAGCGCCTCCTCGATGGATTGCGGCTCGGCCATCTCGCCGCGCCGCTCCATGGCGTCCAAAGTGCCTTCGACCAGCGCCGCGATGCCGGAAAATCCGAGGTTTCGGCCGATGAATTCTCCGACGGCCACCTCATTCGCCGCATTGAGGATGGTCGGCGCCGCCCCCCCGGCCGCCAGAGCCCGTCGGGCAATGGCCAGCGCCGGGAAACGGATCAGGTCCGGCTCCTCGAAGGTCAGCGACGCCACCCGGGCGAGGTCGAGCCGCGCCGCCGGGGTCTCCATCCGCACCGGCCAAGCCAGACAATGCGATATCGGAATGCGCATATCCGGCGAACCGAGCTGTGCAATCACCGAACCGTCGCGGAATTCGACGAGACCGTGGATGATCGACTGCGGGTGGACGACGACATCGAGCATTTCAGGCGCCAGAGCGAACAAATGATGCGCCTCGATCAATTCGAGGCCTTTGTTCATCAGGGTGGCGGAATCAATCGTTACCTTCGGCCCCATCTGCCAGGTCGGATGTTTCAGCGCCTGCTCGACCGTGACTTTCCGGATCGCGTCGAGCGGCAAAGTCCGGAACGGCCCTCCGGAGGCGGTCAGGACGATCCGGCTGACATCTTCGCGGCGGCCCGCGCCCAACGCCTGAAAGATCGCATTGTGCTCGGAATCCACGGGGAGCACCGTCGCGCCCTTCGCCGCCGCGCGCCGCATGAACAATGCGCCGGCGCAAACGAGGCATTCCTTGTTGGCGAGAGCAACCGTTGCACCGCGCTCGGCCGCGGCGAGCGTCGGCGCCAGACTGGCGGCGCCCGTAATGGCCGCCATCACCCAGTCGGCCGGGCGCTGCGCGGCCTCGACGAGGGAGTGGGGGCCCGCTGCGGCTTCGATGCCGGAGCCTGACAGTTCGGACTTTAGTTTGGCATAACATGTCGGATCGGCGACGGCGGCAAAACGCGCGCCGAGTTCGCGTGCCAAGCGTGCCAGGGCGCCCGCCTCGCGATAGGCCGTGACGGCCTCGACTTGGTAGCCGGCGCGATCGCGCCGCAACAGATCGGCCGTACTCGAACCGATCGAGCCCGTGGCGCCGAGAAGTGTCACCGTGCGCGGGCCGCGCGCGGTTTCCACTTCGGCACGTTTCACTTTGGCAAGTTCTATTTTGGTCACTCGACGTTTCTGCGTCATCCGGCGACCCGATCAGGCCTTACCATATCAACAAGCCCTGGGCTGGCGCAGCCAAGCCTAGAACGAGGCCTTGCCGCAGAACTCCGATTACGATGGCGGCCAAAGCGGCAACCAGAAACCCGTCAAGCCGGTCCATTACGCCGCCATGGCCGGGAATGAGGTGGCTTGCGTCCTTGGCACCAAACCGCCGCTTGATGGCTGACTCGAACAGGTCCCCGCCTTGCGCGACAATCGAAAGAACGAGTGCCAAGGCCGCGGCGGCCGCAGGCTTCGGTCCCCCGCTCGCATAAGCGACCAGGGCGCCGGCGGCAACCCCCCCGATGAGACCGCCCAGCGCGCCGGCCCAGGTCTTCTTCGGGCTCACGCGAGGCCACAGCAGCGGGCCGCCGACGGCGCGGCCCACAAAATAGGCACAAACATCGGTGGACCACACAATCGCGAACAGGAAAAGGATCGACGTCAGTCCGGCCACGGGATCGGCGCGCAATAACGCCGGCGCCAGCAAGGCAACGCCGGCATAGATCACGCCACTCACGGCCCAAATCGGCGCGCGCCCAGCGGAGAAGCGGCGCGACCAAGCCGCAACGCCCGCGAATACCGCGCCTGCGGCAATGGCGCCGATCGCGCCGATCGTTTCGCCGGCGGCGGCGAGACCCGCGGCTGCAAGCACGGCAATCGCGCCTGGGATGAGAATGCGCGGATCGGCGCGGCCGAGGACGAGCGAGGTCCACTCGTAAAGGATGGCCACGGCGGCAAGCGTGCAGGCGATCAAAAACAGCCAGCCGCCCGCATAAGCGCAAACAATCCAGAGCGGTGCGAGGACCGCGGCCGAGACGATGCGCTGCGCAAGATTCCGTGCGGCCTCGGCGTCTGTTGTGATTTTCCCGGTGGCCCCGGAGGAGTGCGGGTCCGGCTTGATCACGATCCGGTCTGCGCGATCAATCCGCCAAAGCGTCGTTCGCGCCGGCGGTACTCCGCAATCGCGTTCTCGAGCGCAGTGCGGTCGAAATCCGGCCAATTGAGAGGCACGAAAACGAGCTCGCTATAGGCGGCCTGCCAAAGAAGGAAATTGGACAGCCGCTGTTCTCCGCTGGTGCGGATGATCACGTCGGGATCGGGCAAATCGGGAATGTCGAGGCGGCTTGCCAGAAGCTCCGGCGTGATGGCGTCGGGCAGCAACCGGCCTGCCGCCACCTCGATCGCGAGCCGGCGTGCGGCGCGGGCGATCTCTTGCCGTGCGCCGTAATTGAACGCCACAACCAGAACAAGCCCGTCATTGTTGCGGGTCAGCTCTTCGGCTTCGTCGAGCAGGCTGCGGATATCGTTGGCGAGGGCGTCGCGCTCGCCGATGATACGGACCCGCACATTGCTCTTGTGCAGGTCGGCAAGATCGTTGCGGATGAAACGGCGTAACAACGACAACAGATCGCGGATTTCCGACTGCGGACGCGACCAGTTTTCGGAGCTGAAGGAGAAAATCGTCAACACGGCAATGCCGAGGTCGCTTGCGGCGCGTACGGTTCGGCGCAGCGCCTCGACGCCGCGCCGATGGCCCTCCACCCGCGGCAAACCGCGAGCCGAAGCCCAGCGTCCGTTGCCGTCCATGATGATGGCCACGTGCCGGGGCGTTTCGAACTCGACGGATGCCGTATCCACTTGTGTTGCCTTAAAGGGCGCCATTGCCTTCGTTTTCGGATTTGCTCTTACGCTCAAACGGTCATGATCTCCCGCTCCTTGCCGGCGAGCAGTTTTTCGACTTCGGCGATCGTTGCGTCGGTCACCTTCTGGACCTCGCCGGCCTGTCTGGTATGGTCGTCTTCACTGATCTTGTGATCCTTCTCGAGCTTCTTGAGAAGGTCGAGGCCGTCGCGGCGAACGTGACGTACGGCGATGCGCGCGGCTTCGGCGTATTTATGCGCGACCTTGGCGATTTCGCGCCGACGCTCCTCATTGAGCTCCGGAATCCGCAGCTTGAGCACCTGGCCTTCGGTCGAGGGCGTCAATCCCAGATTGGCTATGGAAATCGCCTTCTCGACGGCGTGGACCATCGAGCGGTCCCAGACTTGGACGTGGAGCAGCCGCGGCTCCGGCACGCTGATGGTGGCGAGCTGATTGAGCGGCATGTGGCTGCCGTAGGCTTCGACCTGAACATGGTCGAGCAAAGCGGTCGAAGCGCGGCCGGTGCGCAACCCGGAAAGCTCCGTCTTGAGTGACGTAATCGCGCCCTGCATACGCCGCTTAAGGTCGTTCATGTCGAATGTCGTCGTGGCCATGGTAGCCTCTATGCCATGTTACGCGGTGCCGTGTTACGCGATGCCGCACTACGCATTACTCAATGATGCGCTCGGCATCCCTTCACGCCTTTGAAGTCGGCCCCGCGTGCTCGCGCTGCCTCGCGCGCGAGCGTCAGCCGACCGTCGTAAAATGCCCCTTCCCGCACAGCACGTCTTGGATCGCACCCTTCTCCCGGATCGAGAACACGATGATAGGCATACGGTTTTCCTGGGCAAGCGCGAACGCCGTCAAATCCATGATTTTCAGATGGCGGTCGAGCGCCTCTTGATGACTGAGCTGCTCGTAGCGCTTGGCCTTGGGATCGGTCTTGGGATCGGCCGTATAGACGCCATCGACGTCGGTGGCCTTGAAGACGGCATCGCATTCCATCTCGGCGGCGCGCAGCACCGCGGTGGTGTCGGTGGTAAAATAGGGGTTGCCGGTGCCGCCGGCGAAAATAATGACGGTATCGTCTTCGAGGTGGCGCAGCGCCCGCTGCCGCTCATAGGTCTCGCAGACCTGCGGCATAGTCAGCGCCGACATCGTGCGCGCGCTGGCGCCCAGCCGCTCGATGGCGGCCTCCATGACCAGCGCATTCATCACGGTCGCCAGCATGCCCATCGCATCGGCGGTCGGCCGCGACAGCCCGTTCTCCGAAATCTGCGCCCCGCGCAGCACGTTGCCGCCGCCGACCACGACGCCTAACGCGACGCCGAGCTTGTGGGCGGCAACGAGGTCGGCCGCGAAACGGTCGATGGTGGGCTGATGTATGCCGAATTTTTCGGGGCCCGAAAGGGCTTCACCGGAGAGCTTGACGATCACCCGCCGGTATTTCGGTTTCGCCATAGCGATGGTCCCGCCCTTGCCGCCGATTCCCGCAAGGCCCCGTAGGGCTATCGCATTTGCGCGGTAAACCCAACCGGCCGTGGGGACTAATCCCGGAGCATGAACTCAGCCGAAAAGCGCCGACCGCTTTTCCGGAACACCCTCAGTGTGCGCCGGCAAGCGCCGCGACTTCGCCGCCAAAATCACCCTCGGGCCGCTCGATGCCCTCGCCGAGCGCAAAGCGCTTGAAGCCGCCGACCTTGATCGGGGCGCCGACCTTGCCCTCGGCCTCTTTGATGGCCTGGGCGACGCTCTTCTTGTCGTCAAAAATGAAGCCCTGATCGAGCAGGCAGACTTCCTTGTAGTAAGTCTTCAGCCCGGATTCGACGATCTTCTCTATCACATTGGCGGGCTTGCCCTGGGCCTTGAATTTCTCGGCGAGCACGTTCTTCTCGCGCTCGACCACCGCCGGGTCGAGGCCGCTTGGGTCGACCGCCTGCGGATTGGCCGAGGCGATATGCATCGCCACCATGCGGCCGAAAGCCTTGAGCTCGTCGGCATCGCCGGTCGATTCCAGCGCCACGATCACGCCGATGCGGCCGAGGCCGTCCGACACGGAATTATGGACATAGCTCGCCACCACGCCTTTGGTGACCGGCAACTCGGCGGCGCGCCGCAGCGTCATGTTCTCGCCGACCTTGGCGATGGTGTCGGCGATCGCATCCGCGATGGACACGCTGCCGACTTTGGCGGCGAGGATCTTGTCGACATCCGTCCCGGCATCGAGCGCTGCGCTCGCGATCATTTTGACGAGGCCCTGAAACAGGTCGTTCCGGGCGACGAAATCGGTCTCCGAATTGACCTCGACGACCATACCTTTATGGACATTGGCGGCGATACCGATCAGGCCCTCGGCGGCGACCCGGCCCGCTTTCTTTGCGGCTTTGGATAGGCCTTTCTTGCGCAGCCAATCGACGGCGGCCTCGAGATTGCCGCCGCTCTCGGTGAGGGCTGCCTTGCAATCCATCATGCCGGCGCCGGTCTGTTCCCGGAGCTCTTTCACCATGGATGCGCTGATGGGGCTCGTCATCGGTATGGCCCTTACACTTCCTCGGCCGTCAGTTCTTTGGCTTTGGCGATCCAGCCTTCGACGCGGCCGGGCAAGCCCACTTCTTCGCCGACATTATGCGCCGCGGTCGGCGACAATTCGGCAATCTGCTGGAAATGGAAAATGCCGAGATCGTTGAGTTTTTTCTCGATCGTCGGCGACACCGCCGGCAGTTTCTTGAGGTCGTCGGCAACGCCGCGCGGGCCCGACAGCGGCTCGAAGCCGAGCGTGTTGGTCTCCACCGGCAATTCCTCGACCACGGGCTCCACTTGCGCGCCGATGTCGACGCCGTGCGAACCTTGCGCCCGCGAAATGCCGTCGATTGCGGCGCGCGCGATCAGATCGCAATACAGCGTAATAGCGCGGCTCGCGTCGTCATTGCCCGGCACCACATAGGTGATGCCGTCCGGATCGCAATTGGTATCGACGATGGCGGCCACCGGAACATTGAGCCGCCGCGCTTCCTTGATCGCGATGTCTTCTTTGTTGGTGTCGATGACAAAGACGAGGTCGGGAAGCCCGCCCATGTCCTTGATGCCGCCGAGCGAGCGGTCGAGCTTGTCGCGCTCGCGCTGCAGCGTCAGCCGCTCTTTCTTGGTGTAGCCTTGCGCCTCGTTGGAGGCGAGCATCTCCTCGAGCGCGCGCAGCCGCTTGATCGAGTTCGACACCGTCTTCCAATTGGTCAGCGTGCCGCCGAGCCAGCGCGAATTGACATAATACTGCGCGCACTTCTTGGCCGCCTCGGCGATGGCGTCTTGCGCCTGGCGTTTGGTGCCGACGAACAAGATGCGTCCGCCCTGCGCCACGGTATCGCTGACCGCCTGCAGCGCGCGATGCAGCATCGGCACCGACTGCGTTAGATCGACGATATGGATATTGTTACGGGTGCCGAAGATGTACTCAGCCATCTTCGGATTCCAACGATGGGATTGATGCCCAAAATGAACGCCAGCTTCTAATAGCTGGCGCATGCTGAAGTCTGGCAGCGCCATGTCATTCTCCGGTTGATCCGCCGCGGACCGAGAGCCCACCATCTCCCTTGGGAGAGGGCAGACACCGGACGGCTCGAAGCCAAGGTCCGCGTGTGAGATTGCGCGCCTTATATAGGCACCACCCCCTTGCAGGCAACCGTGTTGTGAGCGCCCTTTACCGCCTTCCGGCCCTCCCCGCCCCTGGTGTAGCCTAGGTGCAACCGGCCGAAGTGCCGGATTCAGACATCATTGGGGAGGGAAACATGGTCGGAATCCCGCGCCGCAGATTGCTGCGGTTGGCGGCCTTGAGCGCTGTGCTGCCGGTCTGGCCGGGCCAACTTCGCGCCGACGATTATCCGTCGCGGCCGCTTCATCTCATCGCCGGCTATCCGCCGGGCGCATCCCCGGACATCATCGCGCGGCTGATCGGCGACGGCCTGTCGCAGCGAATCGGCCAACAATTGATCGTCGACAACCGGCCTGGCGCCGCCAGTAATATCGCCACCGAGCTCGCCGCTCATTCTGCGCCGGACGGCTATACGGCGCTGATCGCGGTTTCGACCAATGCCATCAACACCACACTCTACCGCAACCTCAATTTCAACTTCAGCAAAGACTTCGCGCCGGTCGCCGGCATCGGCGTCACGCCGTTCCTGATCGCCGCCAATCCGGCGTTCCCGGCCAAAACCATCCCGGAGCTGATCGCTTATGCGAAAGCCAATCCCGGGCGGGCGAATTTCGCCACCCAGGGTGTCGGTACCGGCCCGCACGCAGCAGCCGAATTGTTCAAGATGATGACGGGAACCGATCTGGTCCACGTGCCCTATAAAGGCAATTACAACACGGATTTGCTCGGCGGCCAGATACCGCTTGCCTTCGCGCCGATCGCGCAGGTGATCGAATATATCAGAGACAACCGCCTGCGCGTGCTCGGCGTCACCACCGCGGCACGTTCCGATGCACTGCCGGATACGCCCGCGATCGCAGAATTCGTACCGGGTTACGAGGCGTCCGGCTGGTACGGCATCGTGGTGCCGACAGGCACGCCGCCCGAAATCGTCGACAAGCTTTCAGCGGCAATTCTCGCGACCGTGAACGACCCGCCCGTGAAGTCGAAGCTCGTCGCTATCGGCGTCGTGCCGAAGCCGATGACCGTCGCGGAGTTCGGCAAATTCATCGCCGACGAGACTCAGAAATGGGCGAAGGTGATCAAATTCGCCGACCTCAAGGTGGATTGATCGCGCCGCGCCGTGCGCGCCATCGTCACGGCCGTCAATGGCCGCGGCGCCGCCGTTTTTTGGCGGCTTTGCGGGCGGCATAGCGCGCATCCTGGGCCGACTTTTGCTCGGCCGACAGAACTTCCTGCACGTCCGCCAAATAAGCCGGAGCAGCACGCGGGCCGCTATCCTGTGCCGGCGCCCGGGCGCCGAGTTTGGCGCGTTCCAGAACGAATCGCGCGTAGTCGTCCATGTCGCCGGCAAATGGCTTGATCTGGCCGTCGGCGGTGAGCCACAGCCGGTCGGCGACGAGTTCGATCAGCGAACGGTCGTGGGTGATGAGGATGACGGCGCCTTCGTAATCGTTGAGCGCGTCAAGGAGCGCGCGGCGGCTGTCGATATCGAGATGATTGGTCGGCTCGTCCAGAATGAGGAGATGCGGCTCGGCCATGGCGACGAGATTGAGGAGAAGCCGCGCCCGCTCGCCGCCCGAGAGGTTGGCGACCGTGGTGTCCTGCTTGTCGAAGGAGAGCCCGAATTGCGCCAGCCGCGAGCGCCGCGAGGATTCGCTGTCGTCCGGCCGCTCGCGGCGGATGATATCGAGCGGCGTATCCGCCGGATCGAGCGCTTCGATCTGATGCTGGTGGAACCAGCCGACCTTGATGCGGCTTTCGCGCTTCATCTCGCCCGATTGCAGCGGCAGCGCGCCTGCGATCATCTTGGCGAAAGTGGATTTGCCGGCGCCGTTGACGCCGAGAAGGCCGATGCGGTCGTCGACATCGAGCCGCAGATCGAGCTTGCGCAATACCGTCTTGCCGTCATAGCCGACGGCCGCGCCTTCGAGCTGGAGGAGCGGCGGCGCCAGCGGCCGCTTCGGCGACGGTATCGTAAACGGCGTCACGCGCTCCTCGACCACTTCGGCGATCGGCTCGAGCTTGGCGAGCCGCTTGATGCGCGACTGCGCCTGCGTCGCCTTGCTGGCTTTGGCGCGGAAGCGGTCGATGAATTTCTGCAGATGGGCGCGCTCGGCGTCCTGCTTGGCCTTGGTCGCCGCCTGCAGCCGGTTCTTCTCGGCCCGGCGCGTCTCGAAGTCGTTATAGCCGCCGGAGTAAAGCTCGAGCTTGCCCTGGCTCAGATGCAAAATGGCGTCGACTGAATTATTCAGAAGCTCGCGATCGTGGCTGACGATCAAGGCGGTGTGCGGATATTTCTTGAGCCGCGCTTCGAGCCACAGCGCGCCTTCGAGGTCGAGATAGTTGGTCGGCTCGTCGAGCAGGAGCAGATCGGGCTCGGCGAACAGCGCGGCCGCAAGCGCGACCCGCATGCGCCAGCCGCCGGAAAATTCGGCCATCGGCCGGGTGAGATCGTCGTTGGAAAAGCCTAAGCCGGTCAGGATTTCCGCGGCGCGCGCCGGCGCGCGATCGGCATCGATATGATTGAGGCGCTGATAGATCTCGGCAAGATCTTCCGGCTCCGCGGTCTCGAGTTCGGCGTTGAGCGCCTCGCGCTCGGTGTCCGCCGCCAAGATGGTGTCGATCAGGGTGACGGGCGTCGCCGGATGTTCTTGATCGACCGAGCCGATCCGCGCGGTTTTCGGCAGCACAATCTCGCCGCTCTGCGCTGCGAGATCGCCCACGATCAGCTTGAATAGCGTCGACTTGCCGGCGCCGTTTCGCCCCACCAAACCGACTTTGGCGCCGGTCGGAATGGCGACGCTCGCCTGGTCGAAAAACCTGCGGCCCCACGCATCGAAAACGAGATTCTCAATCCGAAGCATGTCGGGGTTCCGAACGCCGCTAAAAATGGTTGGGAGATGACGCGGCCGGTTTTTATACTGCGCCGCAGCAAATGGCGAGAGGAGATGTCGCTATGGCGTCGCCGAATTGCAAGCCGTCATTGCGAGAAGCGTAGCGACGACGCCATCCGGAACCTCTCCGCCACACTGGATTGCTTCGCTTCGCTCGCAATGACGAGGGATTACAGCGCCTCCACCGTCACGACGCCGGTCACCGCCTTGATGGCGCCGGCGATCTGCGGCGAGACTTTGAAGCGGCCGGGAAGCTTCACCTCGACCTCGCTGCCATTTTGCAACAGCAGCACCATGCTGACTTCGCCGTCACCTGATTCGCCGCCGTTGCGGCTGCCGTTTTGCATCGGCTCGAGGCGGCGCGCCACGCCGGGGATCGGCTCTTCGTTGCGCAGGAAGACCCGCAAGCCCTTCTGCGTTCGCGCCGCAGCCTCGTCGAGCGGCTCGACCGACTGGATGCGGGAGCGAACTTCGTCGGCCTGCACTTCGGCAGTGAGGAACAATAGCACCGCCCTGCCCGGCTCCAAGAGATCGCGGTATTGCGCCAGACCTTCGGCGAACAGCACGGCCTCGTAATGGCCGGTGGGATCCGACAACCCGATAATACCCATTTTGCTGCCGTTCTTGGTGCGGCGCTCGGTGCGCGCCACGACGGTGCCGGCGACACGGCCGGAGCCTGAGCCATTCTTTACCGCGCGGGCGAATTCCGCCCATGACTGCACGCGCAGCCGCTTGAGCGCCGTCGCGTAATCGTCGAGCGGATGGCCGGAGAGGAAAAAGCCGACGGCGTCATATTCGCGCTGCAGCCGCTCCGCCGGCAGCCAGGCTTCGAGCGCGGGCACGATGATCTGGGCGGCCTGGACCGCGCCGCCGAACAGTTCCGACTGGCCGCGCACAGCGTCTTCCTGGGTGCGCTGCGCGGTCGCCATCAGCGCATCGACCGCCGCAAAGGCGCGGGCCCGGTTCGGCTCGATCGGGTCGAAGGCGCCGGAGGCGGCAAGACTTTCGAGCACACGTTTGTTGACCGCGCGCGGATTGATGCGGGCGCCGAAATCGGCGAGGTCCGTAAACGGCCGCTCGCCGCGCGACGCAACGATGGTTTCGACCGCCTGGCGGCCGACGCCGCGCAGCGCGGCAAGCGCGTAATGGATGGTATTGCCGTCGACGTCGAATTCGACGCCGGAGCGATTGATCGAGGGCGGCTCGACCTTGAGCCCGATGCGCTCGGCCTCGGCGCGGAATTCCGAGAGCTTGTCGGTATTGCCCATGTCGAGCGTCATCGACGCGGCCAGGAATTCGACCGGGTAATTCGCCTTCATATAGGCGGTCTGGTAGGTCAATAGCGCATACGGCGCCGAGTGCGATTTGTTGAAACCGTATTCGGCGAATTTGGCGCAAGTGTCGAAAATCGCTTCGGCGTCGTTCTTGCCGATGCCGCGTTCGACCGCGCCGGAAATGAAGCTGTCGCGCTGCGACGCCATCTCCTTGCGGTCTTTCTTGCCCATGGCGCGGCGCAGGATGTCGGCCTTGCCGAGACTGTAGCCGGCGAGATCGCGTGCGATCTGCTGCACCTGCTCCTGGTAGGTGATGATGCCGTAGGTCGCCTGCAGGATCGGCTGCAGCTTCGGATGCAAATAGTCGGTGCGCTCGTGGCCGAGTTTGCGCGCGCAATAGGTCGGAATATTCGCCATCGGTCCGGGCCGATAGAGCGCCACCAGCACGATCAAATCCTCGAAGCGGTCGGGGCGCATATCGATGAGCGCGCGCCGCATGCCCTGACTTTCAACCTGGAACACGCCGACCGTTTCGCCCCGCGCCAGCATCTCGTAGGTCTTGGTGTCGTCGAGCGGCAGGTTGGTAAGGTCGATGGCGACGCCGCGGCGTTTGACGAGCTTTACCGCGAGTTCGAGCACCGTGAGCGTCTTGAGACCGAGGAAGTCGAACTTTACCAGGCCCGCCGGCTCGACCCATTTCATGTTGAACTGCGTCACCGGCATCAGCGATTTCGGATCGCGATAGAGCGGCACGAGTTCGCTCAAGGAGCGTTCGCCGATGACGATGCCGGCGGCATGCGTCGAGGCATGGCGGTGCAGACCTTCAAGCCGCTGCGCGATATCGAAGGCGCGGCGCGTCACCGGATCGCGGTCGCGCTCGGCCTGCAAGCGCGGTTCGTCCTCGATGGCGCGGGCAAGCGTCACCGGATTGGCCGGATTTTGCGGCACGAGCTTGCACAGTTTGTCGACCTGGCCGTAGGGCATTTGCAGGACGCGGCCGACGTCGCGCAGCACGCCGCGCGCCTGCAGGGTGCCGAAAGTGATGATCTGGGCGACGCGGTCGCGGCCGTATTTTTCCTGCACATAGCGGATCACTTCGTCGCGCCGCTCCTGGCAGAAATCGACGTCGAAATCCGGCATCGACACGCGCTCGGGATTGAGAAAGCGCTCGAACAGGAGCCCGAAGCGGATCGGATCGAGATCGGTGATGGTGAGCGAATAGGCGACAAGCGAGCCCGCGCCCGAGCCGCGGCCCGGTCCGACCGGGATGCCCTGCGCCTTGGCCCATTGGATGAAGTCGGCGACGATCAAAAAGTAGCCTGAATATTTCATCCGTGCGATGACGCCGAGCTCGAAATCGAGCCGCTCCAGATATTCCTCCGCGGTATGACCCTGCGCGACGCCGTAACGCTGAAGCCGCCGCTCGAGACCGCGCCTGGCCTCCTCGCGTAATACGCCGGCCTCGTCGGCTTCACCGTCGCCGGCGGTAAAGCGCGGCAGGATCGGCGCCTGAATCTTCGGCCGGAACGCGCAGCGCTCGGCGATCTCGACAGTTGCCGCGAGCGCTTCCGGCAGATCGGCGAACAGCGCCGTCATTTCGGCGCGGGTCTTGAAGCGATGCTCGGGCGTCAATTGGCGGCGGTCGGTATCGGCGACGAGCTTGCCTTCGGCGATGCAGAGCAGCGCGTCGTGGGCTTCGTAGTCCTCGCGGCTGGCGAAGAACGGCTCGTTGGTGGCGACGAGCGGCAGGCCGCGGGCAAAAGCAAGCTCGATCAGCGCCGGTTCGGTGACGCGTTCGGCGGGCGTGCCGTGGCGCTGCAGTTCGACATAGAGGCGATCGCCGTAAAGCCGTTGCAGCGTCTCACACCGCGTCAGCGCGAGCGCGTTCTGGCCGCCGGCGAATGCCACATCGAGCGGCCCGCTCGGCCCGCCGGTGAGTGCGATCAGACCGTCGGTCTCGCCGTCGAGCCAAGCGAGTTTCAGATGCGGCCGCTCCTGCGGCGAGTTTTCGAGATAGGCCCGCGAGCAAAGCCGCATCAGGCTGCGGTAACCGGCTTCCGCTGCGGCGAGCAGCACAATGCGCGGATAGACCTGGTCGACCACGCCGCTTCGCGTCTCATGATCGCCGAAATCGACGCCGAGGGCGCAGCCGATAATCGGCTGGATGCCGTAGCCCGACAATTTCTCGGAGAATTCGAGCGCCCCGAACATATTGTCGGTGTCGGTGAGCGCCAGCGCCGGCTGGCGGTCCTTCTTGGCGAGTTCGGCAAGCCGCGCAATCGTCAGCGCCCCCTCGAGGAGCGAATAGGACGAGTGGACGTGCAGATGGACGAAACCGGGCGTTGCGGCCGCCATTGCGAAATCACCTCGGGTCATGGCGCGCAGTGGTGGCGCGGCTCCTGCCACCCTGACGCGATTCTCGGGCGAAGCTTAAGCCGCGCTCGAAAACTTGTCCCCAGTATGCCCGCTACGCGCCGGGCCTCGGGTCTAAATGACTCCGAACACCTGCGCCCAGATCGCCAGCGTGGCCAGGAATAAACTCAACGACGCCAAGGCCATAGCCTCGTGAACCACCGACCGAACCATGATTTGTCTCCCCATCCATCGTTTAGAACGAATGCAGAACATAGTTCGCTTTCTGTTCCGGAGTCAAGGAGGGGTAGTGGGTCAGTTTGAATTGTGGCGGGCACTGCCGCCTCGCTATCGGGGCAACAGGGAGGCGACCGCAAATACGGCCCCGATAAATATGACGAGCATGGCAACAAATCGCGCAGCATATTTAGGGCTGGTCGCTACCCGGCGCAGCCCGAAAGTTTGGGCATAGGCTCGGCACTCGATTTCATCGATTATTTCGTTCATCGCACTTCCCGCTCCCTTGAACTAACTAAGCGACGCTCGTTCTTGGCGGATGCGCTCGTAAGCCCGAGCCCTTTGTTCTAACTTGATTTGTTGTTCGTCCCAATTTCAGGAATGCAATGCGAGCGTCCTGTTGACCAAACCAAAGGCGATAAAGATCGCGATAAATCCGTACCCGATCCTAGCACCCCAGACCAATCGGCTGATAATGCTATCTTGCAATGCCGCATGCCTGCCACTCCAGATAAACAAGAACAGGCGGTATCCTGCCTTTTCTTCATTCCAGCCATCACGGATTGAAGTGGAAAAAATATGGTTGCCGGGAGACCCCAGCTGCAGCCACACCGTGGGATATAGTTGGCGCAAACGCTGAACTAAGAACCAATGGGCCATCGCGCTGGCAATCCCCGTGATCGCCAGCGGAATTATCCAAGGTACGGCATGTACGATAAACATTTGCAGTGTTTTTGGCCCCTCAGTTGGCGACCTCTTTCCTAATACGGGCGTGAAGCAACGCTGCCCGTTCATTTCTTTGATCCAGCGCTCGGCTTCGCCTTCCCTCGCAAACAGATCGGTGATCCACTTCGATTTGCAGTCAGCGCAACCGCGCACGCATGGTTTTCGATTTTCTTACTTAGGCGTGCCCGCGTCACGACTGCCATCCGCCGTCGACTCCGCCCGCAATCGCCTGATGACCACATAAAGCAGCAAAGCCTCGCCGCTTATCAGAACGAGCGTCGTCACGACGGCCGGAACGGCAAGGTCAGGCCAGCGGGTGCAGACCCAGGCGGTCGTGAATATGAGCAACAAGGTCGTGTAGAGCAGCACGTCGCGCAGTTGCGGGCTGCCGAGGATCGTCACCATGACCTTTTGCAGCCGTCCCGGCTTTTGCAGGACTCCCGCAGGTTGGCCGGGTTCGGGCTCCACCATGGCCGCCTCACCTGCCGCCGCGAAACCTTCGAGCCGATCGCCTATTTCGCATAGCCCTGCGAGCGCAGCCAATCGATGCGGCGCGTGCCCTGCATCCATTCGTCGACTTCGGCTTTGCTGGTCAATCCCTTGATGTAGCGGATGTCGACGCCCGGACAGTGGGCCTCGATCTGCCAGTCGCCCTCGGCGATGCGCTTGGGCTTGAAGATGACTTTGACCTTAGGGGCTTTGCTCATGGAGCCGACTATGCCTTGTTCGGTCCGGCTGGCAAGCCTCCCGGGCTGCCTTTTTCGGGGCGGCGCCGGAATCGCGGTGTTCCGGCCGTCTATAGGCGGATGCCGGCGCGCGGTCCGCCAGGGGCGGAAATTCACAGCCGGCCTTGGACGCCCTGTTGTCGCGACAGCGTAGTAATGGTGTTCTAAGCGGTCGTTATAATAAATGAGGAGGAGGATTCGATGAAAAAACTCGCATTGACCTTGGTTTCGGCGGCGTTCGTTCTCGGCGCCACGGCAGTTGCGGCGAATGCGCAATCGCAATACGCGGGCGCCGCGGCTTTCCACGCCCAGATCAAGAACGCCACGCCGATCGAACAGGCGGCATGCCGGGGCTTCGGCCCCTATTGCCCGCCGGGTTTCACCCGCGTCTGCGGCGCCTATCGCTGCTGGTGCCGGCCCTGCCACTAATGCCTCGAAGCGAGGCCTCCCACCGGGCGGCCTCGTTTTATTTGCGGCCGGGACAGCGTTAACGCCGCGCCTGCGACGTTAGTGATCGCAGGCGACCGCGAACCGGGAGGCCGATATGAGACCGTGGCTGATAACGCTCGCTATTCTAGCCGGGCCTCTCGGGCTTGCGACCGGCGCGGAAGCGCAAAACCTGCCATGGTGCGCACATCTCGACTACGGCGCCGATGAAGCGGTCAATTGCACCTTCACCAGCTTCGAAGCGTGCCTCTCCCAGATCCATGGCGTGGGCGGCTTCTGCCAGGCCAACAACACCTATGAGGCCCCGGCGGCTTCTTCCCACCGGGCGAAGAAACGCGTGCCGCTCAAGCCGTCCTGACGGCGGCGCGACCGCGTTGCGGTCACATTCGAGCGACCGATGAACCAGGCCGCCCGGCACGGTGTTTCTCTCCGTGAAAGGCGCACCAGCGCCAGAGCCTTAGGGAGGCGATCATGAAGGCGACCAGGAAGCTATCGCTCGTCGCGCTCGGTCTCGTTGCCGGCCTGTCCGGCATGACGCTCCGCGCCGAGGCGCAAAATTATCCATGGTGCGCGCAATATGGCGGCCGGATGGGCGGCTCGATGAATTGCGGCTTCGTCAGCTTCGATCAATGCATGCTGACCGTGCGCGGCATGGGCGGCTTCTGCGTGGCGAATAATACCTATCGGCCGCCGGGTCCGGCGCATCATTCACACCGGGCGAAAAAGCACGTCGCCCAACAGCCGTCCTGACGCGACGCGGGCGCCAAACGGGCAGGAATGTTCTTGCGGCGGCGAACTAAGCCGCCCATGCGCGGTGTTCATGACCGTGGATGGCCCCGCGGAAGGAGGCAATCATGATGGCGTCGCGGCTTTCGCTTTACGCCGTCGCGTTCATTGCGGCGAGCTGCGGCATGGTCGCCGCCGCGCAAGCGCAGAATTATCCCTGGTGCGCGCAATATGGCGGCGATTTCGGCGGTGCGATGAATTGCGGCTTTGTCAGCTTCGAGCAATGCCTGGAGACGGTGCGCGGCATCGGCGGTTTTTGCGTGGTCAACAACACATATGAGCCGCCGCGCGGCACGGCGCCGTCCGGGCGGCCGAAGCATCATGCCGCGAAGAATGCCGCCAAAAAATCCTAAAGCACTTGGTTGCGCGGGCTTGTTCGCCGCGCTCCTTTGCTCGGCGCTCACCCCCCGCCCGGCTGCGGCGCAAAACTATCCATGGTGCGCGAATTTCGCCGACGGCGCCGGCACCAATTGCGGCTTCTCAACCGAGCAGCAATGCAGGATCACCATTGCGGGAAGCGGCGGCTATTGTTCGCAAAACAATCTCTACGCGCCCGCCGCTTCGGCAGCGTCGCCACGGCGGGCGGCGGCCAAGCATCACGCAGCATCCTCCGCCGGCCAAAACTGAAGCCGGCCGCGCGGCCTATTCGAGTTCGACTACCAACCCGTCCCGGATGGTCACGCGGCGATCCATCTGCCCGGCGAGATCCATATTGTGGGTCGCGATGATGGCGGCAATGCCCGAGGCGCGCACCAATTGATTGAGCGTGCCGAACACATGGTCCGCGGTATGAACGTCGAGATTGCCGGTCGGCTCGTCGGCGAGCAGGATGCGCGGCGCATTGGCGACGGCGCGCGCAATGGCGACGCGCTGCTGCTCGCCGCCGGAGAGTTCCGCCGGCCGGTGTGTCAGGCGTTCTTTCAGGCCGAGATAGCTCAATAGTTCGGCGGCGCGCGCATTGGCCTCGCGCCGCGGCAAGCCGCGGATCATCTGCGGCAGCACGACGTTTTCCAGCGCCGAAAACTCGGGCAGGAGATGATGGAACTGGTAGACGAAGCCGATCTGAGTGCGGCGGATGCGGGTGCGCGCGAGGTCATTGAGGGTCGCGGTGGGCGAACCGTCAATATAGACCTCGCCGCTGTCGGGATGTTCGAGGAGCCCCGCGATATGCAGCAGCGTCGATTTGCCGGCGCCCGAAGGCGCCACTAGCGCCACCGATTGGCCGGACCAGACCGCAAGCTCGGCGCCTTTGAGAATATCGAGCGTCAAATCGCCCTGGCGAAAGCGGCGGCCGACATTGTGCAGAAACAATAGCGGCCGCTCGGTCGTGGCCTCGACCGTCGTCACCTCGGTTATCGTGGTGGTGTCGTCCATGGCGCGCGATCACTCGTACCGCAACGCTTCGACCGGATCGAGCCGGGCCGCGCGCCATGACGGATAAAGCGTCGCAAGCAATGACAGGCCGAGCGCCATCACCACCACGGCGGAGGTCTCCTTGGCGTTCATGTCGGCCGGCAATTGCGACAGAAAGTAAAGCTCCGGCGGGAACAGATTGGTGTTGGTCAGCCAGGACAGGAAACGCCGGAGCGACTCGATATTGGCGCAAACCAGCGCGCCGAGGCCGAAACCGAACAGCGTGCCGACAAAGCCGATCGAGGCGCCGGTGATCAGGAACACCCGCATGATGGCGCCTTGCGTCGCCCCCATGGTGCGCAGGATCGCGATGTCGCTGCCCTTGTCTTTGACCAGCATGATCAAGCCCGAAATGATGTTCAGCGCCGCCACCAGCACGATCAGCGTCAGGATCAAAAACATCACATTGCGCTCGACCTGGAGCGCGCCGAAGAAGGTGGCGTTGCGCTGCGCCCAGTCGACCATATAGATCGGCCGCCCGGCGGCCGTCGTCACCAGCGGTCGGAAGCGGTCGATGTGATCGGGGTCGTTGGTATAAACTTCGATTGCCGTGACGTCGCCGGCGCGGTTGAAATAGGCCTGCGCCTCGGTGAGCGGCATGAACACGAACGCGGAATCGTATTCCGACATCCCGATCTCGAAGATCGCCGCGATCTTATAGGCTTTGATTCGCGGCGTGGTCCCCATCGGCGTCACCGCGCCGCGCGGCGCCACCAGCGTGAGATTATCGCCGACGCGCACCGAGAGCTGTTCGGCCAGCCGCGAGCCGATGGCGATGCCCTGGCCGTCGTCGAAACCGTCGAGCGTGCCGCTCTTGATATTGCCCGACACTTGCTTGAGCTTCATCAGGTCGGCGCCGCGCATGCCGCGCACGACGACGCCCGATGCATTGAACGGTGACGAGGCGAGCGCTTGGCCTTCGACAAGGGGGGCCGCGAGGTAGATGCCGTCGACCTTGCCGACACGGTCGGCGACCGCCGCATAATCGGTGAGCGGGGATTCGAGCGGCTGGATCAAAAGGTGGCCGTTGAGGCCCAAGATCTTGGTGAGCAATTCCTGGCGGAACCCGTTCATCACCGCCATGACGATGATGAGGGTGGCCACCCCCAGCATGATGCCGAGGAAGGAAAAGCCCGCAATGACGGAAATAAAGCCCTCTTTGCGCCGCGCCCGCAGATAGCGCAGCGACAACATCCATTCGAATGCCGTGAACGGACGCGTGCCGGTCGAATCGGCCATTTATGTCTGATCCCCGCGAACACCCCGAGTTTCACACGATTCTGGCGGTTTCAAGCCGCGCCCGGTCGCGTCATAGCGCCGCCGCACACAGTTTCCTCTTTGATACCGGCATGAGTTCGGCGGATAGTCCGGACTCATTGAGGTCCGCAGAGCCGCGTTACGACGTCCGCGGCGGTCATGAGTTCCCGCTGTCCGTCGGCGCGGCGCTTCACCTCGACCTTGCCTTCGGCGAGGCTGCGCGGTCCCACCAGGATCTGCCACGGCACACCGATCAGGTCGGCGGTGGCAAATTTGGCGCCCGGCCGCTGATCGGTATCGTCGTAAAGCGTGTCGATGCCCTTCGCGCTCAATTCGGCATAGAGCTTTTCGCAGGCCGGGTCGGTATCGGCCCCGCCCTGCTTGAGATTGAGGATCATGGCGCGAAACGGCGCCACCGGTTCCGGCCACTTGATGCCGGCGTCGTCGTGCGAGGCCTCGATAATGGCGGCCACCAGCCGGCTCGGGCCGATGCCGTAGGAGCCCATATGAACGGGTTGTTCGACGCCATCCGGCCCGGTCACGACCGCCTTCATCGGTTCGGAATATTTGGTGCCGAAGTAGAAGATATGGCCGACCTCGATGCCGCGCGCTGAGACGCGCTTGTCGGCCGGCAGCGCCGCAAAGGCGGCCGCATCGTGTTTCTCCGAGGTTGCGGCATAGAGCGAGGTCCACTTGTCGACGATCGCCTGCAGGCGGCCGACGTGATTGAAGTCGACCTCCGGGCCCGGCACGTCGAAAGTGAGATAGTCGCTGTCGCAAAACACCTCGCTCTCGCCGGTGTCGGCGAGAATGATGAATTCGTGGCTGAGATTGCCGCCGATCGGTCCGCTTTCGGCGACCATCGGGATCGAGCGCAGCCCCATGCGGGCGAAGCTGCGCAGATACGCGACAAACATGCGGTTATAGGCGTGCTTGGCGCCGGCGAAATCGAGGTCGAAGGAATAGGCGTCCTTCATCAAAAATTCGCGCCCGCGCATCAGCCCGAAGCGCGGCCGCACTTCGTCGCGGAACTTCCACTGGATGTGATAGAGGTTGAGCGGCAGGTCCTTGTAGGACCGCACATAGCTGCGGAAGATCGCCGTGATCATTTCCTCATTGGTCGGCCCGTACAGCATGTCGCGGTCGTGCCGGTCTTTGATGCGCAGCATCTCCTTGCCGTAGGCCTCGTAGCGGCCGCTCTCGCGCCACAACTCGGCGGATTGGATGGTCGGCATCAGAAGCTCGATGGCGCCGGAACGGTCTTGTTCCTCGCGGACGATGCCGCAGACCTTTTGCAGCACCCGCAAGCCGAGCGGGAGAAAGGCATAAATCCCGGCCGCTTCCTGGCGGATCATGCCGGCCCGCAGCATCAGCCGGTGCGAGGCGATCTCCGCCTCTTTGGGCGTTTCGCGCAGATTGGGCAGGAAGTAGCGGGACAGGCGCATGCAGTCTTATCGCTTAGCCGTGGCTTGATGGGGCTGGCAGTCAAGCCGCATCGGGAAGCGAATTACAAGGGGCGGTCGCAGGGCGGATTTTGGCGCAAATCGCCCCGAAATCGCGGTTGTAGACGAAAAAACTTTCGCGCTTGGCCGCTATCATGATGACAATGCCTCAGAGATCGATTACCAATGCGCTGCGATCTCCCGAACCGGAACTTAAGTTTCGGGAATTGGGGGGCAGCGGTCCAAGTCTTGGGAGGATGACCCGCGAGCGTAAAGCATCGCCAGCCACGCAAGTAAGGCGCAAGGCAAAAGTAAGCGTGGGTTAGGGGTTAGATGAGGATCTTCAGGCAGGGCTTTAGCCCTGCTTTTTCTTTTTACGCACCGCCCATTACAGCCATTTTTGGTCAGGCGGCTTATAAATCACATCGCCTTTTGGTATTAAGTAATTGATACAATTCCTACTTTTTTCCGAATAGCGGCGACGCTAAGTTGTCCAGTGTGACCAATTGCTTGGTGTAGACCAGATAGAAGCCCGCATAGATCACGATCGTAACCAGCGTCGTCCACAGCAATTTTCGGCCGATCCTGACGCCGATCGGCGCGCCTGGATCGGTGCCGGGCGCCATCTCTGAACCCTCATGCTGGCTGCGAATGCCCCACGGCAAGACGGCAAACAGCGTCACCCACCAGATCAGAAAAAAGGTCGCAATCGAGGTGGTTACCGTCATGCCTCGTTCCGCTGTTGCTACCCAATGATCTCTTCCGAAAACCGGTCTCCACTTTTCGGGATCATGCCCTAAGCCTGCTCCAATTCGACCAGCGTGCCGGAAAAGTCCTTGGGGTGCAGGAACAAGACCGGCTTGCCATGCGCGCCGGTTTTCGGCTCGCCGTCGCCGAGAACGCGTGCGCCGGACGCCTTCAGCGCATCGCGGGCGGCGCGGATATCGTCGACTTCGTAGCAGATATGATGCATGCCGCCGTCCGGATTGCGCTCCAGAAATTTCGCGATCGGCGATCGCTCCCCCAGCGGTTCGAGCAGCTCGATCTTGGTGTTCGGCAGTGTAATGAACACTGTGGTGACACCATGATCCGGCTGCGGCACCGCGGCCGACACTTCCGCACCCAAAGTATCGCGATAGACTGCCGTGGCCTTGCCGATGTCGCGCACCGCGATCGCGACGTGATTGAGCCTGCCGATCATGTTGTTTCTCTCCTGCGCCCGGCAGGGGCATCATACACCGTGGTCACGCTAGACCGTGAGCACATGCACGTGGCAGATCGGCTTTTTGTTCCAGCGTTCGGCGATGGCGCCGCGCACCGCCCGCCGCACCGCCTCCGCCACGGCGTCGGCATCGCGGCGCCGGGGTTTTGGCAGCGCTTCGAACGCGTCCTCGACCGCCTCGCGCGCGATTTCGAGCATCGAGGCGCCCCTGGCGTCGGTGTCCGGCAGGCCGACCAGTTCGACCTCAGGGTCGGCCACGAGTGTGCCCTTTTCGCTTAGCGCCAGCGCGACCGAGACTATTCCGGCAAAGCTGAGTTTTTTCCGCGCCGCGACCGTGCGCGACACGGCCTCGATCAGAAGCGAGCCATCCTTGTAGAGCCGGCCGGAAGGAACTTCGTCGATGATTTCGGCCGGGCCCGGCGCAAGCCGCACCAGGTCGCCATTGCGGCAGACCAGGACCTGCGGCACGCCGGCGCGGCGCGCAAGTTCGGCATGTTCGGCAAGATGCAGCGCTTCGCCATGCGCCGGGATCAGGATCTTAGGCCGCACCCAGCCGATCATTTCCCGCAATTCGTCGCGCCGCGGATGACCGGAGACGTGAACCAGATGGGTACGATCGGTGATGACCTCGATGCCCTGGCTGACCAAGCCGTTGATGACCTCGCCGACAGCTTTTTCGTTGCCGGGGATTGCGCGCGAGGAAAAGATCACGCGGTCGCCCTTGGTCAACGCGACCTCCGGGTGCTCGTCGCGGGCGATGCGCGACAGGGCTGCCCGCGGTTCGCCCTGACTGCCCGTACACAGCGCGACGACTTTGTCGGGCGGCAGGTAGCCGTAACTGTCGGCGCTGCGGAAATCCTGCACGCCGTCGAGATAGCCGGTCTCGCGCGCGACTTGCGCCACCCGCTCCATGGCGCGGCCGATCAGCACCACTTCGCGGTCGGCGGCGCGGGCGGCATCGGCGACCGCGCGCAGGCGGCCCACATGCGACGCAAAGGTCGTCACCGCGACCCGGCGCGGCGCGGTGAGGATCAATTCGGCCAGCGTCTTCGCCACGTCCGCTTCCGACGGCGAACGGCCCTCGCGAACCGCGTTCGTCGAATCGCCGATCAGCGCCAGCACGCCGGCATCACCGAGCGCCGTCAGCTTGGCCGCATCGGTCGGCGCGCCGAGCAGGGGCGTCAGGTCGATCTTCCAATCGCCGGTATGCAACACCAGGCCTGCCGGCGTGCGGATCGCAAGCGCGTTCGATTCCGGGATCGAATGGGCGACATTGATGAAGTCGATCTCGAACGGCCCGAGCGCGAGGTGGCCGCCGACCGGGACGACCTTGATCGGAATTTTCGGGGCGCCGGGCTCGCCAAGGCGCTTGGCCTCGAACAGCGCCGCGGTGAACGGCGTTGCGTAGATCGGCACATTGAGCCGCGGCCACAGGTCGATCAACGCGCCCAAATGATCCTCGTGCCCGTGGGTCAGCACCAGGCCCAAAATGTTTTTGCGCTCTTCGAGCAGATAGCGGATGTCCGGCAGAATGAGATCGACGCCGGGCAAATGCTCCTCGGAGGCGAACGACACGCCGCAATCGACGATGAGCCATTGTCGGCGGCGGCCATCGCCGAAGCCGTAGATCGAGAGATTCATCCCGATCTCGCCGATGCCGCCGAGCGGCGCGAATACGAGTTCGTTAGACGCCATCGCTGAACTCAAACCGGGGCGCGGCGAGCGCCGGCTAATTCGAGTGGAAAGACATCCCCCGCCGAGATCATTTCGGTGCCGCCGCCATGCAGTTCCAGGACCAGCCGGCCGGAGCGGTCGAGACCGGCAAACCGGCCGTGCTTTTCGCTGCCGCCATTGCGCACCGCGATGTCCTCGCCGATGCCGCGCGCCGCGGCGATCCAATCATCGAGGATAGCCGAAAAACCGCTGCCGCGATCCCATGCTGCGATACGCCGGCACATGGTCGCGGACAACTCCCGGAACAGCCGTTGCGGGGTGAAATCGGCGCCATGGGTTCGAAGATGAGCCCCAAGATGCGTCGCCGGCCGGTCAGGCGCGGTCGCCGGATGTGTTGCACAATTGACGCCGATGCCAACAACGACCGCGATGCCTTGGTCGGTCCCGACCTCGCCCTCGATCAATATCCCCGCGCATTTGTCGCCCCCGTGCATGAGATCGTTGGGCCACTTGAAGCGCAGTTGCGGCGCGAGCGAGGGCTCAAGCGCGATGGCGGCGTCGCGCAGCGCCAAAGCAGCGACAAAGCCGAGTTCGGGCGCACGCTCGAGCGGCGATGGGTCGGCCAACAGGAGGCTCGCATAGAGGTTACCCTCCGGCGACACCCAGGAGCGGTCGAGCCGGCCGCGGCCGGCGGTCTGGGCCACCGCCGTGATCCAGAGCGGTCCGCGTTCGCCGCGTTTTGCCAAGAGGCGCGCTTCCGCATTGGTCGAGCCGACGGTGGCGAGAGCGAGATGCCGCACGCCCGCCGCGACCGCGATCGGGTCAAGCTCCATCAGAACAGGGAATGCGCGGCAGCGGTCGCGACGCCGACCAGCGGGCCGGGATAGAGGAAGAACAGGATGTTGAACAAGCCGCAGACCGCGAGCACGACGCGAAGCTCGTAGGGCATGTCGTAAAAGCCCTCTGCCGGTTCGTCGAAATACATCACCTTGATGATCGCGAGATAATAATAGGCCCCCACCACGCTCGCCACCACGCCGATGACCGCCAGCACGTAGAGGCCGGCTTTGATGGCGGCGAGGAACACGTAAAATTTCGCGAAGAATCCGGCGAGCGGCGGGATGCCCGCCATCGAGAACAACAGCATCGCCAAAAAGAACGCCATAGCCGGATGGGTGCGCGACAGGCCGGCCAGCTGGTCTATCGACTCCACCATGCCGGTCGAGCGCCGCATCGATAGGATCACGGCGAAGACGCCGAGCGTCATGCTGACATAGATCGCGATATAGACCAGCACGCCCTGCACGCCTTCCTGCGTGCCGGCGGCGAGCCCGATCAGCGCAAAGCCCATATGGCCGATCGAGGAATAGGCCATCAGGCGTTTGATATTGCGCTGGCCGATGGCGGCGAAGGCGCCGAGCGCCATGGAGGCGATCGAGACGAAGACCAGGATCTGCTGCCACTCGGTGGTGATGCCGGGGAATGCCGTCACGGCGACCCGCACGAATATCGCGATGCCCGCCACTTTCGGCGCCGCGGCGAAGAAGGCGGTGATCGGCGTCGGCGCACCCTCATAGACGTCCGGTGTCCACATGTGGAACGGCACGGCCGAAACCTTGAAGCAGAAGCCGGCGAACAGGAAGACGATGCCGAAGATCAGACCGACATCGCCATGCGCGGCGGCTTTGGCAATGCCGGCAAAGCTCACGGTGCCGGTAAAGCCGTAGACCAGCGAGGCGCCGTAAAGCAGCATCCCCGACGACAGCGCGCCGAGCACGAAATATTTGAGGCCCGCTTCGGTCGCGCGCAGCGAGTCGCGATGGCTGGCGGCGACCACGTAAAGCGGCAAGCTCATCAATTCGAGGCCGAGATAAAGCGCGATCAGGTCAGCCGCCGAGATCAGCATCAGCATGCCGAGCGTCGACAGCAGCACGAGGACGGCATATTCGAAACGCTGCTGGCGCTCGCGCTCGACATAATCGAGCGACATCGCGATGGCGGCGGCGGAGCCGAGCAGCGCCAGGATTTTGAGAAATCTGGCGAAATCGTCGACGACAAAACTGCCGCCGAAGGTCGTCAGTTTGCCGGCCGGCAGCCAGATCAGCACGGCGCCGGCGGCCACCAGGAGCACGATGGCGGCGACGTCGATAAAACGCCCGGCTATCTCGCCGCGGAACACGCCGAGCATCAATAGCGCCATGGCGCCGAGGCCGAGCACGATTTCCGGCAACAGCGGCAGCAATGTCGGAAGTTGGGCAGCGCTCATGGGCCTTACCTCAACGCCGCCGATTTCACGGTGCCGAGCGCGTGCTGGTAATTGTCGACCAGTTGCAGCACCGACGCCGAAGACAGATCGAGGACCGGCTTTGGATAGACCCCGAACACGATGGTGAGAATAACGAGTGGCGCCAGGATCACCACTTCGCGCCAGCCGAGATCGCGGATGTGGAACAGGCTCGGCTTCTCGAGCTTGCCGAAAATGACCTTACGGTAGAGCCACAGCGCATAGGCCGCCGACAGGATGGTGCCGAGCGTCGCCAATGTCGCCACCCAATTGTTGACGCGGAAGGTGCCGATCAGCGTCAAAAATTCGCCGATGAAGCCCGACGTCCCGGGCAAGCCGATATTGGCGAGGGTGAATACCAGGAACACGAAGGCATAGACCGGCATGCGATTGACAAGACCGCCATAGGCCGCGATTTCGCGGGTATGCATGCGGTCGTAGACCACGCCGACGCAGACGAACAAGGCGGCCGATACGATGCCGTGCGAGATCATCTGGAATATGCCGCCGGCGACGCCCTGCGCCGTCACCGCGAAAATTCCCATGGTGACGAAGCCCATATGCGCCACCGATGAGTAGGCAATCAGCTTTTTGATATCCTCCTGCACCAGCGCGACCAGCGAGGTGTAGATGATGGCGACCACCGACAGCGCGTAAATCAGCGGCGCCAAATGCTGCGAGGCCTCCGGGAACATCGGCAGCGAAAAGCGCAAGAAACCGTAGCCGCCCATCTTCAGAAGGATGGCGGCGAGGATGACCGAGCCCGCGGTCGGCGCCTCGACATGGGCATCCGGCAGCCAGGTGTGAACCGGCCACATCGGCATCTTCACGGCGAACGAGGCGAGGAACGCAAACCACGCCCAGGTCTGCAGTCCCAGCGGAAACGGATGGTGCAAGAGCATCGGAATGTCGGTGGTGCCGGCCTCCCAATACATCGCCATGATGGCAAGCAGCATGAGCACCGAGCCGAGCAGCGTATAGAGGAAGAACTTGAAGCTGGCATAGACACGGCGCGGCCCGCCCCAGACGCCGATAATCAGGAACATCGGAATGAGGCCGCCCTCGAAGAACAGATAGAACAGCACCAGATCGAGCGCGCAGAATGTGCCGACCATCAGCGTTTCGAGCACAAGAAACGCGATCATATATTCGCGCACCCGGCTTTGGATCGAGGCCCAGCTCGCCAGGATCGAAATCGGCATCAAGGCGGTGGTCAGCACAACGAAGGGCAGCGAAATGCCGTCGACCCCCATCGCGTAATTGATGGCGCCGCCGAGCCAAGGCCGTTTCTCGACGAATTGGAAATCGGCCGTCGAGGGATCGAAGCGCCAGATCAGAATGAGCGAAATGGCGAACGTAATCAGCGAGGTCCAGAGCGCCGCCCATCGCGCGTTGCGCGCGCCCGCCTCGTCGTCGCCCAATGTGGCGATGAACAACGCGCCGAGAATCGGCAGGAAGGTGACGACGGACAGGATCGGCCAGCTCGTCATCAGTGTACCCCTGCAAACATGAACCAGGTGATCAGCGCCGCAACACCGATCAGCATCGCAAAGGCGTAGTGATAGAGGTACCCGGTTTGCAGCCGGACGACGTTCTTCGTCACGTCGAGCACGCGCGCCGACACGCCGTCGGGGCCGAAGCCGTCGATGACAAAGCCGTCGCCGCCCTTCCAAAGCAGCCGGCCGAGACGAAGCAACGGGCGCACGATGAGGAAATCGTAGATCTCGTCAAAATACCACTTATTGAGCAGGAATTCGTAGAGCAGCTTCTGATCGCGCGCCAAGGCCTTCGGGATGTCGGGCCGGCGGATATAGAACAGGTAGGCGACCAGGAAGCCGATGATCATCATCGCGGTCGGCGCTAGCGCGATTTCGAGCGGCAGGTGCTCCATGTCCTCGATCACGGTATTGCCGGGCGCGTATTTCAGCGACTCGCGGAAGAAGCCGAGCGAGCCCTCGCCGGTGAACAGGCTGACGAACAGCCAGCCGACGGTGAGCGACCCGAGCGCCAGGATGGCGAGCGGGATAAGCATCACCTTCGGGCTTTCATGCGCCGCGTCGTAATGGTGGCGGTCATGCGGCTCGCCATGGAAGGTCTTGAAGATGAGCCGCCAGGAATAGAATGAGGTCAGGCCAGCGGCGGCGACCGTCATGATGAATCCGTAGCTCGACATCGCGCCTTTGGCGACCTCGTCGGCCTCGATGATGGCGTCCTTGGAGAAGTAGCCGGCGGTGAAGGGGAAGCCGGTCAGCGCCAAGGTGCCGATGATCATCATGGCGTAGGTGAAGGGAATCTTGCGCCACAAGCCGCCCATGTGCCGGATATCCTGCTCATGATGCATGGCGAGGATCACCGAGCCGGAGCCGAGGAACAACAGCGCCTTGAAGAACGCATGGGTGAACAAATGGAACATGCCGACCGAATAGGCGCCGGAGCCCATGGCGACGAACATGTAGCCGAGCTGCGAGCAGGTCGAATAGGCGATGATGCGCTTGATGTCGTTTTGCACCAAAGCCACGGTCGCCGCGAACATCGCGGTCGTCGCGCCGATGAACACGACAAAGCCTTTTGCATCAGGTGACAATTCGAACAGTGGCGACAGCCGCGCCACCATGAAGACGCCGGCCGTCACCATGGTGGCGGCATGGATCAAGGCCGAAACCGGCGTCGGCCCTTCCATGGCGTCGGGCAGCCAGGTGTGCAGCAGAAATTGCGCGGATTTTCCCATCGCGCCCATGAACAGGAGCAGGCACACCACCGTGAGCGCATCGAAGTCCCAGCTCAGGAAATGGAAGCTTTTGCCGACGAGGGCCGGCGCCTGCGCGAAAATGGTGTCGAAATCGATCGCGCCGGTGAGATAGAAGACCGCGAAAATGCCGAGCGAGAAGCCAAAATCGCCGACGCGGTTGACCAGGAAGGCCTTGATCGCTGCGGCGTTGGCTTCGGGCTTGTAGAACCAGAAGCCGATCAACAGATAGCTCGCGAGTCCGACGCCTTCCCAACCGAAAAACATCTGGACGAGATTGTCGGCCGTCACCAGCATCAGCATGGCGAAGGTGAAGAACGACAGATAGCAGAAGAACCGCGGCTTATACGGATCTTCCTCCATGTAGCCGATGGAATAGATGTGCACGAGCGACGACACGGTCGTTACCACCACCAGCATCGCCACGGTCAGCGTGTCGATGCGCAGCGCCCATTCCGAATGCAGATCGCCGAAACTGATGAAGGAGAACAGCGTGACGCGCGTCTCATGCCCCCAGAAACCGACGTCGATAAAGGCGTACCACGACAGCACGCAGGAGATGACCAGGAAGGTCGAGGTGACAAGTTCCGCAAGCAGCGAGCCTGCGGCCGACGGCTCGTGTTCGGGGTGCTCGTCATGGCTGCCGGACATCGCCGCGTGCGCCGTGTCCGGCGACGGCGCGGCATGTGCATGATCCTCGGGCACGAGCGGCGCGGCGTGATCGTCATGCGGCGGCGGCGGATTCTGCCCCGGATAGCGGTTGCGCGCGCCCAAAAGCGTAATAGCGCCGGCGATGATGGCGGCGAGAAGCGGCAGAACGACGATCGCTTCGTACATGCGCTCAACCCTTCATCAGATTGACGTCCTCAACCGCGATCGAACCGCGGTTGCGGTAATAGGCGACCAGGATCGCGAGCCCGATTGCGGCCTCGGCCGCCGCCACCGTCAGCACGATCAGCGCATAGACCTGCCCGACGATGTCGCCCAGATAGCTCGAAAACGCCACGAGGTTGATATTGACGGCGAGCAGAATGAGCTCGATCGACATCAAAATGACGATCACGTTCTTGCGGTTGAGGAATATCCCCAACACCCCGAGCGTGAACAGGATCGCGCCCACCGACAGATAATGGCCGAGCCCGATGGTCATGCTAGCCCCCGCGTCATGACAACCCCTGCCCCGACTTGACCTTGACGACCTCGATAGCGGTTGAGGGATGGCGGGCCACCTGATGGGCGATGCTTTGCCGCCGCACTTTTGGCCTATGTTGCAGCGTCAGCACGATGGCCCCGATCATCGCGACCAACAAAATGACGCCGGCCGCCTGAAAGAAATAGACGTAACGCGTGTAGAGCACGAGCCCGAGCGCCTGGGTGTTGCTGATCTCGCCCGACGGCGGGATCGGCGCGGTGATGGCTTTCGCCACATCGGGGCCGATCGCCCAGGCGCCGACGACGATCAGCAACTCGGTCAAGACGATGACACCTACCAAGGCACCCGCCGGTAGATAGGAGATAAAGCCCTGGCGCAGTTCGGCGAAGTCGACATCGAGCATCATCACCACGAAGAGGAACAGCACGGCGACGGCGCCGACATAGACGATGATCAGAATCCAGGCCAGGAACTCGGCGCCCAACAGCACGAACAGGCCCGCCGCATTGACGAAAGCCAGAATAAGAAACAGCACCGAATGCACCGGATTCTTCGACGAAATCACCATGACGGCTGAGGCCACGGTAATGCCGGCAAACAGATAAAAGAAAAGTGCCTGGAGGATCATGGCCGGCCGTTCTCAGCGATAGGGCGCGTCGAGCGCGATGTTCTTGGCGATTTCGCGCTCCCAGCGGTCGCCGTTCGCCAGAAGTCTCTCCTTGTCGTAGTACAGTTCCTCGCGCGTCTCGGTGGCGAATTCGAAATTCGGGCCTTCGACGATGGCGTCGACCGGGCAGGCTTCCTGACACAGCCCGCAATAGATGCATTTGACCATGTCGATGTCGTAGCGCGTGGTGCGGCGGGTGCCGTCATTGCGCCGGGGTCCCGCCTCGATGGTGATCGCCTGCGCGGGGCAGATCGCCTCGCAGAGTTTGCAGGCGATGCAGCGCTCCTCGCCGTTCGGATAGCGGCGCTGCGCGTGCTCGCCGCGGAACCGCGGCGACAGCGGGCCCTTCTCGAAGGGATAATTCAACGTTGCTTTCGGCTTGAAGAAATAGCGCATCGACAAAACGAAGGCTTGCGCGAATTCCCGCAGAAACAACGAACGTGCGGCCTGGTCGAGTCTCATGTCAGCCTCTCATCCCGGCTTTTTCGCAGCCTTTTTTGCCGCCTATTTGCCGCCGATGGCATGGCCGATCCAATAGCCCGAGGTGGCGAGGATCGCGATGTCGGCTCCCAGGATCACTCGGCGCGTGATCGAGAGCTTGTCGTTGAAAACACTGCGCTGTTCGACCGTTTGCGGACCCGCTTGCGTGCGCAGATAGCGTTCCATGGCGCGAATTGCCGGCACGTAGATGGCCACCGCGAGAATGGTGCCCGCGAGCGCGCCGAGCCAGGCCGGCATCGAAAAGTCCATGCCATCCTCCGGTCATTGCGGCGCCCACCCGGCGAATTGCAGCACGCCGGCCACGATCGCGACCATCGCCAGCGAGATCGGCAGAAAGACTTTCCAGCCGAGCCGCATCAATTGATCGTAGCGGTAGCGCGGCACGAAGGCCTTCACCATGGCGAACATGAAGAAGACGAAGAAGGCCTTGAGCACGAACCAGATGACGCCCGGCACCCAGGTGAACGGCGCGACCGCGATCGGCGGCAGCCAGCCGCCGAGGAACAGGATCGTGCACATGGCGCACATGGTGCAGATCGCCACGTATTCGCCGAGCATGAACATCATGTAGGGCGTCGAGCCGTATTCGACCATGAAGCCGGCAACGAGCTCGGACTCCGCTTCCACCAGGTCGAACGGCGGCCGGTTGGTTTCGGCGAGTGCCGAGACGAAGAAGACGATCAGCATCGGAAAGAGCGGCAGCCAGTACCAATTGAGCACCGTCAGCCACGGCAGCCCGATCGAGGTCGCCAGCCCATGGACGCGCTGCGCCTCGACGATGGCCGAAAGGTTGAGCGAGCCGACGCACAACAACACGGTGATGATGACGAAGCCGATCGAGACCTCGTAGGACACCATTTGCGCCGCGGAGCGCAGTGCGGCGAGAAACGGATATTTGGAATTCGACGCCCAGCCGGCCATGATGATGCCGTAGACGCTGAGCGAGGAGATAGCGAAAATGTAAAGTATTCCGACATTGATATTGGCGACGACCCAGCCGCCGCTGACGGGGATGACCGCCCAAGCGGCAAGCGACAGCACGCAGGTGACAAGCGGCGCCAGAAGGAACACGCCCTTATTGGCGCCGGCCGGAATCACCGGTTCCTTGAGGACGAATTTGAGCAGATCGGCGAAGGACTGAAACAGCCCCCAGGGCCCGACCACGTTGGGGCCGCGCCTGAGCTGCACCGCCGCCCAGATCTTGCGGTCGGCCAATAGCACATAGGCGACGGCGACGAGCAGCACGACGAGGAGCAGCACGCTCTCGGCGAGCATGATGATCAACGGCCAGAGATAGTCCCAGAAAAACTCGGCCATCCTCAGTCCTTCATTGCGCGGCCGTCATGGTCGTACGCCCCTGCGCGAGCGCCGAACATTCCGCCATCACCGCCGAGGCGCGTGCGATCGGATTGGTGAAATAGAAATCGTCGACACTCGAGCCGAAGGCTGCCTTGTCGGCCGTGCCGCCAAGACCCGCGAGCGCTTGGATCGCCGCCGGATCGGCAGGCGTGACCTGCCCGATGCGCATCAGATGCGGGTGGGCCTTGAACAGGGCCTGGCGCAGCGCCGCAAGCGAGTCATAGGGCAGCCTGTTTTTCAGCACATCGGAGAGCGCACGCAAGATCGCCCAATCCTCATGCGCGTCGCCGGGCGGGAAGGCAGCGCGTGTCGCCATCTGCACGCGGCCTTCGGTGTTGACATAGATCGCCGATTTTTCCGGATAGGCCGCACCCGGCAGCACGACATCAGCGCGCGTCGCGCCACGGTCGCCATGGGTGCCGATGTAAACCACAAAGGCGCCGGCTGCGATGTCGATTTCGTCGGCGCCCATCAGGAACAAAACGTCGAGCGTGCCGAGGGCCGACATTTGCCGCGCCGTCAAACCACCCTGCCCCGGCACGAAGCCAAGGTCGAGCGCGCCCGCGCGCGAGGCCGCGTTGTGCAGCACGGCAAAACCGTTCCAGCCATCCTTTACGGCGCCGAGTTCGACCGCGGCTTTGGCGGCAAGCGACAGCACGGCGGCGCCGTCGGCGCGCGCCAACGCGGAGGCGCCGACCAGGATCATGGGGTGCTGGGCCTTGCGCAAAGTCTCGGCGAAGGAATGCTGCGCCAGCGAGGCCAGCGTCTCCGGTCCGGCGCCGAGATAGTCGTAGGTGTAAGTGAGGTCCGCCTTTGGGCCGATGACGCCGATCGGAAAATTCCCGGCGCGCCAGCGTTTGCGAATGCGCGCATTGAGGATCGGCGCTTCCTTGCGCGGATTGGAGCCGATGATGACGAGTGCGTCGGCCGACTCGATTCCGGCGATCCCGGCATTGAATAGATAACTGGCGCGGCCCCAGGCCGGGTCGATGACCGAACCGTCTTGCCGGCAATCGAGATTGTCGACCTTCAGCCGGCCCATCAAATCCTTCAGTGCGAAAATCTCCTCGGCGCCGGCGAGATCGCCGACGATGGCGCCGATGCGCTTGGGGCTCGCGCGCGATACTTTCGCGGCGATGGCCGCAAAAGCTTCGTTCCAGCTCGCGGCGCGAAGCTTGCCGTTTTCGCGCAGATAGGGCTGGTCGAGCCGCTGCGTGCGCAAGCCGTCGACGACGTGGCGGGTCTTGTCGGAAATCCACTCTTCGTTGATGTCCTCATTGGTCCGCGGCAGGATGCGCATCACCTCGCGGCCGCGGGTATCGATGCGGATAGCGCAACCGAGCGCATCCATGACATCGATCGACTCCGTCTTGTTGAGTTCCCAGGGCCGCGCCGCAAACGCATAAGGTTTTGAGGTCAGCGCGCCGACCGGGCAGATGTCGACCACATTGCCCTGCAGTTCGGAATGCATGGCGGTTTCGAGATAGGTGGTGATCTCCATGTCCTCGCCGCGGCCGATGGCGCCGAGCTCCGGCACGCCCGCCACTTCGGTGGCAAAGCGCACGCAGCGGGTGCACTGGATGCAGCGGTTCATCGAGGTCTTGACCAGAGCACCAAGATATTTGTCCTCGACGGCGCGCTTGTTCTCGGCAAAGCGCGTGGTGTCGATACCGTAGGCCATCGACTGATCCTGCAGATCGCATTCGCCGCCCTGATCGCAGATCGGGCAATCGAGCGGATGATTGATCAGCAAGAATTCCATCACGCCTTCGCGCGCCTTGCGCACCATCGGCGAGCGGGTCGACAGCACTTTCGGCGAGCCGTCCTTGTTCGGCATCAAATCCTTGACGCCCATCGCGCAGGAGGCCTGCGGCTTCGGGATGCCCACAACCTCGATCAGGCACATCCGGCAATTGCCGGCGATCGACAGCCGTTCGTGAAAGCAAAAGCGCGGAATTTCGGCACCCGCCGCCTCGCAGGCCTGCAGCAGCGTATATTCCGGCGGGACGTCGATCTCTTTGCCGTCGACGATGAGCTTGGTCATGTTCGTCTCACGCGGCTTGTCCGGCAGGCGCGCAACGCGCCGTTTTCCATAATTGCGCGGCCGGTGCGCTTTCCCAGCCGAAGGCACGATCGCTCGGACCGTGCGCCGCCAAATACTCAAGCCGCTCCTTCGCCTCACTGAGCGTCGGCAAATGCCCGGCCGGTATCCACCACATCACGAAATGCGGCCCATCCATCTTGTCGAACCACTCGTCGCGGCGGCCATAGAAACGCTTGTGCGCCGTCTGATAGACATAGCGTTCGAGCGCCTCGACGCTGTCCCAGACCGTTAAATTCACCGCCATCTGCGGATCGGGAAACGGCCGGAAATTCGTCGCGTTACCGCTGTCGTCCTTCAACCTCCAAACGAAACCCGCGCTGCGTTCGGCGATCGCGTTGACGAGATCGAGATTGTTCATGAAATCCGCCATGCGCGGATCGTCGGTCGCGTAGCGGAAGCGCCCTATATTGAGCTGCGCGAGATGCTGATTTGCACGCATGCTCGTCACTCCGCCGCGACCGCAACGGGCTCGGGATGCGGGTTCGCCGTATATTGGTCGATCCGCCGCTCGATCTCCGGCCGGAAATGCCGCAGCAAGCCTTGCACCGGCCAGGCCGCGCCATCGCCGAAAGCGCAGATGGTGTGGCCTTCGATCTGGGTCGTGACCTCCCACAGCATGTCGATCTCGCGCTTTTGCGCGCGGCCTTCGGACATGCGGGTGAGCACGCGCCACATCCAGCCCATGCCTTCGCGGCAGGGCGTGCATTGGCCGCAGCTTTCGTGTTTGTAGAAATAGGATATCCGCGCCATCGCGTTGACGATGTCGTCGGACTTGTCCATGACGATGACAGCCGCGGTGCCGAGCGCCGATTTCTTGTCGCGGCAGCCGTCGAAATCCATCAGCAGCGTGTCGGCCTGATCCGGACCCGCGGGCACGAGCGGCATCGACGAACCGCCGGGAATAACCGCCATCAGATTGTCCCAGCCGCCGCGCACACCGCCGGCATGACGCTCTATCAGTTCGCGAAGCGGAATGCCCATGGTCTCTTCGACATTGCACGGCCGCTCGACATGGCCGGAGATGCAATAGAGCTTGGTGCCGGTATTGTTGGCCCGGCCGATGCCGGCGAACCAGGCCGGACCGCGCCGCATAATGTCGGGCACTTGCGCGATGGTCTCGACATTATTGACGGTCGTCGGGCATCCGTAGAGGCCCATATTGGCCGGGAACGGCGGCTTCAACCGCGGCTGGCCCTTCTTGCCCTCCAGGCTTTCCAACAGGGCCGTTTCCTCGCCGCATATATAAGCGCCGGCGCCGTGATGGACCACGACATCGAAATCCCAGCCGTGGACATTGTTCTTGCCGATCAGCTTGGCGTCATAGGCCTGATCGACCGCGGCCTGAACACGCTCGCGCTCGCGGATGAATTCGCCGCGGATATAGATGAAGCAGGTGTGCGCCGCCATGGCGCAGCCGGCGATCAGACAGCCCTCGACGAGAAGATGCGGATCGTTCCGCATCACCTCGCGGTCCTTGCAGGTGCCGGGTTCGGACTCGTCGGCGTTGATCACGAGATAATGCGGCCGGCCGGGGGCGACTTGCTTCGGCATGAACGACCATTTCAGGCCGGTCGCAAAACCGGCGCCGCCGCGGCCGCGCTGCCCCGAGGCCTTCACCTCGTTGATGATGGTGTCGCGCCCTTTATCCAGAATCGCTTTGGTGCCGTCCCAGGCGCCGCGGGCGCGCGCGCCTTCGAGACCCCAATCGCGCTGGCCGTAGAGATTTCTGAAGATGCGGTCTTTATCGGCGAGCATCAGCCACGCCCTTGTTCGGATGAATCGGTGCTCGCAACGGCGGCCGGCGCTGCCTTTGCTTCGAAGATTGACGGGTCCGTCAGCGTGGTCGGCCCGCCGACCGGCGCGGACAATTGACGCTCGACCTGCGGCCCGGGTTTTGGCGTACGGCCCGCGGACAAATCGTTGAGGATCCGCGTGAAGCTCTCCGGCGTCAGATCTTCATAAAAATCGGCATTGATCTGCACCATCGGGGCATTGACGCAGGCGCCGAGGCACTCGACCTCGACCCAGGAGAATGCGCCGTCCGCCGACACCTCGCCCTCATGGCCGATCATGCGATGACAGACCTTTTTCAGATCTTCGGCGCCGCGCAGCATGCAGGGCGTAGTGCCGCAAAGCTGGACGTGAGCGCGCCCGACCGGCGCCAGGTTGAACATGGTGTAGAAGGTCGCGACTTCGAGCACGCGAATTCTCGCCATGCCGAGAAGTTCGGCGGTCGCCTCGATCGCCTTTTGCGGCAGCCAACCGCCGCATTGTTCCTGCGCCCGCCACAGGATCGGGATCACCGCCGATTGCTGGCGGCCGTCCGGATATTTTGCGATCTGAGCTCTCGCCCATGCGAGGTTCTGCTCGGTGAAGGCAAAGCTCGGCGGCTGCTTCTCGGCGAGGCGGCGCACGCTCATCGGTCGACCTCGCCGAAAACGACATCGATCGAGCCGATGATCGCCGCGACGTCGGCCAGCATGTGACCGCGCGACAGATAATCCATCGCCGCCAAGTGGGCGAAGCCCGGAGCGCGGATTTTGCATTTGTATGGTTTGTTGCTGCCGTCGGCGATCAGATAAACGCCGAACTCGCCCTTGGGCGCCTCGACCGCGGCATAGACCTCGCCGGCCGGCACCTTGAAACCCTCGGTATAGAGCTTGAAATGATGAATCAGAGATTCCATCGACCGTTTCATTTCGCCACGGTGCGGTGGCGAGATTTTATGGTCGTCGACGGTGACGCGGCCCTGCCCGTCCGGCGCGTTCAGTTTGGCGATGCACTGTTTCATGATCCGGATCGATTGCCGCATTTCTTCCATGCGGATGCAGTAGCGATCGTAGCAGTCGCCGTTCTTGCCGATCGGAATATCGAATTCCATTTCGGAATAGCACTCGTAAGGCTGCGCCTTGCGCAGATCCCACGCCGCGCCGGCGCAGCGCACCATGACGCCGGAAAAGCCCCGCACCCAGGCGTCTTCAAGTTTCACCACGCAAATGTCGACGTTGCGCTGCTTGAAGATGCGGTTCTCGGTGAGCAATTCCTCGAGATCGTCGCAGACCTTTAGGAACGGATTGCAGAAGCCGGCGATATCGTCGATCAGCCTTTGCGGCAGGTCCTGATGCACCCCGCCGACGCGGAAATAGGCCGCGTGCATGCGCGAGCCCGAAGCCCGCTCGTAGAAGCCCATGAGCTTCTCGCGTTCCTCGAAACCCCAGAGCGGCGGGGTCAGCGCGCCGACGTCCATCGCCTGCGTGGTGACATTGAGGAGATGCGACAGAAGGCGCCCGATCTCGCAATAGAGCACGCGGATGAGTTGGCCGCGCCGCGGCACGGTGATGCCGAGCAGCTTTTCCGCCGCCAGGCAGAAGGCGTGTTCCTGATTGATCGGCGCCACATAATCGAGCCGATCGAAATACGGGATCGCCTGCAAATAGGTCTTATGCTCGATCAGTTTCTCGGTGCCGCGATGCAAAAGCCCGATATGCGGATCGACCCGCTCGACCACCTCGCCGTCGAGTTCGAGCACGAGCCGTAGCACGCCGTGAGCCGCGGGATGCTGCGGCCCGAAATTGATCGTGAAATTGCGTTGCGCCGCCTCTGTCATCACGCCACCTGCGCCATCTTCCCGGCTTTGGCCGCGACCCGCGCGTTGAACTTGTCCCAAGTCGTGACAAAGCGCTCGTGACGGCCCTCGCCGATCAGATCGACACCGTCATGCGCCCGTACTTTGAAAGTCACGCGCGGCCCGGTCACGGCGACGCATTCGACGTCGACCGTCACCGGCATGCCGGGCGGCGTAGCAGCAAGGTGACTCACATCGACATGGACGCCCAGACTGCCTTCGCCCGGATCGAGATGCGGCGCCATGAGTTGCGTGCACACCCATTCCATCAGCACGATCATGAAGCCGGTGGCGAAAACTTTCGGCATCGCGGCGATTTCGGGCGCTTCCGGATAGGTGAACGGAACCGTCTTGTTTTCCGGCACCGTATAGGTGAAGCGATGAGTTAGGCTGGGCCGCAGCGTCGCTTTCATCTCACGACCCCTTGCCGCTCGATTTCTCGTCGCCCGGCAATATGTACTCGGTGCCTTCCCAGGGCGACAGGAAATCGAAATTCCGGAATTCCTGGTTGAGCCGCACCGGCTCATAGACGACGCGTTTGAGTTCGTCGTCGTAACGCACCTCGACAAAGCCGGTCAGCGGAAAGTCCTTGCGCAGCGGATGGCCTTCGAAGCCGTAATCGGTGAGGATCCGGCGCATGTCGGGATGTCCGGAAAACACCACGCCGTAAAGATCGTAGGCTTCACGCTCGAACCAGTCGGCGCCGGGATAAAGTCCGATGATCGAGGGAACCGGCGTCGCCTCGTCGGTCTCGACCTTGACGCGGATGCGCAAATTCAGCTTCGGCGACAACAGGTGATAGACGACATCGAAGCGCCGCTCGCGTGACGGCCAGTCGACCGCCGTGACGTCGATGAGATTGCAAAATTGGCAGCGCGGATCGTCGCGCAAGAATCGCATGACCGAAATAATCTCGCTGCCCCGCGCGGTCACTGTGAGTTCGTGAAACGCGACCGCATAACCGGTCACCGATAGACCAAAGGCGGCAGCGATCGTCTTGCCGAGCGTGTCGAGGGTCTCGTCCATTTTTGGCGTTCGACGGTTTCAGCGTTCGATGGTGGCGGTGCGGCGGATCTTCTTCTGCAGTAACATTACGCCGTACAGCAAGGCTTCGGCGGTAGGCGGGCACCCCGGCACATAGATATCGACCGGCACGATACGATCGCAGCCGCGCACCACCGAATAGGAATAGTGGTAATAGCCGCCGCCATTGGCGCAGGAACCCATCGAGATCACGTAACGCGGTTCCGGCATCTGGTCGTAAACCTTGCGCATCGCCGGAGCCATTTTATTAGTCAGCGTGCCGGCGACGATCATCACGTCGGACTGCCGCGGCGAAGCGCGCGGCGCGAAGCCGAACCGCTCGGCGTCGTAGCGCGGCATTGACATCTGCATCATCTCGACCGCGCAACAGGCAAGCCCGAACGTCATCCACATCAGCGAGCCGGTGCGCGCCCAGGCGATGAGGTCCGACGTCGCGGCAACGAGAAAGCCCTTGTCGGCAAGCTCGTCGTTCAAGCCTGAGAAAAACGGATCGTCGCTGCCCACCGGCTTCCCGGTGCGCGGGTCCAGGATGTTCCGCCGCGGTGTGGCGCTCGCCGTGGCCAATTTGGGTTCGCTCAGTTCCATTCGAGCGCTCCCTTCTTCCACTCGTAAATAAACCCGACGGTCAGCACCGCAAGAAACAGCATCATCGACCAGAAGCCGTACACGCCAAGTTTACCGAAGGCCGAAGCCCACGGAAAAAGGAAGCTGACCTCGAGGTCGAAGATGATGAACAGGATCGCCACCAGATAGAACCGGACGTCGAATTTCATCCGCGCGTCGTCGAAGGCGTTGAAGCCGCATTCGTAGGCGGAAAGTTTTTCCGGATCCGGCTGTTTGTACGCGAGCGCAAATGCCGAGATGAGAAGCGCCAGCCCGATCAGCCCGGCAACTGCGACAAACACCATGATCGGCAGATAAGCGAGCAGCAATTGAGTCAGTGATTGACTCATCGGAAGCCCTTCCGGTCGGCAGTGATAGGACAGTGCCCGAGGAATCGGGAACAGATCCTTTGCGACGCGCAGTTCCGAAGTGACGGCATACGCTGATTTGGCTCAAAATCCAGCGGATTCACGCCACTAACTGAACCTTGCGACCCTTAGCGCAGTGCACAAAAAGGTGCAAGGCAGACCTGTGTATCGCCTCGCCTCCCCTGCGCGTTGCCGCCGCGTTGACGGCGAGCGTCCGAGCGATAATACGGTCCCGTGACGATTTTACCGCAAAGCGTGGCGCGACACGGTGCGGGACTACCGCGCCATGCTTGGCTTCACCCATGACGCCGGAGCGACCGACACATGACCTTTGCCTATGCACGACTGACCGGGGCGGTCGCTGTCGCGATCGCCGTCGGCATCTCACCCTCACACGCGGACGAATACCCGTCACGCCCGGTCAAAATCATTGTGCCGTTCGGCGCCGGCGGGCCGACCGACATCTATGCCCGCGATATCGCGGCCGAACTGCAAAAATCGCTGCATCAGCCCTTCGTCATGGAGAACCGGCCGGGCGCCGGCACCACCATCGGCACCGATTTTGCCGCCAAAGCAACGCCGGATGGCTACACGCTGTTGATGGTTTCGGGCACGCAGACGGTCAATGAGACGCTGTATACGCACAAACCCTATCAATTGATGCGCGACCTAGTACCGATCGCGCCGCTGATCGACACCGACCTCGTGCTGGTGGAAGCCAATTCCGTGCCGGCGACGAACCTCTCCGGGCTCATCGCGCTGGCGCGGGCCAAACCCGGAACCTTGAATTACGGCTCCTCGGGGCCCGGCTCGAACTATCACATGGCCGGGGAGCTTTTGAAAAACCTCACCGGCATCGACATCGTTCACGTGCCCTGTAAGGGCTCGACCGGCATGCGCACCGATATTCTCAGCGGCCAGATCCAGCTCTTGTTCGATTCCGTTCCGACCATGGCGCCGCAGATCGAGGCCGGCGGCGTGCGTGCGCTCGGCACCAGCGGTACGGCCCGTTCGCCGATCTTGCCGAACGTGCCGACCATCGCCGAGGCTGGCGTGCCGGGCTTTCAGGCGACCCTATGGGTCGGCTTCATGGCCCCCAAAGGCACGCCGCAGCCGATCGTCGATCTACTCAATCGCAACATCACCGAGATTCTGCAGCGTCCGGACATCAAGGCGGCTTGGGAAAAGCAAGGCGCCACGCCCTTGGTGATGACGCAAGCGGACTTCGCCGCCTTCATGCAGGCCCAGGTCGATAAATGGGCTAAGGTGATCAAGGATAACCACATCGCATTGATCAATTAGGCACAACCATGAACGACATGAGCTCGATACCCGCCGCCGCCATCAAAGCCGAAGAGCACTGGACCGCCAAAGACGGCGACGTAAAGCTGTTCCTGTTCGAGAAATACGCCGGCGACCCGAAGGCCGCGGCCGGAACCATCCTGTTCGTCCATGGCTCGTCAATGGCGGCGCAGCCGACCTTCGACCTTCAGGTCGAAGGTCGGCCCGATTCCTCGGTAATGGACTGGTTCGCGCGCCGCGGCTTCGACTGCTGGTGCGTCGACATGGAGGGCTATGGCCGCTCTGAAAAGAATCGCAACAACAACGCCCCGATCGCGCAGGGTGCCGACGATTGCTTTGCCGCGGCGAGCTATATCCAGAAGCTGCGCGGCAAGCGGCCGTTCCACGTTTACGGGATTTCATCGGGCGCTCTGCGCGCGGCCATGTTTGCGCAGCGCCATCCCGATATGGTCGCGCGTCTTGCGCTCGACGCCATGGTCTGGACCGGCGAAGGCTCGCCAACGCTCGCCGAGCGCAAGAAGAGGCTACCGGAATTCGGCACCAAGAACCGACGGCCGATCGACAAGGCGTTCATTCACTCGATCTTCGACCGCGATCATCCGGGCACCGCGGAAGAAAAGGTCATCAACGCTTTCGCGGATGCGGTCACGGCGCTCGATGACTCGGTGCCGACCGGCACCTACGTCGACATGTGCGCGCACCTGCCGGTGGTCGATCCGGAGAAGATCACGGTGCCGACGCTGATCATGCGCGGCCAGTGGGATGGCATTGCGAGCTTCGACGACCTGGTCGCGTTCTTTGCGCGGCTCCCCAATCCCGACAAGCATTTTGCGGTCATGCCGGGCATTTCGCATGCGAGCTTCCAGCAGAAGAACTACGCGCTGGTCTACCACATCCTGTGGAGCTTCTTCGCCCAGCCGCAACCGCTCTATCGCGGCTGAAACATTGCCGCTCCCGCGGGGTTTATCGCAGCGGCGATTGCTTCACTCCGAGCGGTAGAGGCGGCCACATGAGTCTTAAATCTGCGCGAGTCGCCGTCCTTTTCGCCGGCGCCCTGGTCCTGGCCGCCTCGCAGGCCAAGGCTGCCCGTCACCCCCGCAGCCATCACGGGCATGCGGTCCACCACGCCGGACCTGTCGCGCCACGGCAAATCGCCTGTACGGTACTGGGGTGCATGCCTATCCCTGCGGCGTGCATGCCGGTTGCGGGCAAAACCCTTGGCGGCCGGCCGACCGGATTCGACGTGATCGTCTGTCCACCCGGCGTGTGGCCGCTGAAGTGAGGCGCCCGTGGCGGTTCTTCTTGGCCCGCAGGCGCCCTGAAAAGGGGCTCGAAACAGTTCCTCCAAGCGACCCGAATCGCGGCTGCCGAGCGCAGGCTAAGATGTTGAAATCGTTGGCGGGAGCGACCGGGCTCGAACCGGCGACCTTCGGCGTGACAGGCCGACGCTCTAACCAACTGAGCTACGCCCCCGCGGACGCGGTCGGCAGTTAAGGCCGTGCAGTCGGCAAGTCAAGGATTTCGGCTCCAAATCGATCTCTTTGGGCTGCCTTACGCTCGCCACACGCTGCCCGCAGATACCCGTTTGATGCCGAAAACATCGGTGGAATCGGCAAAACAAGCGTGGTCAGCCGAAGCCGAATCGTTTAACTGCTTCGCCGTGAGCGGCGCTTTTTTCACGCCACCGCTATATCGAGGAGGTACTAATGGCTAGCAAAACAACCGCTACAACCGTGACATTGAAGCATCTCGCCGCGACCCTCGCGGAGGACAATGAGCTTTCGAAGAAGCAAGCCGAAGCCATCCTCGGCGGGTTCGTCGGAAACATCGTCAAGCATCTCAAGAAGGGCGAACGCATTCGCATCGGCGGTCTCGGCATTCTCCAAGTGAGGAAGCGCGCCGCGCGCATGGGACGCAACCCGGCCACCGGTCAGCCCATTCAGATCAAAGCCAGCAAAAAAGTCGCCTTCCGCGCCTCGAAGGAGCTGAAAGAGGCCGTCTGACGCCTCTTGTCGGCCGACCCGGCTTGGGTCGTGCGCCATTCACCGCCCGCCGGCCATCGCAGGAATGCGTGGCGGCGGGTTGTTTGTTTGAGTGCGCGGGCCATGCCGAACCGCGACCAACAAATCCTGCAAAGCGCGTGGCAGCCTTCGCTGCGCGTGGCTTGCAAAGGCTGGTGGGCGGTGACGGACTCGAACCGCCGACATTCTGCGTGTAAAGCAGACGCTCTACCAACTGAGCTAACCGCCCGCGCCACGAGATGTATCGCCGCGCCCCGCTCGCGTGCAAGGGGATGTGGTGGAACTCGGTAAAACGGCGCGAGCCGCCGTGGCGCAATTCCTCGCGTCAACCTGTCCCGAAAAATTTAATGTGGTGGCGGCGGGCTAACGCAGGACTGCCCTCGCGGCCAAAAGTGTGGGATAAGAATCCGTCGTACAGCGCGGGCCGGATGCCCGAACAGGGGGGATCATGGTCCGCACGTCGGTTCTCACGCTCGCGTTCGCGCTTGCCGCCGGGGCTACCGCTCTCGCGCAGCAATTCCCAACGCAGCCACCGCCGATCAACGGCCCGGCTGGTTCGCAGGGAACCGACAAGGAGCGCGACGCGTGCCACCCCGACGTGACCAGGTTCTGCCAGACGCAGTTGCAGGTGAACCCCAACGACGTCCTGGGTATTCTTGGCTGCTTGCAGACGAACCGGCCTAAGATCAGCCGCGCCTGCCAAGAGGTTTTGGCGAGCCACGGCCAATAGCTCGGCCCCGACGCCGGTTATCGTTAGCAAGCCGGCCCGTCGGCGGATCGGCCCGGATCGAGCGCGAGCATGGTTTCGACGTGAGCGACGTGCTCGGCAAGCCGCACCCATGACTGGGCGAGTGTCAGCCACAGCGCCTTGTCTTTGCTGTCCTCGGCCAGTCGCGCCATCGCGACGCATTCTTCCGCGCACCGGCGGTGGTCGACCCTAGTCCCCACGGCAATCCTCGACGCAAACGCAACACACGGCAGAGATTTCAATCCGCCACCAAGGCAGACGCAGGATCGCCCTACGGCGGAACGCGGGCGGACCTGGCATCAAACTTGGCTACGGGAACAGCGGCACTGCGCCGAGTCGTCCGTGGAGGGAATAATGCTATAAACGCATAGGTTATGGAAAGAAAACAGTACATAACGCCCGACGACCATACCTCACGTCGCATAAATATAAATAATCGTTACTTTATTCATGCACTAATTGCGTAGCTGCACTGCAACATCTTGATTTTGCGCCGCACCATTGGTCCCTATATTACGCTCTGATTCCGGCGGCGGTTCCGCCGAAGAAAGGGAATAAAACCATGCTTTTATCCATTGTCCGCTTCTTCCACGCGTGGAAGCGATATGGGGTCGCGGTGGACGAGCTTTCGCACCTCAGCGACCGCGAACTGGCCGATATCGGCATTACGCGCGGCGACATCCAACGCGTTGCCTGGGAACAGGCCCGCGCCTAAGTCCCCATCGTCGTATTTCCAATGCGAGACGCGCGCCCGGCCCGTTCGGCCGGGCGCCGTCTTTTTTAGGGTCTAGGAAGCCGGCTGCATGCCCTTGGCTTCGACGATAGGCTGGGCATGCGGGCCCGACAGAAACTTGACCAGCGTGTGCGCCGCAGCCGCATCCTTGGCTCCAGTACTGACACCTGCGGCGTAGACAGTGAAATTCTGGATCTCCGCCGGTAATGGCCCGACCAATGTCACGCCCGCAACCGGCAGGATTTCGCTGATCTGGTGAATGCCGATCTCGGCCTCGCCGTCGGCGATGTGATCCGCCACCGCGCCGCCGTGCACCAGCACGGCCTTGGCGTTGACCTGATCGGCGATGCCGAGCCGCTGCAACAGCGCCGCCACATAAATCCCGCTCGAACCGCCGGCCTTGGGGTCGATATAGGCGACCGATTTCGCGGCAAGCAATGTGCGCTTGAACGCCTCGACGGTCGCGATATCGGGCTTCGGCGCGCCGGCTTTGACCATGACGCCGACGCCGACCTTGGCGAGCGCGGCGCTGGTCCCGGCAACCACCTTGCCTTCCCTGACCAGGCCCTCGATCGCATCGGGCGTCAAAACCGCGACATCGAACTCCTCCTTGCCGCTCCTGATCAGCTCGAGATGCTGTCCAACGGTCTGATAGACCACGTCGAGTTTGTTGCCGGACTCCTTCTCGTATTGCGCGGCGAGCGCGTTCAGCACCTGCTTGAAAGCGCCACCGCTGATGACTTTGATCGTGGCGGCGTGAGCGAGTTGCGGCATCATCATCGTGAGCGCCGTTACGAAAATGGCAGCGGTGAGCTTCATACGAAATTTCCCGTTCGGGCGATGAGCGCTTGAGGCATCGTCACCTTTTGAACAGTCCTACGATTGCCGCTTTGGCGAGCGTGTTGAAATGCAGATTGAAGCCGACAACCGCGGCCGAGGTGTCGGCTTTAACGTCGAGCTTGTCGGCCTTCACCGCGAATACGGTGAAGAAATAGCGGTGCGGATGATCGCCCGGCGGCGGGCATGGGCCGCCATAGCCCGGCGCGCCGAAATCGGTGCGCGTCTGCAGCGCCCCCGCCGGCAGCGGACCGCCGGCATTTCCGGCGCCGAGCGGAAGCTCGCTCACAGTTGCGGGGATATTGACGACCAGCCAGTGCCAGAAGCCAGAGCCGGTCGGCGCGTCGGGATCGTAGCAGGTGACGGCGAAACTTTTGGTGCCCTCCGGCGCACCCGACCACTTCAGGTGCGGCGATTTGTTGCCGCCCGCACAGCCGAAGCCGAAATCCGCCGACAGGATGAAATCGCCCGGCAGATAGTCGCCGTCCTTAAAGCTGCTGCTCGTCACCGTGAACGTCATGGTTCGCCTCCTGGCTCGTCTCTTGCCGGCGCAAGCTCCCGTCGCTAACGGCACCGCGCCAACGAAACCGGGAAGACCTCCAGCATAATCGGACGGCCGGTTGCGGGAAAGGCCGTGCGGCGATGTCGTCTTCACGCCGGGCGCATGCTAGGCGTTCGCCATGCCGGTTATCATGCTCAACGACGATCACGCGCTACTGGGCGAACGCGGCGCGCTGATCGGGCTTGATCTCGGCACCAAGACGATCGGGGTTGCCGTCAGCGATCCTGACCGGCGCGTCGCAGCACCGGTCGAGACCATCGCGCGGCAGCGCTTCGGCCCCGACGCGCGGCGCATCCTCGATCTCGCGGCCGAGCGCCGCGCCGTCGGTTTCGTCCTCGGCCTGCCGATCAATATGGACGGCTCGGAAGGCGCCCGCGCCCAATCGACCCGCGCTTTCGCGCGCAATCTCGCGGGCCTCACCGGGCTCCCGATCGCGCTGTGGGACGAACGGCTGTCGACGGCGGCCGTCGAACGCGCGCTGATCGCCGCCGACGCCAGCCGGCGCGCGCGCAAGGCGGTAATCGATGCGCATGCCGCAAGCTACATATTGCAGGGCGCGCTTGACCGGCTTAACGCCAACGCCCAGCGTTAAAGTGTGTATCATTTGCGGCAAGAGCGACCACGGGCTTGCCCGTGCATTCGAATTCGGCCTATAGCACCGCTTTAATGACGAGAACCCAGCCGCTCACGCGTCACATCATTTCGATCAACGACCTCACCAATAAGGAGATCGAGACGATCTTCGAGGTCGCGCAAGGGTTTTTGAAGGAGCTGGCCGACGAAAACGTCTCCTATCGCATCGGCCGCAGCACCGATATCGCCTCAAAATTCATTCTCGCGAGCCTGTTCTACGAGCCCTCGACGCGCACGCGGCTGTCGTTCGAAAGCGCGATGCTGCGTTTGGGCGGAACGAACATCACCAGCGCCGATCCGGCGGTGAGTTCCGCGGCCAAGGGCGAGAGCCTCGCCGACACCATCCGGGTGATCGCCAATTACGCCGACGTCGTCGTCATCCGCCATCCGCGTGACGGCGCGGTGCGGCTCGCCGCGGAATATTCGCAAATCCCAGTGATCAACGGCGGCGACGGCAGCCACGAACATCCGACCCAAACCCTGTGCGACCTGTTCACGCTTCGCTCGAAGAACAAGAATCTGCGCAACATGAAGATCGCAATCTCGGGCGATCTCAAAGGCAGCCGCACCATCCATTCCTTCGTCTACGCACTGGCGCGGTTCGGCGCGACCATCGACCCCCTGCCCGCTCCCGGCATGGAATTGCCGGCGCATGTCGACCGCAGGCTGCGCGAGGAATTTCACAGCCGCATGGTGTCGAAGGATGCGACTCAGCCCGGCGCCGTTGACGCGCTCTATGTCACCGCCGATCAGCCGCACCAGCTCTCGCTCTATGCCGAGCCCGAGGTCGATTACGGGCTCGTCGTGGAAAAGAAAATCGACGCGGTCTATGTCACGCGCTTCCAGAAGGAGCGTTGGGCCGACAAGGATCGTCCCTATCCAAAGGTCGACGCGACTTTTCTCGGCGACGCCAAATATTCCGAGGCGAGCGTCATGCACCCGCTGCCGCGCGTGAACGAGCTCGACGCCTCGATCGATACCGACCGCCGCGCGATTTATTTTCAGCAGGCCGCTTACGGCGTCCCGGTGCGCATGGCGCTGATTTCACTTCTCTTGCATTTGCACAAGAATAATTCGCTGCACCGCTTCGCCGGCGGCTTCGCCAAAGCGGAATATCCGCTCTACGCGCAGCCGATCGGCACCGGGATCGGCTGCGGCAATGCCAATTGCATCACCTGCGAACCCGCCGAACGTCAATATGCCGCGCACAAATTCTACGTCCTGCCGGGCAATGCCCGCGAACGCATCAGGCTGCGCTGCGTCTATTGCGAGAGCGACATCGACGAAGACGAGACGGAGCAATTCGTCGTCGCCGACGCGACGCGAAAGACTTTTTGGCCGGGCACATCGGTGCTGGCGCATGCGGCGAGCGACCGGCTCAAGACTCTCGTGGTCTACCGCAGCGAGGCCGACGCGGTGGCGGCCGGCTTCGCGCCGCGCGAGACCGGCGGCAAAGCCCGCGCGGTCTAGTCGGCCGGTCCTCGTCTTTCAGAATCCTTCGACACGCGTTATTGATCGGCCATGTCGATCGATTGGTCACTCTTGCCCGCCGATGCCGCGGCGTTTGCCTTCGGCTATCTGTGCGGCTCGATCCCGTTCGGCGTGATCTTGACGCGGCTCACGGGCGCACCCGACATCCGCACCATCGGCTCCGGCAATATCGGCGCCACCAATGTGTTGCGTACCGGCAATAAGCCGCTGGCCGCCGCGACGCTCGCCGGCGATATGCTCAAGGGCACGTTTGCGGTCGTGGTCGCCAATCTCGTCGTCGGCCGCGATGCCGCGATCTGCGCGGCGCTCGGCGCCTTTTTGGGCCATCTGTTTCCGGTCTGGCTCGGCTTTAAGGGCGGCAAAGGCGTCGCGACCTATATCGGGATTCTGCTCGGCTTCGGTTTGTGGATCGCGCTACTGGCGTTCTGCCTCGTCTGGCTCGGCATGGCGGCTTTGTTGCGCTATTCGTCGCTGGCAGCACTGGCGGCTGCCGCCGCGACACCAGCCGTGCTGTGGTGGAGCGGCGAGCGGCATGCTACGGCGTTATTTCTGTTCCTCACGGTGCTGCTCTTCATCATGCATCGCGCCAATATCGCGCGGCTCATGAACGGCACCGAGAGCAAGATCGGCCGGAAGTCCAAAACCTAACTCCGCTCGTCCCCGCGGAAGCGGGGACCCAGTATCGAATGCTAATCCGAGGAAGCAGGTGGATTCCCGCGTACGCGGGAATGAGCGGAATGAGTTATTCCGCAGCCACCTGGGACGGCGCGCGAACCGGCGCTGAGGGCGCGCCGTGGGTGTGCGGGATCTTGTCGGCAAAGACTTCGACGAAATGATCGGTGTCGCCGCTGCCGGTGTGCAGCCGCAGCGCATCGTCGAAATGGGTGCGCGAGGCCGGATCTTTCGTCACCCGCGCCATGATGCGGCGATAGCGCCAGATCAGGCGGAGCCATTGCGAGGTGACTTTGAGGAAGTCGAAGAGCCGCCACGGATAGAACAAGAGCGGATTGACGATCGGCATGCCGGAGCGCCGCTGCCGGCGCAGCTTGCGGCGGAAGAAGCCGAATTGCAGCGGATGCACGCCCTCGATCCGCGCGGCGCCGGAGAAGATGGTAAGCGAATCGAGCACTTTGGTGCGGTTGATGCCCGACACCACGGCGCGCCGCATGATGGTCTCGACGTGCTCGTCGGTGTAATAGCGCTTCCAGGCGTCGGCATAGACCTGCGTCCAGGTCTCCTTCGACATCAGCGGATGCCCGGTGCAGGCGTGCTCGAGATCGTATTTGTTCATGTCGGGGTCCATCGGGATGCCCTTCATGTGCAGAATCTTGTGGTCTTCCGAGCCCGGCAGCGGCGTGAGGTAGAAGAATTCGAGAATGTCGACCGGCAGCTCTTTTTTGATGATCTCGATGTCGCGGGCGATGGTTTCGGGCGTATCGGTCGGGAAGCCCAAGATATAGCCCGCATAGGTCATGACGTGCTGCTTGCGCCACGCCAGCAGCATCTCGCGATATTCCCAAATCTTGTTCTGGCGCTTCTTCGCGCCCATCAGGGATTCGGGATTGATATTTTCGAGACCGAGGAAGATCGCGGTGCAGCCGGCGCGCGCCGACTTCTCGATGAAATTCGGAATGCGGTGACAGAGCGTGTCGACTTGAAGCAGAAGTTTAATGTTGAATTTCTCGCGCTCGCGCAGCTCGATCAGCCGGTCGAGGATCGGCTCCCAATTGCGGTTGCGGGCGAAATTGTCGTCCGTGACGAAGAACCGCGTGATGCCCTGTGTGACGTTGGCACGCACGATGGCCTCGACATCGTCCGGCGTGCGGTAGCGCGATTTGCGGCCCTGCACATTGATGATGGTACAAAAGCTGCACTGGAACGGACAGCCGCGGCCGGCGTCGAAACTCGAATAGTGGCCGGCGACCCGCGTTACCACCGAACGCGGCAGGATCGGATAGACCGCGGCCGCCATTTCCGGCAGGTCATTGAGATATTTGTAGATCGGCTTTGCCGTCCCCGCCGCGACATCGCGCAGCACTTCGGCCATGCGGCCTTCGGCTTCGCCGGCGAACAGATGAATGCCGAGATCGAGCGCCTCCTGCAAATCGGCGGGCAGCGTCGGCAGCATCGAGATGCAGCCCGAGACATGAAAGCCGCCCATGACGACGTTAAGCCCGCGGGCGCGGAATTGCCGGCCGAGATCGAGCGCGCGCGGGTATTGGTTGGACTGCACCCCGATCAAGCCGACCATGCCGGCACCGGCAGCGCGGATGCGCTTTGCGATCGCCTCGACGTCGACGACGGTATTGCACTCGTCGCAGGCTTCAATCTCGATCTCGACGTCGGGGCCGAGCGCGCCCTCGTCGGCGCATTCCCGAATCAGCCCATAGACGCTCGCCAGGCTGTTCGACGGCAAAGTCGAGCGCAGCCATTGGATGACATAGCCATCCTGGTCGTAATGCGATGGCTTGATCAGCGCGACGTGAAACCTGCGGGTGGCGACAGGTTTTGGCAGGCTTGCGTCCAACCGACACCCCTCCGAAATGGAATCCTGAACCCCGGACCGCGCCCCCTTGAGGCCCTGCGTGCCGGTAGCCGCCAATTTGCGGCTTTGCGTGGTGCTTTGCAACAAGGACCTTGGGTTCCGCGAACCGATTTCGGCGTTTCTCCGTCACCCTGAGGTGCGAGCGCAGCATGAGCGCAGCGACATGCGGGACTAGGTCCGGGGAGAAAGACCCCGGATATCGCTACGCTCATCCGCGCTACGCTAAATGCGCTAGTTTTTCGAGCGCCATGGGGCTGAGATAGCCGATGGTTGAGTGGCGCCGCCGCGGAATGTAGACGCGCTCGATATAATCGAACCCGCCGGCCTTGGCGTGATCGCGTCCGTTAGGTCTTGCGCGCTGTCCTTTCGGTCTTGAGCGAGGAGAAGACGCTCTGCAGCGCTGCGCTGTCCCGAACGCAGCCGGAGCGGCTCAGCAAACTGCCGCATGCCCGGGAGCCGCGGGCGTGCGCTCGGCGTCGTCATTCTCGAGACCGCCAAGCGTTCGGGCTCGCTGATCACGGCGCGGTTCGCGCTCGAACAAGGTCGCGAAGTTTTCGCCGATCCCGGCTCGCCGTTCGATCCGCGCGCCGAAGGCACCAACGGGTTGATCAAACAAGGCGCGATGCCGGTGAGGGAAGCGACCGACATCACCGCCGTGTTGGAGCCGTCATTGGGTTCGACCTGCCGGTACGCGAACCCGAACCCGACTCCGGCGAGCCCAGTCAAGCCGCGTGCCCGGCTACCGATGAGCGCAGCCACATCGTCGGGCTGTTGAGTCCGCCCCCGGTTCTGATCGACGACCTCGTGCGCCTGTCGGAGAGCTCGCCGCGCGTGGTGCGGATGGTGCTGTTGGAACTGGAAATTGCCGGCCGGCTGCAGCGCCACGGCGGCGGCATGGTGTCGCTCAGCTGACCCTTCGCGATACGGTCAGCTTCGATGCGCGCCATTTCGAGGATGTAGCCGAGCGTGTCGAGCCCGTTACGGCGGGCAAGGCGAGCGAGTTCGTCGGCCATCGAACTGATATAGAAGGCGGCCGAACCGGGCGTTTCCGTACCGTTCGTGCCGTCGCCGTTTTCCGGTTCCTGCATTTTTCTGAGCTATGCGACGACTACCCGCCGCGATTTCATATATATAAACGCGACTGATTGCAATGAAGCAACTCATGCTTGTGAATACTGACGCAAGGTTTTTCGCCCGATCTTCCGCCCGTTAGGCATCTTCGCGGAGCGTCTTGCCGCGGTAACGATTTGACAGGTTGGGTTCGATTACCCATGTTCCCGGCGGCCGGGTCGCCTTTCGTGACCGCAACCATAGGCGAAACGGCCGTATAATCATAAGGTTAGCATGCATTTAGTACTGGTGGAATCGCCCGCCAAGGCGAAAACGATCAATAAATATCTGGGCAAGGACTATGAAGTCCTGGCGTCCTTCGGCCATGTCCGCGACTTGCCGGCGAAGAGCGGCTCGGTCGATCCCGACCACGATTTCCGCATGCTGTGGGAAGTCGATCCCAAGGCGCAGAAGCGGCTCAACGACATCGCCAAGGCGGTCAAGGGCGCGGACAAGCTCATTCTGGCGACCGACCCCGACCGCGAAGGCGAAGCCATCTCCTGGCATGTGCTGCAACTCCTCAAGGAGAAGAAGGCGCTAACCGGCCAACCGGTCGAACGCGTCGTCTTCAACGCCATCACCAAGCAGGCCGTCACCGAGGCCATGGCGCATCCGCGCAAGATCGACCAGGCGCTGGTCGACGCATACCTCGCGCGCCGCGCGCTCGATTATCTGGTGGGCTTTACGCTGTCGCCGGTGTTGTGGCGCAAGCTCCCGGGCGCGCGTTCGGCGGGCCGCGTGCAGTCGGTGGCGTTGCGGCTTGTCTGCGACCGCGAGCTCGAGATCGAAAAATTCGTCCGTCAGGAATATTGGTCGATCGTTGCGACGCTCCTGACGCCGCGCCAGGAGGCTTTTGAGGCACGCCTCGTCGGCGCCGACGGCAAGAAGCTGCAGCGGCTCGATATCGGCTCGGGCGCCGAGGCCGAAGCCTTCAAACAAGCGCTCGAAACCGCGGCTTTCACGGTCGAACAGGTCGAGGCCAAGCCGGTCAAGCGGCACCCTTATGCGCCCTTTACGACTTCGACCCTGCAGCAAGAGGCGAGCCGCAAGCTCGGCTTTGCGCCGGCGCACACCATGCGGGTGGCGCAGCGGCTTTACGAAGGCGTCGACATCGGCGGCGAGACCGTTGGCCTCATTACTTATATGCGCACCGACGGCGTGCAGATCGCCGAAGAGGCGATCCCCGCGGTGCGCCGTGTCATCGAGCAGGATTACGGCAAGGATTACCTGCCGCCGGCGCCGCGGAAATACGAAACCAAGGCGAAGAACGCGCAGGAAGCCCACGAGGCGATCCGGCCGACCGATCTCTCGCGCCGGCCGCGCGACACCAAAAGCTTTCTCGATGCGGATCAGGCCAAGCTCTATGAGCTGATCTGGTTGCGCACGGTGGCGAGCCAGATGGAATCCGCCGAACTCGAGCGCACGACAGTCGACATCTCGGCGAAGGTCGCGAGCCGCGTCCTTGATCTGCGCGCCACCGGCACGGTGGTGAAGTTCGACGGGTTCCTGACGCTCTACCAAGAAGGCCGCGACGAGGATCCGGACGACGAGGATGCGCGCCGGCTGCCGGAAATGTCGGCCGGCGAAAAGCTCGCCAAGCGCTCGATTGCCGCCGACCAGCATTTCACCGAGCCGCCGCCGCGTTATTCCGAAGCCTCGCTGGTCAAGCGCATGGAAGAACTCGGCATCGGCCGGCCCTCGACCTACGCGTCAATCCTGCAAGTGCTCCGGGACCGCAAATATGTGCGGCTCGACAAGCGGCGGCTTTATCCCGAGGACCGCGGTCGCATTGTCGTCGCCTTCCTGGAAAGCTTCTTTTCCCGCTATGTCGAATACGATTTCACCGCCGGCCTCGAAGACAAACTCGATCTCATCTCCAATAACGAAATCGCCTGGCGCGACGTGCTGCGCGATTTCTGGCGCGATTTCATCGGCGCCATCGACGAGACCAAGGATCTCCGCATTTCGGCGGTGATCGACGCGCTCGACGCCATGCTGTCCCCGCACCTGTTCCCGGCGCGCGAGGACGGCAGCGATCCCCGCGTCTGCCCGACCTGCGCCATCGGCCGGCTGTCGCTCAAACTGTCGAAATTCGGCGCCTTCATCGGCTGCTCGAATTATCCGGAATGCCGCTATACGCGGCAGCTCTCGGCCTCGGCCGACGGCTTGCCCGATATCGGCACCAAGAAACTCGGCGTCGATCCGGAAACCGGCCTCGACGTGACGGTGCGCAGCGGCCGCTTCGGCCCTTATCTGCAACTCGGCGAAGGTGCCGAAGGCGAAAAGCCAAAGCGCGCGAGTCTCCCGAAGGGCGTTGCTCCGGACGAGATCGATTTCACGCGCGCACTCCAGTTATTGTCGCTGCCGCGCCTCGTCGGCAGGCATCCCGAGGATGGCGAGCCGATCAAGGCCGGCATAGGACGCTTCGGCCCCTACGTGCAGCACGGCAAGACCTACGCCAATCTCGAGACGCCCGAGGATGTCTTCACCATCGGCCTCAATCATGCGGTGACGCTGATCGCCGAAAAGATCGCCAAGGGTCCGCGCAAGGGCCGCTTCGGCGCCGATCCCGGCCGCCCCTTGGGCGACCATCCGGCCAAGGGCGGTGCGGTGGTAGCCAAGAAGGGCCGTTACGGCCCCTATGTCAGCCATGACGGCGTCAACGCGACGCTACCGGCCGACAAGACGCCCGAGACCGTGACGCTCGACGAAGCGGTAGCGCTGATCGATGCGCGGGCGGAACGCAACGGGCCTGCCCCGCATGCGCGGCCGCGCAAACCCAAGCGCCCGTCGCCCGGCACCGCGCGGCACATCAAACCGTCATCAAAACGGCCAACCGCGACAACGGCCAAACGGCCCGCCAGCGCCAAACCGCCGCGCAAGAAAAAGCAGGCCGCCGAATAATAGTGGTGCGGACCGGCGCCGGGGATAAACCCCGGCGCGAAAAAGCGCCTATATATAGAGGCGTATGAGACGCCTTCCCTCACGCGACGAACTGGTCGCGTTTATCCGCGAACGCAGTGGCAATGTCGGCGCCGGCGAAATCGCGCGCGCGTTCGGCGCCAAGAATGCCGACCGCGCGGTGCTCAACCGCATGCTTCGCGAGCTCGCCGCCGAAGGCCAGATCGATCGTCAGCGCAAACGGCTGCATCACCCGGGCACGCTGCCGCCGGTCGTGCTCGCCGATATCACCGGCCGCGACAGCGACGGCGAGTTTCTGGCGCGGCCGGTCGAATGGGACGAAGACGCGCATGGCGCTCCGCCGGTGATCCATGTCGCCACGCGACGGCGCGCTCGGCCGGGCGAAGCCGCGGGCGTCGGCGACCGCGCGCTGATCCGCATCGAAAAATCAGGCGACGGCGAAACCGGCGGCCGCGTCGTCAAGCTGATCGATCGCGCCAAGCAGCGCACGCTCGGCATTTTCCGCGCCCTGCCGGGCGGCGGCGGGCGGCTGGTGCCGATCGACAAGAAGCAACTCGGCCGCGAGCTCAATATCCCGCCTGGCGCCACGGCTGGCGCGATGGACGGCGATCTTGTGGCCGTCGACGTGGCCCGGCAGGGCCGCTTCGGGCTTGCGACCGGTTCGGTCGTCGAGCGGCTCGGCTCGCTCAAGAACGAACATGCCGTCAGCCTGATCGCTATCCATGCGCACGGTATTCCGCATGTGTTTTCGCGCGAGCTTCTGGCTGAGGCCGAGGCGGCAAAACCGGTCACCGCGTCGGGCCGCGAAGAGTGGCGCAAGGTACCGTTCGTCACTATCGATCCGCCCGACGCCAAGGATCATGACGACGCGGTCCACGCCCTGCCCGATCCCGATCCGCATAACGCCGGCGGCCATATCGTCAGCGTCGCCATCGCCGACGTCGCCCATTATGTGCGGCCCGGCTCGGCGCTCGATCGCGAAGCATTGCGCCGCGGCAACTCGGTTTATTTTCCCGATCGCGTAGTGCCGATGCTGCCGGAACGCATCTCGAACGATCTGTGCTCGCTGCGGCCCAACGAGGATCGCGCCGCGCTTGCGGTGCGCATGATCATCGGCGCCGATGGCAGGAAGCGCTCGCACACATTCCACCGCATCCTGATGCGTTCGGCGGCGCGGCTGCATTACGAGCAGGCGCAGCTCGGCGTCACCGGGCGGACCGACGAAGTGACCGAGCCGATCGCCGATACCATTCTCAAACCGCTGTACGACGCCTACCGCACGGTACTGCGCGCCCGCGACGAGCGCGCCCCGCTCGATCTCGACATCCCGGAACGCAAGATCGTGCTGAAATCCGACGGCACCGTTGATCGCGTCATCACGCCGCCGCGTCTCGAAGCGCATAAGCTGATCGAGGAATTCATGATCCTCGCCAATGTCGCGGCCGCGGAATCATGCGAACGGGGGCGCGTGCCTCTTATCTATCGCGTGCATGACGAGCCATCAGCGGAGAAGCTCAATGCGCTGCGCGAATTCTTGAGCACCCTCGATATTTCCCTGCCGAAAGGCGGCACGCTGCGGCCCGAGGGCTTCAACCGCATCCTGGCGCAGATGAAGGGGCGCGACGTCGAACGGCTGGTCAACGAGGTCGTGCTGCGCTCGCAAGCGCAAGCCGAATATTCGGCCGAGAATTTCGGCCACTTCGGTCTCAATCTGCGCCGTTATGCGCACTTCACCTCGCCGATCCGCCGCTACGCCGATCTTGTCGTGCATCGCGCTCTGATCCGCGCCGGCAAGCTCGGCGCCGATGGGCTCGCGGACGACACCGACGCGCTCGCGCTCTCGGAAATCGCCGCCAGTATCTCCGTCAGTGAACGCCGCGCCATGAAGGCCGAGCGCGAGACAGCGGATCGTTTGATTGCGCATTTTCTCGCCGATCGCGTCGGCGCCGTTTTCGATGGACATATTTCCGGCGTCACCCGCGCCGGCCTGTTCGTCGAGCTCGACGAGACCGGCGCCGACGGCTTTATTCCGGCGCGTTACATCGGTGACGAATATTTCCGCTTCGACGAATCCGGCCGCGCCTTCGTGGGCCGCGCGGTGACGCATCGATTGGGCGATCCGGTGACGGTAGAATTGGTCGAGGCGGCGCCGGTCGCGGGCGCCTTGCGTTTCAAGCTTGTCGGCCAACATTCGAAGCGCGATCGTGCCGATGCCGCGCCAAAGAGACCTGGAAAGCCGCCGCCGGAACGGCCTAAATCACAGCCCAAATCCGGCCACCGGCCGAAGTCGCGTGGACGGCGCTAGCCAAGAGAATTCCAAGAGAACCATTCATGGACGATGACATTTCGAGCGTCAGAGCCGGCGGCACGGCGAGCGACCGCGCCGAGCGCCTGACCCGCACCATCCGCGATCAGAGTTTTCCGAATGTGCGGCCGCGCGATTCAGCGACGCTCATTTTGATCGACCGCGCGCATAAAGTGCCAAAGGTGCTGCTCGGCCGCCGCCATGCCCGGCATCGCTTTCTGCCCGGAAAATTCGTCTTCCCGGGCGGCCGTATCGAGCCCGCCGACCGGCTGATGGCGGTGGCGGCCGCGCTCCATCAAACCCACGCCGAACGGCTGATGCGAAGGGTCAAACGGCCGAGCCTCGCCAAGTCGGCCGCCTATGCGCTCGCGGCCGTGCGTGAGACCTATGAGGAGACCGGCATCATGCTCGGTGCTCCTTCGAGCGGAGCCACAGCAGCGCCGCCCGGCCTCTGGCAGGAATTCACCAAAGCCGGCATCGTGCCGGATCTCAGCCAGATCCACTTCATCGCCCGCGCCATCACGCCGCCGGGGCGGCCGCTGCGCTTCGACAGCCGCTTTTTTGCGGCCGACGTTTCAGCCATCGCCCGGCGTGACGACGGCTTCATCGGGCCCGACAAGGAACTGGTGGAACTCGTCTGGCTGCCGCTGAATGAGGCGCAAAAGCTCGATATGCCTGGCATTACGGCGGTGGCGCTGGAAGAGCTTCAAGACCGTATTGCCAGCGGCATGAACCCCAATCACCCGGTGCCGCTCTACCGCATGCTGCATAAGCGCTTCGTGCGGGAGATACTGTAAATACCCGGCCGGCCGTGCCGTTCCTTGACATTCGGGGGCCGGCGACTAGGTTGCGGCCAACTCATTCACCCAAAGCTTCGTACCGGGGTCCCTATGGCCAAGAACACCACCATCAAGGTTAAGCTCGTTTCCAGCGCCGATACCGGCTTCTATTACGTCACGCGCAAGAATTCGCGGACCATGACCGACAAACTGGTCAAGAAGAAATACGACCCGGTGGCGAAGAAGCACGTCGAATTTCGCGAGTCGAAGATCAAATAAGACCAGTCCGCTCGGTCTCTACGTTGTCATGCCCGGCCTTGTGCCGGGCATCGACGTCTCAGGGGCCACGGCACGGAACAGAAGTGGACGGCGGGAACGAGTCCGGCCCTGACGCTAGATGTGGAGCCTCAACAGGTTGTCCTCGCCGAGCCCAAGTCTGCTGATGGGCGTTTTGGATTTTAATCCACCGTGTGGGCGATGCCAGTTGTATTGGTGCAGCCAGACTGGCAGCTC
>Ga0181526_10000165_pt1 | contig 70902 bp, 66 predicted proteins | sample PEATcosm2014_Bin_35_FD_119750 | JGI IMG/M metagenome (GOLD analysis project Ga0181526, IMG submission 119750) | Peatland microbial communities from MTU Mesocosm Facility, Houghton, MI, USA - PEATcosm2014_Bin06_30_metaG | ecosystem: Environmental > Terrestrial > Soil > Wetlands > Peat | place... | reverse complement strand
TTCCAGATGCACCGCGCTGACGCCACCGTACATTGCCGGGTAATAGTCCTGGCAGCCGGTGGGCACGCCGATAAGCTGCGCTTCCACATTTTGCGCGATGACCCGAATCTTCTCAATCTCGATTTCGCGTCCGACAAAGCGGCCCAGTGCGGCGCTGGTGGCGATCATCAGGGCCGACGAGCCTGAGATGCCCGCGCCTGCAGGCGATTCTGAATGCGTTTGCAGGGTGAAGCCGCGATCCGGCCTGAAGAAACGAACCAGGTACGCCGCCAGGGGATGGGCATACGAGGTCGCGGTCAGCAAGTCCTCCAGACAGGCGAAGCGGTCCTCGCGCTCGGTATCGTGCGACTTGAGTACGATCTCGCGACCGGCTCGTCCCGTGATCTTGCAGGCCGTCAGGATGCTGAGCGCGATGTTCACGCTTACCGCTCCGGGATGAAACAGGTATAGCGGCCAGATATCGATCGTCCCGCCGGCCAGATCGGCACGGCACGGCGCCGTGGTGACGATCGAGTCTTCGCCGGCTTTCGACAAAAATTGCGAGAAGGATTGCATCTTACGATTACCCGTGGGCGGCGGGAAATTCATTGTATCGCGAGAGTATCTACAGTTCGTGATAGCTGATTAACTCAATGTTTCGTTGGCGCAGGATCTCTCGTGCCTCGGGCGACGTCAGCAGTTGCAGTTCCTGCTCGCGCGAGCCGCGCAGCCTCGTCTGCACTTGGTCAAGATCGGCGTCGCAGTAACCCGGATGGCAGACGAACTCCCACGTGCCCTCGGGCATGCTGTCGGCAATCGCGGTAAACAGTTTCAGATCGAGCACACCCGTCACCAGCACGCCCAGCGATCCGTCCGTGGTGCGAAGTCCGTGCGACTCGACCTCACGCCGGAAGTTGGTCGCGAAGTTGCGCAATACGTTAAGTTGAGCGAACCGCTTCCATAGCCGGCGCGTCCGCAAGACGCTGCTCCAGGGCAGCGGCCATACCTGCCCGAAAGGGTTGCGTACGGCCGGAACCTTGCAAGCCCTTGCTGCTCGCAGCAGAGGACGGAGCACGCCCGGAAACATATGCGCGTGCTTGTGCGTGTCGAAGTGCGAAAGCTGGACTCCGGCCGCCTGGATGCGCTCCATCTGTGCCGCCGCTTCGGCCTCAATTTCGTCCGGAGCGAGCTTGTGACGGAACGAGGCAATCGCGAAGTCATTCAAGCTATCGCGAAACCGAAAGCAGCCATAGCCCGCGTTCGGCTGCAGCAAGCTGGCAACCTGGTTCTTCGGCAACAACGGCTCGCCATCAAGCAGTACCACGTGGCAACCGACGCTGAGATGGCCGTCGCTTGTGACAAGCGAGCGCGCCAGCCCGGCTGCTTCGTCAAACGCGTGCGGGTTGGCCATCAGCGTCGTCGAGGTCACAATGCCCCGCTCGTGCGCTTCGGCAATAGCGCGATTGACACCCGAGGTCAGGCCAAAATCGTCGGCGTTGATGATCAGCCGTCGCACGGCTTCAGTGTAGCAAGCAGCTCGTACGTGAGAGCGTGTCGCACGCAAGAGCGTCTTCCAACGTCGATGTAGCTTGGATCGCGCGATCGAAAAAGCCGCTGAGAAAATCGATGCGGGAGAAGAACGTCAATATAACTTAGTCAAGTTTTATCCGGCCGAAAGCACGACCGAGGGACTGAGCCCTGACTCGATCCGGATCTGTACCCTACCGCTTACGGGCTGGCTTCTTTGCCGCTGGCTTCTTTCCCGCAGGTTTCTTTGCCAGGGTTTTCTTCGAAGCCGCCTTCTTCGCGGGAGTCGCCTTTTTCGCAACGGCCTTCTTAACCGGCGGCTTCGCCTGTTTCTTCGCCGCCTGGGATGGTCCGGCTTTTTTTGCTGCCGGCTTCGCCGGTGCGGCAGTCTTCTTCACTACAGCGGTTTTCTTCACTACAGCAGTTTTCGCAGGCGGCGGAGCTATCTGCTTCCCCGTCGGTGCAGGCTTTGCTTCTTGAACAGGCTGCGCTGAAACCTGTTGCGCAGGAACCGGAGCTGGCATAGCAACGGCTTTCGGTTTACGCCCACGCTTTCCAGGAACTACCGCTTCTGCCGAACCTGCGGCTGCTGTCGCCCTCCCACGTCCGCGCTTCGGCGCTGGCGGCGGAGGAGGCGGTGGCGGCTCGTACGGCTTCAGGAAGTTCATGATCTCGGAATGCGACCGCAACTTGCCATCCATCAGCAGCAGAAATGCCTTCTCCGTGATCCCCGGGTATTCCGGCAACTGCGGCGTGATGCGTAGCTCCGCCATCTCCGGGAAAGGCAACTTCTCCTTCACTTGGCGCCATTTCCCGAAAAAGTTCTTCAGCTTCTGGTCCACTGCCTGTTGCCTCACCGTGAGGCTGAGGAACAGGATGTTCTCGGACGAGGCTTGCGTGAGAATCTTCCATGCCCCCGACGGCACAGCAGCTTCTTTACCAGACAATTTTTTCGCCAGCTCGTGAGCGCTGCTTTCCAGGCGCTTCCACTTGTCCACGAAGTCCCGGCGCGGAATCATGCGCTGGATCTCGGCTGTGTCCTTATCGCTCATGCGGGAAGTAAGGAAGTACATCACGATCGGCCCCGTCTCGATCGAATAGCCGAGTTCGTTCATCATCTGGCGCGTCTTCACTAGCTGGCCTAAGTCGCCGGAATCGATTTTGGCCATTGTCCAGTGCGGATGCAGGACCTTGAGCCAGCCTTCTTTTTCCAGCGCGCGCATGATGTTCAGCGGGTCATCTTCATGCGCCAGCTGCTCAAGTTCGTAGCCGATCATCCACTTACCGAGGTACTCGATATAGTCGTTTTCTTTCGCCGCGTCATAGCGCGTCTGCGTGCGCTCTTCCAGCGGCCAATGAAAGCGCGCGCTCAGCCGGGTGGCGCGGATCAGACGGATCGGCTCCTCCAGAAAGGCGTAGTTGTGCAGTACGCGGAGCACCTTGGCCTCGATATCGGCCACGCCGTTGAACGGGTCAAGCAACAGGCCACGTGATCCGGGATTCAGCGAAAGTCCCATGGCGTTGACCGTAAAGTCGCGACGCCGTAGGTCCTCGTTAATGGTCGCAGGCGCAATCGCGGGAGGCTTGCCGGGCTTGTCGTAAGTCTCGGCGCGCGTCATGTTGAGTTCGGCCCGGACGTTCCCCGGCATCAAGAGCTGCAGCGTCCGCAGGTCTTCATCGACCCCCTGCACTGAAATGCCGGATTTCTCCAACTCTTTCTGAAGCTTGAGTGGATTGCCCTGGACGCTCAGGTCGATATCGCGAATCGGGAAGCCGGTGATCAGGTCGCGGATGGTACCGCCGGTGAGATAAAGATTCAGCCCCGCATGACGGGCAATTTCCTGCACCAGGTTCACACCACTTTGCTGGTCCGGTGTGAGCCGGGTCTCCATGCTATAGATGTAGTCTGCCATCTAAATATATGACTCTAAAGGTGAAAACCGGAGGTGTATGGATCCAGACAGGGATCTCCGACCGCTTGACCTAAACCCTCTTCCTCTGCCCAGAATGAGAGCTCTCATTTTCAAATTGCCAACTAATTTTTAGACAAAACGGCAACTGGCTCTCAAGACAGCACTTACATGAGCTTTGCACCTTGATCGCTGCAAAGCGAACAATAACATATGGTTGACAATTTGGCTACACCGCAGGTGGGAAAGAGCACATTTCCAGCAAAAGTGCGACAATCGGGCTAGTGCCGCCACTCTAATCGCGCAACTATGGCTACAACGCACAAAAAAGTCATCGTTCGCAAGATGGACCGCGATAGCGTGCATGGCTACGTGAGCGCGACCTTCATCTCCGATGGCAAGCTGGAACTGATGAATACGGCCGGCAACGTTGTCGCAATCGACTTGCACGATGTGAAGGGCATCTACTTTGTGCGCGAGTTTGGCGACTCGGAGTCGCTCACGCGAAAGACTTTTACCTCGCGGCCGCGTATGGAAGGGTTGTGGGTGCGTCTGCGCTTTCGCGACAATGAAATCATCGAGGGCATGATGCCCAATGACCTGCTGCAGGAAGGCGGCGACGGCTTCTCGATTATTCCTCCGGACGCGCACTCTAATACCCAGCGAATTTTTGTTCCCCGTTCGGCGCTGGCCGAGATGACGGTGATCGGTGTAATCGGCGACAAGAAGTCCGGGCGGCGAGGTCGGCGCCCGGAAGACACCCGCCAGGTGCCGATGTTTACGTGAGATTGGCGGCTCCAGTTGCAGTGTTGCTGAATTTCGAAATCCGGCAATCATGAAACTTTCCGAAATTGAGTCCGCACTGGACGCCACGCTGGAAAACGGGAATCCGGAAACGGAAATCACTGGCGTTGCCGGAATCGAAGAAGCCGCTGCCGGACAGATCACCTTCGTCGCCAATTCCAAGTACGCCGCTGCCGCGAAGACTACGTCTGCCTCGGCCGTGATCGTCTCCCAGGACTTCCCTGCTATTCCGACCGGCATGTTGCGCAGCAAGAATCCGTATCTCGCATTTGCGCGGGCGATTAATTTGTTTTGCAAAGCTCCGCGATATGAAGCTGGCGTGCATCCTACAGCTGTGATTGCATCGACTGCGAAAATCGGCGCCAATGCCCATGTCGCGGCCTATGTCGTGATTGACGACGATGTTGAAATTGGCGATGACGCGGTCCTGCTCCCGCACGTGGTCATCTATCGCGGAGTGCGAATTGGCAACAATTTTTTCGCGCATGCGCACTCCGTGGTCCGCGAGTACTGCCGACTGGGCGACAACATCATCCTGCAGAACGGAGTCATCGTTGGCTGCGACGGATTTGGCTTCGCCCGCGACGGCCAAATCTGGGAGAAGATTACGCAATCCGGTCGGGCGGTGCTGGAGGACGACATCGAAGTGCAGGCGAACTCGTGCATCGATCGCGCCAGCGTCGGCGAGACCCGCATCGCGCGAGGCGCCAAGATCGACAACCTGGTGCAGGTCGGCCATGGCTCCGCCGTTGGTGAGAACACTCTGCTATGCGCTCAAGTCGGGCTGGCCGGATCGACCGTGATCGGAAAGAATGTCATTCTGGCTGGACAAGTGGGCGTTGCCGGACATTGCAATATTGGCGACGGCGTGATTGTTACCGCGCAGAGCGGCACCCACGGAGACATCCCTCCCGGAACTATGGTCAGCGGTTCGCCCGCATTCGATCATAAACAATGGTTGCGTGCCGTCAGCATCTTCAATAAGCTGCCAGAACTGGCCAAAGCGGTACGGAACTTGACAGCCAGACAGCCAATCGATGCCGGATCGGCGAAGAAAGACGCCTGACAGAGCGGCGCGGCGTCCTGATCGCTAAACAAAATTGTCAGCAATCGGCTGAAACTTAGCTACTCAGGCAACCCAACCGCTTCTAATTCCTTAATGAGCGAAGATGTCTCCAATCTGGAACCCGGGACGGAGCGTGGCCCGCAAGCCTTGCCCGCGAATCCTATCCGCGTGCTGCTGCTCGACGATCGCGAGGAGAACCTGGTGTTGCGCTCGGCGATCCTGCGGCAGAAGGGCTATCGCGTTGTGACCTCCAGTTCGATTGAGGAGGCCGAATCCAAACTGGCTGCCATTGACATTGCCGTGCTCGACTACCATTTGGGCGCAGGCGAGTTTGGCACCGACGTGGCCGAGACGCTGCGCCGAAAGCGTCCGCAAGTACCGATCATCATTCTGTCGGCGACGTTGGAGCGAAAATTCGGCGGCATCGCCGATATGCACCTGCTGAAGGGATACAGCTCCGTTGACGACTTGGTGAATGCGCTGCGGTCGTTCGAAGCCAAGAAGCGAGGACGTCCGGTGGTGGTAGATGCTCGCGATTTCTACTATTCGCGTATCTCGATGGCCATGGGCGACGACATCGTGCTGGAAGTCCTCGACGAGGATGGCACCTGGCTGTTTGTCAACGATTACTTCGCCGCCATGAACGGCCACAAACGCGCCTGGTTCGCAGGCAAGAACCTGTTCGAGCACTTTCCCCAGTTGGGCGACGAGTGGCGCGAGATCATTAGAACTGTAGTCGAAACCCGCGAAACGTACATCGATCGCCGCGGATTTCGCGGCGCCTCACACCTGCCTCAGAAAAGCCCGCACTGGAGCTGGAACGTGCTCATCTTTCCCATCAAGCTGCACGACGACCGCGATGGAGCGGTGCTGACCGCGCGCCTGATCGAGAGGAAATAGAGGCGTGCACTCATCGTGTGGATTTCACCGCTGAGTACGCGGAGCGCACGGAGAAGAAAGTCAAGGCAATTGACTCCGTGCTCTCTGTGTCTCCGTGGTGAAACAAATGACTACCTGCGCTCGGGCGGCAGGGCGCTGGCAATGATGGTTCGGACTGCCGTCATTAGAGCCTCGCGATCCTTGTAGTTGTGAGGATCGACGGGCGGATGAAGGACGACCGTCGCTGTCCCGGGCCGCAAGGCAAATCGCGTCTTAGGCCAGCTCTCATAAGTTCCCAGCATGGTGATAGGTACCACTGGCACGCCCGAATCCATGGCCAGATGAAATGGCCCCTTCTTGAACGGGAGCAATCGCCCATCGCTGGAGCGCGTCCCTTCGGGATAAATCACCATGTGTAATCCCTCGTGCAGCACCCTGATTGCGGCTTGAACGCTTTCGATCGCGGCTTCGTGATCGCCGCGGTCTACGGGGACAAGGTGGCCCAGCCTCATACCTGTGCCGAACACGGGAACCCGAAACAGCTCCTTCTTCACCAGCACCGAGCACCGGCCCGGAATACTTGGTATCAGAATCGGCGGATCAAGATTGGACACGTGGTTCGACATGAAGATGTAGGTGCGGCCCGGTTGCAAGTGCTCGCGACCGCGAATCTCGATTTTCACCCCAACTACCAGCACACCCAACTTACCGAGGCTCGTCGCTATGTTGTAGAGAGGATCGGCATTGCCGGTAATGGCTGCATAAAGCACGAGGGGTGGTCCGACCAGCAGGATCAAGAATCCCCAAAAGCACACTATCGCAACCGCTCGAATCAATGAGTGCCCCCAGCTTCGTCGTCGCCGTGGATCCACGCCGAACGATGTGACCGTTGTTCTAGTGTCACGGCCGCAAGGTCCTGCAATTCGTACGATTGTTCTTCGCGCGCGGCGAGCCGCGGTTCCACTTCACGTTTTCCGCGCCGATTCTCAAGCTCAAGACGCACAGTCGTTCCAGGCTGCAGTTTCGATAGCTCCTCGTCCAGAGACGCGTTGGCAGGTTTACCGTTAACCTTCATCACATGATCGCCGACAAGGATTCCGAGGCGTTGCGCGTCGCTGTTTGGATCAATCTGGACTACCTCCGGCTGGCCGCCCAGGTTTGCCTTGGTAGTGAAACCGGCGGTCGCATACTGAGTTGTGTTCACAACAACGTGCAGTCCGGCAAATTGAAAACAATCGTCGTACGGAATTTCCTTGACACCCGCGACGTAGTCGCGAAAGAAATCAGAAAAATTATGGCCGGTGACGGCCTCCGCAGCCTGTTGGACTCCGGCGGAATCGGGGAAGAAGCGATGCTGCTTCGCGTAATGCAGGTTCATCCACTGAAACAAATCCCGCAGCGATTTAGTGCCATTGGTTAGCTGGCGAATGCGCAGGTCCAGCAGAACGCCGAGAATTTCACCCTTGTTGTAGTAGCTGATGCTCCGCTCGGGCGAGCGGTAAAACGCGATGCCTTCAAACCAGGCGTCGAGGCTCGATTCCTCTACCGACTGCCATTGACGTGCCGGCCGTCGCTGTAGCTCCGTGATCTCTTCCGAAACACGCTGCAGATACTCCCGTTCATCGATAAGCCCCGAGCGCGCTAGCAACATGTCACTAACCGTGCTGGTGACACCCTCGCTGAACCACAGCGCACGTGTGTCTTGTTCTCCTTGATAATCGATAGGCTCAAGCGACTGCGGGCGAATGCGTTTCACATTCCAGAGATGAAAGAACTCGTGTGCGCTGACGCTGGCGACGGGCATTAAACCGTCGCGCAAACGGTCGGCGCTAACGTCGATCGCCGTGCCGTAGGCGTGCTCCATGCCCCCTCCGCCGTAGCCACGGGGAAAGTGGTAGAGGAACGTGTATTCCTCATACGGACGGTCCTGCATCCAGTCAACCGCGGCATGGGTGATTCTTGCCAGGACCTCATCCAGCTTCGCCATATCATAGTCGGCAGGATTGCCATGTATCACAACGTAGTACATCGCTCCGTCTTGCTGAAAAGCCGATTGCTGAAAGATGCCGACCTCTGCCGGACTGTCTACTAACTCGTCGTAGTTGCGGGCAATTCCAATCGCCTGATTGATCTTACCCGGCGCACCCTCCCCAAGAATGTGTAAATCGCGCAGCTCCCACGTTGCGGGAGTATCCAGCAGGCGAATGCTGACGGGTTGGGAGCGCAAGGCCGGCGAATACATCAGCATCATCGCCCAGTTGAAGAAGCCGTGGTCGGCGTTCAGAGTGCTGCCGAACGGACCAGGCGAGTCGAGATGAATGTCGTAGCTAACGGCTACGCAGCCCGCCGGCGCGGTGATTTCCCACTCGCTGGTTTTGCGGTTGAACACAGTTGCAGGCGCACCCGATGCACTTTGCGCCCTTACATCTTCGATGTTCGCCGCGAAGTTGCGCACCTGGTAGAGCGCGTTCCAGACGGGCATCTCCAGCGTGCGCACGCCGTCACCCTCCCGCAGACGGATGCTGACGTGAGCCAGATGCTTAGCGGGGTCGGCCAGTGAGACAAAGTATTCGGTCGGCTGGGGCTGAACGCTGGCCGGCGAAGCGCAAGTCACCGGTGTGGCAGCGAAGGCGCAAGCCGCAAACACAAAAAGGATTGCGGCCATCGAACATGCTAGAAGTACGGTGTGAAGGCGCCTCACGCTGTCGTCTCGACCCCGTGTAGTTGCTTGAGTTTCGCCGGCAGCTTTTCATAGATGCCACCGAAGCCGCCGTTGGAAAGAACCGCGACGACGTCGCCGGAGCGCAACTCGGGCGCGATGGTTTCCACGATCACATCCGCGTTGCTGAGCAGCCGCGCCCTCTTCCCGCTTGCATTCAAATCTGCAACCACCGCAGTTGGGTCCAGCCGCTCGTGCTCAGGAATGGCCTCGGACTTGAAGACATCAGCTAGTACGATCTGGTCCGCGACGGCGAGGCTTTCGGCCAGTTCGTGCTGAAAGACTCTGCGCCGAAGGGTATTGGAGCGCGGCTCCAGTACTGCCCAAAGACGCCGCCCTGCATAGCGAGCGCGCACCGCCTTCAGCGTTTGCGTAATGGCCGTGGGATGATGGGCAAAGTCGTCGATGATGGTAACGCCGCGAACCTCAGCTTTCACTTCCAGACGTCGCTTTACGCTCCGGAATGCTCGCAGCGCCTCCGCGATGACATCGCTGCCAATACCGTAATTGGCTGCCATGGCGGCGGCAGCGGTTGCATTCAAAACGTTGTATTCGCCCGCAAGAGAAAACTCGAACTCAACCCAGTCCTTGTTATCGCGCAGCACGCGCCAGCGAGTTGCGGCTGGCATATGCTCGATCCCAGTGATTCGCCAGTCGGAACTTTCGGAAAAGCCATAACGCTCGACTCGGCAGAAGGCGCGGCCCACACACTCGTCGACATTACGGTGACCATCCCATGCGATCAGCAACCCACGGCGTGGGACCAGGTTGACCAGGCGCTTGAATGCAGTCCTCACCTCGTCGAGATTCTTGTAAATGTCGGCGTGATCGAACTCGACCGAGGTAAGAATCAGCGCGTCGGGGAAATAGTGGAGAAACTTCGGTCCCTTATCGAAGAACGCAGTGTCGTATTCGTCGCCCTCAAGAATGAACTCGTTTCCTGATCCCAGAGCGAACGAGCTGCCGAAGTTCTCGGGAATTCCACCAATCAGAAAGCTGGGGGCGCGTCCCGCATGCTGAAAAATCCACGCCAACATCGACGAGGTGGTCGTTTTACCATGCGTCCCGGCCACAACCAAACGTTCCTTGTCCGACAAGAACTCGTCGTGCAGAATCTGCGGCAAGGACTGGAAGGGGATGCGCTGATCGAGGACGAATTCCAACTCGACGTTGCCTCGTGAAATGGCATTCCCCACGACCACCAAGTCAGGCTGAATCTGGAGGTTGGCCTGGCTGAAAGGTTGTGAGACGGAAATGCCGAGCGATGTCAGAAAGTCCGACATTGGGGGATATGCCGTAGCGTCAGAGCCCGTAACCCGAAAGCCGCGCTGTTTGAGCATCCCGGCAAGCGATGCCATGGCGGTACCACAAATACCGATCAGGTGGACATGGTTTGGCTTCATTGAATAAGTGTCGAAATGCAGAGGTTCGCTCTCATCGCACCCTACCTAGGAACTGCGGCACGCTCGCCCTGCACAGCCGGCTCATACCTCAGCACAACAGTCTTCCCAACAGTAAGCTGTGCCCGGACCCCGAAAGGCAAGGTGATGCTCCCGCGGGAGACATGGCCGGACCTCAGCCCAAATGCAATCGGAACCTGCAGATCGGCCAGAATGCGCATCACTACGTCTTGCAGCGTATAATCTAGAGCGCCGGGCTCGCCACAATCGACCATCTCGCCGAATACCATTCCCTGCACGCCCTCAAACTTGCCCGCCAGCTTCAACTGCATCAACATGCGATCGATGCGATATGGCCGCTCAGCACGATCTTCAAGAAAGAGGATCGTGCCTTGGGTGCGAATCTCATAGGACGTTCCGAGCGAAGCGCAAAGCAGAGACAAACAACCGCCGTAGAGCATACCCGTCGCAGTTCCTTCCGCCAAAGGCTGCACTTCCTCCACGCTGAACTCTCGCTGATAGGCTTCACCCGAGGTAAGCGCTACGAGCCAACTCGCCTCGTCAAGACCGCCGGGCCGAGCCAGGTCGCCTGCCACCATGGGCGCGTGAAAGGTCACCAGTCCGGCAGCATCGCAGAGATAAGTCAACAGTGCGGTGACGTCGCTGCAGCCGGCGAATATCTTGGGGTTCGCGCGGATCAATTCCAGGTCGAGATAGGGCAGCAAGTAATTGCTACCGTAACCTCCGCGGGCGCAAAGAATTGCTTTCACCTCAGCCCGCGAGAACATCTCGTGGAGTTCGTCCACACGACGCTGCACGGATCCCGCGAAGTACAACTGGCGCTCAAAAATCGAAGGCAGATAGAACGGCTGGTATCCCAGCCGCAGCAATTCGGCGCAACCCGCTTCCAAATCATCGCGATGGAAACCGCTCGCCGGAGCAATGATGCCCACTATATCTCCGGACCTCAGGGCAGCCGGATGAACGCGTTCGGGTTGGCCGAGTTGAGTCATGTGGAGCGCTAATCTTAAATGAAAAACTCGCCGCGGCAGAGCAAGGTTGCGGGGCCGGTGAGAAAGACTTCGTCGCTCCATTCCACGGTTTGCACTCCGCCGAGAGCGTGTACCCGCACCGGCGATTTGGCCTTGCCGGAGTGAATCGAGGCAACGGCTGCGGCGCAGGATCCTGTGCCGGAGGACATGGTCTCGCCCACGCCGCGTTCGCAAAAACGGACCTCGATCTCGTCAGGATCCAGAATTTTCACGAACTCGACGTTCATGCCGTACTTGAAATCGTGGTGCTTGGAGATCTGCTCAGCCACTGCCTGCCAGCCCAGCTCGAATTGCGGGACAAACACGACGTAATGCGGATTACCCATCGAAACCGGCGTGCCGAAGATTTCCCCATAGGTGAACTTGATGGGGAATTCGTCGCCAACCTCGGGCGCGCCCATAGAGCTGCGGAACTCAAAGTTGTTTCCATCATGTGCCTTGAGCTCGCAGGTCTTGAGGCCGGCACCGGTGCGAATCACCACCGAGCTGCGGTGATTTTCCGCGCAATACCAGGCCGCGACGCAGCGCGTGCCGTTGCCCGAAATCTCCGCCTCCGAACCATCGGAGTTCAGCAAGCGAACCCGAAGGTCGGCATCCTTAGCGGGCAGCACCAACTCCACTCCATCGGCGCCCACGCCATTGTGGCGATCGCAGATGCGGCGCGTGAAGGAGTAAATGTCGCTGGGAGCGTGGACAAAGTCGATCATCAGAAAGTCGTTGCCACAGGCCGTCGCTTTTACAAATGGGATGTTCGCCATATCAGATCGCGCTGCGCGGATTGTAGCAAAGGCGGAGCGGGATATTGGCTGCATTGCACGGCACAGGTTTATTGAGCGGATTCTGAATCGCCTGCGGTCTTGGGCTTATAAATCGTGCAGCTCGACTGCCCGGGGACGGTGATCGAGGCGACTTGCGTAAACTCCGCAAGATGGTGTCGCACTGCTACCCAGACCGGATCGCCCTGGCAGGCTACGTCATAGTCGGCATGGTGGGCCGGGTCGAGCTGCGCCCACTCCCAGTCGGGATGCTCGGCTTCCGAGATGACGTGGCGCAGCCGAATGCCTGCCATCCGTAGCGCTCCGGCGTGCTCGGCTTCGTACATCAGCAGCGTTGCAGACGGCGGCATTTGCTCGAGGACATTAGCAAGGCCTTGTTCCAGCGCAATACGGCCGCGTGAGTTGATGCTGGCTTCGCGCAACGTGATGGGCAAACCGGCATACGCCGAAACATAGCTCGCAGCAACCAATGCGATCAACGCGCCCCAGACAGCGACTCGCATAGGCGTGTTGCTTGCTTTCTCAGCAGCGTAGCCAGCCAGCACGGCGAGGAAGACCGCAAAGACCGGCAGCAATTCCAATCCGTAACGTACGTTGTAGTAGGAAAACGGATACCAGACGGGAATGTAGATTGGCACGCTGCCATAAGCGATCGACAGAGCATAGAACGCCAGCGGCAGCCAAAGCAGGAGAAGAATCCCGTAGCGCCAAACGGCTAGAGCTGTGCCGATTAAAGTCAGCGCCAGCAGCACGAGGCTCCACAGCGGCGCTCCCATGTTGAGTTGAGCAGCCTTCAGAAAGTAGAGCGCGGCGGTGATGACGTGATGTTGCCCGGGGTAGGGTGCCGTTCCTTGAGCGGTGGACCGCAGAGCGATGGCTTTCGCCGAGTAAGGGCCGGTGGCGAAGTCGAGGGCATTTCCGGAAACGGCCCATGTGTAAATCAGCCAGCAGACGGGCACCAGAGCGTTGAGCAACAGGACTTCCAGAAACGACTTGGTGGCTGCCCGACGCAGACGCGGATCGGTTATGCGCCGGCGCCAGCCGAAGAACGCCCATGTCAAGATGACGCCGAAGACGGCCCCAGCAAACCACCCGTCGTAGCGGGTGAGAGCACCTCCGGCCATCATGATGCCGCAATATTCGAGGGCGCGCCGCGGCTTCAGTTCACCCGGAGCCACCGAGGGGTTGACATTCGGAGCCGTGGCGCGAAGAAACTCGTCAAGATACACCAGCGCCCAGATGAAGAAAGCCAGGAAGATGGGCTCGTTCATCGCCGTGGTTTGCATGTAAAGCAGATTGGGATTGAGCGCGTAGATGGCTGCGGCGAAGTACGCGGGGGGGGGCCCGGCGCGAGCACTTACCAAACGAAAGATGCCGAGCGTCCCGAGGACGAAGGCCACCATACCAGGGACTGCACCGGCAATGCCGCTCTGCCACAACGTATTCACCCAGACGAACGGCAGCATGGCGATGTGTTGCAGCGGAAGCCATACGGTGCCTAGCTGGCCATAGAACTCAAGGGGATGGCGATTGTCGACAACGCGTCGCGCAATGTTGAGATGGGCGACAGCGTCGCCATAGAGCAGCAGTTGCTGATGAGCATAGTAATAGAGGAGGGCGCCGATGGAGAGCGCCGCGAGCAGCATGGTGAAGCGAGATTCTGTGCGCTGCTGCGTGAAACGCCACCGAAGAGCCGCAGGTTCATTGCGCTTCCGGGCGGGATCACCTCGAACGCCCTTGTCCTGCTTTCCTTCCGTTCGCCCTTCTACGGCCACCTCTGCGCTCCATGTACGATATTGAGAACCAACACTCGCTCTGGAAACACTTGGTAAACCACGATGTAGGGCGATGGCACAATTACTAAATCTCGCGTGCCTTCGACCCGCCCAGAGCGGCCGCGATTCGGCATCGTTACAAGGCCCTGAATTGCGTCATAGATGTTTCGGGTAACTCGGTTGGCGGTAGAGAGATCGCGGTCTCGCTCGATGTATTCAGAAATTGTCTTCAGATCTGCGACTGCACGGGAGGACCATGCGACCCGCATTCAGGAACGTTCCCGTTGCTCAATCCAGGCACGGACGTCCTCGTCCGGAACGATGTGGCCTTGCTCCGCTGCCGCCTGGCTATCTCTTACTTTGCGCTCCAGCCACTCGTTATAAACCAGTAGATGGTTTACGGCCTCCTCTAATAACTCGTCTTTGCCACGACGAGTGCGCAGCGCCAGTTCGTCCAGCTTGGCTTCCGTTTCCGGTGTCATGTGCAGACCCATTAGCTGAAGTGTAACCCTTCGCACGCCTTCCATGCCAGACTCTGCAACCAAGTCCTGACGCAGGGACTCCAGCCAACGGCCAGCCTAGCTAATCCAGGTGAGTCAGCTCGCGAAAGATGTTGAAGCGCTCGTCGATTTCATCGCGAGTTAACGATTGTAACCGTTCCGTACCGAAGCGTTCGACGGCGAACGATCCCATGACGCTGCCGTAAAACATAGCGTGTTTTAGCACGCGACGATTGACCTCGCCTTGTGATGCGATGTATCCCATGAAGCCGCCGGCGAAGCTGTCGCCGGCACCGGTGGGATCACGCACTTCATCGAGCGGCATGGCAGGAGCGCGGAAGGGATGATGTCCGCCGGCAAACTCACCGTCACGGAAGAAGATGGTGGCGCCGTACTCTCCGTGCTTGATGACCAAAGCGCGCGGCCCCATCTCCATCACTTTGCGCGCGGCACGTGGCAGGCTGTTGTCGCCGGCCAGCATCTTGGTCTCGCCGTCGTTGATCAGCAGCACATCGACGCGCTTCAGCATTTTGTCCAGGTTCTGGCGATGGCCGCTGATCCAGTAGTTCATGGTGTCGCCGCCGACGAGTTGCACGCTCTGCATCGCGTCGCGGACGCGTGTTTGCAACACCGGGTCGATGTTGGCGAGAAAGAGGAATTCAGAGTTGTGATAATCCGCCGGGATTGATGGTTCAAAGGCCGCGAAAACGTTGAGTTCTGTGCTGAGCGTTTTGGCTTCGTTGACGTTCTCGCCATACTCGCCAGTCCAATGGAAAGTCTTCCCTTTCGCGTGCTGGATGCCGCGAGTGTCGACGCCGCGCTTGTTCATCACAGCTTCGTTTTCTGGTGTGAAATCCTCGCCCACAACGGCCACCACGCGCACGTCAGCAAAATAGCTGGCCGAGAGCGAAAAATAAGTAGCCGCGCCGCCCAGAATCTTCTGGCGCTCGCCGTATGGGGTTTTCAAGGTATCGAATGCAACCGAACCAACGACCAAGATGGACAAGAGCTATGTTCCCGCTTTCTGCTCGGAATCGAAGTACTTACCAACCAGCAGCCGCAGCCGATCGAGAGTGGCTGCCGGTACAGTGTTCTTCTGGGTGATGATGGCATTTTTCAGGGCTGAACCGCACTTGCAGCCGCGCGTCTTCGGCATCGCAACAACCGACTCCCGAACCACACCGCAAGCATGCTCGGCATTCTTGAGCAGTACGGCGACGATCTGGTCGACGCTGACTGAATCGTGTGTCTCGTGCCAGCAATCGTAGTCGGTGACCATTGCAACCGTGGCATAACAGAGTTCCGCTTCGCGCGCCAGCCGTGCCTCGGTGAGATTGGTCATGCCGATGACGTCCACGCCCCAGCTGCGATACAGGTTGGATTCGGCCTTGGTGGAAAACTGTGGACCTTCCATGTTGAGGTAGGTGCCACCGGATTTTACGTTGACGCCGGCGCGCCGGCAGGCTTCGACAGCAACATTTGCCACCTCACCGCAGATGGGCTCGCCAAAGCCGATGTGCGCCACCAGGCCATCGCCAAAGAAGGTGTCCACGCGGTGGCGCGTGCGATCGACAAACTGATTGGGAATGACGAAGTCGAGCGGACGATGCTCTTCCTTCAACGAGCCCACGGCTGAGAGCGAAAGCACGCGCTCAACTCCAAGCTGTTTGAAGCCGTGAATGTTGGCGCGATAGTTAATCTCGGTTGGCATGAAACGATGCCCGCGCCCGTGACGCGACAAGAAAGCGACCTTGCGGCCCGCGAGGGTCCCAAGCACATAGGGGTCGGAAGGCGCGCCAAACGGGGTCTCCAGCGACACCTCGTGGACGTCGCTGAATCCCGGCATTGAATACAGGCCGCTGCCGCCTATAATGCCGATTTCTGCCTGTTGCAATCAGAGCTCCTGAGATGAGGTGTGCAAACCCACGATTATACAGAGAATGACTGAAGCGCCTTCGAATCTACAGCCGGCCTGATTGAACTTGGTAGAACAACGCCGCGCGCGTCCCGCCAGCACAGCGTCGCATCCAACCCCGTGCCTTTCTTGATAAACTGTAGTTCCACCTCGTCTGTTGCTCTTGCGCCCACAACCTCGTTTCTGGAGAGCACGATGAGAACTGCCCAAAATCTACTACTTCTGTTTTCTTTGAGCGCAGTGGCATTGGGTCAGACGGCAACATCACCCGCCGCCTCACCCAACACTCGTGCCAGCGGTGCATCCATCAGTCCGGTCCTGGCGGATTTGGATCGACTGCAGGCGGCGGCATCGCAGGCGAATGTGGACCTCGCACACATGCGCATCGGGAAGTGGAAGGCGGACAGCGGTTCCAAGCAGCAGGCGCAGGGCAATGCCGACTCCGTCCAGCGAAACTTGACCACGGCTCTGCCGGGCCTGATCGCCAATGTGCGGAGCGCCCCGCAGGACGTGAATGCGGAGTTCAAGTTGTATCGCAATCTCAATGCTCTCTATGACGTGTTTGCTTCGCTGACCGAGTCGGCCGGAGCCTTCGGCCCGCGGAGCGATTATGATGCGCTGACGCAGCAGCTTGGGGTGATTGATTCTGTGCGGCGGAATCTGGGTGAGGAATTGGAAAAACTTACGTCTTCGACTCAGTTGGAGTTGAATCAGCTAAGGACGCAGGTCCGTACGCTGAAGCAGCAGGCTGCGGCGTTCACTCCTCCTAAGAAAGCGATCGTTGACGATACTGAGCCCGCGAAAAAGACGGCCAGCCATAAGAAAAAAACGGCTAAACCGGTGACGCCTGCGGGCGACGGTTCGAACTCAACCTCGTCCGGCTCGAACACGGGCAATGGCAGTTCTGCGTCGGCGCCCGTGGCTAAGCCTCAGTAGGCTGTTCCCGTCGCAGAACCCAGGCCTGTAGCAGGATGCGATAATCTCACATGCTTCGACTTCGAGTGTTGGCCTTGCTGATTTCAGTCTCGGCACTGCTTACGTCCGCTGAGAAGTTGTCGGCGCAGACGGGTGCCGATTGGACGTGGATGGAGGACAACTATAGCCACGTCTTAAATGACCTCACGCCAGCTAATTTGGCCAGCGTTAAGGCGTCCTATCGTTGGGGTAACAATCGCGTCGGAATCGAATATGCGTTTTGGATCGGGAACGACTTTGGCGACGCCCCGTACCCGTTAAGATCCTACCTCTCTGCTTACGTAGCTATGGCTGATTCAGCTTCTATCTACAATCAGATGCTGGATATGCACCTCAGAAACCATCAGGAAGACGCCCAATCCCTCGAGGAAAAGATAAAAGTCAAGCGATGGAGTTTTACCGAGATGAGCTGCCCTGCCGTTAAATCCCAGTTCGAAAAGCTACAAGGCATAAGCTTCGCGGTCCCCAAGTTCTCCGATGTGATCGTGGTTGACGCGTGCAGTTCATGAATTCAAGATTAGTGCGAGCATGGGGAATATCGATATTGAGCTGTGGGACGAGAAGCATCCCCTAGTCCAGTGGGCGCTCGAAACGCGCCAGGCTCTCGACAAGTGCGCCGGCCCGACTTCCGCAGCGCCCAAACCGCAGCAGTAGCGGCTTTTCTGGCACCTACGTGTATCAACGCTCGCCGACTTCCTGGGAACATTCCGTCTCTGCACGGGGTCTAACAAACTAGTCCTCTTCCGGGCGATGGCATAGGTTTCTGTCCTGAGCGCCATGTGCCTGGATTGGGACGAATAGCGGGGTTAACGCGTCGAGTGTTGCCGTACTTGGTTGTTGCAGGTCGCGAAAGTATTTATCATTGAGGTGCCGCCCGTGGCGGGAGCAACAACATTGAGTGACCTGGCAAGTGCGATAGGAGTCCGCACCGAAGAAGCCTCCATTGTGGCCGAACTGAAGGCCGGATCGGAAGCGGCTTTTTCCTGGCTCATCGCACACTACAACCAGCCCGTTTACAGTCTGGTTTACCGGGTCCTCGAAGACCCTTCCGACGCCGCCGATACTACCCAGGAAGTCTTCCTCAAAGTTTTTCGCGGAATCAAGAGCTTCAACGCCGATTCCAGCTTGAAGACATGGATCTACCGCATCGCCTTACATGAGGCTTCTAACCGCCGACGCTGGTGGTTTCGCCACAAATTCCGCGAGACTTCGATTGAGGCCGATCCCGAGCGCGACGAAGGAAGTCGTCTGTCCGCCGTGAAAGATACCCTGGTGGACGAAGGCAAGTCGCCTTTGCAGAACGTCTTCGAGGACGAATTGCGGGAGCGGGTGGAGACGGAACTGAGGGCCCTGCCGGAACCTTATCGCACAACCGTGATCCTGCGCGACCTGGAGGAGCTTTCCTACGAACAGATCGCCGAGGTGATGCATATCTCGATGGGAACGGTAAAGTCCAGGCTGGTTCGCGGGCGAGAGGCATTACGCAAACGTTTGGAGAGACATTTGCCGGCATTCGGAATCGAATTAGGCGAGACCCGTGAGAACAGACGCCGGAGCGGCCCGGTTGGTGGTCGCGAAGTTGAGGTTCTACCATGACGTGCGCAGTTGCGAAGAGGCTCATGTCGTCTTACCTGGACGGCGCTGTTACGCGCAGCCAGATGGCCCAGATGGATGAACACCTGCGCGCCTGTGTGGAGTGTGCCGCGCGCTTTGTCTCGGTTCAGCGCACGCAGTCTCTAGTTGGCTCGTTGGGCAGGAAGTCGGCTCCGCCGGATCTCGCCTTGAAGCTGCGGGTGGCGCTTTCGCAGGAACTCGCCAATTCCCGGCGCTCGCGTTGGGATAGCTTACGAGTGCGGTGGGAAAACGCCTTCAACGCCACCATGGTTCCGGCGACGGCCGGCCTGGTCACCACTCTCATTATCTTTGGCCTGCTGATCAGCTTTCTTTATCCGGCACAAGTACGCGCTGCCAACGACGTGCCTACCATGCTGTACACTCCGGCCGAGCTGAAGTCGACTCCGTTCGAGCTGTCGATGGGCGTGGCAAATACGGATTCTCTGGTGGTGGAAGCCTACGTTGGCTCCGATGGCCGCGTTCTGGATTACCGCGTCCTCTCCGCTCCGGAAGACGCGGAAGCGATTCTTCCTCAATTGAAGAACATGCTGATCTTCACGACGTTTAATCCGGCAACTGCCTTCGGTCAACCCACCTCCAGCCGCGTGATCCTCACCTTCTCCAAGGTGCAGGTCAAGGGGTAGCGGGCAGTTTCCGAAGCGTGCCGCCGACCTGCCCTGGCTGGTTTGCGCGCTCCCGACCGACCTCGTAAACTGGATTTGTCGACTCCCGCCGTTCTAGCTGCTAGCCTATTTCACTCGCCGTGCACGCGATTGCTAAGAGCTAAGAGCCAGAGGCTAAGAGCTATCCCGGAGGTCTCGCTGAGCTTTTTTCCCCGCAATCTTGTTCTGCCGGCCCTGCTCGCGTCGCTGAGTTGTGCAGCCGCGACGCAGTCGAGAGCCACGCTCGACGTGAGCGAGACGCTGTTCAGCGTCGTTACCGCCATGAATGTCTGCGGTTACGACCAGGAGCTGCAGTCTTCGTCGCCAATCCGCATCGAAGTGCGCGCCGATCTGGTCGAAGCCAGCAAGTTTCCCGCAGCGTCGACCGCAGCCAAGGAAATGTGCCGCTTCTACCAGGACCATCGCCAAGGCGATGCGACCCATGATCTTGCACAGTACGTATCGCTGGCGCTCAGCCTCGGGCCGCCTCCTGAGTTAGCCCCCAAACTCAGGGAAGCAGACTTACCGCCCGATGCAACGTACATCCTGGGGTTCGTTCCATTGGTGAAGGATTATTATTCCGCCGCCAAGTTGCACTCGATTTGGCTGAAGCACCAGGCGGAATATCTGGGCTTGATCGATCAATACCACGGGCCGGTTTCCGAGATGATCAACTCCACCGACCATTACCTGCGGCTGCCGATGTCCGGGTATGCGGGACGAAGCTTCAATGTGCATTTAGAGCCGATGATCGCTCCCGGGCAGGTGAACTCCCGCAACTACCTGCAGGATTTCTATTTCGTTGTGGTTTCGCCAATAGCGGATAACATCCACATGGAGGCGCTGCGGCATACCTATCTGCACTTTGTGCTGGATCCGCTGATCGCGAAGCGCGGCACCGCGCTCGAACGACTGAAGCCCATCTTGCTGTCGGTACAATCTGCTCCCATGGCAGAAGAGTATAAGACGGACACGGGCTTGCTAGTCATTGAGTGCCTGATTCGAGCCATTGAGGCGCGCACTGATCCCAAGCCGCCGGAAAGGGAGCGCATGGCGCTGGTGCAGCGGGACGAGGCGGAAGGATTTGTCTTGACCGAGTACTTCTACGAGCAGCTACGCGATTTCGAGAAGGGCGGCACGGGATTGCAGGACGCGTTTCCCGACTGGCTGCACAACATCGACGTCGCGCATGAGAAGAAGCGGGCCAGCGAAATTACCTTTGCCACCAAGTCGGAGCCGGAGGTGATGCAGGCCTCAAAACGTGCATCCCAGAAGGAGATCGATTTGGCTGAGAGCGCTTTAGCCAGCGGCAATCCGGCTGAAGCCGGCAAGCTGGCGCAAGATAGCCTTCGGGCCAACGAAGATCCAGGCCGCGCTTACTTCGTGCTAGCCAAAGTGGCCAGCTTTAGCGGCGACATGCAGGGCGCGCAGACCGACTTCCAGAAGGCGCTGGAGACGGGGAACGATCCGCACGTAGTGGCGTGGTCGCACATCTATCTGGGACGTATTTTGGACTTGCAGGGCGAACGTGACAGCGCAGTGGCACAGTACAAAGCGGCACTTGCAACCCATGACGTGCCGGCTGATGCTAAGAGCTCCGCTGAACGTGGATTGCAGCAACCCTACGAGCCCCCAAGGACTGAGCACAAAGATCAATAGGGCCGGCATTGCAAAGCGGAGGCCGGCTTCGAGCAGAAAGGAAGAATTATGAGATCGACAGTAATCCTAGCGGTTGTGCTTTTGGCCGCACTGGCGTCGTTAGCCCAAGCGTCAGGGCAAGCACCAGCCCAGAGCACGACGCCTCCGGCACAGGGCAGTGCACCCGCCCAGACGCCGAGCAATGTCCAACCTCCGCCGGCGAGCGGCAGCCATCGGGTCCTGCAAGCGAAGTCCCAGGAGGAGCTGAAAGCCTATCAGGACGCGTTCGCCAAGACCGAACCGGCGCAGGTGGAAGCTGCGGCCGACGACTTTGCCGCGAAGTATCCTAACAGCGAGTTGCGCGCGTCGTTGTACCAGCGCGCGATGAATCTTTTCGCGCAGTCGAACGACACCGAGAAGGTCATCATTACCGGGCGTCTGGCCATTGCCGCCGACCCAACGAATCCAGTACCGCTGGTGCAAGTGGCCTCGGCGCTGGCCGAGTCAACCCGCGATACCGACCTTGATCGGGAACAGCGCCTGGCCGAAGCCGCCAAGGACGCGCACGCTGCCATCGACAACATCGATACCGGACTGCTGGTTCCAGCCAATGCCGATCCGGCAAGAGTTGAGGCCGCAAAACATAGCATTCTGACCATGGCGTATGACACGCTCGGCATGGTTGATATGAACAAGAGCGATTACGCCTCAGCGGAGCAGAACCTGCAAAAGGCGGTTGACGTCAACAAGGGCAACCCCGAAGCCGTACTCTATCTGCGGCTATCCGTGGCACAGGACAAATTGAAGCAGTATCCGCAGGCGCTGGACTCAGCCAACAGGGCGGTGCAATATTCCAAGGACGGAACTCCGGCGCAGAACCTGGCGAAGCAGCAACAGGAGCGTCTGCAGAAACTGATCAGTGCTCAGGCTCCGGCGGGAGACGCAGCACCGTCGCCGACGCCCGGTGCGCAGCCGAGCAAGCCGCCGGCCCCGACGTCGCCCAGCACAGCGCACTGAGCGTTAGAGGGCGATGGGTAGAGCCGGCCTTCAGGCCGGCGTCTGGCTGTAGTCGAAGATTGCTGCAGGCGGACGTTTTCTGGTGTCCGGAACGCGGGCCTAAAGGCCCGCTCTACCCACCGACTCCGACATCGGGTAACAATATGAAGCCGAGTGCCGACGATACGAGGGCCCTGGAGCAGGCGCTGGACCACGTCTTCCGCGACCATGATCTCCTCGATCAGGCCCTCACCCACGCCTCTTATGCCCGTGAGCTGGAGTCGCAGAATTCGGCAGGCGGCCTGCCCGCCGCGGAATTCGACAATGAGCAACTGGAGTTCCTGGGCGACGCGGTTCTTGCTTTCGTCATCAGTCAGGAGCTGTTTCGGCGGTTTCCCGAGTACCAGGAAGGCGAGCTGTCGAAGTTGCGGGCCCACATCGTGAGCGCGCGCCGCTTGCTGCGTCCGGCGCGCGAGCTCAAGATTGGCAACTATTTGCGGCTTGGCAGGGGCGAGGAGCGCAGCGGCGGGCGAAACAAGAGCGCCCTGCTGGTGAATTCCCTGGAGGCCATCATCGCTGCCCTGTTTCTCGATGCCGGCCTGGACGCGGCGCATCGTTTCATCCTGCGAAACATCCTGGAGCCCGAGCTTGCCGAAGTGCACCAGCACGGCAGCGAGAAACTTCCCGTCATGGACTACAAGTCGGCGCTACAGGAGGCCATCCACGCCAGCGGACGTCCGCAGGCCCGCTACCTGATGGTGAAAGAGGAGGGTCCCGACCATCGCAAGATGTTCACCATGGAGGCGCATATTCCGGCGTCGCCAGCGGGTGGGGAGGGTTTTGTTTGCCGCAGCGAGGGGAGCACGAAAAAAGCTGCCGAACAAGCGGCCGCGCGTCTGGCATGGGAACGTCTACAATTGTTAGAAGGCCGCTCCGCAGTTGAAGGCATCGCGGCGAGCCCAAAGAGTTCCGAGCCGTCATGAGTGAAGTGGGTACGCCAGAACCAATCAAAACAATTTCTGAAGAGCAGCAACCGGCGGCTCCGGCGCGGACGGGGCGCGGCCTGTATTCGTTGCAGTCACTCGCCGGCACTATCGTGATTGCGGTGTTCGTGATTACGTTTGTGGTGCAAGCATTCCAGATTCCCTCGGAGTCGATGGAGAGAACGCTGTTGATCGGCGATTACCTGCTGGTAGACAAGGCGCATTACGGACATTCGAGCATGTGGAACTGGTTGCTACCCTATCGGTCCATCCAACGACAAGACATCATCGTTTTTCGTTATCCGGTGAATCCGCGCCAACACTTCGTGAAGCGGGTCGTCGCCGTTCCGGGCGACCATGTGCGGCTGGTCAACAAGCATGTTTACGTCAACGGAGTCCGCCAGGACGACGGCTATGCCACGTTCAACTGGGCCTGGCGCGATCGGTTCCGCGACAACTTCCCCGACGGCGGCTTCTATGGCGACAGGATTTCGGCCAAATGGTTTCTCCAGGCGCAGAGGCTGATGGACGATGGCGAACTGATCGTGCCGGAAGGATCGTACTTCGTCCTGGGTGACAATCGCGATGACAGCTATGACTCGCGTTACTGGGGTTTCGTACCGCAAGAAAACGTGGTGGGACGTCCACTGCTGATCTACTGGTCGATGGACCGCACGGAGACGGCAATGGCAGAGGGGCAGCGGTCTGATAAACTTTCGAGTCTGACGGTAAGTGTCACTCAGATGTTGAGTGGCCTGCGCTGGCATCGGATGCTGCGGATTCCGCAATAGCACCGCGGCTCTTTCGTGGCACAGTTTGATGCTTTATTAACTCAAGGGATAAGAAATTTTGCCTACGACCAAGAAACCTGTGAAGGCCGCGCCAGAAAAGGCGCAACCGGTGAAACTGCAGAAACCGGAGACACCGGAGACTCCCGAAAAGCCCAAGGAGACTACGCCCGAGTTTATCGCCTCGATTGCCGTCATCCTGGTGACAGGGCTTTTTATCATTACCTTCACCTTGCAGGCCTTCACCATTCCATCGAGCTCGATGGAGAATACGCTGTTGATCGGCGATCACCTCTTCGTGGATCGGATTCTGCTGGCGCCCATGACTAAGTGGATCGGCAAGCTGATTCCTTACCGCGATCCCCAACATGGGGATGTGTTTGTCTTCATCGCGCCGGCCCAGCCTGGTCTGTATCTGGTCAAGCGCGTCATGGGTGTTCCGGGCGATCGCATTCATCTGCAGGACGGCGTGGTTTACCGCAACGGGGAAGCGCTAAAGGAGCCGTACGTTATCCGTCAGGGAGATTACAACAGCTACCGCGACAATTTTCCGAACGTGCCCCCCAACGAGTACGAACAGCTGACGCCAGAGTGGCGGGCCACGTTGCCGTCATACGTGCAGAATGGCGATATGGTGGTGCCGCCGGGCAGCTACTTTGCCATGGGCGATAACCGCGACGTCAGCCTCGACAGCCGCTATTGGGGCTTGGTTCCCCGCGAGAACCTAATCGGCCGCCCCATGTTCATCTACTGGTCGTTCATCACGCCGCGCGACGAGTACGAACGGCAGAGCATTGGTGACCGCATTGCCTGGATGTTCAACATCGTCATCCATTTCTTCGACCACACCCGCTGGTCCCGAATGTTCCACGTGGTGCACTGATGTGGCGCCGTACGTCACGGCGAATGATGTGGGCGGTCGGGCTGGTTTTCCTGCTGGTCCTGGTGCTACCTCCGTTCGTCAATGTGAACCGCTATCGCGGCCGGGTAGCCGGCGCCATCAGCCGCGCGCTGGGGCGCGAGGTGACGGTCTCCAACATAGAACTCAAGTTGCTGCCGCGTCCGGGAGTAGTACTCTACAATTTTGTCGTTGCCGAAGACCCCAGCTATGGGGCTGAGCCGATGCTGCGGGCTGACACCGTCACGGTTTATGTCCGGCTGACGTCGCTGTGGCGGGGCCGGCTGGAGATCGGCACACTGGACCTCGACAATCCCAGCCTGAACCTGGTGCGTCGCGCCGATGGCCATTGGAACCTGGAAGAACTGGTGGAGCGGGCTTCGCAATCAAGTCCGGCGCCGACCGCCAAGAAGCGGCCCGAGACGCGGCCGCGCTTTCCTTATGTTGAGGCGTCGAGCGGACGCATCAACTTCAAGCTGGCTGACGTCAAGAAAGCGTTCGCCTTCACCGATGCCGATTTCGCGCTGTGGCTGGAGTCGGAGAATCTGTGGGGATTCAGAGTAGAAGCGCGCCCAGTCCGCACCGATGTAGCTATCAACGATACCGGCACACTCAAGCTTGACGGGCGGTTCCAACGCGCCTCCAGCCTGCGCGACACGCCGATTTACCTGAAGCTGAACTTCAACGACGGCCCGCTGGGGCAACTGACGAAACTCTTCTACGGACGCGATCGCGGTTGGCGTGGAGATGTTCGCGCCGGCGCGATCCTGACCGGCACGCTTGCGGCGTTAGGGATTACCCTCGACGCACGAGTCGACGACTTCCGCCGCTACGACATTGCCCTGGGCGAGGCTTTGCGACTGCGAACCCACTGCACGGGAACCTATTCCTCCATGAATGACACGCTGTATGATGTTCGCTGCGAATCGCCGGTCGGTCCCGGGCTCCTGCGCGTGCGAGGAGACGCGCAAGGCTGGGGACCAAGCGGCGGATACGAGTGGGACATCGCCGGGGATCATATTCCCGCCGCGGGCTTCGTTGCTTTCGCCCGTCATGCCAAGAAAGATCTCCCCGTCGACTTGACCGCGACGGGCGAGGTGGAAGCGGTGTTCTCGGTTAGGAAGCCTCCGGGCGGCGTGCCGCAGTGGTCGGGCGGTGGCAGCACCAGTGCCCTGGCGCTGCAGGCAGGCGTTCTGAAACAGCAGCTGGAGCTTGGGGAGGTGCAATTCGCTATCCCCAGCAATAAGCCGGAAGCTCCTGGCGCGAAACGCAAGCGCTCCGTCCGCCAGACCCAACCGCCAGTTATCAATGCCGGGTTTCAGCTGGTCGTAAAGCCCTTCGCCATGCCGCTGGGTGCGCCCTCGCCTGCCACCGGCAGCGGAGAAATTGACGCGGAACACTATAGTCTGCATCTGAGCGGCGGCGCGGAATTGGGACGACTGCTGAACGTCGCGCAAGCGTTTGGCATTGGAACGCCTGGTATCGGGCTGGCGGGTGTGGCCCAGGTGGATGTCGGCACGGTGGGTTCGTGGATGGGATTCGCGTCACCGGCGCCCTCAGGGAAAATGCAGGTGCGAACGGCGACAGCCGAGCTGCAAGGTGTGTCCGAGCCGCTGTTGATCGATACGGCCTCCGTTCTCCTCGCGGACCAGCTGGTGAAAGTTACGTCCTTCTCGGCGGCCTTCAGCCACGGTACCGAGCTCACGGGATCGGCCAGCTTTCCGGTGCACTGTACCACGCCGGAGAACTGCGTTCTGCAATTCGATGTTCGCTCCAGCGATGCCTCGCTCGCCCGGCTCAATCAGCTACTCAATCCCACATTCAGCCGTCAGCCTTGGTATCATCTGCTTTCCATCGGAAAGCGGAATGACAACGCCTTGCTAAAACTACGTGCCAGTGGACGTTTTTCCGTGGCCTATTTCGCACTTGGCAGCGTGAGCGCCAGCAACGTCGATGGATCGCTGGAACTCTCCTCCGGCAAACTACGAATACATGAGCTGCGAGCCGACCTGCTGGGTGGGCATCAGGACGGCTCCTGGCTGGCCGACTTTACGGTCTCGCCACCGCGATTCATGGGCAACGGGATTATCAGTAAACTGTCCATGACCCAGCTCGCATCGTTGATGCACGACAATTGGGCGGTCGGGACCGTGGACGCTGAATATAGCTTGACCCTGTCCGGACTAAGCGCCGATCAGCTGCGGAGCTCGGCTGCGGGCACAGCAGATTTCACTTGGAGTGGCGGATCACTAAGGCACGTCAGTCTGGACCGAGGAGGTACGCCTATCGCATTCTCAAAATTCTCCGGCAAGGTCGCATTGCAGGATGGAACGTTTACGATGTCGGATTGCAAGATGCAGTCGAACGGCGCCAACTATAGCGTGAAAGGCACCGCTTCCTATGGGCGCAACCTCGCGGTGCAATTGGAGCGCTCAGGCGGGCAGTCATATGTGATCTCAGGAACCCTCGACAAGCCACACGTGGAAGCCGTTACCAACCCGGCAGCGGAGGCGGCGCTGCGATGAACTCCCGGCGTTGCATTGTTTCGATCATGGTTGCGTTCCTGGCGCTGACCCTTGGGGCGGCTGCTGGCGGTCAGCACCCTGCATCTCCCCACGACACTCACAGCGCAGAGTTTCGCGCGATGGAGCAGAAGCTCGCCTATCTGAAGCTGAACGCGGCGAAGGCCCATCCTGATCCCAAGCCGACGGAGTTGACCGAAGCAGAGGCGAATGCCTACTTCAACGAAGGCGGAGTGAAGCTGCCCAAGGGCGTGAGCCAGGTTCACCTCACGTCGCGGCCGGGCGTGCTCGATGCTAAGGCCAAGATCGACTTTGAAGAGATCATGCAAGGGCGTGGATCGAACAACCCGATGTACGCCATGTTCAGCGGGAAGCACGATGTCGAGGTGGTGGCGCAGGCAAGCGGCGCCAACGGCACGGGCAGCATCCAGGTGCAGTCCATTCAATTGGATGGTTCCGAGGTACCGAGAGGGGCGCTGGAGTTCTTCGTTCAGCACTACATCACGCCAAAGTATCCCAATGTCGGGATGACGACCACGTTCAAGCTACCGCTGAGGATCGAGAGCGCGGTGGTGGATACGGCGAAGGTACGGCTGGTGCAAAGGTAGGATCTGGTCTTCTTACCAAGAAGAGGCGCGCCCAAGTCGGCTGAAATCCCTGCAAACCCCATGCGTCGCCATAGCATCTAACACCTTGACAGCAATTGACTCAAGTTCTATAGTCGGTATACTATAAGGCCTTGGACTTCTCAATATGCACTTATTTATCAATAAGTTAGCTAAGTTTCAAACCTGAAGGAGGGTGGCTGCAATGGGAAAGATTATCGGAATTGACTTGGGCACGACCAACTCAGTGGTCGCCGTCATGGAAGGCGGCGAGCCCAAGGTCATCCCCAACGAAGAAGGCGGGCGGACAACGCCCTCGGTCGTCGGATTCACCAAGAACGGCGAGCGGCTGGTCGGCCAGGTGGCCAAGCGCCAGGCCATCACCAATCCGGAAAACACGGTTTACTCCATCAAGCGCTTCATGGGCCGCCGGTACGACGAAGTGTCGGAAGAGATGAAGATGGTGCCGTATAAGGTGGTGCAGTCGGGCGATCACGTCGCCGTCGTGGCGCAGGGCAAGGAATACACCCCGCCGCAGATCTCGGCGATGATTCTGCAAAAACTGAAGAAGGCCGCGGAAGACTATCTCGGCGAGAAGGTCACCGAAGCCGTTATCACCGTGCCGGCGTACTTTAACGACGCGCAGCGCCAGGCTACGAAGGACGCAGGCCAGATTGCCGGCCTGGAAGTAAAGCGCATCATCAATGAGCCGACGGCGGCCGCGCTAGCCTATGGGCTCGACAAAAAGAAGGACGAGACCATCGCCGTGTACGACTTCGGCGGCGGCACGTTCGACATTTCGATTCTGGAAGTCGGCGAGGGCGTCATCGAGGTGAAGTCGACCAACGGTGACACGCACCTCGGCGGTGACAATATCGACCAGCGCATTGTGGACTGGCTGATCGACGAGTTCAAGAAGGACGAGGGCCTGAACCTGCGCGACAAGGGCAATGAAATGGCGTTACAGCGTCTGCGCGACGCAGCCGAGCGCGCCAAGATCGAGCTCTCGACCACGATGCAGACCGAAATCAATCTGCCGTTCATTACGGCGGACGCCAGCGGTCCCAAGCACCTGGTGAAGACGCTGACCCGCGGCAAGCTGGAAGAGATGGTGAAGGACATCATCGATCGCTCGATCGGTCCGTGCAAAGCGGCGATCAAAGATGCCGGCATTTCGCCGGACAAGATCAACGAAGTTGTGCTGGTCGGCGGCCAGACGCGCATGCCGCGCATTCAGCAACTGGTGAAGGAGATCTTTGGCAAGGAACCGCACAAGGGCGTGAATCCTGACGAAGTGGTCGCGATCGGTGCTGCCATTCAAGGTGGAGTGCTGGGCGGCGAGGTGAAAGATCTGCTGCTGCTCGACGTAACGCCGCTGACGCTGTCGATCGAGACGATGGGCGGCGTGGCGACGCAGATGATTCCGCGCAACACCACCATCCCGACCAAGAAGACGGAGATGTTCTCGACCGCGGCGGACAACCAGACGTCGGTCGAGGTACACGTGATGCAGGGCGAACGGCCGATGGCGCGCGACAATCGAACGCTGGGCAAGTTCCACCTGACCGGACTGCCACCGGCTCCACGCGGCATTCCGCAGATCGAGGTGACATTCGACATCGATGCCAACGGCATTCTGAACGTCAACGCCAAGGACATGGCCACGGGCAAGGACCAGAAGATCACGATTACGTCGTCTTCGGGTCTGAGCAAGGACGAGGTCGAGCGCATGGCGAAGGACGCCGACGCGCACGCGGCCGAGGACAAGGCGAAGTGCGACGAGGTCGAGGCCCGCAACCAGCTCGACGGCATGGTCTACAGCATCGAGAAGATGCTGCGCGAACATGGCGACAAGATCAGTGGCCAGGAGCGCAGCGACGTCGAGAACGCTCTCGCCGACGCCAAGAAGGCGCTGGAAGGCACCGACGCGGCTGCGATGACCAAGGCCCGCGAGAACCTAACTTCGGCTTCGCACAAGTTGGCGGAAGCTATGTACAAGGCGACTTCGGCGCAGACGCCTCCGCCAGGCGGTCCGGCTCCGGGAGCAGATGGACACGCTCCAGGCGCCGCCGAGCCAAAGAAGGACGAAGGCGTGATCGACGCTGAGTACGTGGATGTGGAAGACAAGAAGTAACTAGCAACTAGCAGCTAGCTGGGGGCGCGCAAGCGCCCCTGCTTACAAGAAGCAACAAACGGAGCTCCCCAGATCGAAGGAACAATTGAGGTTTGAAGTAAATAATCAATCGTACATGTTGAGTTTCAATCGCGAAGATGGACGTTGGTATCTGGTCACCTCCGGCGCCGATGGCCGGATGAAGGCGATTCCGGTGATCAGCGACGACTTCGGGTTCGTCCCGAATATCGTTGTCCCGATGGGAGACACAGGACAAGCGGGCGTGAACTGATAGTTTCGCAGCAGAAAGCCACGAGTCGACGAGAGCGCTGAGAACCGAGTCCCGCGAGCGGGACGGAAGATCATAACCCAGCGTTTTCAACGCTGGGTAGGCGAGCGAATATGATCCGAGTGCCTCGGGCACGGCACAAGCAGGTTTCTCGACTCGGACTGAAGTCCTCGGATAACAGCGCAATTAGGAGTTCGCTCTGGCGAAGAGCGAAAAGCGACACTCTGGCTGAAGGCTGAGAGCTGACGGCTGATAGCGAACAATGGCCACAACCACCAACAAGGACAAGGATTATTACGCCATCCTCGGGGTGAAGAAGACTGCCTCGGCGGAGGACATCCGCAAGGCGTTCCGTAAACTTGCGCGCAAGTATCATCCCGACATCAATCCGGGAGACAAGTCTGCCGAGGAGAAGTTCAAGGCGCTCTCCGAGGCGAACGACGTTCTCAGCGATCCCAAGAAGCGCAAGATCTACGATCAGCTCGGGTTCTACTCGGACAACATCGACCCGGCGGCGGCTGAGGCCTACGCGCGCGGCGGAGGCTTTGGCGCAGGCGGATTCGGCGGACCGGGACAAGGCGCAGGTGGTGGTGGCACGCGCACCCAGACTCAGGAAGTGCCGTTCGACTTCAGCGGATTCGACTTCAACGATTTCTCCGAAGGCGCAGGGGCGGCCGGCCGGCGAGCGGGCACGGGCGGTGGGTTCCGAGACATTCTTTCCGGCATCTTCGGCGGCGCTGGACGCGGCGAGACGATGGAACGGCCTGAGGCAGGCAGCGATCTGGAATATCAAGTCAATGTCGGATTCTGGCAGGCGATCAAGGGCGCAGAGATGCAGCTCACGATTCCGCGCCTGGAAGTCTGTGCGAATTGCCACGGCCAGGGTTACATCGAGAGTCCTGGCCACTGTCCGGAATGCAAAGGTAAAGGGCAGGTCACGCAGAAAAGCGGCAGCATGAAGTTCAACGTGCCGTGCACGCGCTGCGGCGGCAGCGGCAAGAACCGTACAGTCTGTCCCGTGTGTCACGGCGAGGGCCGAGTGGAGCGCAGCGAGTCGCTGAAGGTGCGCATCAAGCCGGGCACACGCGACGGTCAGCGCATTCGGCTCGCGGGACGCGGCAATGCGGGCACGATGGGCGCGCCTGCGGGCGATCTCTACATCATCGTGCGCGCGGGTGAGCATCCGGTGTTCAAGCGTGAGGGCGACGACATTCACCTGACCGTTCCGGTGACCCTCAGTGAGGCTGCGCTCGGAGCAAAGGTTGAGGTGCCCACGATTGATGGCCGCGCTCTGCTGCGAATTCCTCCGGGTACCCAATGCGGACAGAAGTTGCGGCTGCGCGAGAAAGGCGTGCCCTCGGCAGTGACAGAAGGCCAGCGCGGCGACGAGATCATCGAGATTCACGCAGTTACGCCGAAGGTTGGCGACGAGCGGTCGAAAGAGATTCTGCGGGAGCTGGCGAAGCTGAATCCGGACGATCCAAGGGAAGAGTTGTGGAAGAAAATCGGCAGTTAGCAATTAGCATTTGGCAGTTAGCCAAAGACTAAGTGCTAAATGCCAACTGCTAAGTGGTAATTTATGGCCAAGCGTAAGAAACAAGGCGCGTACATGATCAGCGCGGTGGCGGAGATGTATGGCATCCATCCCCAGACGCTGCGGCTTTATGAGCGGGAAGGTTTGCTGAAGCCGTCGCGCACCGAGGGCAACACGCGCCTCTACACCGACGAAGACCTGGAGCGGTTGGAGTTGATCCTGTCCCTGGCGCGCGAGCTGGGCGTGAATATCTCAGGTATCGCGATCATATTGCAGATGCGCGAGCGCATGGACGAAATGCAGCGCCAGATGGCGGAATTCGTCAGCTACGTTCGCACTGAGGTGATGGCGCGCGCCCAACACGCCAGTGTTGATGCCAGCCGCGGGGCGATCGTACCGTTGCGCCAGTCGCTGGTGGTGAAAAAAAAGCAGTAGTCGCCGGGGCTCGGGGTTAGGGATTAGGGCCTAGCCTCAGGGTTTGCACGAAGTGACGCTGTCAGGCCAATCCCAAATCCCTATTTCTGCGCCGTCTTCTGCTTCAGCTTGCTGAGCGCCTCGCGCGCCTTCTGGGCGTAGGGCCCATTCGGCAGGACCTTCAGATAGGCCTCGTAGTTCTCCTTGGCGCCGGTGGTGTCGCCGGTTTTGTTCAACACTTCAGCCAGTTTGAAAGTTGCCTCGGCGTCGTGGGGCTTGAACTCCAGCGCCTCACGGTAGCGGCTGATCGCGGCGTTGTAATTTTCCTTCTTGTAGTAGAAGTCGCCAACCTCGACATCCTTCATCGCCTTCATCGGGTTGTAGGGAGTGAATTCATCGACGCCGGTATCACTCAGCCCAGCCTCAGGATGGGCCTTGGCATCATTCGCCGGCGGAGACACGTCGATCTGAGTCTGCTTGCTGGAACTCTCCCCGGCGGGGACATTGTCGGTGCGAGGAGGGTTGGCGCGGTTGTCCTTCGGAGCAGGCGCCGACTTGTCGACCGGGACTTGTTCTACTGGCTTCGTGTCCTGCGGCGGATTATCTTGCGGCGACGCGTCTTGCGCTGCCGCCGCGCCGATCAAGAGCAGACAGAGGATCGCGAGGAGAAGATACCGAAATCGCACATTCATATTGTATGTGAACCCGCGAAACGTGATCGGGACTCGGTGCAAGCGCCTCAGCGGCTACAGCCGCAGCAATTTTGCCGCATTAACAGACGGCCTGAAAACCGTCTCCTTCAAGAGCAGCGCAATCAGAGACCTTCTACGCTCATTTTCTGCGGACGTGGATCACCTTTTGCACCTCGGCGACCACGTCGCCGGATTCGTCCTTCACTTCGACCAGGAACGTGGGCTCATACTTTTCCTGGGTCGCGAGTTGGCTGCGGATATCTGCAAGCTGTTGGTCGGTCAAACGAAATTCCGCCTTGACGATTCCCTTCCCCGGCTTGCGGAAACGAATGGATGCAGCCTTGTCCCAGACGATGTAGCCAGGACCAAGATTGTCCATCAACATCAGCATGTAGAACGGATCGGTCATGGAATAGAGTGAGCCGCCGTAATGGGTGCCGACGTAGTTGCGGTTCCAGAAGCGGAGCTTCATCTCAACGTCGACAGCCTTGTGATCGGGACTCCACTTCACGCGGATGCCGGCGCCCAGGATCGGCGGCCAGATGTTAATGGAGCGCAGCATCAGGCGTTGCAATTTCGTGCTCATGATCTTGATGATACGAGTCGCGCATGTGTGCCGGTAGATCCGCCGTGCCAACCCAAGAAACAATTTGACTAGTCAGATGACTAGTCTTAATCTGAGGCAAGGAGGCGTAATTTGTCCGCCTGGCAAGTGCAAGACGCAAAGGCCAGATTCAGCGAGCTACTGGATAGCGCACTGAAAAAAGGTCCGCAAGTTGTTACGAAGCGGGGAGTCGATGCGGCGGTGCTAGTGCCTATCGAAGAATGGCGCAGGCTGCAACGAGCAGCCCGTCCTGACATTAAAGAACTCCTGCTTGGTCCTGGCCCACGCTTCGAAAACCTTGTTTCTGAGAGACGCCCACGCAAGCGACGGAAGCCGGTTGTGTTCAGATGAAACGATACCTCCTGGACACGAATGTGATTTCGGAGGTTCGGAAACGTAAACCGCACGGCGCAGTGCTCGCGTGGCTCGAGGAGCTACGAAGTGAGCAAATTTTGCTTTCCGCCGTTACCATGGGCGAATTGCAGTCCGGAATCGAGCTAATACGGAAACGCGATTCGCAGAAGGCCAGGGAGATCGAAACCTGGGTCGATCAGCTCGAAAGCTCATACCATGTCCTCCCGATGGACAGCGCTTGTTTTCGAGAATGCGGCCGGCTCATGGGTCGCAAGCCCAGCCACCTATTCGAGGACGCGATGATTGCCGCTACAGCTCAAGTTCATGATTTGATCGTGGCGACAAGAAACGAAGGTGATTTCCAGCACTTTGGAGTGCCTATCTTTAATCCCTTCAAGCCTAGCATTTGACCGCCAGACGTGAATAACGTCACAAATCAAAGGCCGCCCACCCCGCGTGGACGGCCTTTTCTCCAAGGGCCGGTGGCCATTGGCTCCGGGCTGAGGAGACTTTGCGAAACTCTTACCCGACAGCGTCGGGCGGCCGCGCCTTACGTCATCGCTTTTGCATGGACTGCGGCTGGTTGAGAGAGTTGGTTCGCGCTGACTCGGTCAGACTGTTCGCCATCAGGCGGACATCGACACGGCGGTTCCTGGCACGACCTGCCGAACTGGTATTCTGCGCCACCGGATTGTCCTTGCCCAATCCGATGAGGAAAATCTTGTGCGCCGGCACGTTGTACTTCTGCGCCAGGTATTGAATGACAACGTCGGCGCGGCGCTGGCTGAGTTGATTGTTGTAATCGGCGGAACCGGTCGAGTCGGTGTAGCCCTCGACCTGGACGATGTAATGCCTCTGGTTCTGAAGTTGGGTGGCGAAATCGTCCAGCGTCTGCTTGTCCTTGCGGGTAAGGTCAGCCTTGTTGAAGCCGAACAACACGGTGGTATCGGCGACGGACTTGTAATTGTCCAGGTTCTCAACCGTGCCGGCGAGGCTGGTCACACGATTGGAAGCTTGAGTCGCATTCTGGTTGGCCTGGTCGGCGGTCTGTCCGGCGGCCAACGCCTTCTGATCGGCGGTCGCGGCCTTCGAATTCACCTGCGCGATGCCCTGCTGGGCGCGAGTGTCGGTATCCCGGATGTCGCGAGTATTTTTCGCTGTCTGATCATCTAATTCATTAACGTTGTTGATGACCGGAGCGGTCTGGTTGCGAACATAGTTCTTGGTGGCGCAACCCACGGTCAGCAGGCTGCCGGCTACCAGCATTGCAAGTACGGAAAATCGATTCATGGAAACGGCTCCTGGAAAACTGTCGACCTCGGCGAGAGATCAGCCGTCGGCCTGAACTTAAAGTTGCAAGTCGGGGGCCATAGAGCGCATGGGAACGGATTGTAGTTTGGTGCGCGTTTTCAATTGGTTAGGAGATCTGTCCGGCTTGGAAGACCGGTCCTGCGACAGCAGCCGGATAATCCTGACGCGGGGAGTAGAATTTTTACCAGTTGCGAGCTGCTGATCCCTCGACTCCGGCGGCGATAATCGGGCCGCTTCCGTTCGGGATGACACTCAATTTGTGAATTGAATGGACCTTCACCAGAAAATTCGAACGCTGCCGACTTCGCCCGGCGTGTATCTGTACAAGAACGCCGAGGGGCAGATCATCTACGTCGGCAAGGCGAACAATCTGCGCTCGCGAGTGCGTTCGTATTTTCTGGAAGGCGCCGCGGCCAACGCCAAGACTGGCACGCTACTGCGCGAGGCCGTCGATCTCGACTACGTCGTGGTCGACAACGAGAAAGAAGCGCTGGCGCTTGAGAACAACCTGATCAAGCAGAAGAAGCCGCGCTACAACATCCTTCTGCGCGACGACAAGACCTATCCGTACATCAAGCTGACAATCGGAGAGCACTATCCGCGAGTGTTTCCGACGCGACGGCTGCGCAAGGACAGATCGCTCTACTTCGGTCCGTACTTCCCAACGAGCCTGGCGTACCGCCTGGTGGATTTGATCCACCGGCACTTTCTGATTCCCTCGTGCAAGCTGGACCTGAACCGTTATTATCCGCGGCCGTGTTTGCAGTACTACATCGGGCGATGCCTGGGGCCATGTGTCGAGGGACTCACGACGCCGGAGCGGTACGCAGAGGCGGTACACGATGTGAAGTTGTTTCTGGAGGGCCGAGGCGCGGACCTGACGCGATCCCTGCAGCAGCGCATGAACGCGGCAGCCGAGCGCGAACAATACGAACTGGCGGCGAAGTATCGCGACCTGATCTCGACTGTCGATTTGCTGGAGCAGAAACAGCGCATTGCGGCGGTCGAGGGAGACGATGCCGACGTCTTCGGTTATCACTACGAGAACGAAATGCTGGCGGTGAACTTGTTCCACATGCGACGTGGCAAGATCGTCGACAAGCGGGAGTTTTTCTGGGAAGACCTGAGCGAAATGATCGGCGCTGACGGCTTCGCGCCCGGCGAATTCTTCTCGGCGCTGCTGAAGCAGGTGTATCTGGATCAGCAGTACGTGCCGCACGCGATCTATGTCCCGGTGGATTTCGAAGACCGCGCGACGTTGGAGGAAGTGCTGTCAGAAGGTCAGAAACGTCACGTGCAGATCCATGTTCCACAGCGTGGGGACAAGCGATCGCTGGTCGATCTGGTGGGGCAGAATGCAAAGCAGGCCTACGATCAGCGCTTCCGGGTGATGAAGCCGGCGACAAAAGCGATCCAGGAGGCCGTACAGGATGCGCTCATGCTGCCAGAGCTGCCGAAGCGGATCGAGTGCTTCGACATCTCGCACATCCAGGGCGCGGAGACGGTCGCCTCCATGGTGGTGTGGGAAGAGGGAAAGATCAAGAAGTCCGACTACCGGAAGTTCATCATCAAGGGCGTTACAGGTGTGGACGATTTCGCCTCGATGCGCGAGGTGGTGACGCGGCGCTACCGGCGCGTACAAGAAGAAAAGCAGAAGATGCCGAGCCTGGTGCTGATCGACGGCGGTATCGGACAGCTCCATGCGGCGGCGCAAGCGCTGGAGGAGTCGGGGATTGTGAATCAGCCGCTGGCCTCGATCGCCAAGCGCGAAGAAATCATTTACATACAAGGCCAGGAAGATGAGCCTGTGGTGCTCGACCGGCATTCGCCGGTGCTGCACCTGGTTCAGTTGGTGCGCGACGAAGCGCACCGTTTCGCCGTCACGTTTCACCGCAAGCGCCGCCAGATGCGCGACCGACAGACGGAGCTGTTGGAGATTCCAGGGATTGGAGAGCGAACGACCAAGCGCCTATTGCAGCACTTCGGGAGTTTGCAAGCGGTAAAAGCTGCGGATGCAGCGGCGTTGGCTTCGGTGGTAAGCCGATCGCAGGCGGAGGCGATTCTGCAGCACTTTGGCAGAAGCAGCTAAAGCTGCACCTCTTCAAAAGGGCGCAGCGGATTTCCGCATCTGGGGCGGCGAATCTGTATCCCGTCCCGCTTTCACATTCTGTTAACGGAACCTTTTCCCGTCTGGCCCGTATAAAGCTGCAGACGTTGATCCGGTGAGTGCAAGAGCACTCGCGGACAACTCTAGGGTCCTCAACAACTACCCATCGAGATTGTTGACGGAAGCCACTTCTATAAGGAGAACCATCATGGACGCGAAATATAACTGGCTGATCGACAACGGCGCGATCCGCGTCACCTTGAACACTGTGGCCTTTGCCCTGTGGATGGTGATGGCTCTGGGATTGCTAGAGCTGGCTGCGAAGGTCTAGTTCCAGGTTCTAACCAGCGCGAGTCCGATCGCGCAAACGAGGCCCCGGCCTGCGGTGGCCGGGTAAGTGCGAAACCCCGCGCCCCCGCGGGGTTTCGTGTTGTTGGAACCAGAGCCCGCCGCGCACCGGCGGTCACAGTGGCGCAGACGTGTCGTCGACAATCCGCGCGACGAACTAGCTGCGCGTGGTTTCCACTTCGCGCAGGCGAGCGGCCTTGCCACGCAGGGCGCGCAGGTAATACAGCTTGGCGCGGCGGACATGCGCCGAACGCAGCACATCGATCTTGTCGATGACCTTGGAGTTGATGGGGAAGATGCGCTCCACGCCCTGGCCGAAGCTCATCTTGCGCACGGTGAAGCTGGGCTGTGCGCCTCTGCTCCGGGCGATGACGATTCCTTCAAAGGCCTGCAGGCGTTCTTTGTCGCCTTCCTTGATCTTTACGTGGACCCGAACCGTGTCGCCGGGCTTGAAGTCGGGGATATCGGTGCGCCGCGTCTTAGCAAGCAGGCGGTCAATAATTTGCGAATTCGACATTGTGTTCCTTTCGGAACTAGCGACTAGCAATTAGCAACTAGCGGCTAGCTTTTGGTTCTTAACCTGCGAAAACTTAACTCTAACTTTAACTCTGTCATGCTGAACGAGCCGCTTCAGCGCCGGTTCGAAGGACCCATATGGACCCGAAGAACCCCCGCGGACCTTAGGCTACTCACTCTCAATTTCAGCCAGCAGCTTGCGATCTTCCTGGCTCAACTGCACCGCGCGCAACAGGTCAGGCCGATTAAGCAGCGTCTTACGCAGCGCGCAACGGCGTCGCCACTTGCGAATCTCATCATGGTTGCCGTTCACCAGCACCTCGGGAACCGGCATTCCTCGAAACTCCGCCGGCCGCGTGTAATGCGGGTAGTCCAACAAGCCGCCCGAACTGCACGTCGAGTTTGGCGGCTCACCGGGCAAGTTCGGCTTAACATCTGCTGGGCTCGCCGTGAACGACTCCTGCTGCGATGACGCCGCATTACCCAGCGTTCCCGGTACCAACCTGGCCATCGTATCGACGATGACGGCTGCAGCTAACTCGCCGCCGCTCAGCACGAAGTCGCCGATGGAGATTTCCCGATCGGCAAGGTGCTGGCTGACGCGCTCATCAACTCCTTCATAACGCCCGCAGATGAGTACCATGCGCTCGCGACTCATCAGCTCCTGCGCCAGCGCTTGCGTGAACAACCGGCCTTGCGGCGACAGCAACACAACCGATTCGCGTCCTTGCTCGCTGATGCGTGCCTCGCGCGGTGCGCCGCCGAGCGACTCCAGACATTCGAAGATCGGCTCCGGCTTGAGCACCATGCCTTCACCGCCGCCGAACGGCCTGTCGTCTACAGTGCGATGCCGATCGTGAGCAAAGGCCCGCAGATCGTGTATGCGGATTTCAATGAGCCCGGCTTCGCGCGCCCGGCGCACGATGCCATAATCCAGCGGTCCGCGAAAAAAGTCCGGAAAAATCGTGATGATCTCGAACTTCATTCGGACCACGCTAAGTTCACGTGCGCTTCCGTCGTTCGCCGGCCGATCTTGTTTCGTCGGCTTCGGTTTTCTGACGCTGCTTCTCTTCGCCGCTCAGCGGCGCATCCAGATCCAGCAGGCCCTCAGGCAATTCCATGTCGAGCCGTTTCGCCGGCAGGTCCAGCTTTTTCACAAACTCCTCGGCGTACGGCACCAGGAGTTCTGTGGTTGTCTCACAACGACCCACCCTTCGCGCCGCACAGACTGGGAGGGTCACAACCAACAACGGCGCTTCTCCTGCTCCAAACTGCACGTCGCTTACGCGGCCCAAGAACCTCTGACCGTCCCACACATCGCAGCCAACAATCTCGCTCACATATGCCGAGCCCGCTTCCAACTGGCTGCGCTGCTCTTGCGGAACTTGCAACTCGAAGCCGGCGAGCTGCTCAGCCTCACTGATGCTATCCACACCGGCAAACTTCAGTACCACGCCGCCCTTGTGAAACCAGTGCTCCTGCAATTGCAACTCGCGGCGGCTGCCGTTCGGCGCCAGTCCCGACAACTCGCGGCGCTCGGCGAAACGTTGCGGAAAGTCGGTGTGCAGGTCTGCCAGAACTTCGCCGCGCCGCCCCTGCGGCTTCAGCACGCGAGCGATCGTGATGAACTCGCCGGCTATTCCAGAATCTCCAACTGATAGCGCTTACGCGTGCGCAGGCTGGCCGAGTGCAGAATGGTCCGCAGGCTGCGCGCGGTCCGTCCGTGACGGCCAATGACGCGGCCCACATCTTCTTCGGCAACCACCAGCTCCAGCACTGTCTGCCCGTTTTCCTCGAAGGGCTCGACTGTGACCTCGTCGGGCGCCTCAACCAGCACCCTGGCCAGATATTGCATCAACGCGATGATGTCAGGCTTGCTATCCGACATTGTGGGACTCTCCTCCACCCCAACAAGCGCAAACCCGGCGCTTGTCGGGGGCCCCGGTTAACCGCTCGGGCAGTTAGGCTGCGCTCGGAGCCTCGGGGGCAGCTTCGGTTGAAGGTGCCGGCGCACCGGCCGGATTCTTCTCCACGAGCTTCCGCACGCGATCCGACAACTGCGCGCCCTTCGACTTCCAGTAGTCGATACGTTCGCGCTTCAGCTCCACGCTGGCAGGATTAGTCCGCGGGTTATAGGTGCCTACCACTTCCACCGAGCGGCCATCGCGCGCCCGATCTTTTTCAATGACCACGATGCGGTAGTACGGTTGTTTACGCGCACCGCGGCGCGAGAGACGAATCATCAACACAGAGAATGTTTCCTTTCCTGCAAATGAGCAGCCGGGCGGGCAGGCGCTTACCCTCGACAAATACGTCAGGCTGAGCGCTTGACTCCGGTGGCAACTTTCCTCAGGTGGAATTGATCAGACCGCCGAGCTCGGATACGGCTGACGGAATCGGGTGCTCCAGCGACCATGTCGCTACCGCACCCCAATGAGCGTAGCTGAGGCGTTCATCGGACCTCACATACCTTGAGGCAACAACTCTTCGATTATTACGGATGGAGAGCGGTTTTGGCAAGCAAGCGTGCCTGGCGCTCTGCAAGAGGAACGGCGATGTACCTGAGATCTGAAACTGGCAGTACCGCTGGCTCATCCAAATTGTTTTATGTGCAAACTTCTTTGTGTCACTGCTCACCCCGATGATGAAGCTGGGGGATTTGGTGGAACGCTGTTGCTCTATCACGAGCGCGAGGTCGAGACCTTCGTTGTCTGCATGACGGCCGGAACCGCCGCGCGTAATCGTGGCACTGCCCGCACCGATGATGAGCTTGCTTCTCTGCGGCGGGTCGAATTCGCGGCCTCGTGCAGGATGCTCGGCATCACGCGCGGCGAGGTGCTCGACTATCCTGACGGCAAACTCGACCGCGTCGATCTCTACCGGGCTGTGGGCGACATTGTGCTGCGCATTCGTCAGATTCGTCCGCACGTGATGCTCACCTTCGGCCCCGACGGCGGGCTCACCGGTCACATCGATCACGCAATGGCGGGCACATTCGCGACCATAGCATTCGAGTGGGCAGGCCGTCCCGATCGCTTTTCTGAGCAACTTCAGCAAGGAGTCGCGCCGCATCGCACGCAGAAATTGTATTACCACACGGCGGACTTTGTGCTACCGGATCGTCAGCTTATCTCGCCTCCGACGGTCACCGCGCGCATCGAGATCGGCAAGGAGCGCTTCGAGAAGAAACACCTAGCTTTCCAGCAGCACACCACGCAGAAGCCGCTATTTGAGCGGGTGCGGAAGAATCTTGGCCAGCGGTTGGAAGGCACGGTCGAGATGTATCATCTGGCCGCGACCCGCGATCCCCGCGAGGCGAAACTGGAGAGCGACTTGTTTGAGGATGTGGTCAAGGAGTAGGAATTGGCACTCTACAAAAGGCGGCGGCCGAAAGCTAGTGTCCAGCTTCGGGGCGAGGATCGAGCGTTTCAGCGACACGATCGAGCGCGTCCTGAATACGGTCCAGCTCGCCTTGGAGGCTGTCATTCAATTCCAGCAGCCGGTCGGGCGCTTGCTGAAAGCGCTTGGAGATAGCGCGAAGCTTAGTTCGTCCTCGCTCGCTGAGCAAGAACGCGCTTATTCCGCCAAGTCCCAGAACCGTGAGCGGCACATACCAGCGGCGCATCGGAACCTCCTCGGTCCGACGCCAATCTTCCCAAACGGCGCCTAGCGACAACATATCGTTCTCCATGATCACCTACAACGATTCGATGATGGGGGAAGCAGGAAAGTACACATCGGTTTGATTCCTGACATCCCCAAGTGCAAACTGCTCAGCTCTCTTCCAGCGCTTCGACAATCGCGTCGTGGACCTGCGGGCGGACTTGGCGAATCATCTGCGACGCACGGTCGGGCCACGTGCGATTGGTCAGTAACGTAACCGACAGCTTGCGGCCGGGATCGATCCACAGCGACGTTCCGGTGAAGCCGAGATGACCGAACGACACCAGCGAAAACAATCTGCCCGAAGATGAATATGGGCGAGAAGGCGTGTCCCATCCCAACGCGCGAGTAGTCCCGGGCGGCGACGGCTCGCAATGGGTGAATAGCTTCACTGTGCTCTTGCTGAACAGCGGCGAGCCGCCGCGTAGCATGCATTCGGCGAAACGGGCAACGTCGGCTGCGGGCGCGAATAGGCCGGCATGACCGGCAACGCCGCCCATCACGTAAGCGTTCTCGTCGTTCACCTCGCCCTGGATCACCCGCTTGCGAAACTTGTGATCATCTTCGGTGGGCGGAATCTCGGCCTTCCACTTCGGCGGCGGTTGGAAGCGTGTCTGCCTCATGCCAAGCGGAGCGAAGATTTCTTGCGCAGCAAACGAGTCGAGCGCAAGCCCGGCTTTCCTGGCCAGCAGCTCGCCCAGAAGGATAAAAGCGATGTCGCTGTAGAGGGCGCGCGTGCCCGGCGTCGCCGTGAGGTGTGTGGTGAGCGCGGCATTGATTAAGTCCTGGCGCGTGGCCGCAAATTCGAACAGCTTTTCGTAGGCCGGCAATCCGCTGGAGTGCGTCAGGAGCATATGAATCGTCACGGCCTCGCGTTTGGCCTGCTGATGTTTGGGCGCAAGCGTCACGAATTCAGGAATGGTCTGCGCCACGGGCTCGTCCAGCAGCAACTCACCGCGTTCGTAAAGAAACATGGCAACCGCGGTTGTTGCCATGACCTTTGTTAAAGATGCGAGATCGAAGACCGTCTCAGCCTGCACCGCTGCTGACTTCTCGTCGTAGGTGAATCGCCCGAAGGCCTGCGCGGCAACCAGCGCTCCGCGATAAGTGATTGCCAAAGCAGCGGCGGGAAAAGCGCGCTCGGCAATGGCCTGGCGAACGATGGCGAACGCCCGCGCGAATTGGCGCTCCTGCCGCTCGAAGGCGGGATGAGGCGAGACGAATTCTGGCCGCGGCGAATTCAGAAGTCCTCTTGCGTGCAGCGAAATCGGAACGCAACCTATAATAGCTTTACCGCACAAGTGCGGGTCACAATCCATCAATGGAAAGATTCTCTTGAGCCTGCATCTGCGCCGGCCAGCCAAAGTGCTGGTGAATGTTTGCCTTATCCTTCTCGTTAGCGCGCTTAGTGCGGCGCAACAATCGGCGGGAACCGCGAAAACTCCAGCGGCTGCTACCTCAGGCACGACAACCTCCGGCGCATCGAATACTTCCGCCTCGCCCATCGCCTCGAAGGATGAGCAGAGCAGGTTTGCTCCGCTCGACGCCGTACTGAAAGACGCGGTAAGGAACGGCAACGCTCCGGGCGCGGTTTTGGTGGTCGGGCACAACGGCGCGATCGTTTACCAGAAGGCCTACGGCAATCGCACGGCCGGGCAGAACCCTGAGCCGATGACGACGGACACCATCTTCGATCTGGCGTCGCTCACCAAGGTGATTGCCACCACGACCTGCGTCATGCGCCTGGAGCAGCTCGGACAGATCAAGCTCAACGATCCGGTTGCGAAGTACATTCCCGACTTCGCGCAAAATGGCAAACAGGACGTCACACTCCGCATGTTGCTGACGCACTATTCGGGTCTCCCCGCCGACATCGACTTGAAGGAAGCCTGGAATGGCACGGACGAAGGTTACAGGCGCGCCAACGCTGCCAAGCTGGTCAATCCTCCGGGCTCGACCTTTCTGTACAGCGACGTCGGCTTCGTGGTCCTCGGCGAGCTGGTGCAAAAAGTCGGCGGCATGCCGCTGGACCAGTACGCGCAAGCTTATGTCTTCGGTCCGCTGGGCATGACCTCGACGCGCTTCAATCCACCGACGTCGTGGGGACCGCGCATCGCACCCACGCAGCGTGACGAGCACACTGGCCAGACGGTGCGAGGCACGGTTCACGATCCCACTGCGCACCAGATGGGCGGAGTCGCGGGCGATGCCGGACTGTTCTCCACCGCCGACGATGTGGCGAAGTTTGCGCAAGCCATCCTCAACGGCGGCGCGCCCATTCTCTCGCCGCTCATCGTGGAGAAGATGACCACGCCGCAGCAGCCGTCCAACATGCCCAACGTGCGCGGCCTGGGATGGGACATCGATTCGCCCTTCTCGTCCACTCGCGGCGAGTTGTTGCCGGTCGGCTCGTTCGGCCACACCGGTTTCACCGGCACTTCGCTGTGGATCGATCCAACTACGAACACCTACGTCATTCTGCTCACCAACTCCACATTGCTTAAGGACGGCAATGTGATCGGGTTGCGGACGGAGATTGCGACGGCCGTTGCCGCGGCGCTGCAACTGACTCCAAGCCAGGAGCAGAGGACGCAGCTGGCTCGCATTACCGGCTACAACGAAACGCAAATGGCCGAGCGGCGAATCGTGGTGCGCAATGGCAAAGTGCTGACCGGCATTGACGCGCTGGAAGAGCGCCAGTTCGAGCCGCTCAAAGTTCCCAACGTCCCAACTCCGCACATCGGACTGATCACCAACCAGACCGGCGTCGACAGCAAGGGCAAGCGAAGCATCGACGTGCTGGCGCGTGCGCCAGGAATGCAGCTGGCTGCAATCTTCACTCCCGAGTACGGCCTGCAAGGCATCTCCGACACGGCCGACGCCGCAACCGGTGTTCCAATTTACAGCGTCTTCGGCGAAACCGATGCCAAGCGTCGCCCGCCGCTCGATGTGATCCGCAAGCTGGATGTGCTGGTCTTCGATCTGCAAGACCTTGGCGCTCGCTTCTCCAGCTACGAAAGCACGCTGGGATATTTTCTGGAAGCCGCGGCCAAGGCCAAGAAGCCCATCATCGTGCTCGACCGTCCCAATCCCATCACCGGAGCGTACGTGCAAGGTCCGCTGTCGGACGCCGGCCAGGAGAGCTTCGTCAACTACTATCCGCTTCCCGTGCGCCACGGTATGACCATTGGGGAGCTGGCAAAGCTGTTCAACGAGGAGAAGCACATCGACGCCGACCTCACCGTGGTGCCGATGCGCGGCTGGCTGCGCGGCGACTGGTTCGACTCCACCGGAGTTACCTGGGTGAACCCAACGCCCACCTTGCACAGCCTGGACGTGGCAACGCTGTATCCAGCCGTCGCGCTGATCGAAGGCACCAGCGTTTCCATCGGTCGCGGTACCGACATGCCGTTCCAGCTGGTAGGCTCGCCCTACTTCACCTCCAAAGAGCTTGCCAGTTATCTGAACGGCCGCAACATTCCCGGAGTGCGCTTCGTGCCGGTTTCGTTCACTCCGACCTCTGGACCGTTTGTCCGCCGCGAGTGCTACGGGGTAAACATCATCGTCACCAACCGCGAAGAACTCGACGCTCCCGAGTTGGGATTGGAGTTGGCGGCAGCGCTGCACAAGCTCTCTCCTTTGGGATACGACCTGAGCCACATGAATCAGCTGCTGGTGAACAAAGCGGTCTTCGCCGCCTTGCAGGCGGGAGAAGACCCGAACCGCATTGCCGAGGATTGGCGCGAGCAGCTCAATAAATTCATGGATGTGCGCGTGAAGTACCTGCTGTATTAGCCGCAGCGGCGCTCGTTTTTCGCGCCTCGCGCTGAAGATAAAAAAAATAAAAAATAAGCCCTGATTCTAAAGGAGTTAAATTAAGGTATTCTAGAATATAGACTTAGCTTGCCAATTAAACCGCTTATTTTCAATACTTACTGGATTCACGCCAAAATATTGAAAACACAATGAATCCATCCAAGGCGCTGCGTAAGAAGGACTTAGCTGACATGCTTTGGCTGGCTCCGACTTTCAAAGGACGAGGGCCGAAACCTGCACTGGGCCTGTCGGTTCTGTTCTGCGATCAAGCAACACCGTCATGCTTTTGATCCCAAAACAAAAGGCCTCGGAAGACGCTAGCTCTAGCTTTTCCAAGGCCACAGCACAGGTTAACACTTTAACGCTACGCATCAATACAACTTTAGTGCAAGACCATCTGTTTCAAAGAAATTGCTCTGGGAGCCCACTTTCGTTTATTGGGGATTGATAAAGCCGCTCACCGTGTTGAGGTGAATTCCGGTTGGGGAGCCGTGATCTGGCGCTGCTTCAGCGCTCGTGTCGAAAGTAGATAGACGACTACCTGGAGCACGGCCGCTCCCAAGGTATCCAGCACCACATCCTGCCAGCGTCCCGTGCGCGAAGGAATAAACGTCTGGTGGATCTCGTCGAACGATGCGGTGACTACGGTCGTCAGCATGCCGATCAGAACCCATTCCCCTCGCCACAGATCGCTGAAATAAATTCCCCACGAGCGTCGGAGAAGCGGCCGCAGCCGGTCGCGATTGGTGTTGCGCAGCGCAAGAAAGACAAGCACGCTGAGGATTCCGTAGCCCAGGAAGTGTCCGCTCTTGCGCAGGACCTCGTCGAGCTGCTGCACGAATAACGGTTCCACATGCGGAACGACGACGGCAATCACCTTGTACAGGACCACCGTTGTATTGGCAGCCGAGGCCGTGTCGGTAGATTCCATCCGGATGACGTCCAGCCAGACGACGACCAGCCACCAGTTGCGCAGCAGAGATCTAAATGTGGGCTTCAGCAAAGAAACTCCGGAGACGTAGCTTCGAGCTTCGAGCCTTGAGCCCCAAGCTATGAGCCATCCGCGAATAGGTGTTCAAAGCCAGCCTGTATCTGACAGCGAACGGGAAGCTCGAAGCTCGCGGCTCGGAGCTTTCTATTCCACCCGATAATTAGGCGCCTCGCGAGTGATCATCACGTCGTGCACGTGGCTCTCGCGAAGGCCTGCGCCGCTGATGCGCACGAAGCGCGCCTTCTGTTGCAGCTCCGCAATGCTGCTGCAGCCCACATAGCCCATACCACTCTTCACTCCGCCCACCAGTTGATAGACGATCATGCCGACCGTACCGCGATAGGGCACGCGCCCCTCGATGCCTTCGGGCACCAGCTTCGCTAGCCGATTGCCGTCACTCCCGTCCTCAGAGAGTACCGGCACCGAAGAATCTGAGTCGGTGGTCTGGAAGTAGCGCTCGCTGGAGCCTTGCGCCATCGCGGCCAGCGATCCCATGCCGCGATAGGCTTTGAACGATCGGCCCTGGTAGAGAATCGTTTCGCCGGGGCTTTCTTCCGTCCCAGCCAACAGTGAGCCGATCATCACGCAGTGCGCGCCCGCGGCAATCGCCTTGGTGATGTCGCCGGAGTACTTGATGCCACCGTCGGCGATGACCGAAACGTCGCTGTCGCGAGTAGCGCGCGCCGCCTCGGCGATGGCTGTGATCTGCGGCACGCCTGCACCGGTTACCACGCGCGTGGTGCAGATGGAACCCGGCCCGATGCCGACCTTGATGCCGTCGGCGCCGGCGCGAGCCAAGTCGCAGGCGCCGTCGAACGTCCCGACGTTACCGGCAATCAGATCAACCTGGGGCAGCGTCGCCTTGATCTTGCGGATGGCTTCGATGACACGCGTCGAATGTCCATGCGCGCTGTCGATGGCCAGCAGATCGACTTTGGTCCGAACCAACTCCTGCGCACGCTCCAGATAGTCGCCGGTGGCCCCGACAGCCGCACCCACGCGCAGTCGGCCATGATCGTCCTTGGCGGCGGTGGGATACTTCAGCCGCTTCTGGATGTCCTTAACCGTAATCAGGCCCTTCAGGTTGTACTGATCGTCGACCACCAGCAGCTTCTCGATGCGATGTGTGTGCAGGATCGCCTCAGCGTCGGTCAGTGTGGTGCCGACCGGAACCGTGATCAGGTTTTCCTTGGTCATCACTTCGCTGATGGGAATGTCGGTGCGGGTTTCGAAGCGCAGGTCGCGGTTGGTGAGGATCCCGACCAGCTTCTTGTTCTTGGTGACCGGCACGCCGGAGATGCGGTAATGCCGCATCACCTCCAGCGCGTCGGAGATCTTTTGCTCCGGCGAGACGGTGATGGGATCGACGATCATCCCGCTCTCCGAGCGCTTCACCTTGTCGACTTCGCTGGCTTGCTGCTCGATGGTGAGATTGCGGTGGATGATGCCGAGCCCGCCCTGCTGTGCCATGGCGATTGCCATGCGCGATTCCGTCACCGTGTCCATGGCCGCGCTGATGAGGGGTACGCGCAGCTCGATGTTGCGGGTCAGGCGGGTGGTGGTGTCCGCCAGAGCAGGCACAACGTCGGACTTGGCGGGCAGTAACAACACGTCATCGAAGGTCAATGCCTCAGGGACAGGAAAATGGATCATGATTTCGGTTCCACGGAAGGGTAAAGAATTATTGTAGAGTTGCGCTGGCGGTTAGGCAACCGCGGAACCGTTTGAATATAAATCGGCGAGTCTTTTTGTCATTTCCCAACGTATAGTTAGATAGCTGCAGCTGGCAGGGCATAGGTCAGCGACGAGGTGATCCATGCGGCGCAGGTCTTTCCTGAAAGGCGCGGGGGTTTTGACCGTCGCGGTCGTGGGCGGCGGCGTCTGGCGGGCTTGGGATCAAAGCGTCTTTAGCACCGGCGACGGCCCAGCTTACGAGCCTTGGAAAGACTGGCGCAACGCCAGGGACAGTCCACTCGCTTTGGTGAGCGCCGCAATTCTCGCCGCCAGCCCGCATAACACGCAGCCCTGGCTCTTCAAGGTTAGCGATTCCTCAATTGAGTTGCACATCGACAAGAACCGGAATGTCGGCGCGCTCGATCCCTATCTTCGCGAAGAACACATTGGCATAGGTTGCGCTCTTGAAAACCTCATGCTGGCTGCGCCTGCTAACGGTTACGCCGCCACGGCGACGCTGGTGCCGGGACAGCTAGCCCCGATTCCTGCTGAACCTAAACCGCAACTTCTGGCTCGCATCGCTCTCACCTCTGGAAAGCGTGAAGCAGACGAACTGTACAATGCCATTCCGCTGCGCCATACCAGTCGCGGTCGTTACGACTCGCGCAAAGCGCTCCCGCCTGATTTTCTGGACGCGCTCAGCCGCCTGCCTGACGGCGATGCGAACGTGAAACTTTTCCTCTTCACCAACGAAGCCGATCGAAAAAACATTGCCAGGGTCAGCTCCGCAGCGAACAAGGAAATCTATTCCGATCCCAACGTCCAGGCCGGTAGCGAGCGGTGGGTCCGCTTGCAGTGGAGTCAAGTTCAACGATATCGCGATGGCCTAACCATCGACGCCTTCGGTTTGCCGCCCGTCGCTACAGCCATTGTCAAGACGCTACCCCAGCGGATGCTGGGATGGCTCGGCCGTCGCAGCCAGAAAGATACCTATTCTGATTTGATGCTCAGCGCGCCGCTGATCGGCTTCATCGCCGTACGTGACCGCTATGACCAGCAGCAGTGTTTGCTGGCTGGCCGGACGTGGCAGCGCGCGCATCTGTTAGCCACGGCCAAGGGTGTCGCAGCTCGACCTTGCAACGAGTCCGTAGAAATGGTGGACCACGAGAGGGCGCTGGGCCAACCAGCATCGCGTGCCAGCCTGCTGAACGAAATCACCGGCGATCCCGCTTGGCAGCCGACCTTCGTTTTCTATATGGGCTATCCCACGCTGACGGCACATGCCAGCCCCCGCAGGCCGGTGCAATGGGTGGAGCTGTAACGAAGCAGTTTTGAACGCCGCATCCTTGAGTTTTTCCCCCGCATAGGCGTATATTTAGTTTTGTACTGTTGTTTGAGGTTCCTGTCATCGGCTCCCGGCGACAGTGAACCGTTGCAGATTCGGCGAAGCACATCGGTGGGCGATCGCCCACTTTTTATTTCCACCCCGTAATCCGCTGTTACACGGCGAGTCCAGGTGGTAGCGAGAGCCTGACGGGCGCTCTTCGTTTAGAGGTCGGGAGCCACGGAACGCGATGGCAGCCGGGTTGGACAAAATTCGCGAGATCGCCGAACGTGTCGCACACTCGAGCGGCCTGGAGTTGGTTGATCTGGAGCTGTGCGGCGGTGGCAAAGCCCGCATGTTGCGGGTGTTCATCGACAAGCCGGGTGGCGTGACCCACGAAGATTGCGCGAGCTTCAGCCGCGAGGCGGGCACCATCCTCGACGTTGAGGACGCAGTGCCGGGCGCTTCGTACCTGTTGGAAGTTTCGTCGCCGGGTCTGGACCGCAAGCTGTCGACGGCGGAAGACTTTCAGCGCTTTACCGGCAGCCTGGTGAAGCTGATGACGCTTGATCCGGTGAACGGCAACCGGCATTTTGAAGGACGCCTGAAGGCGTTTCAGGACGGCCGCCTCAGCCTGGAGCTGACCGGCAGGAAAAAGTCGAAGAAGCACGAAGCGGTTGAACCGGGAGCGGAAGTCGAGATCGAACTGGCCAACGTCGAGAAGGCGAACCTGGTTCCCGAGTTCTGAAGCAAGAAGGTTGGCAAGGCCCAGCTAAGGTGGCACGAATTTATGGCAAGTGAACTGTACAACGTAATCGACGCTCTCAGCCGCGAGAAGGGTATCGATCCGCAGATCGTGGTGACTGCGGTCGAGGATGCGATCGTCGTAGCCACCCGGAAGTATTACAAGACGCAGGAGAACCTCCGCGCCGAACTCGACAAGGAAAGCGGCCAGATCCGCGCCTTCGCGGTGCGGTCGATTGTGGAGGGCCCCGACCAGGTCGAAGACCCGGTCGCGCAGATCACGCTGGACGATGCCAAGCGCATCGATCCTGCTGCCGAAGTCGGCGGTGAGCTGCGCACCTACAAAGCCACCGATGTCCTGGGACGCATCGCGGCGCAGCTGGCCAAGCAGGTCATCTTTCAGAAGGTACGCGAGGCCGAGCGCGACACCATTTACAACGAGTACATTGGGCGCGTGAACGAGATCATCAACGCCACCGTCAAGCGCACCGAAGGTCAGGACGTCATCGTCGATCTGGGCAAAGCCGAAGGCCGCATGCCGCGCAAGGAGCAGTCGCGCCTGGAGTCGTTCGCTCCCGGAGAGCGTGCCCGGGTCATGATCCTGCGCGTGGAGAAGGCGTCGAAAGGCCCGCAGGTGGTGGTTTCTCGCGCCGCGCCGGAACTGGTGTCGCATCTGTTCCAGACCGAAGTGCCGGAAATCTATGACAACACCGTCGTCATCCGCGCTATCGCGCGCGAAGCCGGCGAGCGCACCAAGATCGCCGTCATGTCGAAGGACAAAGATGTCGATCCCGTGGGCGCATGCGTCGGCATGAAAGGCATGCGCGTGCAGTCCATCATTCGCGAACTGCGCGGGGAAAAGATCGACATCATCGAGTATCACGAAGATCCCGTGACCTTTGCCGAGAAGGCGTTGCAGCCTGCGAAGGTCAGCCGTGTCACCGTGCTCGAAGGTCACGAGAAGCACCTGGAAGTGATTGTGGATGACAGCCAGTTATCGCTTGCCATCGGCAAGAAGGGCCAGAACGTTCGCTTAGCTGCCAAGCTGCTCGGCTGGAAGATCGACATCAAGAGCGAGGAAGAGAAGCGGCAGGAAGTGGAAGAGCAGATGCGCGGCATGATGACCCCGCAAGCCACGCCGCTGGAGTCGGTGCCCGATCTGGAGCCTGGCATCATCGAGAAGCTCGTGGCCGTCGGCATTACCACCGTGGAGATGGTTGCCGACATGACCCCCGAGCAGTTGGAAGAGGTGCCCGGCATCGGCCCCAAGACCGTGGAGAAAATCAGTATCGCCGTCAATAATTACTTTGCCAGCCTGGACGCTGCTGAGGCTGTGCCTGCCGAAGGCGAAGTTTTGGCCGAAGGCGAAGTGCCGGCCGAAGGTGTTGCTGTCGCCCAGGATGAAGAGGAAGGCGGCGAAGCGATTGGCCAGGATGTTCCCGCCGAAGAAGAGGCTCGTGAGTTAGAGGCCGAGGAAGCTGCGGAAGACGACGCCGAAGCTGGCGAAGCGACAGACGAAATCGATGCGGCTGAGCGCGATGAGGGGGCGGACGAATCCGAAGTCGAGCCCACTTCGGAATCCGATGTCGAACCGGGCGAAGAAGGCGGTCAGTCGGGTGACGAAGAAGGTCTTCCCGACGTTCCAGAAGCTGCTTCCGAGAGCGTCGAGGAGCTGGCTGACGAAGGTCAGGCCTTCGAGGCCGAGGTTGTCGATGGCGTCGAGAACGCCCCTCTCGCCGATGAGGGTGAGCGGATTATCCACGAGCGGCCTGAAACACCGAACGAAAGCGTTCCCGACGAAGAAGAGCCGGGAGAGAAACGATAGTAAAGCAGTGGCCAGCGGTCGGTGGCCAGTGGCCAGTTGAAAATCGGGTGGCGCACGCGTTCAGGCGTGCTTTGAGATCACCAGGCAGAGATTTCGTGCTTCAGAGGCTGAACCAATTGAGGAAATCCTAGCTGGCCACTGGCAACCGGCCACTGGCCATACTGAACCGTGAGGATGCTATGCAGGCGTAAGCGGACAGGACATAACGGAGGAAACAGGGCGGAATGCAACACAAGATTCGAATCAACGATCTGGCCAGAGAGCTCGAGGTCAAGAGCAAGGAAATCCTCGACGTTCTTCTCAAGGTCGGCGTAACCGAAAAGAAAACGCACTCCAGTTCCATCGAAGAAGATCAGGCGGAGCTCGTCAAGAAATACTTCCAGGACCATGAGCCCGGCCCCAGCCGCGGCTCGCGCATTGCGCCGGCGCCCGACGAGTTCAAGCCGAAGATCGATCTTTCGCACATCTCCAAGCCGGGCGATGTGCTGAAGGCCATCACGCAACGAGCCGCCCAGCCTGCCGCACCGCCACGTCAAGTCGCGCCTCCGAGTCATGCCGTCCCAACACGGTCGGCTGTGACTCCGCCGTCGGCTGTTCCGCCCAAGCCCGTATCTCCGCTTACCGCAACCGCCAGTGCGCAGCCGGCAACGGCGGTTGAGCCGAAGCCCGCGCCGCGTTTCATCACGCCACAGTCGGTGGCGCGTCCAGCAGCCGCTGTGATTGTGCGGCCCAAGCCGCCAGCGCCTCCAGCCGCGCCGGCGACTCATGCATCTGCCGTTTCCGAAGCCGTGAAGTCAATCGAGGCCACCATCCAAGATCAGGTAGCAGTTCTCGACGAACCCGAGACTGCCGTTGCACCCGAAACTCTCGCCCCCGAAACCGTCGCCGAGATTGAATCCGCCCACGCCGGGCCTGTCAGTCAAGCGCGTCCCGCTGCTCCGGCAACACCGTCTGGGCAACCTGGCGTGCGTCCTGCGCAGCCCGCCGCAGCGGCCCGCCGGCTGATTGTGCCGCAAACCGGACCGCGTCCGGTCTATCTGGCGCCGGCACGTGCGGCAACGCCGCCGCGTGCCGTCATGCCGGAGCGTGGCAAGCCGATCTTCCAGCGTCCGCGTCCCGGAATGCCGCCCGCAGGCGGTCCAGGCACTCGTCCGCCGGTGCGGCCGGGTGAGCGTCGCGGCCCGCATCCCACACGTTCTGGTCCGCCGGGAGCTCGTCCTGGATTCGCGGGCGGTCCCGGTGTCGGGGCTCCGCCTCCGCCGACAGGCCGTCCGATGGGACGTCCGGCGCGTCCCGGACAACGTTACATTCCTCGTGGTGTGAAGGAAGGCCCGATGAAGGGCTTCGTTCCGCCACCTCGCCTCTCGCTTTCAACTGAGCCGCTGCCCATAACGCGTGCCATCACCATTCCTGAAGGTGTCAGCGTGAAAGACCTGGCTGAGAAGCTGGGCATTCGCGCCAAGGACCTCATCGCCCGCTTGCTGGCTCGCGGTGTATTCGCCACTGTCAACCAGACGCTCGATTCCGATCTCGCCACCGACATGGCCCGTCACTTCGGAGCGGAGACTTCCGTCATCACCTTCGAGCAGCAATTGGCCAAGGACGAGGCGCCAACCGAAGGCGCTGGCGAAGACGGAGCACAAGCTGTAACCCGTCCGCCGGTGGTCACCATCATGGGCCACGTCGATCACGGCAAGACCAGCTTGCTCGATGCCATTCGCTCCACCAACGTCGCCGGGGGCGAGGCTGGCGGCATCACCCAGCACATCGGCGCGTACAAAGTTGCCATCACCGATCCCAACTCGCCCGCTTTCGGCCGCGAGATCGTCTTCCTCGACACCCCGGGTCACGAAGCCTTCACCCGCATGCGTGCTCGCGGATCGAAGGTCACTGACATCGTGGTGCTGGTGGTCGCGGCTGACGACGGCGTCATGCCTCAGACCCTCGAAGCCATCGATCACGCCAAAGCGGCCAACGTTCCGATCATCGTCGCGGTCAACAAAATCGATAAGCCTGACGCCTTGCCCGAGCGCGTGAAGAAGCAACTCGCCGATCGTGGCTTGATGCCCGAAGACTGGGGCGGCAGCACGGTATTCGTGGAAGTATCAGCCAAGCAGAAGACCAATCTCAATCTGCTGATGGAGATGATCTGCCTGGTCGCCGACTTGCAGGACCTGAAAGCTTCACCCGATCGTCTGGCCAGCGGCACCGTGCTGGAAGCCAAGCTCGACCGCGGCCGCGGTCCAGTGGCAACCGTACTGGTACAGAATGGCACGCTGCACAACAGCGACAACTTTGTCGTGGGCAACGTCTTCGGCAAGGTTCGCGCCATGTTCAACGATCGCGGCGTCGCGCTGGAATCAGCCGGCCCGGCTACTCCGGTCGAGATTCTTGGCCTGGAGGGACTACCGCAGGCCGGCGATCAACTGGTCGCTGTGGCCGATCGTGAGAAGGCGCGCGGCATCTCCGAATATCGCGAGGCCAAGGCACGCGAAGCCACGCTGGCCAAGAGCTCGCGTGTTTCGCTCGAAGGCCTGGCCGAGCAGTTGAAGACCGCGGGGCAGAAGGAACTGTTCGTCATCCTTAAGGGCGACGTTGGCGGCTCCATCGAAGTGCTCAGCGATGTGCTTACCAAGCTGTCGAACGAGCGCGTGAAGATCAACATCATGCGCGCCAGCGTTGGCGCCATCACCGAGAGCGACGTGCTGCTGGCCTCGGCGTCGAATGCCATCATCATCGGCTTCAACGTGCGGCCGGAGCGCAAAGCCCAGGAGTTGGCCGAGCAGGAAAAAGTCGACATCCGACTGCACTCGATCATTTACGAACTGCAGGACGAGATCAAGCGTGCCATGACCGGCCTGCTTGAGCCGATCGTGAAGGAGACTTACCTGGGCCGCGCCGAAGTGCGCGACACGTTCCGCGTTCCGAAGGTGGGCGTCATTGCCGGCTGCCTGGTCACCGACGGCGTGGTCAAGCGCGACGCCGAAGTGCGTTTGCTGCGCGACAATGTGGTCGTCTTCAAGGGCAAGATCGGATCGGTGCGGCGCTTCAAGGAAGATGTCAGCGAAGTTCGCACCGGCATGGAGTGCGGCATCTCAATCGGAAACTACGGCGATATTAAAGTCGAAGACGTGATCGAAGTCTTCGTCACCGAGCGCGTCGCCGCCGAAGCGTTCGTGTAAGAACAGTTGTCAGTTGTCGGTTGTCGCAGGCGGTCGGTGTCAGGTGTGAGGGTGGAGCGCGCCTTCAGGCGTGCAGAGTTGACGGTGAAATTGGGCCGCGCTTTAGCGCCCGAGGTAATGTTCTCCCGCGGCCAAATGGCGCTTCAATGCTGCTCCAAGCAGAACGCAGCAAGGCGTTGTGCTTCGAGCTTTGTAACAGGGCACGACTTCAGTCGTGCCGATGACAGCCTTCTATTTTGTCATCCCGAGGAGGGCTTCAGCCCGACGAGGGATCTGCTGTTTAGCCGCGGAGGCGGCGACACGCTTCTAACCGCCAGCATCACCGGAGAACACCACCGTCCCGGAAACTGAATCCTCCGCCGAGAGGAGCCAGTATCCGGGACGTTGTGCAACGGGAACTAAGATGATCGCGTACCTCATGCTCGAGATTCGCATCGAAGGCGCGCAATCGCTCAAGGACAAGCGGCAAGTCGTGCGCAGCGTAAAGGACGGGCTGCGCAACCACTTCAACGTTGCCGTTGCCGAGCTCGATGCCAGCGATGCCTGGCAGCGCGCCACTCTCGGCGTGGTTAGCATCTCAGGCTCCCGCGAGTATCTCGAGGGCTTGATGCGCAACGTCGAGCGCCATGCCACGCGAGTGGCCAACAACAGCGGCGGCGAGGTTACCGATTCCTTTCTGGACTTCGTTCACGAAACGGAATTCGGCGATCATTTAACCGGGGAATCGTGATAGTTATCACCGCAAACTTGAACAACAGGCGTATGCTCTAACGTTCCCCTTGTGCAGCTATTAGCTGCTGGCTTTTAGCTCTTAGCAAGCCGCGGTACGAGCTGCCTCATTGAGAGACAGAGTTGCGTCGGTTGCAGAAGCTAGGAGACGGAGGCTAAGAGCTAACGGCTAAAAGCTAAAGGCTATGGAAAACCGGGGACAGAAATATCATCGCGAACGCATGGAAGAGGCATTGCGGGAAGAAATCGTCGCCTTGGTCGAGGGAGAACTCGGCGATCCGCGCATTGGCCTGGTGAGCCTCAGCGAGTTGCATTTGGTTCCGGGCGGCAAGACCGCGCGCGCCTTCATCGTCGCCGCTGGGAACGAGGATGAAGCCCGGCAAAGCATCGAGGGTTTGAACGCCGCCCGCGGCTACATCCGTCACGAGCTGACCCGGCGCTTGGGACTGCGGCAAGCTCCGGAAATCTTTTTCGAGCTCGACCGTTCCGAGCAATACGGTGGTCGGATCGAAGAGCTGTTACACAGAATTCAGAAGCGGAAAAGAAGCAGTTAGCACTTTGCATTTGGCAGTTAGCCAAACCCTTTGCCTCGGCCAGCACCAGCTAAATGCTAATTGCTAAGTGCCAAGTGCCAGAACAGGGCTATGCTGAACGAAGTCCTCAACCAGATCGGTCGCAGACAGAAGTTCCTTCTCACCTCTCATGCCCGTCCGGATGGAGATGCGGTGGGATCGACGTTGGCCTGTGCGCAAATCCTGCGCACCATGGGCAAGCAGGCAAGCGTCGTGCTCAGCGACGGCGTACCCAGCATCTACAGCCCGCTTCCCTTCAGCGACACTGTTCTGGTGGATACCGAGCAGGCTCCCGAAGCCGAGGCCGTTATCATCCTGGAATGCGATAGCGTGCAGCGCACCAAACTCTCCGGCCTGGAGCACCACTACCTCATTAACATTGATCACCATGCAACCGCGCGTCCCTTCGCCGACGTGAACTGGATCGATCCCGACGCCTGCGCGACGGCGGAGATGATCTTTCGCCTGGCGCGTGAGGCTGGCGTCAAAATCTCGCCGGAGGTCGCAACCTGCCTGTACACGGCGGTGCTGACCGACACCGGCTCTTTCTGCTTCCACGGCACCAGTGAGCGGACCTTCTCTTTGGCGCAGGAGCTGGTGCGCTGCGGCGCCGATCCCGTGCGCATCGCTCATAATGTTTACTTCTCTACTCACATAGCGAAGATGCGCCTGCTGGGTGCGGCCCTCACCAGCCTGCACCGCGACGGCACGCTGGCCTGGATGCACGTTGACCGCGCGACCATGGAGCGCTGCGAAGCCAACGACGAAGATTGCGAAGGACTGGTCAACTACGCTCTTGCTATTCAGGGTATTGAAGTGGCGCTGTTCTTCCGCGAGGAGCCCGATGGACGCTTCCGTGTGAGCCTTCGCAGTAAAGGACTGGTCAACGTGGCAGCCGTGGCCGCGGCCTTTGGCGGCGGCGGACACGAATGCGCCAGCGGTTGCGGGCTCGATGGCCCGTTGTCGGTCGCCACCGAGCGCCTGGTGTCGCAACTCCGCATTCGCGGTTACGATGCCCACGTGCAATAGTTTTGAAGGGGCGCAGCTTCAGTTGCGCTATTGCGCGTAATTTATATTTGTCATCACGAGCCGACTTCAGTCGGCGAGGGATCTGCTTTTTCGGGCCGCCGACGGAACACTAATCTTGACACCTACGCCTACTCCCACTCCCAATATCAGCGACCGCGCCCGCCGCTCCACCGATGCTCTTGCGCTCTTCGCTTTCTGCGGATTTCTTTTCATTCTCGGGCTGCAACTCGTCGGGCTCGTCGGTGTAGACGAGCCGCGCTATGCCCAGGTTGCGCGCGAGATGCTGGCGCGTCATGACTGGGTCACGCCCGTGCTCTACGGACATCCCTGGCTGGAAAAGCCGCCGCTGTATTACTGGTGCGCGATGATCGCCTACAAAGGCGCAGGCGAAGTCAGCGATGTCGCTGCGCGGCTGCCGTCAGCCGTCCTCTCGATGCTGCTGACCATCTTCATCTACGTTTGGGCGCGCCGCTTCCGCCGCGGCATGCAGCTTGATGCGGCGCTCATCACCGCATCTGCCGCCATCATCATCGGCTTCGGGCGCAGTGCTTCCACCGACATGCCGCTGACGGCGATGTTCACCGCAGCCATGCTGTCCTGGTATGGCTGGTATCTAAGCGGGCGCCGGAACTGGCTGCTGGGGTTTTATTTCTTCAGCGCGCTGGCAACATTAGCCAAGGGGCCGGTCGCTATTTTTCTTGCAGGACTCATCATCATCGCATTCGCCGCTCTACGCCGCGACCGGCGGATCCTGCTGCGCACACTGTGGCCGGTCGGGATCGCGCTCTATCTCGCAGTGGTAGCGCCGTGGTTCGTCGCGGTGCAGCGCGCGAACCCTCAGTTCTTCCGCGTCTTCTTTCTGCAACACAACCTGGAACGCTTCACCAGCAACCTGTATCACCATCCGGAGCCATTCTGGTTTTATCTGCCGGTAGCGCTGCTGGCGCTGGTGCCGTGGACCGTCTTCGTTGTAGCTGCCATCGTCGACGCGATGCGCGACTGGCGCTTCTCGGTGCAACAGCCGGCCGGACAAGAAGACCTGCGCACCTACCTGACGCTATGGTTCCTGCAGCCCATCGTCTTCTTCTCGCTCTCCCAATCCAAGTTACCGGGATACATTCTACCCGCGGTTCCCGCGGGCACCATTCTGCTCGCCGATTTCATTTTTCGCCGCGAACAAGATGCCGTGAAGCCCGCGATCTGGACGGTCCCGCTTCACGCACTGATTTCCGCAGCGATGCTTATAGCCGCGTTTATTGTGCCTTTCAAGCTGCTGAAGCTGGGATTGCCTCGGAACGTGATCATCGTGGCTGCGGCACTCGCGATCGCGACGATTATCATGCTGTGGTTCACCCTGCAGAACCAGGGTTATCGCGTACTTCGTTTCGCTACCCTGGTTCCAGTGATAATCGCGTTCTCGCTCACTCTGCGCGGCACAGCTCCCATGATTAACTTCCTGCTATCGGAGCGTTTGGTACAGGCGTCACTCCAGCGAACCGAAATCGGCCGCATTCCAGACATCGCGGTTTACGATGTCCCGCCAGCCGTTGAATATGGCCTGGCCTTTTACCGCAATCACCCCGTAGCCAGCTACGAGCGCAATGAAATTCCCGCTGGCGATCACATCGTCGTGGCTGCCAGTGGGACCAAAGCTGAACTGGAATATCGTCTGCCCGGCCGCAAGGTGATCCACTTTGGCGGTTTCCAGCCACAGCATCTCGACTTTTATCTGATATCGGCAGCCGGAAAAGACCAGCATCCCTGATGCCTCCGCCGAATTGTTGAACGAGCGGTTAATATTTACTTTCTAGGGTCCAACACCCTAACAAATTCCTTGACCGCGCTGCACCGCTCGTAGAGAATCAATTCGCCTCAATCATGTTTGCTCATTTAGTTCACAACCTTGGCCAGTTGTGTTGCCACTGTTATTTCGCCTCTCCGATTTAGTCACGCCGCATCGAAGAGTGCCACGAAGCCCTTGCTGCGGATCCGGTCACGGTGGAACTTGATTTAGCGGGAGGCATCCCCGCGGCTGGGCAGGAGACTCTCGTAACAATAAATGAGGTCCAGTTGTCAGTGATCCGGCCGGTTACGAAAGTGCAGTCGTCTCTTAGTACTTTCGTAACTTTCAGTACAAAACCAAACGCAGTAGGCTCCCACTTAGGGTGATTGCGTGCCTGTTGTCGCCAGGTTCTCCCGAGCGTTGGTGCGAGCGCGCTGACGGATGGAGGCGGATTATGCATTTCTGGCCGAGAAAAGGAAGTAACTTTGTTATCGAATCATGGGGAATTCCGAGACTTTATCTCTAGTCGTGGCTGGCGTCTGACGAGGTGCGCATGCTCTGCATCGCTCGTCGCGCTCGTACTTATCGCAATCATCACCGCCATGACACAACCGGCCCTGGGCCAAACTTTCAGTGTGATCCACGACTTCACGGGCGGACAGGACGGCGCTTATCCGGCTGCCGGCTTGACCATCAACGCCCATGGCAACATTTACGGAACGGCCTTTGGCGGCGGCGGTACCGGCCGCTACGGAACAGTGTTTTCGTTAAACAACGGTGGGGGGGGCTGGATCCTGACACCGCTCTACAGGTTTACCGGGGGCGATGATGGTGCGGGTCCGGCCAGCCGGGTAATGGAGGGGCCAGACGGTCTTCTTTACGGCTCGACCTCGGCGGGCGGCGGAGGTCCTTGCATTCAGTCCAACGGAGACCGTGGTTGCGGCACGGTTTACAGCCTAAGGCCGCATGCCCAAGCTCCAACCACAGTCATTTTCGATTGGAGTCCGTCTATCCTCTATCGTTTCGCGGGTACCGATGGACAGTATCCCCAGGGCGATCTCACCTTTGACCAGGCGGGAAACATTTATGGCACGACCGTCAATGGAGGCTCTGCCGGCTGGGGCCTGACTTATAGCCTGACCCCATCCAACGGCGGCTGGACACAGAACATTCTCTACCAAGCCCAAGGCAACGGCGATGGAGAGTACGCCTGGGGCGGTGTTGTCTTCGACCAATCCGGCAACCTTTACGGAGTATTCGGGCAGGACGGTCCCTATGGTTACGGGGCGGTTTACAAGCTGACGCCGTCGGATTCGGGCTGGGCGGAAAGTACCGTCCACGGCTTCACCTACCACGGCGACGACGGAGGCTTTCCGCAAGGGGGATTGATTCTCGATGCATCTGGCAATCTCTACGGATCTACGATCCATAGTCTAACCGGCGGTGGCACTGTGTTTGAGATGGTGGCCTCAGGTGACAGTTGGTCCTACGACTTCCTCTACGGCCTCAGTGGCGGGATTGGTTTTGGCCCCTACGACAAGCTGTTGATGGACGCTTTAGGAAACTTGTACGGAACCACCTTCGCTGACGGACAGTACGGCTTTGGATCAGTCTTTAAGCTGACGCGAACGGAAGGTGGCTGGAGCTACGCTTCCCTGCACGACTTCACTGGCGGCAGCGACGGAGCTAGTCCGACGTGCAGGCTGGCATTCGATTCCAGTGGCAATCTGTACGGCACTGCATCCGGCGGCGGCGCTCACGGCAAAGGTGTCGTGTTCCAGATAACACCGTAAACTTGCGGTTTGCGAGCACTCTTTCGTGCGCAGAAGGGCCGTGAGTAAGAACTTTGGAGATCACGGTAGCCCCAAGATGGACCGAGCCTGCGCCGCATTAAACGACCCACTCCAGCTTTGGCTTGAGCGGGTCGTTCACATCCTGGCCTAAATCTCGCGGAAAGGCCCTAGCGAGGCTACTCTTTCTTTGGCTCGCTCTTCGGCGGTGGAGCAGTATGCGCTGCTGGCGGACGGGGTGCTGGAGCAGCAGCATGTTGCGCAGGCGGGGCAGTGTGCGCTGCCGGCGGACGAGGTGCTGGAGCAGCAGCGTGTTGCGCTGGCGGAGCAGTGTGCTCAGCCGGCGGACGAGGTGCTGGAGCAGCAGCGTGTTGCGCTGGCGGAGCAGTGTGCTCAGCCGGCGCTGGTGGACGCGACGTCTCAGCTGTACTCGAACGCGGCGCGGTTCGCTCCGCCGGCGGATGCGGGACCGTTGCGGTACTTGGATGCGGCGTCGTCTGTCCCTCAGGCGGACGCGGAACATTGTTGGGATGCGCTGCGTTGTTGTTCGCTGTAGCCGGTCGCGCAGCACTGGTGTTGTTCGGCCGATTCGCGTTGTTTGCCGCCGGAGGACGTGTCGCTGGAGCATTCACAGGAGCATTTCTCGCAGCCACTACGCCTGCTCCCTTGAACGCCCCCGGCTTGGCCGTTGCCGCAATCGGCGGCTTCCCATGGTTCTCCGAGGCTAATAACGAGCGGTCCTGGCTGGCAGCCTGTTGGTGTTGCGTCTGCGCGCTGGTTGCGGCAATGTGCCGCTCGTTAGCGGCAGCTTCTTGCTGTGCAGTAGGCCGTGCGGTGATTCCTCCGGTTCCGCCGTTATAGCTGACCCGGTTGACGGTAGTGTTGTTGACGACGGTTGTGTTGTAGACGTTGTGAATGTTGGTGACGTTCACATTGTTGACGGAGCGGTTGTAGTAGAAGGCTCCGTTGCGCCACTCTCCACCGTAGTAACCGCCGCCGGTATAACCGAAGCCGTAATTAACTCCGCCATAAAAGCCCACCGTCGGGCCCCAATAACCGACGTGAAAGATGAAGGCAGATCCGCCCCATCCCCAGTATCCGGGTGTCCATAGGAGACCCACCATGGGCGCAACTACCCAGGTTCCAGGTACCCAGTAGTATCCATCGGGACCATAGGCCCAATAGCCCGGAGTCCACATGTAGCTGGGACCGGGGCACAGCGGTTGGGTATAAACCGGCAACGGAGGCGGTGCAATGCCCACCGAAATAACGAGTTGGGCGCTCAGCGACATCGACAGAGCGACCAGAACGAGAGCTACCGCCAACAACCGACTACAACGAAACGCAGTCATATTTTCCTTTCTTTATCATTCATCGCCCGGCCAAGCGTCTGAATTCGACAGCATATCCGCCGTCGAGCTTGCAAATTTGAGTTTCACCTTGCTGCTATTCTGAAAACCCCAGCTACCGGAAATTAGTTGCGGTTTTCGTCTAGGCCGTCTGATGCAAAATCTCTTTATGTGGATTCCTTTGCAGGGGCAACCAAAACGCCTTTTTCGCCTTAAGGCTTTCACCTTACGCTTTTCGCTTTTCGCTGAAAGACTCGGGCTTCCCGTTCGCCCGGGGGGAGATCTAGAACTCGCCAATCGATGGCTAAACTCGGTTGAACTTGGACTCTAATTGGAGCAAAAGCGAAGGACGAAAAGCGAAAGGCGAAGAGCGAAATTCCGGCTACCGCAGCGTACCCAGCTTGGCAAACGGCCAATAACCAAAAACAGCCTTCCCATAGATGAAGCTTTCGTCTACGGAACCGAAATCGCGACTGTCGTTGGAGAGGTTTCGGTGGTCTCCCAGGACGAAGTAGCAATGCGGCGGCACCACCGTGTCCGGATAGGAGCGGACGTCTTCGTACATTCGGGGCAGGTACTGTTCGGACAGGCGATGACCGTTCACGAACACAACCCCAGCTTCGATTCTGACGTTGTCTCCCGCTATGGCAATCACCCGCTTGATGTAGCTCTTCGCGGGATCGCGCGGATAGCGGAACACAATCACATCGCCGCGCTCGATCGGCTCCAGCTTGTAGACAAACTTGTTGATGAACACGCGCTCCTGGTCCTGCAGTGTCGGCATCATGCTGGTGCCTTCCACCTTCACCGGCTGGTAGAGAAATATGATGAAGAACGCCGAGACCGCCAGCGAGATGACGACGTCTCGCAGCCAGCCCGAGGCAATGCGCTTAGGTTGTTGCGCCGGAACGCTCGCTGCGCCTTCCGTCAATCGATCCCGAGTTGGAGGAAGAGGCTCGGCTGAATTTTCTTGCCCGGAGTGGGAGGTCATGTCAATTGGTTAGACGATCTGTACTGATTATAGTTTCGCCAAGCGCGGTAAGGACAGCCCTGCTTTGCACTACCGCCGGCCGAGAAAAGCCTCCAGGTTCTCGACTTCATGGTTCGCCTGGTCGAGATACTTCCGAGCACGGTCGGTATCCAACCCCTCCAGCGCCTGCTTGGCCTTCGCCAGGTTCGTCCGCATGTTGGACCGCGAGGCCACAATGTCACCGCGTAAGCCGAAGCCGCTTTGATGCTCCTGTTGCTCCAGCGCCCGGAGTCTACAGAATTCAGCAAGTCGAACGCGGCGCAATTATGCTCCCCCGGCCTTTGAGGGTCAACGAGAACTCGCGATCCGCCGGCGAACTACCAGGCGAACGAGTCGGGGGTCACCGTCAAACAGCTTTGTCACCGCTTCCAGCGGACTTTGTGCGGCGCCGCCCTTTCTCCGATACAATGCATCGCAAGGGTTTTTCCTCCATGAAGAAATCTGCACTGCTTCTTTTGGTCACCCTGCTGGCCGTCGTTTGCGCAGCCCAGGGAGACCATGTGCCTGCGTACAACCATGAGTCGCTGAAGCCCGGCGACGCACCGCCTATTCTTCCCAAGGACCAGTGGCGAGGCGAAGCCTTCCAGTATCCTTACCAGGTTCGCGCTTATGAGCTGGCGGCGAAGGTCCCCGATGTGATTTACCAGATGCCGTGCTACTGTTACTGCGACCGAATGGGGCACAACAGTCTGCACAGTTGCTTCGAAAGTACGCACGGGGCGCACTGCGGACTTTGCATGAAGGAAGTCTTCTACGCGTACCAGCAAACTGTGCTCAAGAAAACTCCTACTCAGATCCGGGCTGGCATCATAAGAGGAGACTGGAAGGCCATCAACTTGGAATCGGTGGCAAAGGGAGATTAGCAGGGCTCGGCGGTTCTGCTCACGAAGGTGGGTTGACGAAGCTCCCGACTTCCGGTTATAACTCAGCGCAACCACCTGCACGAGATTTTGGGGTTTTCCACAGCCCGCAGCAGCTCTCTGTCGCAATGTTCTAAGGGTAGCTTACCGGATGAAGAAGAAAGCCATAGAAAACGTCAAAGGAAGCACGCCCAAGAGCATCAGGGCAAAGAGCTTGCCTAGGCCCGCAGCAGGCTTTGAACAGTCAGGTCGAGGTGCCAGGCCCATGAAAGTCTCGGAGGACCCGCGTTTTTCACAGGCTGTGCAAAACTATGAGGCTGGCCTGAAAGCTCTCCAAGGCCACAAGTACGACAAAGCCAAGGCTTATTTCGAAAAAGTTGTCGCAGGCCCGAGTCCTGAACTCGCTGATCGCGCGTCGGTGCACCTGCACAGCTGCAACCAGCAGATGAGCCGGGCCTTAAACACCTTCAAGACGCCCGAGGAACAGTATGACTATGCGGTGTCGCTCATGAACTTGGGCGACTATGTGACCGCGCGCGAGAACTTCGACCTGCTGACCAGGAACTGTCCCAAGCTGGATTTCATCTGGTACGGTATGGCTGCCCTGAATTGTCTTACCGGCCACTTCCCCGAAGCGCTCAGCAACTTGGGCGAGTCCATCCGGCTGAATCCGGCAAACCGTTATCAGGCGCGCAACGACTCCGACTTTAAGAACCTGGCCGACGACCCAAGATTCACCGAACTGCTTTACCCTGATACCAGCACTGAAGCCGCAATCGAACCTGATAAGTGGCGCTATTAGACTTCGCAATTCGAGCCGACCATGCCAAGTTACCACAGTTCCGCTGATGGACGTCCAGTCAAGGTTGTTGCGATGGGCGGCGGCACTGGTCTGTCGACCTTGCTTCGCGGCTTAAAGCATTACGTTAGCCCTTCGGTGGAAGATGCTCAACGTCAAGCCTTACCCAACATTTCTGATTTGTCGGCAATCGTCACTGTCAGCGATGACGGCGGCTCCAGCGGACGTCTCCGCAAGGAGCTGAACCTCCCCGCCCCGGGCGACGTCCGCAACTGCATCGTAGCGCTTTCGGAAGAGGAAGCATTGCTCTCGCGGCTCTTCCGCTATCGCTTTCCCTCCGGCGAAGGAGTAGGCGGACACAGTTTTGGCAACTTGTTTCTGTCGGCCATGACTGCCATCAGTGGCGACTTCAACCAGGCGATCGAGCATTCGTCTACGATTCTGGCTACGCGTGGCCACATTTATCCTGCCACCACCAGCAATGCACAGCTCTACGCCATCATGGACGACGGTTCTGTGGTCCGCGGCGAAACCAACATTACGGCCAGCGATCGTCGCATCGTTGAGCTGCACATGACGCCTTCCGACGCAGAGCCGCTGCCCAAGGCCATGGAGGCGATTGAGAGCGCGGACCTGATTACCATCGGGCCCGGTTCGCTCTTCACCAGCCTGGTCCCGAATCTGCTGGTGCACAATGTGGCCCAGGCAATCGCCAGCTCTCCGGCGGTGAAGGTCTTCGTGTGCAACCTTATGACCCAGGCTAACGAGAGCCTGGACTTGACGGCTTCAGACCACATTTGCGCTCTCTACAAACACGCGCGCCATCAGTTCTTCGACTACGCACTGGTGAATCGCACGCCGGCGTCGCCGCAGTTGGCAGCCAAATATGCCGAGAAGCGGCAGTCGCAGATCGAAGCCGATGTCGACCAGATTGAGGCGCTCGGAGTGAAGCCGGTACTCGGCGAATACCTGATGGAAGAGGAACATCCCACCGAGGGTCTGATCGCTCGCCACGACACTCACCGTGTCGCACAAGACCTGCTCCGCCTTATGATGGAATTGCGCGACTCGCCCGTAGCCGCATTGCACGAAAAGCAATAAAGCTCCGTAGACTTTGTGGTGCGATCTGGCCTTCTACCGTCGCGAACAGTCTTTCACCACGGGGACCAGTGAGAGCAGGAGAGCCTTGAAATTAATTCTCTGTGCTCTCTGTGTCTCTGTGGTGAAATGGGGTGTCTGGTTCTTACACAAATGCCCAAAACTGTCTCCGCAAATTCCGCGAAAAACAAGCGCTCCACTTTCGCCATCGCGATTCTCGCCGCCGGAAAAGGCACGCGCCTGAAGTCACGGCATCCCAAGGTGCTGCACCAGATTGCCGGCAAGCCTTTGCTGGCTCACGTTGTAGCGGCCGCAATGCAAGTTGTGCCTCCACAGAACATCTTTGCCATCATCGGGCATGAAGCCGAGAAGGTGCGCTCCGCTCTGGAAGCAACCGGTATCGGCTTCGTGCTGCAAAGCGAGCAGCGCGGCACAGGACACGCGATGATGCAAGCTCGCGAGGCGTTGCGTAGCTTTCAGCACGTGCTGGTGCTTTCCGGCGATGTTCCGCTCATCGCGCCAGAAACCATTACGCGTCTCCGCGATTTTCATACCAGCCGCAGTGCCGCCATGACAATCCTCACTGCCGAGCCACCCGATCCTACCGGCTACGGACGCGTCTTCCGCCGTGTAGTCAAAGGCAAGGAGACTGACGAGGTCGAGCGCATCGTGGAACAGAAGGCCTTGCGCGGAAAAGAGGCCGAACGGCGCGAGATTAATTCCGGGATCTACGCATTTGCCACGCAGCCGCTGTATGCACATATCGGCAAGCTCGGGACCGACAACGCCCATCATGAGTACTATCTGACCGACATTGCCGAGCTGCTGCGGAAATCCAAACAGAAGGTGCTAGCATTGCGAGCGGACGACTCCCACGAGGTGCTGGGCGTCAACACCCGGATGGAGCTGGCCCAGCTTGATGCGCAGCTACGCGCTAAGAAAGCGCGTGAGTTGATGATGGCCGGCACAACCATCTTTCGGCCCGACAGCTGCGACATCGACGCCGATGTCGAAATCGGTACCGACACCGTGATCGAGCCGTTCGTTCAGCTCATCGGCAAGACGAAGATCGGCGCCGATTGCCGCATCCGGTCCTATTCCGTGATCAGCAATTGCGAAATCGGCGACAACGTCCTGATTCAGCCCGGTTGCATTCTGGAAGACTCGGTGGTGCGCAACCGCGCGCAACTGGGGCCGTACTCGCATCTGCGTCCGGGCAGCGATATCGGGGAGAGCGCGCACGTCGGCAACTTTGTCGAGACCAAGAAAACGCGCCTGGGCAAAGGATCGAAAGCCAATCACCTGAGCTATCTGGGTGACTCCGAAATTGGTGAAGGTGTGAACATCGGCGCCGGCACCATCACCTGCAATTACGACGGCGTGCATAAGCACAAAACCATAATTGAAGACGGCGCTTTCATTGGTAGTGACAGCACCCTCGTCGCTCCGGTTCGCATCGGACTCGGCGCCTATGTCGGCGCAGCCTCCTGCATCACCGATGACGTTCCAGAAGACGCGCTGGCTGTGGGCCGCGGCCGTCAGGTCACGAAAGAAGGTTGGGCCAGGCAACGCCGGGCGCAAATGAAATCGACATCCAAATAGCTGCTCGCCGACGGACTTGTTCCATCATCCCCACGCGCCCTGAGCGACGCTGCTCTACAATAAATCGGTATGTATACTCGCACGCGGAGTCCACTCCTGCGATGCTCGCTCCTGGCCCTCGTCGCAACCGCGCTTTTGCTTCTCGCTGGCTGCTCCCATCAACCCCCTGCGAAGCGTTACGAGTTGCAAGGCCGCGTCGTGGCAGTCGATGCCGCCAATCATGAACTGACGATTGCACACGGTGACATCCCCGGATTTATGGAAGCCATGACCATGCCGTACCTCGTCAGCAGCGGCAATGACTGGGTCTTCCGCACGATTGCACCCGGCGATCAGATCCACGCGACTCTGGTCGTCAGCGATCGCGCGGAGCTTCAGGACATCAGCTTCACCAAAGGCAGCGACACCGCGGGCGATGGAACTTCGCAGTTACACATCCCTCGACCCGGCGAAGAAGTTCCCGACTTTACCCTGACTAATCAGAGCGGTGAAACCATCTATTTCAAGCAATTCCGCGGAAAGCCGCTGCTGTTGACTTTCATCTACACGCGCTGCCCGTTTCCCGATTATTGCCCGCGTATGAGCAGCAACTTCGCCCAAGTCCTGCAGCACCTGCAGAAAAATCCGAAAGCGTTCGCGGAGTCGCAGCTTCTCAGCATCAGCATCGATCCTGAGCATGACAAGCCTGCGGCCTTGCGCAGCTACGGCCAACGCTACGTGGGCCGCGTCGATCCCAACTTCCAGCACTGGCAGTTCGCCTCGGGCTCACCCGAGCAGGTCCGCAGAGTTGCCGACTTCTTTGGGCTGGCTTACAACACCAAAGACGGGCAGATCGTGCACGGTCTCAGCACGGTGCTGATTGGCAAAGACGGAAAAGTGCTCAAGGTATACTCAGGAGGCACTTGGAAGCCGGACGATGTCGCCGCTGAAATCGTCGCCGCGACTTCTGGCGGATGAGACGTTTCTGAGCGAGCGCGTGCGGGAGTCGTGATGATTCTCGGTTGTGGAGTTGACCGGCAATCAGAGCCCATCCACCTCGCCTTCATGTCGCGCAATAGCACCGAATACAACTCTAAGGAGCTTACATGGGACAAAGCTACAATCCGGTTGACAGATTGAACGAGCTAATCTCGGGTATTGAATTGGCGATATTGACCACCATTCGTCCGGATGGCAGCTTGCACAGCTGTCCGATGGCGGCCCATGGAGTCGATCCTACCGGTGTGCTCTGGTTTATCTCCGGCAGCAACACCGAGAAAGTCGAGGCCGCCAGAAGTAACCCGCGCGTTAATCTCTCCTTCGCCGATCGCTCGGCCCAGCGCTACGTTTCCATCAGTGGCTTCTGCGAGCTGGTGCGCGACCACGTCAAAGCCAAAGAGTTGTGGAATGCCAGCTACACGTCCTGGTTCGCCGGCGGGCTGGACGACCCCAACCTTATCCTCCTGAAGATTGCCGTGCAGCAAGCCGAGTATTGGGACACATCGGCCGGACGCATGGTCGACCTGCCCGGCTTCAACAAGCCGGTGATCCAATAGCAAGCCGGCGTAAGGTCTGTCGAGGCGAAGGCCAGCGCTACGGATCCACAAGCTGCATTCACCTTTACGGCAGGATTACCGCAGCACCATCGATCGCGTCCTGCTTGACCGCGAGTAACGCTTCATTCGCTTGATCCAGCGAAAACGACGTCACCTTCGGTCGAAGGTTGATTTCAGCCGCAAGCTTCAGGAAGTCGCGCGCGTCGGCACGGGTCATATTGGCAACACTGCGGATCTGGCGCTCGCCCCATAGCAGGCTGTCATAGTCGAACTGCGGAATATGATCAAGATGGATCGCATTGATCGCGACCACCCCGCCCTTTCGCAGACTCGCCAATGCAGCCACTACAACATCTCCACTCGGGGCAAAGGTGACGGCGCGGTCGAGCTTCACCGGGGGCCTTTCGGTTTCGGTTCCTGCCCACTTGGCGCCAAGCGATTCCGCCAACTTACGATGGGAAGCTCCTCGTGTGGAAACGTACACTTCGCACTTCCAGGCATGAAGCACCTCAATCGCCAGCGACGCCGATGCGCCGAATCCGAATAGTCCAACCCGCTCGCCCTGTTCCACTCCCGCAACCCGCAGGCTGCGAAAGCCGATAATGCCTGCACACAGCAGCGGCGCAGCGTGCAAATCGTCAAGCTCCGGCGGCAGCGGAAACACAAAGTCAGCACGAGCCAGCGCATACTCCGCATAACCACCGTTCACGCTGTAGCCGGTGAACGTCGGCGCGTCGCAGAGGTTTTCCATCTGACGCTTGCAGTACCAGCAAGTGCCATCGGTACCACCAATCCACGAAACGCCCACTCGCGTCCCGGCGGGAAGCTCAGCAGTGGCGCCGTCAACCACGTCACCCACAATCTGGTGACCGGGAATGACATGCTCCAGGCGCATCGGAAGCTCGCCTTCGACAATATGCAGATCAGTGCGACACACGCCGCAGGCTCGAACCTTCAGCAAGACATGGCCCGGTTCCGGCGCCGGCTTAGGAACGTCTTCGATGCGAAGGGGATGCTGGTTGATGTCTGCAGGAGTGGTTAGAACGGCGGCTTTCATGCTCTTCCTCTAATAACGACCATCGAACGATTCTACAACTCCGGCCGCAGAACGCCGACATCCCCGGTTTGAACGGAGCCGCTTTGCGGCGGACGCTTTCGCGTGCGAGGTGTCAGCAGCAGTGATGTGAGCGCAATGAAGAGATAGGGTGAGGTCATAAGGAGATGACTTATGACCCACCTTCG